>CAJHXS010000375.1_pt1 | contig 13692 bp, 13 predicted proteins | sample 9198591 | NCBI WGS metagenome assembly CAJHXS01 (sample SAMEA7708347, study PRJEB35096) | sediment metagenome | biome: marine neritic benthic zone biome [ENVO:01000025]; feature: sediment [ENVO:00002007]; material: shallow marine sediment [ENVO:03000034] sea grass bed [ENVO_01000059] ... | reverse complement strand
GGCCGGCGAAGAAGAGGATCAGCCCCAGCCAGGAAAAAGGGAGAATCTGCATCGCCACCATCGCCAGGATCAGCGCCGCCAGCCCCATCGTGCCGGGCACGATGAGCCCCGGGTTCTGGAACTCGAGATAGAGGCCCAGCAGGCCCGCCATCAATAGGAGCACGGCGACATCCGGGCTGGCGAGGACGTGGAGGACGCGTTGGAAGAAGCGCATCTCCACCTCGACGATCTGCGCCCCCGCGACTTCGAGGATGCGCTCCTCGCCGCTCACCTCGACCGTGCGGCCGTCGATCTTCTCGAGCAGCTCGGCACGGTTGTCGGCGACCAGGTCGATCACGTCGAGCTCGACGGCTTCGTCGGCGGTGATCGCCACCGAGTCGCGCACCGCCTGCTGCGCCCAGTCGACGTTGCGGCCTCGCTCCTTGGCGATGGATTCGATGAACGCCGCCAGGAGGTTCTCGGCTTTTTCTGCTGCGAAGTCTCGGGTCCCGCCGGCGCCCTTGCCCTCGCCCTCCTCACCCGCGGGCGACTCCTTCTGTCCACCGGGGGAGCCGCCCCCGATCCCCACCGGGTGGGCGGCGCCGATGCTCGTCCCGGGGGCCATCGCCGCGATGTGACCCGCCATCGTGATGAAGGTGCCCGCCGAGCCCGCCCAGGCGCCCTGGGGCGAGACGAAGACGACCACGGCCAGCTGGGCGTTCAGCATCGCCTGGATGATGTCTTTGGTGGACGACACCAACCCACCGGGCGTGTCGAGCTCGATCACGATCGCCTGAGCGCCAGCCGCTTCGGCCTCCTCGATGCTGCGCTGGATGTAGTCGGACGACGCCGGGTTGATACTGCCGGCGACGCGAATCACGTGGATGTCTCCCGCGGCAGCGGCCGGCGACGCGCCCCACAACATTGCCGGGAGGAGCGCGGTGATGATTGCGACGGCGAGGCGACCCGCGATCGGCCGCTCCCGCCTCATCCGCGCCGCCCCCTGCGCAGGGTGTCGACCCGGTCGAGGAGCGCCGCGGCCACGGCCGGCTTGGGCGCCAGCTCGAGGACTTCATCCTCGCGGTCGGGCCAGACGAAGACGACGGCGTTGGAATCGGATTCGAAGCCGGCCTCGGCGCGGCTGATGTCGTTCGCGACGATCAGGTCGCACTGCTTGCGCGACAGCTTGCGCCGCGCCGCCGCGCGGAGATCGCGGCTCTCCGCGGCGAAGCCCACGACGACCCGCGCGCCGCCTTCGGCCCGGGAGCGCGCGCCGACCTCCGCGAGGATGTCGGGATTCGGGACGAGCCGCAGCGCGAGGCTCCCGTCTGCGGCCTCGGCGTCGAGGCTCTCCTTCTTGATCTTGTGCTCGGCGCGCCGCTCGGGCCGGAAGTCGGCGACCGCGGCCGCACCGACAAAAACGGTGGCCGCGGCCAGCTCGCTCGACACCGCCTCGCGCATCTCCAGGGCCGTCTCGACGTCGACGCGCTTCACGCCAGCGGGCGTCGCGAGGGAGGTCGGGCCCGCGACGAGCACGACCTCGGCGCCGCGACGCACCGCCTCGGCGGCGATCGCAAAGCCCATCTTGCCCGAGGAGCGGTTCGTGAGCGCTCGCACCGGGTCGACGGGCTCGCGGGTGCCGCCGGCGGTGATGAGGAGTGTCTCGCCCGACAGGGTTCGAGGGGCGAGCACAGCGTCGGCGTGCTCGGCGATCACCGCGGGTTCGCTCATCCGGCCGGCGCCCTCCCAACCGCAGGCCAGGAATCCGGCGTCGGGGCCGACGAAGGAGACCCCGCGCTCGCGGAGGGTCTCGACGTTCGCCTGGGTCGCGGCGTGCCCCCACATGTTCACGTTCATCGCCGGCGCCACGAGGATCGGCGCGCGCGTCGCGAGGAGCAGGGTCGTCACGAGATCGTCGGCGAGCCCGGCGGCCATCTTCGCCAGGAGATCCGCGGTCGCCGGAGCCACGACCACGAGGTCGGTCTCGTCGGCCAGCCGGATATGGTCGATCCGCCCCTCCTCTTCGCGATCGAAGAGGTCGACGCGAACCCCGTGGCCGCTCATGGTCTGGAGGGCGAGGGGCGCCACGAACTCGCGAGCCGCGGCGGTGAGGGCGCAGCGCACTTCGAAGCCCCGCCCGGCGAGAGCGCGCACCAGTTCGGGCCCCTTGTAGGCGGCGATCCCTCCGCCGATCGCGAGCAACACCCGACGCGTACCGGATTCCTCAGCGGTCTCGGTCGGTTGGGGCCGACTTTCGAGGCGGCGGCTCATGCTGTCCTCGATCTCTCGAAGGCTCGATCGGCGGGGACCAAAGTGCTGCGAGGCTACCGGGATCTCCCCCCGTCGTCGAGGAGCGCGACGGCCCGGCGCGGGCAGCCGGACGCGCGTCGCGCACCCGGTGGAGCCCCTCGGTCGTCGAGAGCTCGGGCATGAGACACGACGAGGGTCATCTGCTCGCCGCCTCGAATGGAGCGCCGCTAGCCGGAGCCGACGCGCTCCTTGAGACGCGCGGCCACCACGGGCGGGACGAATTCCTCGACATTGGTGCCGAAGCGCACCAGCTCCTTCAGACGAGACGAGCTCACGTAGAAGAACTGCTGGCTGGTCATCATGAACAGCGTCTCGACCTCGGGGTAGAGGTGGCGGTTCATGAGCGCCATCTCGAACTCGTACTCGAAGTCGGACACGGCGCGCAGCCCGCGGATCACCGCACAGGCGCCGATCCGCCGGGCGTAGTCGACCAGCAGGCCGTCGAAGTTCGTCACGCGGATGCCGGGGCGATTTCCCACCACGGCCTCGAGCATCTCCACGCGTTCCTCGACGGTGAAGGTGCCCGCCTTGGTGACGTTGTGCGCCACCGCGACCACGAGCTCATCGAAGACCGCCATCCCCCGCTCGATCAGATCGAGGTGCCCGTTGGTGACCGGGTCGAAGCTCGCCGGAAACAGCGCGACCCGCCGTCCCTTGTCCTGCTGCTGTGCTGCCATCCCAGTGCCGTGCCTCCGCCGCGAGACGGCCCCGGCTCCCGGGGCGTCGACCTCGGAGTCTAGCCTCCTCGGAGCGCGAGGTAGACCACCACGGTGTCGCCGTACCGGCGCTCGTCGAGACGCCGGAAGGCCGGGGGGTCCTCGAGGGGATGGAAACGGCTGGTCTCCACCACGACCCCTCCCCCCGGCGCGAGCAGGCGGAGCTCCGAGAGCGCCGCCAGCGCCCGCGCTGCGTCGTCCCCGCGGTAGGGGGGATCGAGAAAGATCCAGTCGAAGCGGGGCGGGGCCTCCTCCGCCGCGAGACGCCGCAGCGCCTGCACCACATCGCCCCGCCGTACCTCGGCGCGCTCCTCGACACCCAGCGTGTGTAGGTTCGCGCGCAGCACGGCCAGCACCCGGGGAGAGCGCTCGACGAACACCGCTCGCGCCGCGCCCCGAGAGAGCGCCTCGATCCCGAGTGAGCCGCTCCCCGCAAAGCCGTCGAAGACGTCGCAACCGGCGAGGTCGCCGAGCGTCGAGAAGAGCGCCTCGCGTACGCGGTCCGCAGTGGGACGCACGCTGCGCCCGCGCGGTGCTTGCAGGGGACGCCCGCCGAGCTCTCCACCTGTGACGCGCACGTGTCCTCCCGACGACGAACACACAATCTAGCGGCGACGTCGCGCTCTCGACGTGTGTGTCACTTGATCGCGGTGATCCCCGCGTCTAGAATCCGCCGCCCGCGCGAGAGGCTCTGGTGCCGTCGCGCGCGGCTCCAACGACGCAGACGCATCGACGAACAACGAGGAGACGGGATCGCATGGCGCAGGCGGTGAATCGGCTCAAGCGGAAACTTCCGGAACGCCTCGCGCAGATCCGCGGCGACCGGTCGCAGCGTCAGTTCGCCCGCGACCTCGGCGTGTTCCAACAGAACGTGAACCGCTACGAGAACGGCACGACCCCCCACACCGACTTCTTGATCCAACTCTCGCTCAAAGAGAACGTCTCCCTCGACTGGCTCCTCCTCGGCAAAGGCCGCATGCGGAGGAGGTAAAGCAAGCGCCGGGCAAAGCCCGGCGCGCGCAGCGTGGGCAACGCCCACGCGAAGTCCACAAAGCTAGACACCGCACAGCCACCACGGCGCGCCCTAAGCGCCGGGCAAAGCCCGGCGCGCGCAGCGGCGCCAACGGCGCCGCGAAGTCCACAAGACCGACCCCGCACAGCCACCAAAGCGCGCCCTACGCGCCCCCCAAAGCCCCTCGACCGGCAACCCCCACGCAACCCGACACCTGCAACCGGGCCTTCGCCGGCCCCACAGCGGAAGTTGGCTTCCCTCGACCGCGGGTCGGCGCAAAACCGTGCGCCCCTCCCCGACCGGCAGCCGGCGAGACCAAGGCCGTGGCGCCGATGGCGAATTTCGACCTCGGCGCCCCGGGCGGCACACCTCTTGCTCTCTTCCCGGGTGCCGCTCCATCGGGAGGTTTCAAGGTTGTTGCTCAAGCTGCTCGCTGTCGGTGTGATCCTGGCCAGTACCGCGGACCATTGGACCACCTACCTGTGTCTTCGCGCGCCCGTGACGGGATTCGACGTCACCGAAGGCAACCCGCTCGCGGCCTGGCTCTTCGGTCAGGTCGGCCTGGTGCCGGGTCTGCTGCTCGACTCGCTGATCACCCTGTTCGCCGTCTTCGTCGTGGTGAAGACCGAGCTCGTCCCCCACGGTCTCAAGATCGCGTTCTTCGGCGCCGTCGTCGCCTGGACGGGGCTCGCGGTGGCCAACAACGTGGCGATCCTCCAGGCGCTCGGCCTGGCGACCTTTACGGCGTCGGCGGGCTAGACGATGGCTTCTACTCGACGCGCGACCGCGCTCTGTTTTGCGGCGCTTCTGACGCTCCTCGCGCCCTGCGCCCATCGACCTCCGACCGCGCCGACACTCCCGCCGGTCTCGACGGTCCCGCCCGCCATCGAGGCCGTCGCGGACGTCGCGCAGACCGAGCCGGAGCGAGCCTTCGACCCGCGCCAGCGCGACGCGGTCGCCGAACGCCTCGATCGGCGCGGGCGACGCATGACGCCCGACGAGCGGCGTCGCGTCGTCGACACGATCATGCTGGCGAGCCGCGAGCACGACGTCTCGCCCCAACTCGTACTCGCGGTGATCGAGATCGAGAGCGGGTACAACCCCCACGCCGTCTCACCGGTCGGTGCCATGGGGCTCATGCAGCTGATGCCGCGCACCGGGGCCGAGGTGGCCGAGCGCACCCGCGAACGCTGGCGCGGCACCTCCACCCTCTTCGAGCCCGAAGCCAACATCCGGCTGGGGGTGGCGTACCTGCGCGAGCTGATCGACCGCTACGACAGCATCCGCGTCGCCCTCGCCGCCTACAACTGGGGCCCGGGGCGGATCGACCGCCGTCTGCGGCGCGGGACGATGCTGCCGGCGGAGTACCCGAATCTGGTCCTCGGGGCCTACACGCGGGTCGGCGGCGCTCCGATCGGCTCCTAACCCGCCTTCTGGCGCGCACGGCCGCGACCGGCTCGACCGCTAACGCCCTGCCCTAGCGACCGGCTCGATCGCTCACGTCCCGCCCGACCGCTAGCGCCCCGCCGCAGCGACCGGCGGGGCCACCAGCGCAGCGAGAAAGCGATCGATCGCCGCCGACACGGCGGTGTCGTTGCCGGCGGGCCCGTTTGCGATCAGCGCGAAGACGTACTCGCGGCCGCCGGCCGCCGCGGCGACACCGCTGAGGGACGCGACGCCGTCGAGACGACCGGTCTTGGCGCGCACTCGACCCCGCACAGCGGCGGCCCGGTCCTTGAGCGTCCCGTCCATCCCGGCGATCGGCAGAGCGGAAAGGATCTCGGGGCGACTCGCAAAGTCTCGGTCGATCTCCTGAAGCAGCGCCACGAGGAGCGCGGCGGAGACGCGGTTGTCCCGGGAGAGCCCGGACCCGTCGGCGACCGCGACCCCGTCGAGGGGCAATGCGCGACGCGCGAGCTCGGCGCGCAGCGAGCGCACCCCGCTCTCCCAGGAGCCGGGGGCCCCGCTCTCGAGCACACCCAGCGACTTCACCAGGGCCTCGGCGATCTGGTTGTTGCTGTACTTGAGCAGCAGCTGGACGATCTCGGCCATCGTCTTGCCCCGGTGCACGTGGAGCAGCGCCGCGTCGGGACCGGCCCGGTCGGGGCGCAGGCCCTGCCCCGCCGCGATGCCGTTCGCCTGAAGCTGCGCGCGAAACAGGGCACCCGCGTAGAGGGTGGGTCGCGCCGTGCTGCGGTAGATGACCCGGGGGTCGCGGCCGCGGGGCATCTTCCCGCTCACCTCGACGGCCTCTCCCGCCTCGCGGGCGCGGCGGCGCACCAGCAGACGAGGGGCGCCGCCGCCGGCCGTGGTGGCCTGGTTGCGAAGCGTGAAGTGGAGGAGCGGGGGGTCGAGGTCCACCCGAGCAGGCGCTCCGGGCGCGGGGCCCGGGCCGATCTCGACGGCGAAGGCCCCGTAGTTGGCCGATAGCCCGCTGATCGGCGCGTGGTAGGCGCGCGCGCTCACCGGCTTCCAGCTCGGGTGCCAGCGCTGCTGGTCGAAGATCGAATCGTCGAGACAGATGTCCCCACGTACCTGGCGAAGCCCGGCGCGGCGCAGGTCGGCCGCGAGACGCCACCAATCCTCCGAGGTCATCGCCGGGTCCCCGGCGCCCACGACACAGAGGTCGTCGACTGCGCCGTCGGCGTCGATCGGCGCGCGGGCGACGAGCCGCGTTTCGAAGCGATACGTCGGACCAAACCCCTGAAGCGCCGCGGCCGCTGTCAGCAGCTTCTGGTTGGACGCCGGGATCAGCACCCGCGCCGGATCGCGCGCGAACACCCGGTGACCGCTCGAGCGGTCGACGACGAGCACCGAGAGCGCGACCTCGCGCAACGCCGCGGTGGAGAGCGCTGCCCCCAGTGCCCGCTCGAGCGCCGCGTCGCCATCGGTGGGGGTCGGGTCGGCCGGGCGCGCGGGGGTCGCCCACCCGAGCCCCACGAGACACAGGACGGTGGCGGCGACGACGAAGCGACTCCTCTGCGGCACGTCCCCCCCAACGTGTAGCGAGCAGCGGCGGCGGGCACCGGCCCGAGCCTTGACGCCGGCGAGCCTATCCCCGAGCTTCGATGAGGGCAATCGACCTCGCGCGTCGGCGGTGTTCCCCGCGAGTGCGGCGCAGCCCAGCCGGTCCGGGGGGTCCGTGCTCAACGCGATTTGGCTCGGATTGATACTCGTCGCGGTCGCCTACGCCGCGTGGTTCGGCGACGTCCAGGAAGTCGGCCGGCAGGCCCTCGAGGGCGCCAACTCCGCGGTCGAGCTGGTCATCGGGCTGGTCGGCGCGATGGCGCTCTTTCTCGGGCTGATGCGTGTCGCACGCGACGGCGGCCTCCTCTACTGGATGACGCGGGCGATGGCCCCGGTGCTGCGACGGCTCTTCCCCGACGTGCCCCCGGACTCCCCCGCGATGGGGGCCATGGTGATGAACCTGGCGTCGAACGCCCTCGGGCTCGGCAACGCCGCGACGCCCTTCGGGTTGAAGGCGATGGTGGAGCTGCAGCGGCTCAACCCGCACCCCGGCTCGGCGAGCAATGCCATGGTGCTCTTCCTGGCGATCAACGCGTCGAGCGTCGCGCTCTTTCCGACCGGTGTGATCGCGATACGCGCGAGTCTGGGCTCCGCGACCCCCGACGCGATCTGGCTTCCCACCCTGCTGGCCACCAGCGCGTCGACGGCCGTGGCGATCACCGGCGCCCTGCTGCTGCGGGGGCTCCCCATGTTCCGCCCGCGGCCCGAAGCCGACGTAGCGGTCGCCGACCCGGTGCCGGACCCCGTCGCCGCCGAAGACCTCGAGCTTCCGCGCCCGCCCCCGGGTGTGTCCGTGGCGGCGCTCGCCGTGGTGGTGGTCTTCGCCCTGGCGGTGGGGGGTGGGGCGGTGTCCCAGGTGCGCGAATCGATGACCGGATCGGGAGTCGGGCTCGCCGCCGCCCTCCTCGATCTGGTGCAGGGTTGGTTCCTGCCGCTCTTCATCGCGACGCTGCTGCTCTGCGGCTTCGTCGGGCGGGTCCGGGTCTACGAAGCCGCCGTGGAAGGAGCCAAGGAAGCCCTCGAGGTCGCCGTCCGTATCATCCCGTTTCTGGTACTGATTCTCGCTGCTCTGGCGATGTTTCGCGCGTCCGGGGCGCTGGATCTGATCATCCGCGGGATCGACCCGCTGACAAGCGCGGTGGGCATCCCCGCCGAGGCGTTGCCCATGGCCCTGCTGCGCCCGCTCTCGGGCTCCGGTGCCTACGGGGTGATGTTCGAGACCCTCAAGACCCAGGGGCCCGACTCCTTCGTGGGCTTTCTGGTCAGCACCCTCCAGGGCTCGACCGAAACCACCTTCTATGTCCTCACGATCTATCTCGGCGCCGCCCGGGTGCGCGACGCCCGTCACGCCCTGCCGGTCTGTCTCATGGGTGATCTCGCGGGTCTGCTCGTCGCGACGGCGGCGTGCCACGCGCTGTTCCGTTGAGTGAGCTCGACACCCGCATCGAGACGCTGACCCGGAGTGCGACGCGGCGGGCGGTGGTGCGCGTCGAGGCCATCGCCGCGGGGCTCGGGGCGCACCACTTCTTCCGCGTCCACTGCGACGACGGAGAGAGCGTGATCGCCCGCGTCCCTGCCGAGCGTCCGGCGGGGAGCGGTCCCGAGCCGCCCCTCGAGCCGACCCGAGCCTTTCTCGAGGAGGCGGGGCTTCCGGTGCCGCGCTCGGTGTTCCACTGCGAGGACCTCGACCTGCTCGAGGATCTCGGCTCGCTGAGCCTTCGCGACGTCGCGGCGGCGGCGGGCCCGGAGGACGAGCGCGTGCGCGCCCTCTACCGCCAGGCCTGCGGGCTGATCCCGCGGCTCCAGGCGCTCGCCGCGCCCGCCTCGCCGCCGCCGGCCTTCTCTCGCACCTGGCGCGACTTCATCCCGATCAAACGGCGGCGCGCCCTCGAGGTGGCGTTGCCGGCCTGGCTCGGACGGACACCGACGACCGGCGAACGCGACGCCCTCCTCCGCGGCTTCGATGTCGTCGAGAGCGAGCTCGCAGCGGCGCCCCTGCGCTTCTCCCACCGCGACTTCCAGAGCTCCAACCTGATGTGTCGCCGCGACCGCGAAGGCCGCGACGAGCTTCTGATGATCGACCTGCAGGGGGCGTGGATGGCGCCACCGGAGTACGACCTCGTGTGTCTGTTGCGCGACTCCTACGTCGCACTCCCCGACCGGTGGGTGGAAGAGCTCGCCGAGACGACGCGGCGCGCGCTGCCCGACCCGCCCGAACACGCTGTCTTCGCGCGGCGCTTCGATCTCCTGACGATCGCGCGCAAGAGCAAAGACGACGCCTTCTTCCACGAAGCGACGGCGAGGGGTGACGACCGCTACGCGGGCTATCACGACACGAACCGTCGTTACCTCGGCGCCGCCGCCCGGCGGCTGGCCGAACGACACCCCTGCTTCGCCACCTGGGCGTCGTGGCTGGGCGACGCCCCGACGGGACGGGAGGCGCCGCGTTGCGCGCCATGATCCTGGCCGCCGGCCTTGGCACCCGTCTCCAGCCCCTCACCGCACTGCGCGCCAAACCCGCCCTGCCGATCCGCGGTGTGCCGATGATCGCCTTCGCGCTGGCGTGGTTGCGCGCCCACGGCGTCACCGAGGTAGCGGTCAACCTGCACCACCTCCCGCGGAGCGTCCGCGAAGCGGTCGAGGAGTGGTGTCCCGCGGGCCTCACCGTGACGTTCTCCCACGAGCCCGAGCTCCTCGACACCGGGGGCGGTATGCGGCGGGTGGCCAACTTTCTGCGCGAGAGCGACCCCGCGATCGTGATCGCCGGCGACATGCTCCTCGACCTCGACCTCGGGCGGGCGGTGCGCGAGCACCGGGCCGCGGCGCGGCGCGCAACCCTCGTGCTCCGCGACGACCCCCGGAGCGCCCAGTTCGGCAGCATCGGTGTCGACGACGACGGGGCGATCCGCCGGATCGCGACGCGCTTCGATCTGGGGGGCGAGGTGCGCTCCGGTCTCTACACCAGCGTCAACCTGTTCTCGCCGGCGCTCTTCGACGCGATGCCGGAGCGGGAGCGCTTCTCCCATCTGGACGACTGGTTGGTGCCGCTGTTGCGAGGGGGCGCCCGAGACGTCGCGGGCGTGCTGACGACGCCGGCGGATTCGGTGTGGGAGCCCGTCGGGACGCTGCGGGAATATCTAGAGGCCAACCTGGCCCCCCTCCCTCTACCCTACTGGCCCGGCGACGGGCCCGCCGAGGATCGCGGGGTACGCTTCGACCCCGACCGCCAAGTGGTCGTCGGGGCGGGAGCGACGCTGTCGCCGGAAGCGAGCGTGCAGCGCATCGTGATCTGGGACGGGGAAGCGGTACCGCCGCTGAAATGCGGGGACGGCGTGTTCGCGGGTGGGCGCTTCGTCGAAGGGCGCGACGATGGGTGAGCTGGTGTTCGTGGGGACGAGTGACGCGTTCGGCGCCGGCGGACGCCGACAGAGCTCGATCCTCGTCGACTACGACCACGGCATGCTCCTCCTCGACTGCGCTCCCACGACCGGCACGGGGCTCGCGTCGCTGGGCGTCGCGCGCAACGCGATCGACGCGATCGCGATCTCCCACTTCCACGCCGACCACTTCAGCGGGATCCCCCAGTTTCTGCTGGCGTCGAACTTCGAAGACCCGCGAGAGCGCCCCCTCGAAGTGATCGGCCCGCCGGGGATCGAAGACCGTGTCTTCGCGCTGGCGTCCGCGATGGGCCACGAACTCCGCCGGACCCTGCGCTACCCGCTGCGCTTCCGCGAGTGGCCGCAGGGCGAGGGGGTGCGCGCACCCCTTGAGGTCGGCCCGGTCGAGATCACCACCTTCGGGACACGCCACCAGGAAGACACCCGCCCCCACGCGATCTCGCTGCGCTTCGGCGGTACCCGCCTCGTCTACAGCGGCGACACCGGTTGGTTCGACGAGCTCCCCGAGCGGGTCGGCGACGCCGACCTTTTCGTGTGCGAGTGCAACTTCTACGACCGTTCCTTCGACTTCCACCTCGACTACCTGACGCTGCGCGAGCACTTCGACGCCTTTCGCTGCAAACGCATTGTGCTGACCCACTTCAGTGAGGAGATGTCGGGGCGCCGCGGCCAGCTCGAGGTGGAGACCGCGGACGACGGCATGCGGGTCGCCCTCTAACGACGCACCGTCACGTCTGTCGGATCCGCCGCCCCGGGCGCGCTCTCGCCGAGCACCGCCGCCCGCCGGGCCCCCGTGCAGCGCGGCAGGTGGTTGGGCAGACCGAGCACTGCGTTGCGTCCCATCAGCGAGAACGCCATCGCCTCGGCGGCGTCGGCCGGCACCCCGACGGCGTCGAGAGAGTCGAGGGGGCAGCCGGTGGCCTCGGCGAGCGCCGCCATGAGGGTGGGGTTCCGCGCGCCGCCGCCCCCGACGAGGATTCGCGCGGGCACGCCGGGCAGGAAACCGCGCACCGCGCGTCCGGTGGCCTCGGCGCAGAGCGCGACGAGGGTCGCGAGGAGATCGTCGAGGTCGCGGCCCGCGAGGCGCGCGACCAGCGCCTCGGCCTCGGCGAGCCCGTAGCGTTCGCGGCCCGTCGATTTGGGCGGCGGCCGTCGCAGAAACGCGTCGTCGAGCAGCTCGGCGAGGAGCGCCGCGGCGCCGCGGCCGCGACGCGCCCGCGCCCCGTCGCGGTCGAAGTGCTCGCGACCGTCGGTCACCAGGGCGACCACGGCGTCGAGGAGCGCGTTGGCGGGCCCGACGTCGAAGGCGATCACTGCGTCGGGGTCGCCGCCGGCGGGCAGCCAGGTGAGGTTCGCCATCCCGCCCAGGTTGAGTACCGCGCGGGCCTCGTCGTCGTCGCTGCACAGCGCCCAGTGAAGAAAAGGCGCGAGGGGCGCACCCTCGCCCCCCGCCGCCATGTCGCGGACGCGGAAGTTGCCGACCGTGCGAATGCCGCTCGCCTCGGCGATCCGCGAGGGGCTCCCGAGCTGGAGGGTGCCGCCGGCCTCGGGGAAATGACCCACCGTCTGGCCGTGGGAGGCGATCGCCGTCACCTGCGTCGGCGCGACACCGGCGTCCTCCACGACGCGCAGCGCCGCCGCCGCCAGGTGCTCGGCGAGCAGGGCGTCGAGGGCCGCGTACTCGCGGAGCGTCTCCCCAGCCTCTCCGCGACCCGCGGCGAGCCGGTGGATCCGGCTTCGCAGCGCGGGCTCGAAGCCGTCCTCCCGGTAGGCGATCAGACGGAAGGGCCGCGCTGCCGCGTCGTCTGGCCATTCGACGAGGGCGGCGTCGATGCCGTCCGCCGAGGTCCCCGACATCAGCCCCACCACCCACATCGCCGCATCCTAACCAATGCGACACTGCGACGGGTTACGACGTAGCGAGATCCCGGCCTGCCGGCGGTGAGGTCTCGGGGAGCGCGGCGCGCGTTGACACCCGATCGGGGGCCCCGAATACTCGGCGCGCCCGGGCGACGCGCACGCGCTCCGGGAAGAGGGACTCTGGATGGATTCGACACAGCGTCTGCAGGGCGGCTTGATCTGCTTGGGTGCAGCCGTCGCGGCGCTCGTGTTTCTCGCGGGGGTGCTGGCCGAGAGCTACTGGGCCCTCGCGATCCCGGTCGCGGCGCTGGTGCTCTTTGTGCTGGGGCTCGTCTTCTGGGTAGGGTGGACGATCCTCACGGTGCACGTCGAACCCGAGGCCGATCAGGTGCTGCCCGACCCCCAGGACGAGTGACGCCGATGCGGATCGCGCTGCTCACCTACCGCGGCAACATGTACTGCGGCGGCCAGGGAATCTACGCCGCCTATCTCGCGCGCGAGTGGGCGCGGGCGGGCCACGAGGTCCACGCGATCGCCGGGCCGCCCTACCCCGAGCTAGACCCGGGCATCCCACTCCACCGCATTCCCAATGCCAACGTCTTCGCTCGGGGTGTGCGCGAGCTGGTGCGGGAGCACGGGGCGGCCACGCTGCTGACCGAGCCCCTGACCCTGTGGGAGCTCGGCGCCTCGCGACTCGGGACCTTTCCCGAAATGCAGACCTTCGGCGCGCGGCTCCTGGCGCGTTGGCCCGCGCTCCAGCGGCGGCACCGCTTCGACGTCGTCTTCGACAACCAGTCGCTCTCGTGGCCGCTGCTCGCGCTACGCGCGACGGGCGTCCCCGTCGTGTCGGTGATCCACCACCCCCTGCACATCGACCGGCGGGCCGACTTCCAGATCGACCGCCGGCTGCGGGCGCGGGTGCGGCGAAGCCTCTACTTCCCGCTCTGGATGCAGGAGCGGGTCGCGCCGCGTCTCGACAAGATCGTGACGGTCAGCGAGGCCTCGCGGCACGCGATCGAGCGCTACTTCGGGATCCCCGAGAAGGACGTGAGCGTCGTCTACAACGGCACCGACACCGAGCTGTTTCGCCCGGTGCCTGGGCGCGAGATCGAGACCGACCTGCTCTTCGTCGGCCGCACCGAAGACCGCAAGAAGGGCATCGGCACCTTGCTCGAAGCCCTCACCCACCTCCCCGAGACCGTGCGACTCAAGATCGTCGACGGGCGCATTCCCGCCGACGGGTTGGTGCCGCGGCTGATCTCCCGGCACCGTCTCCACGAGCGGGTGGTGCTGCGGCGCGACTGGCTCGAGCTTCCCGAACTGGTGGCCGAGTACTCGACGGCGCGTCTGGCGGTCGTGCCGTCGTTCTTCGAGGGCTTTGGCTTCCCGG
>CAJHXS010000370.1_pt1 | contig 13868 bp, 13 predicted proteins | sample 9198591 | NCBI WGS metagenome assembly CAJHXS01 (sample SAMEA7708347, study PRJEB35096) | sediment metagenome | biome: marine neritic benthic zone biome [ENVO:01000025]; feature: sediment [ENVO:00002007]; material: shallow marine sediment [ENVO:03000034] sea grass bed [ENVO_01000059] ... | reverse complement strand
CGCGGGCGAGCGATCTGGCGGCCGGATCGGCCGGCCAGAATCCGGCGTCCGGGCAGGCTTCCGCCAGGTGCTCGATGATGGCGAGCGAATCCCAGATCGCGACGTCGCCGTGCCGTATGGCCGGGACGAGGCCGGACGGCGAGACCCGCATGATCGCCTCGCGGGTGGTCGGCACGTCGAGCGGGATCACCTCCTCCTCGAACGGCAGGCCGGAGGCGCGCACAGCCAGCCAGCCGCGCAGCGACCACGACGAGTAGTTGCGATTGCCGATATAGAGCCTGAGGTCCGTCATGGGGCGACTCCCGTGTGGTCTTCGACCCGGCGGTTTCGGGCAGGTGGCTTTCATGCCGCGGGCACTTTTCAGCGCCGTCGAACCACGTCATTTTACCGCGTTTGCCCGACCCAAACGAGGAACTTCGCCATGACCCCGTCTTTCGCCGCGCGGCCGACCGCCGCCACTCGGCCCATCGTCCCGCTCGAGGCCGGCGCCCTGCCGCGTTGGCTGAAGCGGCAGCCCGCGGCGACCCGCGCCTGGCTCAGGGCGCACGGCTTCGCGGCCAAGTCGGGCGAGGTCTGTTTGGTGCCGGACGCCGCTGGCGGTATCGGCCAGGTGCTGATCGGCGCCAACAAGGCAGATGCCCACTGGTCGCTCGCCGATCTGCCGGGCCGGTTGCCGAATGGCAGCTACCGGCTGGACGCCCGCTGGGGCGCCGACGCGGCGACGGCGCGATCGTCTCCGTCCTCGGAGGTGAGGAGGTCGCTCATCGAGCCGTCGTCGGCCGGGGCCTCTTCCGTCTCCAGGTCGTCGTCGCCGAACCCGGCGCTCTCGGTGACGGGGGGCGCGGGCGGGGCGGTCGGTTCGGGGGGCGACGCCGCGGCGGGCTCCGGCTCGGGGGGCGACGCGGCGGCGGGCTCGGCCTCGGCGGCGGCCGCGGCGGCGGGCTCCTCGGGTGTGGGTTCGGCGTTCGCAGCCGGCGGCGGGACTTCGTCTCGGCCCGGGGGCGGCGGAACGTCGGACTCCGACGGGCCGAACTCCCAGTCTTCCTCGTCGTCCGCCTCGGGCTCGGCGGAGGTCGTCTCGGTGTCGCTGTGGGAATCCGCTTCCGGGGGCGGGGACGGCGCTGCGCGAGCCGCCGACTCGGCGGCATCGCGGGCAAGTCGGGCCGCGGCGTCGCGATCGGCGTCGTCGCTCGAGGGCGGCCGGACGATGAAGGAGTGATCGCACCGCGAGCAGCGCACCCGCGCGCCGCGCGGGGGAATGCGCGCTTCGTCGAGCCGGAAGCGGGTCTCGCATTCTTCACAACGGATGATCAAGAGCGGCCCTCCGCGCAGAATCGGGCGCAACCCCCCTGTGCTAGGTTGCTCCAAGTCTGCGACCCAACGTCTCTTTCGGACGTGCCGCCGACGCGCTTGAGGGCGCCGAGGGCGCTGTTCTGTGACTTTTTCCCCCCATTCCCCGGCTCTCTCCGAACGCGAGGCTACTTCCGGAAGCGAGACCCCGTCCTTGAGCGCCGGAAGCCTGAGCCGCTCCGGGCAGGGGCGGCCCCCCGAGGAACGCGAGGCCCCGCACGGGCTCCTCGATCGACGCCTCGTCGTCGTGACCGGCAAAGGCGGGGTCGGCAAGACGAGCGTCTGCGCGGCACTCGCGACGGCGGCGGCCGCCGCCGGTACCCGCACCTTGGCGGTCGAGCTCGGGCGCGACGCAGAGCTTCCGGCCCTGGTCGGGAACGCCGTCGAGTCCCAGCTCCTCGACCCCTACGACGCCTTGGCCGAGTACCTCGGCCTGCAGCTCGGCTTTGGAGGGCTCCTGGCGCGGGTGATGGGGCACCCCGGGTTCCGCCAGCTGCTCGAGGGCGCCCCGGGGTGGCGAGAGCTGATCTCGGTGGGAAAGGTCTGGCATCTGGTCGAGCGCGGCGACCCGGAGACCGGGCCCGAGCTGGTGGTCGTCGACGCACCGGCGACCGGCCATAGCACTACCTTTCTGGACGTCCCGCGGGTCGCGGCGAGCGCGGTGCGCTCGGGTCCACTGCACCGCCACGCGTCGGCGGTCGAGGCGCTGCTGCGCGACCCGGAGCGCTGTGTCCTGTTGCCCGTGTGTCGCCCCGAGGAGCTCGCGGCTCGCGAGTGCGTCGAGTTGGTGGCGCGCATTCGAGAGCTCGAGCTTCCGGTCGACCGGGTGGTGATGAACGCCGCAGAAGCCGACCCCGGCGTCGACGTCGACTCCCTGGTCGCCGCCCTCGAACGCAGTGCCCCGGATGGCTTTCCCTGGACCCGCGCTCTCCGCGAATGGGAGACCCGCCACCAGCGGACCCTGCGCTGGGGCGAGTTCGTGGCGCGCGAAACCGGACTTCCGCTGACGCGGCTGCCCTTCTCCGCGACCGGGGCTGCCGACGCCCTCGCCTCGATGGGCGAGGCCCTCCTCGGCGGCGACGCGGGGAGCGATCCGACGCGGTGACGATGCGCGAGCTGATGCGGAAGCGCCGGCTGGTGATCTTTCTCGGCACCGGCGGGGTCGGGAAGACGACACTCGCGGCGAGCGCCGCCCTCGACGCGGCGCGGAACGGGCAGCGGGTGGCGCTGCTCACGATCGACCCTGCGCGACGCCTAGCACAGGCGCTCGGCGTCGACGCGCTGGGGGACGCCCCCACCCGGGTTGCCCTCGACGGCGGGGCTCGACTCGACGCGCTGATGCTCGCCCCCGAACGCACCTTCGATCGGCTGGTCGATCGCTTCGCCACCTCCGAGGCCGCTGCCCGGCGCGTCCTCGACAACCCGATCTACCGCCACCTCTCGCGCACCCTCGCCGGCAGCGCGGAGTACGCGGCGATGGAGCGTGTGCACGAGCTGCTCGACGACCCCGCCTACGACACGATCGTCGTCGACACCCCCCCCTCCGAGCACGCGCTCGATTTTCTCGAGGCCCCGCAGCGTCTGCTCGGTCTCTTCGACAGCAGCGTGCTGCGCCGTCTAGTGCACCCGGCCTTCGCGGCCGGTCGCTTCGGGATGCAATGGTTTCAGCGCGCGACGACCCGCGTGTTGAAGACGGTCGAACGCGTCACCGGGGTCGGCTTTCTCGAGGAGGTCTCCGAGTTCCTGCTGGCCTTCGAGGCGATGTCCGGGGCCTTTCGCGTCCACGCCGGCGAGGTGCGCGAAGCGCTACGCGCTGCGGCCTTCGTGCTCGTCGCGGCGCCCACCCGGGATTCGGCGCGCAACGCCGAGCGCTTCTGGGACCGTCTCGAGGGGGCGGAAGCAGTGCCGGCGGGCATCGTGTGGAACCGCGTGCATCCCCTCGCGGAGGACGCCGGCGAGCTCCCCCAAATCGAGGAGGTGACGGCGTGGCTGCGCGACGACGCCTCGGTAGACGACGCCGCTCGCGCTGCCGAGACGGCACTGCGGGCGGCGCATCGCTACGCTTCGTGGGCCGAGTCGGAGACGCGGGCGACCCGGGCGCTGTCGGCCCGCGCGGTCACGAGCGGGGGGTTCGTGAGACGCGTGCCCGAGCTGAGCTTCGAGATCCACGATCTACAGGGTCTGCGCCGTCTGGCGCTCGAGCTCTGCGGGCCCGCGGGCGACGAGGGCGACGCCGGTGGCTGAGCGCAACCGCCACGCCACCTCGCTCGCCGACGCGATCGACCGCGCGACCCGGCACGGCCGCGGAGGGCTCGGCGAAGCGCTGGCTGCGGCGCGCTTCGCCGTGGACGCGGCGTCCTTCGCGCTCTTCGGCTGCGCCGCCGACGAGAGCGCCTTCGAGCCCTTCTGGATGCTGCTCGACGAGCTCGGAAGCGGGCTGGCCACGAGCCGCCCCGAGGGCGAAGCGGTACTCCGCGCGTTCGCCGAGGCCCTGGCCGAAGAGACCGCGCGCTGGGAGACCCTGGGGCGCGACGACCCCGAGGCGCGGGCCGTCTCGCGGGTCTTCGCCGAGCTCGCCGCGCTGTTGCGGGAATTCGGCATGCCCGCCGCCGGCCCGCGGCGCACGGCCCCGCGGCGCCCGACGGAAACCGGGGGCCAGAGCGGTCGCGGTGGCCCCGCCGCCCCGCGCTCCGCCCAGCGGCCCTAGCGAGTACGCGCTCGCCGACTCCGAGCGGCACGCGGCCGCCGGACGCTGCGGACCCTGTCCCCCGCGGACCCGTGTGATAAGTTCGCGCGGCTTTGGACCCCGACAGCCACACCGCCTCGAGCGACTCCCTCGACGACCCCGTCCTGATCAAGCGGTACGCCAACCGCAAGCTCTACAACACGCAGAGCAGCCGGTACATCACCCTCAAAGGCATCGCCGAGCTGATCGAAGACGGCGTCGAAGTGCGCGTCGTCGACAACGAGAGCGGCGAGGACATCACTTCGGTGACGCTCTCGCAGATCCTCGTCGACACCGAGCGCAACCAGCGCAGCGTACCGGGGCCGATCCTGAGCGACCTGATCCAACGCAGCGGTGACGCGCTGTACGCGGCGCTGAAGCGGGGAGTGGGCGACCCGAGCGCGAGTCTCGGCGAGCTCCAGCGCGGGATGCGGCGTTTCCTCGACGAGAAACTCGACGAGGCGCGAGATGTGCAGGACGCCGGCCGCGAGTGGGTGGCCCTCGCTGTGCCCGATCTCGAGAAGGTCCTGCAGGACGCCCTCGAACGCGCCCTTGGCGCCCTCGATCTCCCGCGGCGCAGCGACCTCGAGCGGCTGCACCGGAAGATCGACGAGGCTCTCGAACGCCTCGACGCGATCGAGCGCACGCGGAACCCCTGATCAGACGATCCCACCGAGCCCCCGAGGTGCACGAGCCGCGAGCGCGGAGCAATGACCGGGCTTCGACACCCATCGGGGCCCTAGACGCGACGGCCCTCGGCGGGCCGTAGCATCGCGCACACCTCGCGGCGCAGCGTCTCGCACAGCGCGGTGGCCGCGGCGCCGTCGAGGCCCTTTGTCGCGACCGCGCGCGGCGTTCCGACCGCCAAGCGCCAACGCGTCGAGCCGCTCCGTACGCCGGGGCGCGCGATGGCCACCGGGATGACCGGGCGCCCCGCGGCCGCGGCGGTGAAGGCGATGCCCCCGCGTCCGAACGCGCCGGGGGGCGGTCCGGACGGGGCTCCGGCCGCACCCGGTGAGCGCTCGGGACACACCAGGACGCTCCACCCCTCGCGGAGCAGACGCTCCGCGTTGGCGCGACTCGCGCGCAGCACCCCGAGCCGGACGAGCTGTGGAAACACGAAGGGCTGGCCAGCGGTGCGCGCGTCGACCAGCGCCCGGACCCCGCGCGGGCCGGAGACCTCGATCTCGCGCGCCAACAGATGCATCCCGAAGATCGCGTCCCACCCAGGCGGGCCGGCGCGGTTGGCGACGAAGAGGGCCGGTCCGACGGCGGGCCCGTCGCGGCGCTCGACGGTCCAGCAGCGCGCTGCCAACGCGTCGAGGAGCGGAGCCAGGTCTGCGACGCGGTCGGCGTCGCGGCCCCACGCATCGTCCTCCCCGGTGCGCTCCCGGACGCCGACCCCGGACACCGCGCGTCGCAGCGCGGCGAAGCGCGACCCCCCCCGCCGCGCCTCCGCGCGGCGCGGGAGTCGGCGCTCGAGGGCCGCGCGCAACCCGGCGAGGGCGGGGCCGGCGGCGCTCACCCGAACTCCCGCAACCGGCGCGCGCCGAAGAGCGACGCCCACGCCTCGCGGGTTGTGTAGCGGGGCTCACCGAAGGCGGCCCAGCCGCGCGCGCCGTCGGCCACCCAAGGAAACCGGAGGAAATCGTAGAACCCGGCGTCGCGCCGTCCGTCGCCCCCGGTGAGAGAGGGCCAGAGCAGACCGGGGACGGGCCACTGCGTGAGCCCGGCGCGCCGCAACAGCGTCCGCAGCGTCGCTACGCCGCGCGCGACGACGTTGTAGACACCCGGCTTCGGGTCGACGAGCGCGGTCTCGTAGCATCTCGCGCAATCGTCCTCGTGGACCAGCTGGAGCAGGGGGTCGTAGCCCAGCGGAACCGGTACCCATCTCCTGGAGACGTGGTCGACGAAGCGCCCGCGCGCCCGGGCACCCACCCGCCAACCGCTGCGCAAGACCGTGACGTGGACCCGGCGGTGGCGGCGACGCCAGCGCGCGACGGCGCGCTCGGCGTCGATGCGTCCCTCGAGCCAGGGCACCGCGGGGTGACATCGCAGGGGATCGTTCTCTCGCAGGTAGAGCGGATTGTCGGCACGGGCGCCGTAGAGCATCGTGCTCGACGCGAGGACGAGGGCCTCGACGCCGGCCGCGGCGCCCGCGCGGAGCACACGATCGGTCCCGTGGCTGTCGCAATCGCCGGGCTCTGCGCTCGACGGACCCGGGAGTGCCGTGTGGACCACCGCTTCGACGCGTTCGCGTTGCCAGAACGCCGCGAGGCGCTCGGCGCTGTGCGCCGCCGAGAGATCCACGGGCTCGAAGGGGCCATCGGCGCGCCAGTCGGAGGGCCGGATGCGATCGCTCCCGACGATCTCGACGCCCCCTCGCCGCCAGCGACGTCGCAGCGTCTGCGCCAGGGGGCTTCCCGCGCCGGTCAGCGCCACCCGGGGAAGCGAGGCGCTCATCGCCGCCGCGCCCCTGGGTCGCGGTACCTTGTCGCGTCATGCCGACCCTGCTCGCGATCGAAGACGCGCGTCTCGAGCTCCACGACACGCCCCCGGGTCATCCCGAGGCGCCCGCCCGACTGCGCGCCGTGGGTCGCGCCCTCGCCGCGCGCCGCGAGGCCCTCGCCCTGCGGCCGGCCCGGCTCGCCGAGGACGACGAGCTGCTCGCGGTCCACCCGCGCGCCCACCTCGACCGGGTCGAAGACGCGGCGCGCCGTGCTCCGGCCCATCTCGACCCCGACACCTTCGCGTCGTCCGCGAGCGCCGAGGTCGCGCGTCTCGCGGCAGGTGCGGCCAGCGACGCAGCACTCGCCGTGGCCCGCGGCGACGCCCCCTTCTCCCTGGCCGCCGTCCGTCCCCCGGGCCACCACGCCGAAGCCGACCGCGCGATGGGATTCTGTCTCTTCAACAACGTCGCGGTCGCGGTGCGCGCACTGCAGGCGCAGGCCGGGGTCGAACGCGTCCTGGTGCTCGACTGGGACGTCCACCACGGCAACGGCACCCAGCATCTCTTCGAGGCCGACGCCGACGTCTTCTACGCGTCGATCCACCAGTTTCCGTTCTATCCGGGGACGGGCGCGGCGGGGGAGATCGGGGTGGGACGCGGCGAGAACGCCACCCTCAACGTCCCGCTGCCTCCGGGCTGCAGCGACGCCGAGTACCTCCACGCCGTCGCGCGGTTGGTGGCGCCGGCGGCGGCGCACTTCCGCCCGGACTTCGTCCTGGTGTCGTGCGGCTTCGACGCGCACCGCGACGACCCGCTCGGCGGAATGACCGTGAGCAGCGCGGCCTACGGCGGGATGACCCACCAGCTCCGCGCCCTCGCCGAGGCGCTCTGCGGCGGGCGCCTCGCCTTCGTCCTCGAGGGCGGCTACAGCGCGCGGGGCCTCGAAGAGAGCACCGGCGCCGTGCTCGACGCCTGTCTCGCGGCGCGCGTCGAGGAACCGCGCCTGCCGGAGCTTCCCCCGGCCAGCCCGCTGTGGGGCGTGATCGAATCGCTCCGCGCCGCCCACGGCGCGAGTCTTCCCGGACTCGGCCCCGCCACCTGAACCGGGCGCCTCGAGGGGCCGAACCCTGAGCTCAATATCTGGGTATCTCAATGGAAAGAGATACAAGATATTGTAGGCGTGCGGGCCGGATATAAAAAAATAGAAAATTCGCACCCTTGGGCGCTTTTCTGCTTGCGGGCGCAGCGCGGTGGGGATATAAGAATGCGCAGTGGGGCGAAGTGGTGCCGAGTGGGGAAGAAGGACATTTCTCCAATCACCGAGCAAGCACTTCTCGCCCCGAGGCCCCGGCGGCTCCGGGAGCCCCGACCGCGGACGAGACGGATGAACTGCCAACCCACCGATAGGAGCGACGAAGTGCACGATGTTTCGCGGTCGCTTCGTTCATACCGTCGACACCAAGGGACGCGTTGCGATCCCGGCCTCCTTTCGGGCGGAGCTCGGCCGCCGCAGCGAACAACCGCCCATTCTGACAAATATGGTCGACTGCCTCGCCCTGTATCCCTACGACGATTGGGAGAAGCTCGAGGAGCGACTGGTGAACGTCGACCCCTTCATGCTCGAAGGGCAGGACCTGCAGCGCTTCATGATCTCGGGGGCCGCGGACACGCCCCTCGACGCGCAGGGGCGGATCTTGATTCCCCCGTACTTGCGGGAACACGCCGGGCTGGAGCGCGAGGTGACGCTCGCGGGCGTGGGGCCGCGGATCGAAATCTGGGACAAGACGCGCTTCGACGAGCAGTTGGCGCGGACGCAGGAACGCTTCCCGGAGATCTCACAGCAGGTCTCCCGGAGCGGGTCGGCGTCTCAATGAACTGCGGGGAGATGCCGTCTGCCTGCGCGAGTTCAACGCTGGGGGGGACCGGAGGCTTTTTGGCCTCCGGTTGAGAGGGGGTGTCCCCGGAGCCCTTGTCGCGACTGTGGTGAGAAAAGGGGGGTTCGAGCCACAGACGCAATTGGAGGGCTTCGGGGCATCCCTGTCTCCCCGGCACCCCGCCCCGTCCCCACACAACGCACCGCGGGCTCGAGAGACGGTCGTCCGTGACCGCCGCGACCTACCACCGCCCGGTGCTCCTCCGCGAGAGTCTCGAGGCCCTCGCGCTGCGCCCGGGCGCGTGCGTGCTCGACGCGACCCTCGGCGGCGGGGGCCACGCCGAGGCGATCCTCGAGTGGATCGCGCCGGAGGGTCGGCTGCTCGCCCTGGACGTCGACGACGAAGCGCTCCACCACGCGGCGCGGCGACTCGAGCGCTTCGGCGAATGCGCCGTGCTCGTGAAGCGCTCCTTCCGCGAGCTGGGCCGCGTCCTGCAGGAGCAGGCGATGCCTCACATCGACGCCGCGCTCTTCGACCTGGGCGTATCCTCGCGCCAGCTCGACGAGACGAATCGCGGGTTCAGCTTCCGCGACGACCCCGCGGCTCCGCTCGACATGCGCATGGACCCGAGCGCAGGGGAGAGTGCCGCCTCGCTGCTCGCCCACGCGAGCGCCGGCGAGCTGACCCAGTGGTTTCGCGACTACGGCGAGCTCCCCGGCGCCGGGCGACTCGCGCGGGAGATCGTCGAGACGCGCCGGACCCAGCCCTTCGAGAGCGCCCGGGATCTGCTCGGCGCCGTCGAGCGCGCCGGCGTCGGGCGCGGACGTCGCCATCACCCCGCCACATTGGTGTTTCAAGCTCTCCGCATCGCGGTGAACGACGAGCTCGGCGCCCTCGAAGACGGCCTCGCCGCCGCGATCGACGCCCTGGCCCCCGGCGGACGACTGGTCGTGATCGCCTATCACTCGCTCGAGGACCGTCGCGTGAAGACGCTCTTTCGCGACGAGGCCCGGGGCTGCGTCTGCCCGCCCCGCCAGCCGGTGTGTACCTGTGGGCGGAGCCCGCGGCTCTCGCTGCCGACGCGGCGGGCGATACGGGCCGGAGACGACGAGGTGCGCGACAACCCGCGCGCGCGGTCGGCGCGCATGCGCGTGGCGCAGCGTCTACCGGTGGCGACCTGATGCCGCGGAGTACGCGCGCCGCCGGTGCGAGTGGGCGCGACCACAGCCGCCCGCGTCGGCTCCCGAGCCGGCGCTGGGGGCTGGGCGTCGCCGTCGGGCTCCTGCTGACGGCGATCGGTCTCGCCCACCTCCGCGTCGAATCTCTCCAGCTCCGCTATCGCCGCGCGGCGGCGCAGCGCGCCGAGGTCGCACTGCGCGACGAGGAGCAGCGGCTGAGCCTCGAGCTGCGCCGGCTGCGCGATCCCGTGCGTCTCGAGACCGAGGCGCTGCGGCTCGGCTTCGTCCGCCCCGAGCGGATCGTCCGCGTGCCGCGCTACGCGGAGCAGCGATGAGACGCCGGCGTCAGCCCGCCGACGGCTGGGCGAGCGGGTCGCCCCCGGGAGGCCACCGATGAGAGCGGCGGACCTCCGCTCTCCGCGGCGCCGTCTGCGTGTGGTCCAGGTGGCGATCGTCGCGGGGTTTCTCGCCCTGACGGCGCGGGTCGCGTACCTGAGCCTCGACGACCGCAGCGAGGCCCGGGGCGACCGCCAGCTGCTGAGCGCCATCTCGCTGGCTCCGGAGCGCGGGAGGATCTACGACCGAGAGGGTGAGCTTCTGGCGCTGAGCGTCCCGGCGCCCTCGCTCTACGCCGTCCCCGAGGCGATCGGCGACCCGGCCGCCGTCGCGCGCGCCCTCGCGCCGGTGCTCGGCAGCTCTGCCTCCGCGTTGCGACGCCGGATCGAAGACCGACACTCCTTCGTGTTCGTGCGACGTTGGCTCGACACCGAGACCGCCCGCCGCGTCGAGTCCCTCGACCTGGCCGGGGTGGGCCTGGTGGAGGAAGCGCGTCGCGCCTACCCGCTGGGGGCACTGGGCGGTCCCGTGCTGGGCTTCACCAACATCGATGGCGAGGGGGTGCGCGGCGTCGAGCAGCTCGAGACGACATGGCTCGAAGGGCGCCGGGTGCGCGTGGGGGTCGAACGCGACGCGCGGGGGCGGCTCCTCATCGGGCCCGGTCTCGACCCGGTCGAGTCGAGCGGCGGCGACATCGCGGTGACCCTCGACGCGGCCATGCAGGCCCACGCCGAGGTGGCCCTCGCCGAGGCGGTGCGGCGCTACCGGGCCCGCGGCGGCTTCGTGGTCACCCTCGATCCGGCGACCGGCGAGATCCTCGCGCTGGCCGAGTGGCCGCGCTTCGACCCGAACCGGTTTCGCGAGGTGCCCTACCCCGACACCCGCTCGCGGGTCTTCCTCGACGCTTTCGAGCCCGGCTCCACGCTGAAGGCCTTCGTCGCCGCCGCGGCCCTGGACGCCGGTGTGATCGGCCCGGGCGAGGCCCTCGACCTCGACGGGGGCGTTCGGGTCCCGGGCAAGTGGATTCGCGACCGCATCGCGCGGCCCTCGCTCGACCTGGCCGGGATCCTCCGCGTCTCGAGCAACGCAGGGGCGGTGCGGGTCGCGCAGCGGCTGGGCGCCGAGCAGACCCACGACGCGCTGTTGCGCTTCGGGTTCGGGCGCAGCACGGGGAGCGGGTTCCCGGAAGAGTCCGCCGGGCTGCTGCGCTCCTGGGAGCAGTGGCGACCGATCGACCACGCCACCGTCGCCTTTGGTCAGGGGGTGAGCGTCACCCCGGTGCAGCTCGCCGCCGCCACCGCCTCGCTCGCGGCGGACGGGCGCTGGCGCTCCCCGCGACTGATCCGCGCGCGCCGCCGACCGGAAGGCGAGTGGATCCCGGTCCCGCCGGCGCCGTCGCGCGAGGCGGTGTCGGCGCAGAGCGCCGCGGCGATCCGCGAGATGCTCGTCGGCGTCACCGAGCGCGGCGGCACCGGGTCGCGGGCTGCGCTCCGCGGCGTGGCGGTCGGCGGCAAGACCGGGACCGCGCAGAAGTTCGACCGCAGCACGGGGCGTTACTCCGACGACGCCATGGTGGCGTGGTTCGCCGGGTTCGCCCCCGCGGCGACGCCGCGGCTGGCAATCGTCGTCGGCCTCGACGAAGCGCGGGGAGAGGCCCACTCCGGGGGGGAGGTCGCCGCGCCGCTCTTCGCCGAGGTCGCGGCCGCCCACCTCACCCACCTCGGAATCCCGACGCGACCGCGGCGGGGCTGGGACGACGAGCGCCCTGCGACGCCCGCGGCCCCCGCGACCCCCACGACCCCCACGACCCCCACGACCCGAATGGCGACAGCGCCGAAAGCCGCTTCGGCCGCCGCGCACCGCGCTTCGTCGGCCGCCGCGCAGCGGGACGACACGCGGGCGCGACCCGGCTCGTCGGCGACCGTACCGCAGCCGCCGCCGGCGGCATCGCGGCCGCCGGCGCGACCGCGCGCGTCGGCCCGGAGCTGGATCCGTGTGGGAGAACGGGTATTCCTCCCCGATCTGCGCGGGCTTTCGCGAGAGGAGGTGCGCCGCTTTGCCGAAGAGACCGAGGTCCGCGTCGAACTCTCCGGCGAAGGGCCCGTCGTCGCCCAGGACCCGCCCCCCGGCACGATCCTCGCAGCCGGGGGGGCGCCGGTGCGGCTGCGCTGCGACCGGCGAGGGAGACCCCAGTGAAGCTCGGTGAACTTCTCGACGCGCTGCCGACCCAGCGAGAGGTCTCCTCCCTGCGCGGGCCGAGCGCGGCCAACCCGCGCTCGACCCCGGTGCGGGGTCTCTGTATGGACTCGCGCCGCGTCGCTCCGGGCGATCTCTTCGTCGCGCTGCGCGGTGCGCAGAGCGACGGGCACGACCACCTCGACCAGGCGGTGGGCCTCGGCGCGGCGGCGCTGCTTGTGGAGGAGCTGCCGGACGCCCTCGAGCTCGGCGGAGCCGCCGTGGCGGTGGTGGACGACACGCGCCGCGCCCTCGCTCCCCTCGCGGCGCACTTCTTCGGCCACCCCTCCCACGAGCTCGACCTGGTGGGCATCACCGGGACCAACGGCAAGACCAGCGTCAGCTATCTGGTGGAGTCGATTCTCGCCGTCGCGGGCCGCGCCACGGGGCTGATCGGCACCGTCGAGGTGCGCTTCGCCGGGGAGCGCCAACGGGCGATCAACACCACCCCCGAGAGTCTCGAGCTCCAGCAGCTGCTGCGCACGATGCGCAACCACCGGGTCGACTCAGTGGTGATGGAAGTGTCCTCCCACGCCCTCGAGATCGGCCGGACCGACGGCTGTCGTTACCGGGTCGCGGCCTTCACCAACCTCACGCAGGATCACCTCGACTTCCACCACACCATGGACCGCTACTGCGAGGCCAAGCTCCATCTCTTCCGCGAGCTCCTGGCCCCCGACGGCGTCGCCGTCGTCCACCTCGACGATCCCTACGCGGCCCGCTTCGTCGCGGCAGCGCGTCACAGCGGGGCCGAGCCGCTGGGGGTCGCCCGCGACAAACGCGCCGACGCCCGGCTGTGGCTCGAGGGGAGTGAGGCGACGCTGCGCGGCACCCGTGCGACGCTTGCCTGGGGCGGACGCCGCGTGGAGGTCGAGTGCCCGCTGCTCGGGGACTTCAACCTCGACAACCTCCTCGTCGCGTGCGGCATCGCCGAGGCGCTCGGGATCTCCCGGGAGGACGCGGTGCGCGGCATTGCGGACTGCCCTCAGGTCCCCGGGCGGATGGAGCGGGTCGACGACGCGGACGCCGCGGGCCCGACGGTGTTGGTCGACTACGCCCACACCCCCGACGCCGTCGAGAAGCTCCTCGCGGCCGTGCGCCCCCTGGCCGGCGGCCGTCTCATCACGGTCTTCGGGTGTGGCGGCGACCGCGACCGCAAGAAGCGGACACCGATGGCGGAGGCGGTGGCGCGTCACAGCGACCGCGCGATCGCGACCAGCGACAACCCCCGCAGCGAAGACCCGGTGCAGATTCTGGCGGACGTCGAGCGGGGGTTGGCGTCGATGCGGCGGGTCGCCGACGGCGACCTCGCCACCAGCGAGGGGGGCTACGTCGCCTGTGTCGACCGGCGCGCCGCGATCGCGCTGGCGGTGTCGATCGCGGGCGCCGACGACACGGTAGTGATCGCCGGCAAGGGGCACGAGGACTACCAGATCATCGGGCGCGAGCGTCTCCCCTTCGACGACCGGCTCGAGGCGCGCCGCGCGCTCGAGGGCGGCGTCGGGCCGGGCGCGTGAGCGCGCGCTTCACGCTCGGAGAGCTGGCCGACTGGTGCGGCGGACAGATCGCCGAGGGAGACAAGACCCTCGCTTGTACCGGCGCGTCGATCGATTCGCGGCGGGTGCCGGAGGGCAGTCTCTTCATCGCGATCCGCGGCGAGCGCCACGACGGCCACGTCTTCGTCGCCGACGCGGCGCGGCGCGCGGCGGCCGTCCTCGTCG
>CAJHXS010000023.1_pt1 | contig 13873 bp, 10 predicted proteins | sample 9198591 | NCBI WGS metagenome assembly CAJHXS01 (sample SAMEA7708347, study PRJEB35096) | sediment metagenome | biome: marine neritic benthic zone biome [ENVO:01000025]; feature: sediment [ENVO:00002007]; material: shallow marine sediment [ENVO:03000034] sea grass bed [ENVO_01000059] ... | reverse complement strand
TTCGACGAGATCGAGAAGGCCCACCCCGACGTGTTCAACGCGCTGCTCCAGATCCTGGACGACGGCCGACTCACCGACGGCCAGGGCCGCACGGTCGACTTCACCAACGCGGTGCTGATCATGACCTCCAACGTCGGCAGCCAGGCGATCGCCGAGCTCGGCGAGGAAGACCGCGCCCGCATGCAGGCCGAGGTCGAAACGGCGCTACGCGCCCAGTTCAAGCCCGAGTTCTTGAACCGCATCGACGACGTGATCGTCTACCACCAGCTCGGCCGCGAGCACATCGAGCGCATCGTCGAGATCCAGCTCCAACGGGTGGCGGCGCTCCTCGCCGACAAACGCATCGACCTCGAGTTCACCCCCGAGGCCCGCGCGCTCCTCGCCGAGCAGGGCTACGACCCCCACTACGGGGCGCGGCCGCTAAAGCGGGTGATCCAGCGCATGGTGCAGGATCCGATGGCGATCAAGATCCTCGAGGGCGAGTTCCCGGAGGGCGCGAAGGTATTTGTCGACGCCCGTATGAACGGCGAGGCGCTTGAGTTCCGGCGGGCCTCGTAGCTACGAGGCCCGCCCCAGCCCCGCCGCCTCGCGCGCGGCCTCGAGCACTGGCTCGGCCAGCGCGCGGGCCCGGGCGACCCCGTCGCGCAGCGCGTCCTCGACCTCGTCGGGCCGGCTGAGCAGCGCCTCCCGGCGCTCCCGCATCGGCCCGAAGAACTCGAGCAGACGCTTCAACAGATCCTTCTTGACGTCGCCGTAGCCGACGCCGCCGGCCTCGGCGGCGGCGAAGTAGCTCTTGCGCTCGTCCTCGTCGGCGAAGAGCGCCCAGAGCTGGAACACGGCACTGCCCGTGTCCTTGCCCTCCTCCACCGGCGTCGAGTCGGTGACGATGCCCATCACCGACTTCTTGAGCTCTTTCTGGGGCGCGAACATCCGGATCGTGTTGCCGTAGGACTTGCTCATCTTGCGACCGTCGGTGCCCGGCACGACGGCGACGTCTTCGAGGATGTCCGGGTCGGGGAGCTTGAAGACCTCGCGCTCGTAGGTGTGGTTGAAGCGCTGGGCGATGTCGCGGGTCATCTCGAGGTGCTGTTTCTGGTCCTGGCCCACCGGCACCCGGTCGGGGTTGTAGATCAGGATGTCGGCCGCCATCAGCACCGGGTACGCGAAGAGCCCGTGGTCGATCGCCACCCCCGCCGCGACCTTGTCCTTGTAGGAATGGGCGCGTTCGAGGAGCCCCATCGGCGTCACCGTGGTGAGGATCCACGCCAGCTCGCACAGGATCGGCAGGTCGGATTGGCGGTAAAGGATGGCGCGGGTCGGGTCGAGCCCCGCCGCCAAGTAGTCGATGGCGAGGTCGAGGGTGAAGTGACGACGCTCGGCGGCGTCGCGCAGCGTCGTCATCGAGTGGTAGTCGGCGAGGAAGTAAATCGCCTCGTGGGCCTCCTGATAGGCCACGTGCTGTCGCATCGCCGCGAAGTAGTTGCCGATGTGGGGCTCGCCCGAGGGCTGAATCCCCGACAGAATGCGCATCAGGACACCCGCCGTGTTTCGCTTGGATCTTCGGTGTAGTGGAGCCAGTGGAGATAATCGGGGTCTTCCCCGGCGACCACCGCGGCGAGCCGCGCCGCGACCCGTTCGGTCACGGGGCCCGGCGCCCCACCCGGCACCGGCTGGCCGTCGACCGAGCGCACCGGCCAGACCCCGGCGCTGGTGCCCGAGAGAAGCACCTCGTGGGCGTCGAAGATCGCCTGGGCTTCGAGGGGGCACTCGAGCACGTCGACGCCCTCGGCGCGGGCCAGGGTGAGGATCGAGTCGCGGGTCACCCCGGCGAGGATCTCGTCGATCCCCGGTGTCAGGAGCCGACCCGCCGCGTCCACCAGAAAGAGGTTGGTCGTGGGCCCCTCGGCGAGCCGCCCGTGCTCGTCGAGGGTGGCGATCTCGTCGTAGCCGTCGGCGCGGGCCGCGCGCTTTGACATCATCACGCCGAGGTAGTTCGCGGCGGCCTTGGCCTGGGGCGGGAGGTGCGCGTCGATCCGCTTGCGCTGCCGGTCGAGCTTGAGGCGGCAGGTGGCGGGGCGCCGCACCGGCTCCGCCTTGGTCTCGACGAGGTCGCGCTGGACGTCGTAGGCGGCGATCAGCACCTCGATCCGAGGATCCATCGGCACCACGTCGACCTCGATCGAGGGGAGATAGGCGCAGATCTTGAGGGCCGTCGCGTCGGGATTGAGCGCGACCGTCTCGCGGCAGGCCCGCTCGAGGAGCCCGCGGCCCCAGGGCGACTGCAGACCCACCGTCTCGAGGGAGCCCTCGAAGCGCTCGATGTGGTCGTCGAGCCGGAAGAGCGCCGGACCCCGGGGCGTCGCGTGCACCCCCATGTAGTCGAAGACGAGAGAGCCTCGCTGCATGCTGTGGGAGAGCACGTGTACGGTCGCCTCGTCCCAGGACACAAAGGCACCGTCGATCCAGACCTTGCGATCGCTCATCGCGGGAAGCTAACGCGCAGCGACGCCTAGGAAAATCTGGGGATCACCCGCTCGCCAAAGAGCTCGATCGAGCGCATCACCTGGTCGCGGGTGTGGAGGCCCTGCGGGATCAGCAGGAAGCACTCCCGAAAGGGGAAGTGCTCGCTGGCTTCCTCGATCCGCTTCGAGAGCGTGTCGGGCGAGCCCACCAGGTACTCGGGATGGCCCTGGCCGAAAGGGGTGAACCAGATGTCCCAGAACCACTTGTAGTCCTCCAGGAGGGCCTGGGCCTCGGCGTCGGTCGGGGCGCAGATCATCGCCCCACCCCACCCGGCCTCCTCCCCCGGCTCGACGCCGTGGCCGAACTTCGCGGCCTCCTCCCGGTAGGTGGCCCAGAGCCGTTCGCAGAACTCGAAGTTGGAGGAGAGGACGATGGGCTTGCCCAGATATTTCGCCCAGAAGACCGCTGTGCGCATGCTGTGGGTGAAACCGGCGTAGAGCGGCGGGTGCGGCGTCTGGAGCGGTCGGGGGCAGATGCCGACCTCGCGGATGCTCATGTCCGCGTCGACGCCTTTGCCGTAATGCGTGTAGACGGGCGCCTCGTGGGGGTTCACGTAGTCGATGGGCGGGAAGTTCCAGTACTTGCCGCGGTAGGAGAAGGTCTCGTTGCGCAGCGCCTCGAGCACCACCTCGACGAACTCGGTGAAGTACTCGCGGTTGCGCGCGTCGGCGTCGCTGCCCCGGTTCCAGGGCCCCACCGGCTCGAGCTCTTCGCGCACCCGGTAGCTGCTCACCCAGCGCGCCTGGTAGCCGCGCACCAGCCCCACACCGAAGCGGCCGCCGAGCCTGTGATCCATCGTCGCGATCGACTCGGCGGTGCGCAGCGGGTTGTGGGTCGTGGAGACGAAGCCGCAGGTGATCACCCGCAGCCGTTTGCTGTGCTGGCCGATGTACATCCCGGTGAGGGTGGGCTCGTTGCTCGCCTCGAATCCTTCGATCTGCAGGTGGTGCTCGGGGTGCCCAAAGCCGGCGTACCCCGCGTCGTCCGCGGTCTCCACAAACTCGCCGAGCTCGGAGAGCATGCGCTGGTAGAGCTCGGGGCGCAGGCCGGCGCCTCCGGCTTCGAGCTCGTCGCGGCGACCCAGGGTGCAGTAGACGAAGAGGTTGAAGTCCATCGGGTCTCGCTTTCGCCGCCGCGCGCGGCGCTCAGTTGGCCGCGCCGCTGCGGAAGGCCTGGGCGGAGAGACCGCTCCCGCGGCCGCTCGCGTAGGTGGCGTAGAGCGGGATGAACCACTCGACGTCGTGACAGGTCGCGGCCACCGCGGGCCGCGGGGTCACGGTGTCGATCCAGCGTTGCAGCCGCGGGCAGCCCTCGGGAAGCGCGAGCCCCCGGTAGTGCTCGAAGACCGGGAGCCGCTCGAGGAAGGGGAAGACCGCGGCGTCGGCCAGCCCGAAGCGCTCACCCAGCCAGAAGGGCCCCTCGCCCTGGATCTGGGCGAGACGCGCCTCGAGAAAACGCACCCCCTCTTCGGCCTGAGCGCGAAGCGTCTCCTGCCCGGCCGGGTCCTGCTCGAAGAGCATCTTGTAGACCAATGGTAGAAAGACGTTGTCGAAGTGACGGATCTCGTTGCGCATCACCGCGAGCCCCTGCTCATCCGCCGGTCGCATCGGGGCACCGTCGAAGCTCCCGTCGATGTACTCGTTCACGATCGCCGACTCCCACAGCACGAAGTCGCCGTGACGGATCACCGGGACGCGGCCCGTGGGCGTGAGATCCAGCAGCCAGTCGGGCTTGTCGTCGAGGTCGATCTCGATCGACTCGTGGGCGATCTCTTTCTCGCCGAGGACGATCCGGGTGCGCTGGGCGTAGGGGCAGACTTCGGCGGTGATCAGGGTGAGGTCGGACATGGTGTCTCCGTGTGGCGCGTCTCCACGCCCCCGGGATTCCCGAGTGCCGGCGCGCCGCTGGAATATACTGCCTGCCACCACAGCGCGGGAAACCGCTCGGGAGGACGCATGACGCGATGCCGACGCGCGCTCGGCGCGGGGTTCTTGGTCTCGCTGGCGCTGGTCGCCGGCCCCGCTTGGCCCCAGGGCGAGCGGCCGAGCCTCGAAGACCTCTACAAGGCCTTTCACGCCCAGCCCGAGCTCTCCTTCGAGGAGGCCGAGAGCGCCGCCCGGATGGCCGGCGAGCTCTCCGCGGTGGGCGCCGAGGTGACCACCGCGGTGGGTGGCCACGGCGTGGTCGCGGTGCTCCGGAACGGCCCCGGCCCCACCCTCATGCTGCGCAGCGACCTCGACGCCCTCCCGGTGACCGAGGACACCCCCCTCGCCTTCAAGTCGACGGTGCGCACCACCCAGCCCGACGGCCGGGAGATCGGGGTGATGCACGCCTGCGGCCACGACGTGCACATGACCAACCTGATCGGCGCCGCCCGCGCCCTCGCGGCGCGCCGCGACGAGTGGGGCGGCACGATCGTCTTCATCGGCCAGCCCGCCGAGGAGCGCGGCGCCGGCGCCAGGGCGATGCTCGAGGACGGGCTCTTCGAGCGCTTTCCCCGCCCCGACTACGCCCTCGCCGTCCACGTGAAGTCCGACATGGCGGCGGGCACCATCGCCTTCGCCGGCGGCTACATGCTGGCCAACGTCGACAGCGTCGACATCACCGTGCGCGGCCGCGGCGGCCACGGCGCGGCGCCCCACACGACGATCGACCCCGTGGTGCAGGCGGCGCGCCTCGTCCTCGACCTCCAGACCCTGGTGAGCCGCGAGGCCGACCCCACCGATCCGGCGGTGGTGACGGTGGGCTCGCTCCAATGCGGCGCCAAGCACAACGTGATCCCCGACTCGTGTCATCTGAAGCTCACCGTGCGGAGCTACACCGACGCGGTGCGGAAGGCGCTCCTCGAGGGGATCGCGCGCAAGGCGCGGGCCGTCGCCCAGAGCGACGAGGGCCCCGAACCGATCGTCGAGATCTCCGAGGGCACGCCGGCGTTGCGCAACGACCCGGCCCTGGCCGAGCGGCTGCGTCCGGTGCTCGCCGCCGAGCTCGGCGCCGACAAGGTCGGGGTCGACCGGCCGGTGATGGGCGGCGAAGACTTCAGCCGCTACGGCCGCGCCGGCGTGCCGATCCTGATGATCCGGCTGGGCTCGATCGACCCGGATCGCCTCGCGGGTTACGCGGAGGCGGGAGAAGTGCCGCCTCCCCTCCACTCGGCCCGCTACTACCCGGACATCGCCCCGACCCTCGACGCCGGAGTGCGCGTCTTCGTGGCCGCTGCGCTGGAACTCCTCCCCCCCGTCGCGCCGTGATCCTGAACGAGCCCCAGCGGATGCTGCGAGACGCCGCGCGCGACTTCGCCCAGGGCGAGATCGCGCCCCACGCCGCGCGTTGGGAGCGGGAGGGCAGCCGGGTGCCCGAGGCCGTCCTCGAGCGGATCGGCGAGCTCGGCTTCTTCGGCATGCAGGTGCCCGAAGACTACGGCGGGAGCCGGCTCGACACCGTCTCCTACGCCCTCGCCACCGAGGAGTTCGCCGCCGCCGATTGCGGGATCTGCAACCTGGTGAACGCCTCGAACTCTCCGGTGTGCGCGGCGATCCGCGAATACGGGAGCGAGACCCAGCGGCGCACCCTCCTCCCCGACCTCGCCGCGGGGCGCAGGCGCGGCGCCTTTCTCCTCACCGAGGCGCGGGCGGGTTCCGACGCCGGCGCCCTGGAGACCCGCGCGGAGCGCGACGGCGACGGCTTCGCGATCAGCGGCCGGAAGCTCTTCGTCACCGGCGGCGCGAGCGCCCACGTCGGGATGGTGATTGCACGCAGCGACCCGAGCGCCGGGAAGCGCGGCATGACCGCCTTCCTGGTTCCCACCGATGCGGCGGGCTACCGGGTGGTGCGTCTCGAGGACAAGCTCGGCCACCGCAACTGCGACACCGCCGAGGTCGAGCTCGACGGGGTGCGGGTGGGGCCCGAGGGCGTGCTCGGGCCCGAGGGCGCCGGCTACAAGATCGCCCTCTCCTTTCTCAACGGCGGGCGCATCGGCGTGGCCGCCCAAGGGGTGGGGGTGGCCCGGGCGGCCCTCGAGGCGGCCCTCGACGACGCGGGCGAGCGGGTCGCCTTTGGCGTACCGATCATCGAGCACCAGGCGATCGCCTTCCGTCTGGCCGACATGGCGACCCGGGTCGAGGCCGCGCGCAACATGACCCTCCACGCCGCCGCCCTCGAAGACGCCGGCGAGCCCGCGATCGCCGAGGCGTCGATGGCCAAGATGTTCGCCTCGGAGACCGCCGAGTGGGTGGCCTCCCAGGCGATCCAGATCCACGGCGGCTACGGCTACCTCCGCGACTACCCGGTCGAGAAGTACTACCGCGACGCGCGGGTACTCGGGATCTACGAGGGCACCAACGAGATCCAGCGGATGGTGATCGCGCGCCAGCTCGTCGCGGGCTGAGGGGCTCGCGGTGACGCGACGTCGCTGCGCGCGGGTCGGGGCTCAGGACACCTCGGTCTCGAGCCGCTCCCACTCGCCCATCAGCTCCTCGACGCGGCCGCGCAGCACCTCGCGCTCGCCGTCGAGGGCCTGGATCTCGTCGCGGGGGGTCGTTTCGTAGAAGCGGGTGTCGCCAAAGCGCGCGTCGATCTCGGCGATCCGCCCCTCGGCGGCCTCGATCTCCGCGGTGACCTTCGCGAGACGCGCCTCCACCTCGCGTTTGCGCGCCTTGCTCGGCCCCTTGGTGCGCTCGCGCCCGCCCTTCTTGCCGCGCTTCCCCTCCCGGGCGCGGCGCAGCGCCACGTCGGCGTCGAGGTGATCGTCGCCGCACTTGGCGAGGTAGTCCTCGTAGCTTCCCTGCACGTCGTTGATCCCGGCCGGGCTGATCTCGATTACCCGGGTGGCGAGCTCGCCGACGAACCAGCGGTCGTGCGACACGAAGATCAGCGTGCCGTCGTAGGCGCGGAGGCCCTCGACCAGCGCCTCGATCGCCTCGAGGTCGAGATGGTTGGTGGGCTCGTCGAGCACGAGTACGTTGGGCTCGTCGACGCTGTGGCCGGCGAAGAGCAGCCGCGCCGCCTCGCCCCCCGAGAGCGAGCCGACCTTCTTCTCGACCTCGTCCCCGGTGAACAGGACGGCGCCGAGCTGGTTGCGCACAAAGCCCCGGGTCTGCCCGGCGCAGTGCTCCCAGAGCCAGCTCTCCACCGTCTGGCCCGGGTTCCCGAGCTGGGCGCGGTGGTCCTGGGCGAAGTAGCCCGGGTAGGTCTCGTAGCCCCACTCGGCGACGCCGGCGTCGGGCTCCACTTCGCCCACGGCGATTTTGAGGAGGGTCGACTTCCCGATCCCGTTGGGGCCGATGATCGCCACCCGCTCGCCGCGGCCCACCACGAGCGAGACGTCGTCGAGGACCGGGCGGCCGGCGTAGGCCTTCGACACGCCTTCGACCTCGAGCACTTGCCGCCCGCTCGGCCGGCGCTGCCCGAAGCGAAAGCGCGGATAGCGCCGCGAGCTCTCGGGGAGCTCTTCGATCTCGATCTTGTCGATCTTCTTGAGCTTGCTCTGGGCCTGACGCGCCTTGGTCGCCTTGGCGCGAAAACGGTCGACAAAGGCCTGGTGCTCGGCGATCTCCGCCTGGCGCTTCTCGATCTCGCGCTCTCGGCGCGCGCGCTCCTCGCCCTTGGCGTGCACGAAGCGCTGGTAATTCCCCGCGTAGACCACGACGTCCTCGTAGTCGACGTCGACGATGTGGGTCGAGACGTTGTCGAGAAAGCGGTGGTCGTGGGAGACGATCACCGAGCAGCCCGCGAAGCTCTCGAGAAAGGTCTCGAGCCAGCGGATCGACACGATGTCGAGGTGGTTGGTGGGCTCGTCGAGGAGCAGCACGTCGGGGCTCGCCGCGAGCACCTGGGCCAGAAGCACCCGCAGCTTGAAGCCCCCGGAGAGGGTCGAGAGCGGCTGCTCGTGCACCTCGGTCGCGATGCCCAAGCCCTCGAGGATCTCCCCGGCCCGCGCCTCCAGCGCGTAGCCGTCGAGACGCACGATCGTCTCTTCGAGCGCCGCGTAGCGGTCGCCGTCGAAGTGCTCCTCGGCGCGGGCGAGCACCGTCTCCTTCTCCTGCATCGCCGTCCAGAGCTCCTCGTGCCCCATCATCACGATGTCGAGGATGCGCTCGGTCTCGTACTCGAAGTGGTCCTGGCGCAGCACCCCGATCCGCGCCCGCTTCGGGATCGCCACCTCGCCTTCCGAGGCCCCTTCCTCCCCGGTGAGCACCTTCAAAAACGTCGATTTCCCCGACCCGTTCGCCCCGACCACCCCGTAGCGGTCGCCCTCATTGAGCTGGAGCGAGACCCCCTCGAACAGGGTCTGCCCGGCAAATCGCTTCGCGAGATTCGACACAGTGATCACGGCGGGAGCAGCATAACAGCCCACCGCCGGGTGCCACGGCGGCGGCCGGGTCTCCGGGAACAGCGGCGCCGAGGCGCGCGGAGTTCTCGCCCTCCGCCCCAACGGGCGGCGGATCGGCCCTTCCGGGCCCCCGAGCCGATTCGCTAGGCTCGCCCCGCGACCGCGGGCTCCGCCCGCGTCCTGTGCCGACGTAGCTCAGCTGGTAGAGCAGCTCACTCGTAATGAGCAGGTCAGCGGTTCGAATCCGCTCGTCGGCTCCATGTTTCCCTCCCGATTCCAGGTAGATCCGAGATCGCCTCCGCGGCGGCGCACTCAGGCTGTGACGAGACGGCTGTGGCGTGTGATTCCTCAACGCCTTTCGGGGAGCGCCTGCGTATGCCTGAACAGAACGGCCGTCACCACTCTGGCACGATCCGGCGACGAGGAAGCCGGTGGCAGGTGGAATATCACGATTGAGGGCCGCCGGGTGCGACGCGGAGCTCCAAGCCGCGAGGTCGCACTGCGGATCCTTCGAGAACTGGGCAGCTCGATTCCACGTCACAACGCACGCGAAATAGAATCAGTAGCCACTGGCGCGACAGTCGCGGAGGTCTCTTGACGCTACCTCCAGAGTGCGCGCCTGCACTGCCGACCCCGGACGACTCGGACGAGTGAAGCGGCCGTTCGGCGCCTAACGGAGTGTTTTGGCCAGGAGAGTGTGATCCGACGCTTCGATCGCTCATCGGATCACGCACCGGGGAAGCTTGCCACCTTGCTGGTTCGTGCGGACCAGGAGCTGGACCGCGAAGGGTCGAGCGCAATCGGTGTGCGTCGGCTGCTCGACCCGACCACCGGATCCACGACACCATCACCCTCGCACCGGCCCTCGCCCGACCGAGCAACGGCGACGTATTGGTGCGAATGGCGTGTCCTAAGGCGGGCGCGTTGCGACTCCGCAAAAAGCCGGAGATCATCAGAAGGTGCTCGAATCGCTCGGCTCCCTCCGTCTTGTCGAAATCGCGGACCTGTTGCTCGTGTGGGTCCTGGTCTGGGCGGGAGTCTCTTGGCTGCGCGAGACATCGGCACGGGTCGGGTTGGCGGGGCTCGGCATCCTCGTCGCTCTGTACCTGATTGCGCGTCAGGTCGGCCTTACTCTGACAACGTGGATCCTCCAGGGCTTTGTCGCGATCGCCGCATTGACGGCGGTGGTGGTGTTCCAGCCCGAGCTACGCCGGCTCTTCGAGCGCATCGCGAGTGTCTGGCTTGGTTCGCGGCGCGGGATTCCCGGGCTCGACGTCGTCGGCCTGCTCACGCGCACCGTCGCCAATCTCGTCGAACGCCGATGGGGGGCGCTTATCGTCATCACGGGTCGCGAGTCGGTCGCGGGTCAGGTCGCGGGGGGAATCCCGCTCGACGCCGAGTTGAGCGAGCCCCTTCTTCTCTCGATCTTCGATCCGCACTCCCCAGGGCACGACGGCGCCGTCATCTACTCGGGAGACCGCGTCTCGCGGTTCGCCGGTCACCTTCCCCTCTCCACCAATCGCGGTCAGCTCGGGCAAAGGGGAACGCGACACGCCGCTGGGCTTGGGCTGGCCGAGCAGACAGACGCTCTCTCGATCATCGTGTCCGAGGAGCGCGGGACGGTCTCGTTGGCCGAGGGCGGCCGCCTTCGCACTCTCGACGAACCGTACGAGATGCAAGCCGCGGTGAGAGAGTTCCTGCAACGCCTCGCACCCGGAAAGCTCGAGCGGCCCGGCCGATTGTACGGGCTCCTCCCACAATGGCGTTCAGGCGTGCTGGCCCTCCTCATCGCGGGTCTTCTTTGGTCTCTCGCGGTGCCGGGCGGGACCTGGGTCGAAGTCGAGCGCCAGGTCCCGGTCGCCGTGAATGGGATCCCGCCCGACTACGAGTTGGACGGTGTCGACCCGCCCGTCGCTCGGGTGACCCTCGCCGGTCGGCGCCGCGACCTCTTTCTTCTCCCGAAAGACCAACTGAAGGTGCGGGTCGACGCGAACCTGGTGGATTTGGGGCGAAGGAGCTTTCCGCTCTCTCCCGCCGCCGTCCAGCATCCCGAGGGCGTCGAGGTGCGGAGCATCGAGCCCGAGCGGGTAAAGATCCGAGTGCGCAAACGAAGCGCGGAGCTGGATTGAGCCGGTGGGGCCGAGCCACCGCGCGGGACCCTAGGGGAAAATGCCCTGGGCGAGGTAGGCACCAGCGACCTGGAGGATGCCGAACCGGTAGGCGGCGGTGCGCAAATCCGGGAGCCCCCCGGACTTCCAGGTCTCGTGGATACGCTGGTACGAGAGCTCCATCGTCTCCGCCAACGCGGTCCGCACGAAGTCGAGTTCGTTGGGTCCCTCGAGGAGCACCCGCCGCTCCCGAGAAGGGAGCGACTTCCCCGTGAGCCGCTCGACCGCCTCGAGCCAACGGGCATTGGTGAGCTCTTCGTAACGCGTTGTCATCCGTTCAAAGCTCGTGTGGGAGAGGTTTTTCAGCCACTCGAAATAAGAAACCGTGACGCCGCCGGCGTTGAGATAGATGTCCGGGAGCAGGAGGGTCCCTCGATCCAACAGGATCTTTTCGCCCTCGGGATCCACGGGACCGTTCGCGGCTTCCGCCACGATTCGCGCCCGAATCCGCGGCGCGTTCTCGGCGGTGATTTGATATTCGAGCGCGGCGGGGATCAGAACGTCGCAGTCGAGCTCGAGCGTCTTGGCGGAACTCGCGATGTCCTCGGCACCGGGGAAGCCCAGAATGCTCCCCGACTCTCGGCGGTGCCTCGCGACCGCTTGCACATCGAGTCCATCCGGTGCGTAGAGACCCCCTTCGCGCTCCGCGATGCCGACGATCACGGCCCGCCCTTCGCGTTGAATGAAATCGGCCGCGTGATACCCCACGTTGCCGAGCCCCTGAACGACGACGCGCTTCCCCGCCAGACCGGGGGCGAGGCCCAGCGGGTTCATGTCTTCGGCGACTTCCATGCATTGCCGGAGCCCTAGAAAAACCCCGAGCCCGGTGGCCTCGCGGCGCCCCGGGATCCCGTGCATCGAAAGTGGCTTCCCGGTCACGCACGCGAAGGCGTCGAGCTGACCGTGAGAGAGGGCCTGGTAGGTGTCGGCGATCCAGCCCATTTCGCGCTCGCCGCAGCCGTAGTCGGGCGCGGGCACGTCGAGAGCAGGACCAATGAAATTCTTTCGCAGGAGTTCCGTGGTGTAGCGTCGCGCCACGCGTTCTCGAAAGCCGTCGCTGCTGCGATGCGGATCGACGCGAACGCCACCCTTGGCGCCGCCAAAAGGGACGTTCACGATGGCGCACTTGAAGGTCATCAAGGCCGCCAAGGCCTTGACCTCCTCCTGGTCGACGAGCTTGCTAAAGCGCAAGCCGCCCTTGGTGGGGAGTCGGTGGTGGCTGTGCTGTGCGCGAAATCCCTCGACGACCACGATCTTTCCGTCGTCGTCGCGTACGGGAAATCTCATGCTGTACACGGAATTGCAGTAGCGGATCTGCTCGAGCAGCCGCGCGTCGAGGTCGGTAAAGCGCGCAGCTCCGTCAAAAAAACGAAGGTAATCGTCGAAGAGGCTCCCAGGTGCAGCTGCAGCTTCGAACGAGGAAACCAAGCGTGCCCCTTTTCGTCAGCTGGCTCCGCCGCCCATCATAGCCTCGCGATTTCGGTTCGCTCGTCCCGCGCGGCCGGCCTTTGCGTCGGATTCGTCGCCGTTGGCGTAGCGCATTTGGGGAGCCTGAAACGGTCGCGTCTTTGGATCTACCTTCGATAAACCAACGCAATCACCGCGACGAAACACGCGGGTGAAATCAATCAGGACGGATATTGAGAACCGACAGATTTCGATTGGAGGCGTTTCCGGAACGGAGCCTTTGGGCGGCTCTCACGTGGAGGTGCACTCGACGTGAGGGTCGAGCAGGACCCTGCCGTTCACTGAGTTGGTGATCACGCAGATGTGTTCAGCCTTCCCCAAGAGCCGGTTCGCTTCGTCTCGGTCGGCCTCAGAAGGAATCGAAAGATGAGCGCGAATGCGGAACTCCGTGAACCGCGTCTCGCGGCCGACCCGATCGAGTTCACCTTCGACCTCACAACGAAGCTCCGACCACGGAAACTCTTTCGCAACAATCCGAAATGCCAAACTGAAGCAGTCCGCGACCGCAGCGACGAGAAGCGTCTCTGGGGACCATGCGTCTCCAGGCCCATCAAAGTTCGCGGGGAGGTCTGTTCTGAGCGGAGGGAGGTTCTTTGACGAAATTGTGACGCCATGATCGCTCGATCGAGCCAGGCCATTCACCGCATACTGGTGCGGGAAGTTTCGCATTGCACTTCTCCTTGCGCCGTTCGTGAGGCCGTCTTTGGCTATACAGTCTCTACTTGTCAATCGTGAACAAACACGTGCAGCGGTTGAGATCGGCCGATGCACCCGCCAATTCGCTCTATAAGGCAGGATTTGCATCCAGGCATCCTTAGCAGCCTATGCGATTTAGCCTTCCTAGAACACTGGGATACTTCGCCGGCGGGCTCTGGACCGCCTGGGGTGGACGGACGCGAATCGAAGCCAGGCAGCTCCGCAACCTACTGCGTCTCGTAGAAAAAGCGCGGCGCGACTCGCCCTTGTTTCGGAGACTTTACGCGGATCTGGGACCATCAAGCGAGGTCGAACTGCGCGAATTGCCGGTGACCCGCAAACCCGATCTCATGAGGGAGTTCGACGACTGGCTGACGATTCGGTCTCTTCCCCTCGGACGGGCTCGCGATCATCTCCGGGATATCCGGAAGCTTGGCGTGCCGATCGACGATGTCGCCCTCTTCCAGACCTCCGGGACATCGGGGGAACCGGCGGTCGTCGTATTGCCCTCCTCCTTCCTGGAGTATTCCTTTGGAATTTCGATGGCGCGCTTCGATCGATACCAGTGGAAGCTCGTCCGGGAGATCCGCAAGCTCGGCGTGAGGGTGACGATCACCGGTGGCAATGGTCACTTTGCCGGCGCTGGGTTCAATAAATTGGTGAGACGTCTGCAGCCGAGACTGGCGAG
>CAJHXS010000175.1_pt1 | contig 13899 bp, 12 predicted proteins | sample 9198591 | NCBI WGS metagenome assembly CAJHXS01 (sample SAMEA7708347, study PRJEB35096) | sediment metagenome | biome: marine neritic benthic zone biome [ENVO:01000025]; feature: sediment [ENVO:00002007]; material: shallow marine sediment [ENVO:03000034] sea grass bed [ENVO_01000059] ... | reverse complement strand
TGAACGAGCTACCACTCGACGCTGCTCCGTGCGAGCGGCGAGCACCGGGGAATCGACTACGAGCTGCGCGCGGTGTCGAAGACCGGCTTCGAGAGCGGGGTCGAACACGGCGCGCTCCTCATCGAGTTCGCCAACGCCGTGATGACGCCGGGCACCCAGCGGATCGACGCGGCGCGTGCGGCCGTCCTCGAGGCGATGGGCCCGAAAGCGCTGGTCGAGTGCACGGCGGTCGCGGCCAACTTCAATCAGATGGTGCGCATCGCCGACTCCACCGGAATCCCGATCGACGCGATGGCGCTGGGGATGACCGCGGCCACCCGCGAGACCCTCGACATCGACCACTTCCACTCGGCGCGCAACACGCTGGGCGCTTGAGGGCCAGTCTCCCCTGACGACGCCTGTCGCTCTGGATCGCGATACGCCGGGGCGGGCTCCCGCCAAACGGGCGTCCGCTTGCGCGGCTCGGCGCACAGCCCGTAGAATCGCCGCGATGTCGCGCTGGGCACAGGCCGCTCTGCTCCTCGCCGTGGCGCTCTACCTCGGCGCCAGCGTCGTCCCCTGTCCGCCCGCGGGCGGCGTGGACGCCACCGGCGGCGCCGAGGTCGTGGTGAGCGTGTTCTGTCCGTGTCACACCGGCGACGCCGCGAGCGGCGTGATCGGGGCCGACTGGCAGGGCCCGCGCAGCGGCGCCGCCGGCGCGCCGGCGCTGTCCCGGGCGCCCTTCCACCCCGTCGGCCCCCCGCGCGTCGTCGACCACGCCCCGCGGCCGCCGGCACCCGTCCCCATCGTCTAGCTCCTCTCCGCGGAATCGACTCGACCCGGACGATCTCTCGCTGGGCGCGCGAACGCGCGTCCGAGGAGCTCCCGATGCGAATTTCGATGGGCGCGCTCGTCTGCGCGTCGCTCTGTCTCTCGTCCGTCGCGGCGGCCGACGGAAGCTTTGGCAAGGTCGGCCGGCCCGACGGCCACGCCCCGATCTCGTTGATGGGCGACCACCTCCACAAGCAGGGAGGGTGGATGCTCTCCTACCGCTACATGTTCATGGACATGGACGGCAACCGGGACGGCACGCGTCGGGTGAGCAACGACGCCGTGCTCGCCGACTACCCCGTGACGCCTCGCAAAATGGACATGGAGATGCACATGCTGGGCGTCATGTACGGCGCCACCGACCGGGTCACGGTGACGGCGATGATGCCCTTCGCCCGGCTCGACATGGACCACCGCACCCGGATGGGCGCCCGCTTCAAGACGCGGGGCACCGGGATCGGCGACCTCAAACTGGGCGCGATGGTGAACCTCTTCCGCCGCGCGTCGGAAGGCCGCAGCCAGGGCCTCCACCTGAACGCGGGGCTCTCGGTGCCCACGGGCAACTTTCACAACCGCGACGACACGCCGGCGGGCAACGTCCGGTTGCCGTACCCGATGCAGATCGGCTCGGGAACCGTCGACCTGCTGCCGGGGCTCACCTACACGGCGAAGCTCGGCGAGTGGTCGGGGGGCGCGCAGATCCGCGGCGTCATCCGGCTCGGCCGCAACCACCGCGACTACCGCAAGGGCCACGCCATGACGATCCAGGGCTGGGGCGCGCGGCGACTCACCCGCTGGGTGTCGACCTCGTTCCGCGCCGCCTTCGTGCGTCAGGGCAACTACGGCGGCTCCGACAGCGCGCTCAACCCGAACGTCGTGGCCACCGCCGACCCCTCGCTGCGCTGGTTCCGCCGTGTCGACCTGGGGCTCGGGCTGAACTTCATCGTTCCGAGCGGGCCCCTGGCGGGTCACCGTCTGGCGGTCGAGGCGGTGCGCCCCGTGTGGCAGAAAGTGGCGGGGCCTCAACTCGAGACCGACTGGATGATCACCGCCGGCTGGCAGCTCGCCTTCGCGGGCCACTAGCCTGGGGGCGGCGCTATCGTGGGCGACGCGCCGCACGGAGGAACGCGATGTCGCAGGATCGACACGAAGCACTCTCCGATCGCTCGTTGGGCTGGCTGCGCTATCTGCACCGCAAGGCGCACACCCCGGACGACTGGAGCCGGGCCGGTCGGCCCCATCCGCACTGGGACGATCGCAGCGACGCGCCGATGGCGAGCTGGCACCGTTTCGACCTCGTCGACTCGAGTTACGCGATGGGGCTCATGGCGCACACCACGCCGGCGTGGCGCGAGGTCTACGTGGGCGTGCTCGACGAGCTCATCGAACGCCATACGGGATGGTGGTCGGCCTCCGACTGGCTCACCCAGTTCGGCCACGACCCGGACCGAGCCCACTATCCGGACGAGTACCGGATGTGGATCCCCCAGGAGCTCTGGGGGCGTTACGACGTTCCCGGCTGGACCGCCAACGACACCGAGCCCTGGGGGCTCCAGATGGACCCGGTCGCCGCCGACGGGATGCTTTTCTACAAGGGCTTCTTTCTCGTCCTGCTCGGGATCCGCGCCATGATCGGCGACGACCGCTGGGATACCCGCTTCGAGATGATCCGCGACGGCGAGCACACCTTTACCTGGTCGCACTCGGAGATCGCGGCCCACCTCAACCGCCAGTGGAAGGCGGCGCCGATCGGCTGCCACTGAGAGAACACGAAGATCTGGCCATTGTGACTGGCCGGCGCGGGCCTCGGTCTGAGGCTCTTCGACAACAAGCACGGCACCGACTACCACGAGCAATCCTTCGTCCCTTGGTGGCGCCACGCGCGAGTGCACTACCACAGCCTCAGCGAGGCCGCGGTGCCGCGGAAGACCACCTTCTACTACGACCCGCAGATCGACATCCATCACCGTCTGCCGGTGCGGGCGGCCACGGCCAGCTGTTTCTACTCGGCCCCGCAGACCCCCGAGGACAGCCGCCGGCTCTTCGACGCGGCGGTGGCCTCGGCCGGGTTCGACCGCGACCCGCTCCCCGAGTTCGCCGAGCGGCGCGGCCCGGCAGTGGCGCTGGCCCTCGCGCGGGAATGGCGTCTCGAGGCCCTGGAGGTCCGGCTCGCCGAGGCGATCGAAGCCCGCTTCGAGCCCACTTGGGACCGCGAGCGCGCGGAGTTCACCTGGGGCCTCGGCCTCGGGGAGCCGCACCCGCGCGGCCAGTACAACGCCTTCCTCGCGACGGCGGAGGCCGTGGCGCCGGGGGCGTGGGCCCGTCTCTCGGAGGCCCCCCTCGCCCCCTGCCCCCAGGTGGTCGGGGTCGACTTCCCCCGCGTGGCATTGCGCCGGGCGCGCTGGGAGGGAGACGCCCTCGAGCTCGATCTCGACGTGCCCCGGCCCGCTCCCGATGAGCGCACCCGCTTCGAGGTACACGGCGTCCCCCCAGGCCAAGCCTACCGGGCGACCGGCGCGCGCGACGCGAGCGTGGAGCGCGCGGCCGCCGGCCTCCAGGTAACGCTGCCGCGGCACAGCGGGCGGCTTCGCATCGAGCCGGGCCCCTAGGGGACTTCGAGGGGCCCGCGCGCGTTACGTTGCAGGCGACACCCGCTGGGGATTACGGGTAGCTGGGGAGGTGGAGATGCGACGAGGTCGAGCGGCGGTGTGCGCAGGGCTGGCCGTGGCGCTCGCGATGGGGCTGCCCCTCGCGGCGCCCGCGGAATGGGCGAGGACGACGGCCACGGTCCACATCGGGCCCTGGGGCTCCACGACCGATCCGGTGGTGGCGACGCTGAAACGCGGCGACCGCGTCGACGTCCTGGAGCGCCAGGGCGACTGGGGGCGGCTCACACAGTGGAAGCACCCAAAGGAGCTCGGCATGAAAGGCCGCAAGAAGGTGGCGCGCTGGGTGCAGCTCCGGAAGCTCACCAACGACCAACCGATCGCGCTCCCAAAGCCCGCGTGTGACCACCCGGACATCGCCGTGGACGCCCTCCCCAAGGCGGGGCCCGGTGGCCTCACCGACGACGAGGCATCGGTATTGTGCCGCGGCGCCGTGCAGGCCCTCGCGACCGACCGCTGCGAGCGCGTCGTCTACGGCGACAAGAGCCTCAGCAAGCCGGGGTCTTTTTTTGTGAACTGCGGCGGCAACAACCTCTTTTTCACCGAGGCCGACCTCGCCCCCGAGCCCACGGCGGGCGCCGCCGACTAGCCCTTCGCGTAGGGCTCGACGGGAAGCCCCGCCTCCTTCCAGCCGTTGAAGCCGGTCACGATGTGCGAGATCCGCGGCACGCCCATGTCCTGGAGGGTCTTTGCGGACAAACTTGTCCGCCCGCCCCCCGCTCAGAACAGGATGTACTCGCGCTCCTCGCCGAGCTCCTGCTTGAAATAGGGCGACTCGGGATCGAACCAGAATTCGAGCATCCCCCGCGGCGCGTGAAACGCCCCCGGGATCACCCCCTCCCGCTGCAGCTCGCGGATGTCGCGGATGTCGATGAGGAGGGCGTTCTCCTCGCGGGCGCGGCGTTGCGCCTCTTCGGCGGAGTGGTTGTCGATGTGCCGGCGAGCCTCCTCGACCAGCTTGGACACACTTTTCTTGAGCTTGAACACGATCTTCCCTCTGTTCCGGGGTCTGCGGCGGCCCCGGGTCCCGGTCTATGATCCCGCACGCACACGAGCGAGGCCAACGCCATGACCCAGAGCGCCCTGCCCCCCCACGCCCACGTCGCGATCATCGGAGGCGGCGTGATCGGCGCTTCGATCGCCTATCACCTGACCCGGCTGGGCGTCCAGGAAGTGGTGGTGCTGGAGCGCAAAAAGCTCACCTGTGGCACCACCTGGCACGCCGCGGGGCTGCTCACCACCCTGCGGGACACCGAGAGCCAGACCAAGCTCTCGAAGTACACCCAGGATCTCTACGACCGTCTCGAGGAGGAGACCGGCCAGGCGACGGGCTTCATGCGCTGCGGCTCGATCCAGATCGCCGAGACGCCCGAGAAGGCTATCGAGATGCGCCGCGGCACCGCGTTGGCGCGGGTCTACGGGGTGGAGAACCGTGAGATCAGCGCGGGGGAGATGCAGGAAATGTGGCCTCTGGCCGACGTCTCCGACGTCCACGCCGCCTTCTACTTCCCGAAAGACGGCCGGGCCAATCCCACCGACGTCACCCAGGCCCTGATGAAGGGCGCCGCCCAGAAGGGCGCCCTGCTCTTCGAGGACACCGCTGTCACCGGCATCCTCCAGGAGGGCGGGCGGGTCACCGGGGTCGAGACCGAGCGGGGCGCGATCCGCGCCGAGTACGTCGTGAACTGCGGCGGGATGTGGGCGCGAGAGATCGGCCTGATGGCCGGGGTCGACGTGCCGCTCCAGGCCGCCGAGCACTACTACCTGATCTCCGAGCCGATCCAGGGGGTCCACAAGGACCTGCCGATCCTTCGCAACCCGGAGAAGGCGGCCTACATCCGCGAAGAGCCGGGCGAGAAGATCCTGCTGGGCTTCTTCGAGCCGGTGGCGGCGCCCTGGGGCATGGACGGCATCCCGAAGGAGTTCTGTTTCGACGAGCTCCCCCCCAACTGGGATCGGATGGAGCCCCACATCGAGAAGGCGATGAAGCGGATTCCGGCGCTCTACGACGCGGGGATCCGTCAGTTCTTCTGCGGCCCGGAGGCGTTCACCGCCGACCACAACTACCTGATGGGCGAGGCGCCCAACCTGCAGAACTTCTTCGTCGCCGCCGGCTTCAACTCGCTGGGGATCCTCTCCGGGGGTGGCGTGGGCTTCGTCATGTCGCATTGGATCGTCGACGGGCACCCGCCGATGGACGTCTGGGACGTGAACCTCCAGCGCACCCGCCCCTTCCACAACAACGCCCGCTACCTCGAAGACCGGATCGTCGAGTCGTTGGGGATCGCTTACCAGCACCACTGGCCCGCGCGCCAGTGGGAGACCGGGCGCGGGGTGAAGCAGTCGATCCTCCACGACCGCGTCGCCGCCGCCGGCGCCTGCTTCGGCGAGGTGGCGGGTTGGGAGCGGCCCAACTGGTACGCGAAGGGCGGCGAGCCCGCGGCCTACGAATACGGGTGGGGGCGGCCCAACTGGTTCCAGCGCAGCGCCGAAGAGCACCGCGCGGTGCGCGAGGGTGTGGGGGTCTTCGAGCAGACCTCCTTCTCGAAGCTCCTGGTGCAGGGCCCGAACGCCGAGGCCGACCTCAACCCGCTCGCGACGGCCGATCTGGCGATGCCCGTGGGTACCCTGGTCTACACCCAGTTCCTGAACGAACGCGGCGGGATCGAGGCCGACGTCACCGTCTCGCGTCTCGCCGAGCACCAGTTCCTGGTGGTGACCCCCGCCTTCACCCACACCCACGTCGAGACCTGGATGCGTCGCCACCTTTCCGAGACGGCGGTCGTCACCGACGTGACCGGCGCCTACGTGATGCTGAACCTCCAGGGCCCGCGCTCCCGCGAGCTCTTGCAGACCCTCACCCCCGAGGCCATCGACCACACGGCCTTCCCCTTCGGCACCGTGCGCGAGCTCGAGGTGGGGTACCAGCGCTTGCTGGCGATGCGGGTCTCCTATAGCGGGGAGCTGGGCTACGAGCTCTACATCCCCACCGAGTTCGCCCTCCCCGTGTACGACGCGCTGGTCGAGCGCGGCCGCGACTTCGATCTGCGTCACTGCGGCTACCACGCCCTCAACACCCTGCGGATCGAGAAGGGCTACCGCGAGTGGGCCCACGACGTCGGGCCCGAGGACACCCCGCTCGAGTCGGGGCTGGCGTTCACTTGCGCGTGGGACAAGCCCGGCGGGTTCTTGGGGCGCGACGCGCTGCTCAAGAAACGAGAGGCGGGGCCCTACGAGCGGCGGCTCGTGCAGTTCCTCCTCGAAGACCCCGGCCCCCAGCTCTACCACAACGAACCGATCCTGCGGGATGGGGTGATGGTCGGGGCGACGACCTCGGCGGCCTACGGCCATACCCTGGGCGGCGCGATGGCGCTGGGCTACGTGCGCGCCGACGGCGCCCAGGTCGACCGCGCCTTCGTCGAGGGCGGACGTTTCGAAATCGAGGTGGAAGACCGCCGCTACGCGGCCACGGCCTCGCTCACCCCGATGTACGACCCCAAGAACACGCGGATCCGGATCTGACCCCGCCGCCCGCAAGGAACCAGGAGCCGGTGATGCAGTACGAGAAGCTCTTCGAGCCGACGCGGATCGGCAGCATGTGGCTGAAGAACCGCGTCGTGCGAGCACCCAACACGACCCTCTACGCCTCGCCGATGGACGGCACCGTGACCCAGCTCCTCCTCGACCACTACGCGGTCGAGGCCGCCGGGGGCTGCGGTCTCTGCATGGTCGAGGCCTCGTCGGTCGACGTGCACTCGCGGCTCCAGTACGGCGAGCCCACCCTCGATTCCGAGTACGCCCTGGGCGGGCTGTGGAGCCTGGCCGAGACGATCAAGATGAACGGCGCGAAGGCGGGCATCCAGCTGATCCACGCCGGGCGCCAGTGCCTGGTCCAGGAGAAGACCCCGGTCGCGCCCTCCCCGCGCCAGGACGGCTACTTCCGAGTGCAGCCCCGGGCGCTCGAGCCCGACGAGATCGAGCGCATCATCCAGTCCTTCGCCGACGCCGTCGACCGCGCCATGCGCGCCGGCTTCGACTGCATCCAGTACCACGGGGCCCACGGCTACCTCCCCGCCGAGTTCCTCTCCCGCGAAGCCAACCACCGCACCGACGAGTGGGGGGGCTCCCTCGAGAACCGCGCGCGCTTCGGCCTCGAGATCGTGCGCCGCACCCGCGAGAAGGTGGGAAGTCGCTTCCCGTTGATCTACCGCTTCAGCGCGATGGACTACGTGGAGGATGGGGTCACCCTCGAAGAGTCGATCCAGTTCGCCCAGTGGCTCGAGGAGGCCGGGGTCGACGCTCTCGACGTGTCCGCCGGCACCGGCGAGGTGTGGGAGCACACCGTGGCCCCCACCCACTTCCCCTACGGCAACCTCGTCCACCTGGCCGAGGCGGTGAAGAAGGAGGTGAACATCCCGGTGATCGCGGTGGGCGCGATCAACGAGCCCGACCACGCCGAGAAGATCCTGGCGGAGGGCAAGGCGGATCTCGTCGCGCTCTGCCGCGCCATCACCGCCGACCCGGATTGGCCCAAGAAGGCCGCTGCGGGCAAGCCCGAAGAGATCCGTCCCTGCATCCGCTGCAACGACTGCCTCGACACGATCCTCCCGGGCACCCCGATGCGCTGTCGGGTGAACTTCCTCGAAGGCCGCGAGAGCATGTATCAGCTCAAGCCGGCCCGGGCGCGCAAGAAGGTGGTCGTCGCCGGTGGTGGGGCCGCGGGCATGGAGGCGGCGCGCACCGCCTACTACCGCGGTCACGACGTGACGCTGATCGAAAAGAACGACGACCTCGGCGGCTTGCTGATCCCCGCCTGTGTCATCCCGACCAAAGAAGATCTCAACAAGCTCTTTCAGTGGTACGTCCGGGAGATGGAGCGTCTGCCGATCGAGGTGATGACGGGCACCGCGGCAACCCCGGAGTTGGTGCGTTCCCTCGGCGCGGACGCGCTGGTGATCGCGACGGGCCACGGCGAGGAGTCGAACCTCCCGAAGGGTCTCAAAGGTCTCGACCACCCCAACGTCGTCACCGCGATGGACCTCCTCACCCACCAGGCGGAAGTCCGCGACAGCATCGTGATCGGCGGCGGCTTTATGGGCTGCGACATCGCCCAGCACATCGCAGGCACCGGTGCCAAGGTCACCATGCTCACCCACTACGACCGCGACCACGTGGGCGGCACGGTTGGCTTCTTCACGCGCAACTCGCTCTTCGAGCTGCTCGATAAGATGGGCGTCGTGATTCGCGACAGCGTCCGCTACCGCGAAGTCACCGACGCCGGCGTCATCATCGAGACCGCGGCGGGCGAGAGCGAGCTCGTCCCCGCAGACTGTGTCGTAATCGCCACCGGCTTCAAGGTCGACCTCGACCAGATCAACGCGTGGCAGGGCTGCGCCGCCGAAATCTACCAGGTCGGCAACTGCATCGACCCCGCCAACATCCACGGCACCACCCGCCAGGCCAACACGGCGGTCTACCGGATCGGGGCGGACGGGGCGATCTGCTGAGCGTCCCGCCATACCTCCTTCAGGAGTCCTCGCACCATGCTCTCCCGCGAAGACCAGGCGTTTCTGCGGCGCGCCCTCGAGACGAGCCTCCGCCTCGGCCTCATCCTGCTGCTGGCGATCTGGTGTTTCCAGATCGCGCGCCCCTTCCTCAACCCGATCGCGTGGGGGGTGATCCTCGCCGTCGCCAGTCATCCGATCTACATGGCGCTAAGCCGGGCGTTGCGCGGACGGCGCGCTCTTGCCGCCGCGCTGATGGTGGTGATCGCGCTGGCGGTGGTGATCGTGCCCGCGGCCCTGCTCACGTCAAACGTCGTGGAGTCGGCCGCAGACCTCGCGGAGAAGGTCGAGGCCGGCACCCTTCAGGTGCCGCCGCCCCCGGCGGGCGTCGCCGAGTGGCCCGTCATCGGCGAGCGGGTCCACACGTTCTGGACGGCCGCTTCGCAAAACCTCGATGCGGCCCTCGATCCCCTGCATCCGCAGCTCATGGCGGTGGGCCGCTGGTCGTTGGCGAAGAGCGCATCGGGCGGGATCGGCCTCCTGATCTTCGCGCTCTCGATCGTGCTCGCCGGCGTCCTGCTCGCGTCGAGCGGGTCCGCGGCCGCCGGCATGCGGAGGGTCGCCGAGCGCATCGTTCCCGACCGCGGCGTCGAGCTGGTGGAGCTCGCCCGCGGCACGGTGCAGAGCGTCACACAGGGAATTCTGGGAACCGCCGCGATCCAGGCCTTCCTCGCCGGCCTCGGCCTGCTCGCGGTGGGCGTGCCCGCCTTCGGCCTGTGGACCGTGCTGATCCTCCTGCTCGCCGTCGTGCAGCTTCCCACCCTGATCGTGCTCGTTCCGATCATGGCTTGGGTGTTCGGCTCGAGCTCCACCGGCGTGGCCGTCCTGTTCGCGATCTGGAGCACCGCGGTCGGCCTCAGCGACAACGTGTTGAAGCCCCTGCTGCTGGGACGGGGCAGCAGCGTGCCCACGGCCGTCATCTTCATCGGCGCCATCGGCGGATTCATGCGAGAGGGCATCATCGGCCTCTTCGTAGGCGCCGTGGTCCTGGCGGTGGGCCACGCCCTCTTCCTGTGGTGGCTGAACAACGCGCCCGAACCGGGGGCCAGCTAGGCGCGGCGCGCCAGAGCGCGCGCGTCTACTGGGCGCGACCCCGCTGCTCCCACTCGGCGTCGGCCCGGGCGATCTGGTCGGGGGCGTCCTCGACGAACTCGTCGCGGTAGCGCTTGTCGTAGTTCAGGTAGAGCTTGCCATCGACGATGGCCCACGCCTCGGGGTCGACCCGCGCGACCCGGCCCCGGGCCATCCCACCCGCGCAGTTGCCGCCGTACTGGGGGGCGTAGGCTTCCGGGTCCGACGCGAAGAGGTCGCGGTGCGCGGCACTCGAGAAGCGCCAGCGCGCACCCTGCCACGGGTGCTCGAACTCCGCGCTCCCCGCCACAGGTCGGCTCTCGGTGAAATACGCGACCGCGTCGAAGCCGAGAATCGCGATGTCGTCGGCGTCTTTGTTGACCGTCTGGCCCTGTGTGCACGCCACCGCGCACAAGAGCGTCGCCGCGAGCACGCCGGCTCCGCGAACCCGTCGCATCGTGGGCTGGGTCATCGTCCCCTCAGCGCCGTCCAGACCGCTCCGTAGGTTCTGCACCGATCGGCGGCGACGCTTCCCGGTATAATGGTGAAGCGTCGCGGAGGCGCCCGGGGCCGTCAATCTGCATGGCCGCGACGCGTCGCCGAACGAGTGAGGCGAATGCTGTGCCGGACCGCGACCCGAGCCCGCCCGGCGAGGCGAGCCCCCAACGCAAGCTCGCCGCCATTCTGAGCGCCGACGTCGCGGGCTACAGCCGGCTGATGGGCGTCGACGAAGCCGGGACCCACGAACGCTTGATGGCCCACCGCGCCCTCGTCGAGGGCGCGGTCGCGGCACACCGCGGCCGGGTCGTGGGCACCGCCGGCGACAGCGTGCTCGCCGACTTTCCGAGCGTCGTCCAGGCCCTTAGCGCCGCCGTCGCGGCGCAGCGGGCGCTCGGCGAAGCGAACCAGGGCCTCGATTCCGAACGGCGGCTCGAGTTCCGGGTGGGGATCAACCTGGGCGACGTCATCGTGGAAGGGGACGACATTTTCGGCGACGGCGTCAACGTCGCCGCGCGGCTCGAGGCGCTGGCGGCACCGGGCGGAATCTGTGTCTCCGACAAGGTCTACGAGGAGGTGAAGAACAAGCTCGACCTGCGCTTCGACGACCGCGGCGCCCACCGCGTGAAGAACATCGCGGAGCCGATCCACGTGTATGCGGTAGACACCGAAGGCGTGGCGATCCGCCCTCCCGCGGGCGCGGCGTCGCGATCGCGCCGCCTCTGGGGTGTCGCCGCAGCAGCAGCCGTGGCGCTCGCCGTGTGGGCGCTCTGGTTCTCGGGGAGCGAACACCGAAGACCCACAACCCGGCCGGACCCCGCGGAGAGCTCCGCGACCGCACGCAGCGATGCGATCGCACGAGCCGCCATCGCCGTCCTCCCCTTCGAGAACCAGAGTCGCGAGGAGACCCAGAGCTACTTCCGCGATGGCGTGACCCAGGACATCATCGGCGCCCTGGGCCGGTTCTCGAACCTGCGGATGATGTCCTGGGAGGCCGTGTCGCCGTACCGCGACGCGACGCCAACCCTCGCACAGGTCGCCGGGAGCCTCGGGGTCCGGTATGTGGTGCGCGGAAGCGTTCGCCGCGGCGACGAGCGGATCCGGGTCGCGGTGCGGCTCACCGACGCCCGATCGGGCGACCTGATCTGGTCGGAGCACTACGACAGCGACCTGGAGGATCTCTTCGCCGTCCAAGAGGAAATCACAGAGGGCATCGTCGGCGCGCTGGCGGTGCAGATCAGCGCGGTCGAGCAGAAGCGCGCGACGGCCACACCGACCGACAACCTCGACGCCTACGACTACGTGCTGCGCGGCCGCCAGCACTTCGCGCGGGAGACCCGCCCCGAGAACGTCAAGGCGCGCGCGCTCTTCGAGGAAGCCGTGTCGCTCGCCCCCGACTACGCCGACGCGCGGGTGGACCTGGGCTGGACCCACCACCACGACGCGGCCTACGGCTGGATGGAGCGGCCGGAGCGGTCGATCGAGCGGGCCCACGACCTCGCGCAAGAGGCGCTCCGCCTCGACCCCGGGAGCTCCTCGGCGCACACCCTCCTCTCCAACGTCCACATCTACCGCCACCGCCACGACCTCGCCCTCGCCGAGATCGACCGCGCCATCGCCCTCAACCCGAACGACGCCGAGGCCTACGCCTGGCGCGGCTGGATCCTCCTCGCGCTCGGCCGGATCCCGGAGTCGATCGAGTCCTCAGAGCTCGCCCTGCGCTTCAACCCGAACTCCCCGCCGAGCTCCGCGGGCAACCTGGGCTGGGCCTACTTCCTCGAAGGCCGTTACGACGACGCGGTCGCGATGCTCGAGAGCAGCATGGGCCAACACCCCGACGTGCTCTTCGGCCAGGCGGCCTTGGCCGCCGCCTACGCCGCCGCCGGGCGCGACGCCGAGGCCGCCCGCGCCGCCGCGGACGTCGAACGGCTCCAGCCCTTCTTCGAGGCAGAGCCCTTCGGTGAGCTCTTCCTCGACGAGAGCGATCGGCGTCGCGTGATCGCGGCGCTGCGGCGCGCGGGGCTCGAGTAGCGCGCACAGACCCGCCGGGAGCCTGTCGCCCGCACCACGGGGCCGCCCCGGCGGCGATGACGAGCGCCGAGGAATCCTGATACACTCCGTCGAACCCCACGTTTTTCCACGGGAAAGGCGCGCGAGTACCCGCTCCATGCAATACATTCTCGGCGTCGACATCGGCGGCACCTTCACCGACTTCTCGCTCCTCGACGGCGACGGCGACATCACCCTCTGGAAAGAGTCGACGACGCCCCGCGACCCCTCGGAGGCGGTCGAACAGGGGATCCGGGCCCTGGCCGAGCAGACCGGTATGGAGCTCGACGCCTTCCTGCGGCAGATCGATCTCTTCGTCCACGGCTCGACCATCGCCACCAACACGGTGATCCAGCGCAACGGGCCCAAGACGGCGCTGCTCTGCACCGAGGGCTTCCGCGACATCCTGCACTTCCGCGACGGCTTCAAGCCCGACCGCTACAACATCCAGCTCCAGCCCCCCGAAGACTTCATCCCGCGCTACCTGCGGATTCCGGTCACGGAGCGGATCAACTACCAGGGCGAAGTCACGATTCCCCTCGACGAGGCCTCGGTGCGCGCCGCGGCCCAGCGGCTCGCGGTGGAAGAGGTCGAGTCGGTCGCCGTCGCGCTGCTCTGGTCGATCATGAACGCCGAGCACGAGCAGCGGGTGAAGGCAATCCTCGAGCAGGAGCTCCCCGGTGTGCCGGTGGTGCTGAGCTCCGACGTCCTCCCGATGATCCGCGAGTGGGAGCGCACCACGTGCACCGTGCTCTCCTCCTACATCCTCCCCGGGATCTCCCGCTACATGGTGGAGCTCGAGTCGTTCCTCCACGGCAACGGCTTCCAGCACCCGCTGCTGATCATGCAGCTCAACGGTGGCACCTCGACGGTGCCCAAGGTGCTGCACCGTCCGATCTACTCGCTCGCCTCAGGGCCGGCGGCGGCCCCCAAGGCGGGGCTCTACTGCTCCCAGCGGATCGGCGTCTCGGACGTCATCACCGTCGACATGGGCGGCACGAGCTTCGACGTCTCGATGGTGCACGACGGCACCCCCCAGCTCACCCGCGAGCTCCGCGTCCACGCGAGGCCGGTGGGCGTGGCCGCGGTCGCCGTCCACTCGGTGGGGGCGTGGGCCGGGGGTACCGCCTGGATCGACAAGGGCGGCGCCCTCCAGGTGGGCCCCCAGAGCGCCGGCTCGGAGCCCGGCCCCGCCTGCTACGACCAGGGCGGTGCAGAGCCCACCTGCACCGACGCCAATG
>CAJHXS010000269.1_pt1 | contig 14090 bp, 9 predicted proteins | sample 9198591 | NCBI WGS metagenome assembly CAJHXS01 (sample SAMEA7708347, study PRJEB35096) | sediment metagenome | biome: marine neritic benthic zone biome [ENVO:01000025]; feature: sediment [ENVO:00002007]; material: shallow marine sediment [ENVO:03000034] sea grass bed [ENVO_01000059] ... | reverse complement strand
TGCTCGTCTGTCACCGTCGACTCTTTGCCGACGACCAACCGCGTTTCTTCGTGGGGCGGGTGGACGCTTGCGAAGAGGGCGTCGCCAAGGTGGTCGGGGTCACCTGGACCCGCGACGTGACCCAGGGCTTTCAGCGCAAGGCCGATCTGCGCACGAAGCTGATCTCGCTGAATACTGGCATGGTGATCGTCTACGAGCTCCCCGCCGAGGTGGAGTTCGAGGCGCTGCGTCTCGAGCAGCCCTCGGGTCACGAGATCGTCCTCACCGACGATGCCAAGTTCAGGATGGATCTCTCGGAACGCATCGTCTGAGCCGCGAGGCCGCTCCCCCCCAAGGCAGCTTGCCGCCCCCGCGCTTGCTATCCCTCACGCAGAGCGCGAGGAGGAGCCGTGCCCGGACGCTCCGGCGTTACATTTCTGGCGACGTTCGCCAAGCTCGCCGGCCTCGTGGCGGGCGGCACCGCCGGGTACGTCTTCATCGAGGAGATGGCTCCCCTCGATGCCCTCTACATGACCGTCATCACGCTCTCGACGGTCGGCTACGGCGAGGTGCAGCCCCTGACACCGGAGGGGCGCATCTTCACCGTGCTGCTGATCCTCGGCGCCGCGGGCGTGGCGCTGTACCTGCTGGCTCGGATGGCGCAGACGCTGGTGGATACCAACATCCGCGCGCTCCTCATGGGGAACCGCATGCAAAAGCAGATCGACCAGTTGAGCAACCACGTGATCGTGTGTGGCTTTGGGCGCTTCGGGCGGATCGTCGCCGAGGAGCTCCTCGCCAACGATGTCCCGGTGGTGGTGGTCGAGCAGGACAGCGGCCGCGAGCCGGAGCTCGGACGGCTCGGGGCGCCGTATCTGCTGGGCTCGGCGGCCCGGGACGAGGTGCTCCACGACGCCGGGGTCGAGCGCGCCCGTGCGATTCTGATCAGCACCGGCTCCGATCCGGACAACGTCTTCATCACCCTCTCCGCGCGCCAGTTGAACCCGCGGATCCGGATCCACACCCGCGCGGAGAGCGAGGAGGCGATCAAGCGGATGCGGCACGCCGGCGCCGATCAGGTGGTGTCCGCGTATCAGCTCGGCGGTCAGCGCATGGTGAGCGCGGTCTTGCGCCCCGCCGTCGTCGACGTCCTCGACATCGTGCGCCCGCGGGTCGGCGCCGAGGTGGACCTCGAGGAGGTGCGCATCGCGGAGGGGTCGGCGCTGGCCGGCAAGAGCGTGCAGGAGATCGAGGCGATCGCCGATCGGCTCCGCGTCGTCGCCGTGAAGCACGGAGGCGACGAAGAGATCGAGCTCGCCCCCGAAGTGCACCACGACGTGCGAGGGGGCGACCACCTGGTGGTCATCGGAGAGCGCACCAGCCTGGCGACCCTGGCGCGGCGCGCGGCGGCGAGCGGCGGCTAGTCCGCTACACCGCGATCACTACCTTCCCGAAGTGGGCGCCCGCCTGGAGGTGCCGATACGCGTCGACGGCCTCGTCGAAGGGGAAGCTGCGGTCGATCACCGGACGGATCGCGTTCACCTCGATGGCTCGGTTCATCGCCTCGAACATCGCGCGACTCCCCACGTAGATGCCCGTCATCCGCAGCCCCTTCCCCATGAGTGGGCCGATCGCGGTGGTCTCGTCGGCGCCCGCGAGGATGCCGATCAGCGAGATCCGCCCCCCGGCGCGGGTGGCCTTCATCGACTGCTCCATCGTCCCCGCGCCGCCCACCTCGAGGACGAGGTCGACCCCGTCGCCGCCGCAGAGGTCGCGCACCGGCCGTGACCACTCGGGGTGCGCGCGGTAGTTGACTACGGCGTCGGCGCCGAGGGTCTTGGCGCGCTCGAGCTTGGCGTCGCTGCTCGAGGTGATGATGACGCGACAGCCGAGCGCCTTCGCGAACTGGAGCCCGAAGATCGAGACCCCCCCGGTGCCCTGGAGCAGCACCGTGTCGCCGGCGCTCACCCCGCCTTCCTCCACGATCGCGTTCCACGCCGTGAGCGCGGCGCAGGGGAGGGTCGCGCCCTCCGCGGCGCTGTAGCCGGCGGGGAGCCGCACCACGCCGTCCGCGTCGAGGAGCACCCGCTCGGCCAGCATCCCGTCGACGGCGCCGCCCAGCGCGGATCCGTGCACCGAGGTGCGGATCGGGCCGTCGAGCCAGGTCTGGAAGAAGAGCCCCGCGACCGCGTCGCCCACCGCGACCCGGGTCACGCCCTCGCCCACCGCGACGACCTCGCCGGCGCCGTCGGAGCACGGGATGACCGGCGGCGCGCCGCTCCCGCCGCCGCGCCCGAGGGCGATCATCAAGTCGCGGTAGTTGAGCGAGACCGCCCCGACCTGCACCACCACCTGGCCCGGTCCGGGGGTCGGGTCGGGGAGCTCCACGGCGCGGAGGGCCTCGAGGTTCGGTCCGTCGTTGAGTTGATACGCGCGCATCCGGGCAGTGTACCGCGTGCCGCAGCCGCTCCGCGTTCGTCGCGGCCGCGGTAGGATCCCACGACTGCGGTGGGAAGCCGCGGAGCCCGCGTATGGACCAAGCACTGCCGCCGACCCTGTGCCGCCCGCGGGACCGAGGCGGCGGGGCTCCCGGCGCGATCATTGCAGCCAACACGAGATCCCCGTGACCACTGCACGTGCCGCGCGTCCTACGCGTCCCCGCCCGGATTGTCCCGCGCGTTAGCGCGTCCCGCCGGGCGAGGCGTGCTCGATCGCCAGCAGCGTCTCGATGCGCTCGCGGTTCTCGGGGTGGCTGCGGAACCAGGGGGAGGCCTGCGGCGGCCGCGGGGCGCGGCGGCGAAACAGCACCGTGTCGAGCAGGGTTGTGTGGAAGGTGCCGATCTTGTGGAGCGCCGAGGCCAGGGCCCGCGGGTCGCCGGTGAGCCGCGCGGCGACCAGGTCGGCGTCGCGCTCCCGGGCGCGGGACAGTGCGAGCTGGAGCATGAGACTCGCGGTCGGCGACCAAACCAGAGCGGCGATCAAGAGCCACGAGGTCGTCGCTTCGCCGAGGAGGAAGAGCGGCACGTTGACCAGCGCCAGCACCATCCCGGCGACGGCGAAGGCCTGGGTGAGCCGCGACGCCAGGTCGGCGAGGAGCATCATCTGGACATCTCCGCTGCGGATGTGGGCGATCTCGTGGGCGAGCACCCCGGCCAGCTCCGCCGGGCGCAGGGTGCGTAGCAACCCTGTGCTGAGCGCGATCGCCGACGCGTCGCGCCGGCCCACGGCAAAGGCGTTCGGAACGGGGTGGGGCAGGTGATAGAGCGCGGGCACGGCGTCGAGCCCCGCCCGATCCGACAGCGTTGCCACCAGCCCCCAAAGCTCGCGTCCAACGCGGGACGGGAGCGGTCGCGCTCCCGCAAGCCGCATCAGCCGCTCAGGACCGAGACGCGGCGCCGTCACCAGCCCCGCCCCGAGCGCCACGGCGAGCCACGGCATCCACGCCGCTCCCCAGAGGAGCTGCGCCAGCCCCGCCACGAGCGCGAACAGACCCCCCAGCAGCAGCAGAGTCCGCCACCGCGCGCTCTGACGCAGGGCGCGAAGGGCACCGGCGCGCAGTCTCCGTTCCGCTGGCATCGACGAAAGGTGCTCTCGAAGGAACGATCGTCAAGTGGTCCAGAGCCATCGAGCTCTTGGAGGAGTCGCCCCGAGCTCGGAGCGCGCTTGGTCAACCCTTCGGGGGTTCTCTCGAGCGAACACGTCCCCAGCGTCGGAACTTATTCGGACCCTGCCCGTCTTTTCGAGTTTCGAAGGAAGCGGTCAGCGAACCAGGAGGCGGCTGCAACCGGGGCAGCATACGACGGCGTCGGGGGGCTCCGCGCGGATGCGGTTGTGCTCGAGGATCGGCAGCTGGACGCGGCAGCCTCGACAGATTCCGTCCCCGAGCTCCGCTACGACGCGACCCGCCAGACGCCGGTTGCCCCGGAGTCGACGGTACATCGCGAGGACGGGGCTCGGAAGCCGAGAGGCGACCTCGCTGTGGGCGACTTCGATGCGCGCCAGCTCGGATCGGATCTCTTCGACGGCGCGGTCCACTTCAGCCGCTAGGGACTCGGCGCGCGCGCCGAGTGCGGCGCGACGCGTCTCTGTGGCGGCGAGTTCTGCCTCGAGGGTCTCGATCGCCTCGAGCTGCTCGAGCTCCTGGTCTTCGAGCTCGCGCTGGCGGCTGCGGAGCATCTGGAGGTCGTCCTGAAGGGCCTCGAGCTCTTTGGGGATCGTGACTCGACCCGAATAGAGGGTGGCCTCCACGTCTTTGGCCTTTTCGGCCACTGCAGCCACCTCGGCGGCGAGGGCGCGCTCCGCCCGGGCCAGCGTTTCGCGCCCAGCCCGGGTCGAGTCGAGGACCGCGTCGAGCTCGCGCGCCTCGGCCCGACACTGGTCGAGCTCACGCGACGCCTCGAGCTCGAGCCGACGCGCTCGCAACGCGTCGGCCTCGAGGTCGAGCTCTTGCACCCGGACGAGGGCTGCGGTGTTGCTCACCCCGTGGACGCTATCACGGATCGCGACGGGGCCCGGACTCTCGTCGGCCCAGACGAGCGCCTCCGCGGATCGGTCAACGCAGCAGCCCTCCCCCCAGCGCTCGCCGACGGCGATAGGGAGACGCGCCGGAATCCGGTGGCACCTTCAACGCGCCACTCGATGAGCGCGACGAGCGACCGCCACAGCTTCGCCCCGCGTCGCCGAGTCGAGCCGGCCGAGCTGATCCCGGGTCGACATCCTGCGCGGCGGCGTCGCCGCGCCAAAGAGGCGCGGCCGCTCCCGCCCCGGCCGCGATCTCCGGGAGTTGATGAGCAAGCCACATCATCTGCTCCGGACCGAGCCGCGGCGTCGTCACGAGCCCAACGGCGAGCATCGCCGCGAACCACGGAAGCCACGCAGTTCCTCAGAAGAGCTGGGCCCATCGCCGGGAACCCGCGAGCAGCATTTCTGTGGCACTGGCGCGACGCCCGCAAGGCGCCCACACGTAGCCATCGTCTCGGCCGGAACATCGACAAGGGCGCGGGTGCAGCCTCGTCCCCTGCCGGCGCATCGACGAAAGGTGGGCGCTGCGAGCATCGCGTCAAGAAGCTCGCGATGTCGCGCCCACGGGGAAAGACGTCGTCTCTCCTGCAACAGTCATGGTAGGATGGTCAGCCCGTAGCTTTTTAGACATAGGGCGAGGGCGTGAAGACGCCTCGCGAACGCTGGAATCCAAGAGGTCCCCGAGGCGGAGTGCGGCAATGAGTGAAGGGGAGCGTTGGCAACGGCCGGAGCCTGAGCGGACCGAGCCGCTCCGCGAGTTCTTGAACGTTCTCGGCGCACACGACAGAGCCGAGGGTCGTGAGTCGGGCTCTGCCGACGGCGATGGCGACGGAATCATCAGCGAGGCCGTGAGGGCGGCTTATCAGATCAGCGACGCCTACCTGCGCCAAGGGCGCCGGGTGGCGAAGGAGGTGGGTCGCCTCTCCTACGAGCCTTTTGCGGGCAACGGCAATCTGCGCGAGCTCCCTTCTCGATGGCTGCAGCTGACGAGCGAGCTGATCGCGGTCTACTTCGAGACCGTCGGGTCTCTCGCCGAGAGCGCGATGGCGCTGGGCGGCTCGGCGCCCGCCGAAGGATCCGACTCCTCCTCCACAGTCGACGAGGTCGATCGGGCGTTCGCCGGTCCAGACCCGGCCGGGCGAGCTCCCGAGGTGAGTGTCGACTACGAGGTCCAAGCCGCAGTCCCCGTTCGCCTCCACGCCGAGTTCTTTCCGGGACGCGCGACGACGCGGCTCGCGGCGACGGCTCTGCGAACTCTGGCGGCCGACAACGGAAAGGTGCGGGTGGCGTTCGAGCCCATCGACGCGCAGCGGGTGTTGGTGAAGCTCGCGGTGAAGGAGGGTCAAGCGCCCGGGCTCTACGCGGCCGCGTTGGTGGACTCCGAAAGCGGGCTCCCGGTCGGCTCGCTCAGCCTCAAGGTCGGCTGAGCTAGGCCGACCCCGTGTGCGCTCGCCCGAAGACGCCGCGTCTCGTCCACGACACGCTCAAGGAGTACGGCGCGCTCACCCGCCGCGCGCTGCGCCGCTACCTGCCGACCCGCGAGCCGCGGCGCGAGCTCTACGACCTGGTCGCGGACTACCCCAGCCGTGGCGGCAAGATGATGCGGCCGAGCTTGTGTATCGCGACGGCACGGGCGTTTGGCGGCCGTGTAGAGGACGCGCTACTTCCCGCTGTCTCGTTGGAGCTCTTGCACAACGCCCTGCTGATTCACGACGACATCGAAGACGAAAGTGAAGAGCGGCGTGGAAGGCCGACGATACACGCCGAGCACGGCGTTCCAATCGCGATCAACGTCGGTGACACGCTTACCCTGATGAGCTTGCGCCCGCTGATCGAGCACCGCCACACAGTGGGCTCGGCACTCTGCTTCCGCCTGATCCAGGAAATGGAGCGTATGGCGCTCGAGTCGGCAGAGGGGCAGGCCCTCGACCTGGGCTGGCGTCGAGACAACGTCCTCGATCTCTCCGACGCGGACTACCTCGAGATGGTGCTCAAGAAGACGTCCTGGCTAACGACGATCTACCCGAGCCGCGTCGGCGCGTTGATCGGCACGCGCGGGTCGGTCGACCTCGACCGATTCTTTCGGTTCGGATTCTTTCTCGGAGCAGCTTTCCAGATCCAAGACGACCTGCTCAACCTCTTCGCCGACGATCGCTACGGCAAAGAGATCGACGGCGACATCTGGGAAGGAAAACGCACGCTGATGCTGATCCGTCTCTATCGCGAGGCAAGCAGCGACGAACGTCAGCGTATCGCAGTCGCCCTCGACACTAGCCGCGAGCAGCGCTGTCGCGCAGACGTGCACTGGATTCGGGAGCGGATGGATCACTACGGTTGCATCGACTACGCAAGGCGTGTCGCGCACGGGATGGCGGGTGCTGCTCTCGAGGAGTACGAAGCCGTCTTCGGCGACCTCCCGGATACGCGGGACAAACGCTTCATCGAAGGCCTGACGACGTGGGTCTTCGAGCGCAACTGAAGGGAGAACCCGTGTCGCTGAAAACGGTCGAGACACAGGAGAATCCGATCTTCACGATTGGCGGCGTCCCCGCGTCGATCACGATCCCTCCGCCTTTCGATTTCAGCGGTGTGCGGATGAGCTTTTTCCCGTTGCGCGCGGACCACCACGCGCTCGCCATTTTCTGCGACAAGTATCTGAACCTGGCGCCCGACTTCTGCTGTTTCCGCCCAGCCGCGCCGTATGTTCTCCTCGGCATCGTGAACTATCCACGGATGACCGTGGAGCAGGGCAACATGGGATGGACTTCCCAGAACGAGGTGCTCTTCGCCGTTCCGATCGAGTGGTACGAGAAACACGACGGGGGCTGGGTCTTCAAGGAACTCGCGAGCGTCTCTCCCTTTATCTTTGTCGACAATGAGGCGTCGCAGATCGGGGGGCGCGAGGTCTACGGGTGGCCCAAGATCCAGGGCTGGTTTGCGAGGCGGGTCGACCCCTGGGCCCGTCACCCGCGCAACCCCCGCGAACTCCTCGCGGTCGACACCATGGTGTTCCCCGAGCTCTACGCCGGGAAACGGCCCGAAACCCGCGAGATCCTCTCGATCGAGGAGGAGGCTCCGCTTTCATTCTCGGTGATCCCGCCGTCACCCGAGGGCACGAGCAATCCGATCGAGAACATCTCGCGTGCGATCTCCGGCTGGAGCCGCATCCTGCTCCAGGGGTTCCAGATGTTGACCGCGCTCCCGATCCGCGGCTACGGGGCGCTCGACCAGAACGCTGTTTCGAACATCGCGGAGACGTTGCAGCAGGGGCTGAGCGAATTCGGCCGCCGTGTCATCGCGAGCCAGATCAACCTGAAGCAGTTCCGGGACGCAGCCGACCCGGAGCAGTTCTGCTACCAGGCGATTACGAACTCGCGGATCCAGATTACCAACTGGATCCAGGGTGGGTTGCTCGGCGATCTGGCCCTATTGCGGGCGGATCCGAGCGGGGGGTTCACCGTCCGCCTCCACCGCTTCGCGTCGCACCCGATCATCGAAACGCTTGGCCTCGAGACGATCTCCGAGCGGACCTACGATCGCGACGAGGTGGCGATTCTCAAACCCGTCTTTCCGTTTTGGCAGGAGGTAGACCTCCGCTACGTGGCGGGAGAAAACCTCTGCTGGCGCACTCAGGAGGTGCGTTGGCGTGATCGGACCCGGCAAGTCGAGGCCGTCGCCGCGGGCCCGGTACCCGCGACACACCGGCATCTATACAACACCACGGAATCGGCGGGGACCCACGTCGCGACCGGGCCCTTCCGATTCCCCAACGCGACATTCAGGGTGTTGCCGCTGCTCGCTGACGAGACCACGCTGCAGTGCTTCATCGACAAGTTCCTGAATATGAACGGCGAGGAGGAACCCAACCCGCTCGCTGAGTTCAAGACCTACGGTCGCTACGTCTACCTCGTCGTGATGAACTTCGGCGAAATGTTCTCGGAGACCAATAACATGGGGCTCTGGGCGGGCGAGCAGATTGAGTTCATGGTGCCGATCCGCTGGTACAGCGGGGCCCAGGGCGGTGGGAAGAGACGGCTGCTTACCACCGGGCTCTTCTCGCCTTTCGTCTTCAGCGACGAGAGTATTGCGACGACGACGATGCGCGAGGTAAACGGCGTCGAGGCGATGGCTGCTCGGATCGACAGCCCGCCCAACACGTGGCTGACGACAAAGGGGCCATTCCCCAACGAAGAACCACTGCTCCGGGCGAGCATGGACGTATTCCCAGCGTTGAACGTCGGTCAAGAGACCAAGTGGCGTACGGTGCTCGAGATCGTGAAGGGCAACCTCATTGCGCGCACTGACCGCGCTGCTTGGAACCAGGTGGCCGAGGGATGGGGTCGCGAGGCGAAAAGCGACCTCGAGCGGATGTCGGAGACCGCGCGACGCGACCCGGAGTCCTTTGATTCCCTCCGGTCGCTATCCCTCGAAATCCTCGCGAACCGCGCCCCGATCAACCAAATCTCCTTCAAGCAGTTTCGCGACGCAGAACAGCCCCTTCATGCCTGCTACCAGGCACTTGTCCGCAGTCAGATGTACATCGAGCGAGTTCGAGAGATCCGAGAACTCGAGCACAAGCTCCTCGTGAAGATCCCCAACTTTCCGAAACAGCTACCGATCGTCGACCTCCTCGGTCTGAAGGTGCAAAGCCGTCATCTGACCGACGAAGGCGAGGTCGAGGTGGTGCAGCCGTCGCGTCCCTTTTACATGCGCGCGGACATCGAGACCAAGCTCGGGGAGAACGTGTACTGGCGCGCCGGGTCGAAGACCTGGAAGGCGCGCGACCCGCTGGGAGGCGTCTATTTCGAGCCCCCGGGAGAGACGGCGGTGGGACCCGGGCTGGTCGACCACGTGGAGCGGAAGTCACACCGGCACCGGCGGTTGTGGGATGGTGGCCCCGGACGCGTGATCCATGTCGGTGACGGCGAAGCCGACGCAGAAGATGTCGAGCGCGACACCCTTCGCGGCCGAGGCCGACGGCTGCGCGAGAGCTGGCTCGACTGGAGCGGCAGCAAGCTGGACCGCGAGGACGCCCGCAAGGTCGTCGAGTGTAGAGATCTAGAGCCACAAATGGCCGTCCACGCGATGTTGAGTCGCGAGTGGGAGAACTGGAGCGACCCCCGCTGGTACGAGAACAAGAAACAGCTCGCTCCCTTTGTGATGCGGAGAGACTCGTTGGGGCTGGCGGCGCCAGATCTTCTCGGGGAAGTGCCGGACGACGAAGTGGACGACGACAAGCGGAGCTACTGGTGGCCGCCGGAGGACGATCGTCCTGATTGAACGCGTACGGGTCGCCATCGTGGGCGGCGGCTGCGCCGCCGTCACAACGGCATTCGAGCTCACCCGGCCGGAGCACCGGGGGCGCTACGAGGTCACCCTCTACCAGCTCGGTTGGCGCCTCGGGGGCAAGGGGGCGTCCGGGCGCGGCCGCGCTGGTCGCATCGAAGAGCACGGTCTGCACCTCTGGATGGGGCACTACGAAAACGCCTTTCGGTTGATGCGCGAGTGTTACGAGGAGCTCGGGCGCGACGGCACCTGCCCGATCGCGACGTGGGAGGACGCCTTTGTTCCCGACCCGTACGCCGGCGTGTCGCAGCCCCGCGACGAAGGTGGCTGGCGGCGCTTCATGGCCCGGCTTCCCGCGGCGCCGGGGCTCCCGGGCGACGGCGGCCGCGGAGTGACTCCGACGATCCCGGACTATCTGAGGCGTGCGACGAAGCTGAGCGCGGCGTTGTGGGCGACCCTCGACGGGGCGGACACCGACGGTCCGGGGCCGATCGTCGCGCCGAAGCGGCCCCATCCGGCCGACGCTCCCGCAGTGGGGCCGCTCGTCCGCGAGCTTGGTCGCGCGCTCCAGGCGGGCCGTTTAGCGACGCTCACAGCGCTGCTGCAGGGGTTGGAGTTGCTCGACAGTGCCCTCACAGCGTTGCCGCGACTGCCTCGTGGGCTCGTTCTGGGATGGGTCGACGCGTTGTCCGCGAGCGCAGCGACCCTGCTCGAAGCCGCCCTCGAGCGCGATCCGGGCGCCCGCTACGCTTGGGAAGCGCTGGACCTCCTACTCGCCACAGTGCGTGGGGTCTTGCGATACGGCCTCGTGACCGACCCGCGCGGCTTCGACGCTATCAACGAATTCGATTGCCGAGATTTTCTGCGCCGCAACGGCGCCTCCGAGCGTTCGCTAGAGACGGCGTTTTTGCGCGGGATGTACGACCTGGCGTTTGCGTACGAGGACGGCGATCCGGCCCGCCCGCGGATCGCGGCGGGCCAGGCGCTGCGCGGCGCCTTTCGCATGCTCTTCACCTATCGCGGCTCGGTCTTCTGGAAGATGCAAGCTGGGATGGGCGACGTCGTGTTTGCCCCCTACTACGAGGTGCTGCGTCGCCGGGGCGTGCGTTTCGAGTTCTTTCATCGGCTCGAGCGGGTGCGATTGGTGGAGACGGCGGCGCTCGCTCCAAGGGAGGTGCCCTACGTGACTGCGCTCGACTTCGACGTCCAGGCCCACGTGCGCAGTGGCGCTTACGAACCGCTCGTCGAGGTCAAGGGACTCCCGTGCTGGCCTTCGGCGCCCGACTGGAGCCAGCTGGTCGATGGGGAACGGCTACGCCGTGAGGACCGACGTTTTGAGTGCGACTGGGACCGCCGCGCCGAGGGGCGGGTGCGCTTGCAGGTCGGTCGCGATTTCGACTGTGTCGTGCTCGGCGTGGGCGTCGGCGCCGTGCCGCAGGTGTGCGAAGATTTCCTGGAACGCGACGCGCGGTGGCGTCGCATGGTCGAACACGTGAAGACGGTTCCGATCCAGTGCTTTCAGATCTGGTTGACCGAGCCGATGACGCATCTTGGTTGGGAGGAGCCACCACCCAACATGTCGGGGTTCGTAAAACCCTTTGACACCTGGGCCGACATGAGCCACTTGGCCCCGGCGGAGCATTGGGAACGCGAGCCGCGGGCGATCGCGTACTTCTGCGGTGTGTTCCCGAGCGAGGCGCCGCCGGCCCGCTCCGAAGGCGGGCATCCCGAGGAGGCCTCAGAGCGCGCGCGCGAGGACGCGGTGCGCTTTCTCAATCGTGAAATCGGTGCGCTGTGGCCCGCAGCGCACGGCGCGTCCGGTCGCTTTCGCTGGGAGCTGCTCGCCGATCCCGCGACTGGCGGGCGGGGACACCCCGAGGCCGACGAGACCGCGTTCGCCTCCCAGTACTGGGTGGTGAACACGAGCCCCTCCGACCGCTATGTACTGTGTCTGCCCGGCAGTATTAGGCACCGCATCTCGCCGCTCGACGCCACGTACGACAATTTCACGATCGCCGGCGATTGGACCGATTGTGGGTTCAACTTCGGTTGCGTCGAGGCCGCGGTGATGTCGGGCCGTCTCGCGGCGCACGCGGTGTCGGGCTTTCCACGTCTCGAGGACATCCATGGCTACGACCATCCCTGACGTCGAGGCGCACAGGGTCTTGCGCGACCCGCGGCGAGCGGCGTCTCTCGCGTTCTACTACGACACGTTTTTCGGCGATTCGTTGTTGCGTCGTTTCTACGGCGACAGCGGGTTCGCCAACTTTGGGTATTGGGATGCGTCGGTACGCTCGGGGGCCGAGGCGAGCGTCCGGCTCGTCGATCGCATCTTCGAGCTCGCGCCGCCGATGGACGGTGCGCTGCTGGACGTGGCCTGTGGGGAGGGCGCCACCACGCGCCGTCTTGCGGAGCGGGTCGGCCCCGAGCGGGTGACTGCGATCGGTTTGTCGCACCGGCAGGTCGAAGCGGCGAGACGACGCGCGCCCGGCTGTTCGGTGTTGCAGATGGACGCGTGCGCCCTCGAATTTCCCGACGCGAGCTTTGACAAGGTGATCAGTGTCGAGGCGGCCTTTCACTTCGATACCCGTGAGGCCTTTCTTCGAGAGGCCCACCGGGTGCTTCGGCCGGGTGGGGCGTTGGTCCTCTCTGATCTCCTGATGACTCGGGGGACCTCTCTCGTCCCGCGGGAAAACCATCTCCACGATGCCGCGGCCTACCGAGCGCTGCTCATACGGTGCGGGTTTCACGAGGCCCGCGTGGTCGACGCGACGCGCGAGACCTTTACGTCCTTCCGTCGACACCTCTCCGCGTTCATCGCCGAGGACGCCTCCCGCTATACCTCGATCGAGGGTCTGCGGACGCTTTGGGCGATCAACGTTGCGTGTGCGTGGTCGGTGCGGGCGTGCCTCCTGGCCGCGGGCACCAAGCCCAGCGAGTAGCCGTCAATCGCCGGCCCCGGTGCCGAGCCGGTCGAGCAGTGTCTTCGCGTCGACCAGCGGACGGGCCGCGAAACCCTCTCGAAACCAGCCGTAGACCGGCTGGAGCACCTCTCGGGCCTGCTCGCGGTGGCCGCCCGCCTCGAGTAGACGTGCCCGTGCGGTCGCCGCGCGGAGCTCGAAGAGCTTCGCGCCGTCCTGCGACGCAACGGCGACGGCTTGCTGGAAGGCTTCATCGGCGGCCTCGGAGTCACCGGCACCCGCTAGGAGCTCCCCGCGGATCCGCAGGAGGTCGGCTTCGGCATAGCGGCCCAGGTTCCACGAGCAGACCGAGAGCGCATCCTCGGTGACCACCAGGCCCTCAGCGTGGCGACCGAGGGCAAGCAGGGCGTCTGCGAGGACGCTCAGGTGTCGGGCGCGCAACAGCGTGGTGCCGACCGTTTCGGTCGCCTCGATCGCTGCGCGGGCCGCGGCGATGCTGTCGTCGCCATCCTGCGCCGCCGCCCAAGCGAGGTGGAGCTCGGCCAGCGAGAGCGTGTATCCGCGGACGTCTCGTTGCTCCGAGAGCTCGACGCTGCGGCGCGCGGCGCCGCGGATCACCGAGAGATCCTGTTGCAGATCGTGGGCGATCAAGATCAGATGGCTCAACGCCTGGGCAATCGCGAAGGGTTCGTCCGCCCGGTCAGCTTCCGCTAGGGCGCGTTGGATCTCGCGCACCGATTGCTCGGGGAAGCCCGCCATGGCGAGGGACCACGAGCGGACCAACCAGGCGAGATAGAGCTGGTTGAGGGCGAGGTCCGGGGGCTCGTCGCTGTCTTGAAAGGCGCGGACGGCGCGCTCGGTGTGCTCGATCGCGACCGCATGACGGCCGCTGTAGGACGCGATCGCTCCGGTGAGGAACGCCGCGACCGCCTCTTGATGCGCCCCGCGGGCGAGGCCCGACACTCGCTCGGCGAGTGCGATCGCGGCGCGGTCACCGCAGACGCACTGGTACATCCAGATCCCGACCAACGCATCGAAGGGCGGATCGTCGAGACGCTCGGTCAACACGTACGCCCGGTCGTAGATCTCGCGGAGACGCGGGGCCGTGTAGCCCTGTGTAGCGGTGATCGGCACCGCCAGACGGAGCAGCGCGTCGAATTCCGACTCTGCCCGCGACTCAGAATCTTCGAGGGATGCGATCTGTGTGAGCGCGTCTTCGTAGTGCGCGATCGCTTCGGCGTACGCCGAACGGGCGACGGCGCGGTCCCCCGCAGTAAGCAGAAACCGGGTCGCGTCGGCGGCTTCCCCTGCAGCGGCATAGTGGCGCGCGACCGTCTCGGGTTCGCGTTCGGCTTGCGCGGCGAAGTCCGCCTCGAACACCCG
>CAJHXS010000309.1_pt1 | contig 14097 bp, 15 predicted proteins | sample 9198591 | NCBI WGS metagenome assembly CAJHXS01 (sample SAMEA7708347, study PRJEB35096) | sediment metagenome | biome: marine neritic benthic zone biome [ENVO:01000025]; feature: sediment [ENVO:00002007]; material: shallow marine sediment [ENVO:03000034] sea grass bed [ENVO_01000059] ... | reverse complement strand
TCGCCGAAGTGGGGGCCGTGCGCGCCTACGACGACGTCATGGGCCGCTACGAAGCCCTGCCCTTTGTCCCGGACGCCAGCGCCGACCTCAGCGCCTACGTCGTCGACCGCGCGATGGGGGGCATCTTCCACTACCTCGCGGTCGAAGAAGCCGCGATCCGCCAGAACCCGGCCAAACGCACCACCGAGCTACTCCAGCGCGTCTTCGGCCAATGACCCCGGCGTCGGCTCCCACGTCCCCGCGCGCGGCGACATAGGCGATGCCTGGACCTCGTAAGGCGTTGGTCGCGCGACGTGCCCGTTCTACCCCGCCGCAATAAACAACGCGTCCCGCTCCTCCTGCCCCACGAACCCGGGCTCTCGCCCGTTGCGCTCCTGCGCCCGTCGCAGGGGCCGCGCGTCCTCCTCGAAGAACGCCAGCAGCCGCCGCAGGTCTTCCTCGATCTGCGCGCCGTCCTGTCTTGCGTCGGGGTTGGCGAGGAGGCGCTCGCTGAGGAGCTCGAGGGCGGCGGTGTCTTCGCCGGCGAGGAGGCGGTCGATGGCGGGGAGGAGGTCGGCGGCGCGGCGGTAGGTGGTGAAGCGGGAGCCGCGGACCTTCGGGAAGGGGGGGTAGGCGGGCCTCGGCTCGCGGTGGCCGGCCCAGTCGAGGAGGGTGGTGAGGGCGTCGTAGGCCTCGAGGGCGCGGAGGCGGGAGCGGAAGCTTCCGTGCCAGCGCAGGGCGAGGTCGCTCCAGGGGGCGGTGTCGGTGGTGAGACAGAGGAGGGTCTGGTGGCCGCGCTGGGCGGTGCCGAGGGCGGGGTAGAGGAAGTGGTAGGCGCCGTCGACGTTGTAGCGGGGGCGCAGGGTGCGGATCAGCTCGTTCTCGGCGAGGAGCGCGTCGCGTTCGCTCGGCTGGGGACGCACCTCGATCGCGCTGGCCTCGCGGACGAGGGTGCGCATCTTGCGGTCGACCTTTTTGCGGCTGGCGTTGCGGTACTGCTGGAGCCGGCGGCGGATGTTGCGCGCCTTGCCGGCGTAGAGGACGTCGCCGCGCTCGTCCACGAAGAGGTAGACGGCGGGGGTGGTCGGCAGCCGCTGCAGAAAGTCGGCGCCGAACTTCTTGTCGAAGCGCTTCAGCCCCACGCGTGCGCGGCCCCCCGCGCCGCACTCTAGGAAACGGGTCGGCGCTCGCCCAGCGCTTCGAGGATGCGCGCGTGCTCGGCCTTGGTGATGCGGTAGCGGGTGAAGGCGTAGGTACAGGCCAGCGCCATCACGACCCCGCCCACGAGGGTCCACACCCCGAGGCTCGTCACCACGGCGGGCTCGACGTGGGCCGGGTCGAGACCTTCGCCCAAGCCCGCCAGGGAGACGACGAAGCCCGAGACCAGGACGCCGAGCCCCGAGGAGGCCTTCGAGACGAAGCTGCTCGCCGAGAAGAGCAGGCCCTCCTGGCGGATCCCCGTCGTGAGCTCTCGCTCGTCGGTGGTGTCGGCCACCATGGCGCCGATCATGATCATCCCGAGGATCGTGGCGGTGTAGGCCACGAGGCTCGCGGCCAGAAGGATGGGGAGGAGGAGCGGGTGGCCGTTGGGCGGGAGCGCGTCCACGAGTCGCAGCGCCACGATCCCCGAGCCGAAGATCATCGTCACCAGGGTGGAGGCGACCGCGACCGGGCCTTTGTCGAAGCGAGCGGACAACGTCTTCGCGATGCTCGGCGCGAAGATCGACGCGCCGAAGATCGCGATCACGAAGAGCGCGATCTGCTCGGAGCGAAAGCCCCAAAAATAGACCGACATGTAGTTCACGAGGTTCTGCGAGAGCCCGAACGCGGTGAAGAAGAGGAGCCCGCCGACCACCGCGCTCCGGTAGTTGATGCTGCGAAAGGTGCTGCGCACCTCGCCGGCCAGCTCGCGGAGCGAGGGGGAGGGCGTCTCGACCCGCGCCGCGTCGGCGCGGAGCGCCGCGCGCTGGGTGCCGAAGGCGCAGGCCAGGGTGCTCGTCGCGATCACCACGGCGCCAAAGAGCGCGAAGGGCGGGTAGCCGGCGGCGTTGAGCAGCCCGTTCGGATGCTCGGCGGTCGTGGCGAAGAAGAACTGGTAGGCGAGGAGCGCGTTCACCAGCCCGAGGATCCAGGCGAAGAGGGTGCGCATGCTGTGGAGGACGGTGCGCTCGTCGTAGTCGTGGGTGAGCTCGGCGCTGAGCGCCGCGTGGGGCACGCCGAAGAGGGTCATCGCGAGCCGCACCCCGATCGTGAAGACGAGGAGCCAGGTGAACTGGCCCGCGGTGCTCATCCCTGTGGGCGGGACGAAGACGGCGAAGTAGCAGAGTGCCATCGGGAGGGCCGCGGCGTACATGAAGGGGTGACGCCGGCCGAGCCGCGAACGCCAGCCGTCGGAGACGACCCCCATGGTCGGGTCGGTGACGGCGTCGATCAGGAGCGCGATGAAGAGGGCGAGCCCGCAGAGCCGGGCGTCGAGCCCGACGAGCTGCTGGTAGAAGAAGAGGAGGAAGGTGGCGAAGGCGTTGTTCTTCACCCCGTCGGCGCCCAGACCCACCCCGTAGGCGACCCGGGTGCCGAGGGAGAGCCGCCCCGCCGGCGCGGCCACTACTCCGCCGGTTGCTGGAGCTCGTCGTCGGTGTCGTGGAGGAGGACCGCCAGCAGGACGGCGGGCTTGTCGGTGGCGTTTACGGCGACGCGGTGGAGGGTTCCGACCGGCTCGCTCCACGACTCGCCGGCCCGGTACGTGACCGCTTTCTCGTCGTTCAGCGCCGACTGGATCTCGCCCTCGAGCACGTAGACGATCACCGTGCCGGGGTGACGGTGGGGCGCCGACGCGGCGCCCGGCTCGAAGGTCACCCGCACGAGCGAGGCGCGCTTGCCGTCGAGCTCTTTCACGTCCGCCCCGAGCAGCGGCTCGATGGCGATGGGCATGGCGGCGGTCTCGTGGTGGCCGGCGTCGGCCGGGCGCACGAGGATCACGGCGGCGGAGAGCGCCGCGGCGGCGCCGAGGGCGAGGAGGGCAGAGCGGATCGTCATGGGGGTCTCCTGTGGGGGCGGGCCGCGGGATGATACACCGCGCCGCGTGCCGCTCGGGTCGTGGCGCTTCACCGGGGCGTATTGCGCCGGGCCGCAGCGCGGGCGACGGTCTCCCGCGTGGGCGACGCGACCGACGCGGAGATCGAGGGCTGGCTCGACGCGATTCCCCTCGGCGACACCTGGAGGGCGCTTCCCGAGCGCGTCGACATCTTCGACCCGAGCTCGGTGCGCGACCGACTCTCCCTCTACAAAGCGCTCATCGTTGGGAGCGGCGCGACGCCGCTCCTCGGCACGCGGGGGGAGCGCCACATCTTCTGGGGCTACGCGGCGCAGCTCCACTGGCAGTGGCAGAGTGGGCGTCTCGGCGGCGGGCCCGAGGACGACCGCATCGACCCGGCCTCCTGGTGGGGGGCGATGAACGCGTCGCTCTCGCTGCTGCCGGCGCGGGCCGCGGCGGAGGCGGGGCTGCTCTCGGGGGTCGCGCTCGGCCGCGACGGCGACCCCCTCGCCGAGCACGCCGACGTCTTTGCGAGCGCCCTGGAGCACTGGGTGCGCTTCTTCCGCGAGGTCGCGGTGGTGGGCGACGAGCCCGCTTGGGAGGCGGCCCGGGTAAGCGGTTGGCGCGCCCACGTCGCCACCATCGAGGCCGGGGTGCGGGTCTTCGCCCCGCGCTTCCGCCGGCTCTCGGGGCCGGAAGGCGAGTTCGGGCGCGGCTGGACCCGGATGGTCGACTTCTTTGGCAGCGCCGCGCTCCGCACCGACCTCGAGGCGATCGCGCGCTACCGCTCGAGCCTCCCGCCCCGGCTGCTCCGCGACGGCGAGCGCCCGGGCGACGCCCCCGACTTCGACGCCGACACCAACGACGCCACCCGCCGCATCGCCGAGCTCGCCGCGCTCCCCGCCTGGCGCTTCGCGATCCGCCGCGCGGCGTGGAACCGCTCGATGCGCGACCCGGTGCTGCGCGAGGCGTCCCTCGACATCCTCTTCGGCGACAAGGGGCGCGACCCGGCCATCCAGCGCCGCTTCCGCCGCGCGCTCCTCCCGGGGCCGGTCGCCGCGTAGCCGCGCCTCAGGCGGTCGGGCACACCCGGCCGCGGCGCCGTACCCTGAGACGCCGGCGCGCGGCGCGCCGGCAGCCAGCCAGAGCGAGGACCCGCCCGTGGACGTCACCTTCACCGACGAGCAGAACCACATCCGCGATAGCGTGTTGAAGCTCTGCAGCCGCTTCGACGAGCAGTACTGGCTCGAGCGCGACGAGACCGGCGAGTTTCCCGAAGACTTCTGTCGCGCCCTCGCCGACGACGGCTGGATCGGCATCGCGATCCCCGAGGAGTACGGCGGGAGCGGCCTCGGCGTCACCGAGGCGGCCCTGGTGGTGCAGGCGATCTCGGAGTCGGGAGCGGCCAACAGCGGGGTCTCGGCCGTGGCGATCGGGCTCTTCGGGGTGACGCCGATCCTGGCCTACGGCTCGGAGGAGCAGAAAAAGGAGTGGTTGCCGCGCATCATCGAGCGCCGCGACATCGCCTGCTTCGGGGTCACCGAGGCCAATACCGGCCACGACACCACCCGGCTCAAGACCCTCGCCAAACGCGAGGGCGACCGGTACATCGTGCGCGGCGAGAAGGTGTGGATCTCGACGGCCCAGGTCGCCAACAAGATCATGCTGGTGGCGCGCACCGCCACCGAGACCGACAAGCCGATCGATGGCATCTCGCTCTTCTACACCGACCTCGACCGCGAGTACGTCGACATCCGCAAGATCGACAAGATGGGCCGCAAGGCCGTCGACTCGAACGAGCTCTTCTTCGACGGCCTGCCGGTGCCCGCGGAGCACCGCATCGGCGAGGAGGGGAAGGGCTTCCGCTATCTGCTGAAGGGGCTCAACGCCGAGCGCATCCTGATCGCGGCGGGGCTCGTCGGGCTGGGCCGGGTGGCGCTGAAACGCGCCGCCGACTACGCCCGGGAGCGCGTCGTCTTCGGCCGCCCGATCGGGATGAACCAGAGCATCCAGCACCCCCTCGCCGCCAACTGGGCGCAGCTCGAGGCGGCGAATCTCATGGTGTTCAAGGCGGCGGCGCTCTACGACCGGGGCGAGGAGTGCGGCGCCGAGGCCAACGCCGCCAAGTACCTCGCCGCCGAGGCGGCCTTCGAGACCTGCACCAACGCCGTCATGACCCACGGCGGGATGGGCTACGCGAAGGAGTATCACGTCGAGCGCTACCTGCGCGAAGTGATGATCCACCGTCTCGCGCCGGTGAGCCCCCAGCTCATCCTCTGCTATCTGGCCGAGCGGGTGCTGCGGCTGCCCAAGTCGTACTAGGGCGGCGCGCCGGCCTACCGGCCTACCGGCCTACCGGGCGACTGGGCGACTGGGCGACTGGCCGATTGGCCGACTGGGCGACTGGGCGACCGGGCGTGCCGAGCTCGGGAAACGCCGCGCCCGACGCCGGCTAACGCCCGTCGAGCTCGGCGAGCACCTCCTCGGTGTGCTGCCCGAGCGTCGGGGCGGGGCGCCGGTCGTCGGCCGGGGTGCGCTCGAAGCGCGCCGCCGGGCGCGGGGCCCGCATCCGCCCCGCGGCCGGGTGCTCGAACTCTTCGAGCAGCTCGTTGGCGGCGACCTGGGGGTTCTCCATCACCTCGTCGAGCTCGAGGATCGGCGCGCAGGGCACCTGCTCGGCGTCGAGCCGCTCGATCCACTCGGCGCTCGGACGAGTGCGGAGCGCGTCGGCGATCAGCTGCAGCAGCTCCTCGATGTGGGCGACCCGGTCGGGGATCGTCTTGAAGCGCGGCTCCTCGATCCACTCGGGGTGCCCGGTCGCTCGGGCGAGCCCCGCCCACTCCTTGTCGGTGAGGGCGCCGGTCGTGATGTAGCCGTCGGCGCTCTCGAAGGCGAGGTTGAGCCCGCCGGGGAGCTCGTTCGCCACGCCGTCGCCCAGGAAGGTGTGGTTCCACATCCCGTCGGGCCAGAGCCACGCGACCATGGCGTCGAGCATGGCGAGACGGATGTGCTCGCCCCCGCCGCTGCGCTCGCGGGCGAAGAGCGCCGCGGTGATCGCCTGGGCGGCGGTCATGGCCGTCAGCTTGTCGGGGAGGATGGTGCGCACCATGTGGGGCGGGCCCTGGTTGCCCTGGATCACCGCCATCCCCGAGAGGGCCTGGATCACGGGGTCGTAGACCCGGTGGTCGGCGTAGGGGCCGCGCTCGCCGAAGCCGCTGATCGAGACGTAGATCAGGTCGGGGCGGCGGGCGCGCAGTGTCTCCTCGCCCAGCCCGATGCGCTCGGCGGCGCCGGGGCGGAAGTTCTGCATAAAGATGTCGGCGGTCTCGACGAGGGCGTGGATGCGGGCGAGGTCGTCGGGGTCCTTGACGTCGAGGATCGCCGAGCGCTTGTTGCGGTTGCTCGTCGCGAAGAGCGCCGAGAGGCCGCCGCGCATAGCGCCGAAGTAACGCACCGGGTCGCCGATCTCGGGGGGCTCGATCTTGATGACGTCGGCCCCCTGGTCGCCCAGAAGGCCGGCGGCGAAGGGGCCACTGATCATCTGGGTGGCGTCGACGATACGGATGCCTTCGAGCGGGCCGGCCATGGTCACCTCCTGAGGTTGGGGGGGATTGTCACGCCCACCGGGGATCCCTGGCAAGCACAACTTGCGGCCGGGGAGGGGTCGCCGGGGGGCATCGGGACACACGAGCCCGCCTGCGTCGCCCCAGGGCGCCGTTATGCTCTCCCGATGAGGATCGACCGGCTCTACGCCGAGCGCCGACCCGTGTTCAGCTTCGAGTTCTTCCCGCCCCAGAGCGAGGCCGCCGTGGCGCGGCTCGAGCGCACCATCGCCGAGCTCCGCGACTCCCACGCCCCGGACTTCGTCTCGGTCACCTACGGAGCCGGGGGCTCGACCCGCCAGCGCACCGTCGACCTCGTGCAGCGCATCCAGACCGAGCACGGGATCACCGCGATGGCCCACCTCACCTGTGTTGGTCACAGCGCCGACGAGATCCGCGAGGTCGCCCGCCGGCTCGTCGATGGCGGGGTGGAGAATTTTCTGGCCCTGCGCGGCGACCCGCCCAAGGGGTCGACGGGCTTCCGCCCGGTGGAGGGGGGCTTCGCCTACGCGAGCGAGCTCGTGGCGCTGCTGCGCAGCGAGTTCGACGTCTCGATCGGCGGCGCCTGCTACCCGGAGGTGCACACCGAGTCGGAGACCCCCGATACCGACCTCGCCCACACGGTCCACAAGGTCGCGAGCGGGGCGCAGTTTCTGATCACCCAGCTCTTCTTCGACAACTGCGACTACTTCGCCTTCGTGGAGCGGGCGCGCGCGGCGGGGGTCGAGGTGCCGATCGTCCCGGGCATCATGCCGATCACCAACCTGGCCCAGATCGAACGCTTCACCAAGATGTGTGGGTCACGCATCCCGGCTGCGCTGCACGACGCGCTGCGCGCCGAGGGCGACAACGCCGAGGCCGTAATGGCGATCGGCGTCGAGCACGCCGCCGAGCAGTGCCGGGAGCTCCTCGAGGCCGGAGTCCCCGGGATCCATTTCTACACCCTCAACCAGAGCTATGCGACGCGTTCGATCCTCGCCGCGGTGCACGGCGACTGAGCGAGGGGGGCCCAGCCGTGGATGAGCTGATGGCCTTCGTCAGCCAGTACGGGTACTGGGTGATCGCGGTGACGGTGCTCGCGGATCAGGTGGGTCTCCCGATCCCGTCGACCCCGCTTCTCGTGGTGGCGGGAGGGGTGATCGCCGAGGGCGAGATGCAGCTCGCCGCGACCCTGGGCGTGGTCGTGCTCGCGGCGCTCCCCGGAGATTGGTTCTGGTACGAGCTCGGGCGCGCCCGCGGACCGGGGGTGCTGCGGATGCTGTGTCGCATCTCGTTGGAGCCCGACTCGTGTGTCCAGCGCACCCGCAACGCCTTCACCCGCGCCGGTCCCTTTTCGCTCATCGTCGCCAAGTTCGTGCCGGGTCTCGACACCGCCGCGCCGCCGCTGGCGGGCTCGGCGCACATGGTGCGCAGCGCCTTCCTGCTGTTCTCGGTGCTCGGGACCCTGGTGTGGGCTGGGTTCTCGATCGGTGTCGGGGCCTTCTTTGGCGAACAGCTCCAGCGGATCGCCGAGGCGTTGGCACCCTACGGGATGGCGGCCGTCGCGGGGTTGGGGCTCGCCCTGGCGGCGTATCTGGGGCTCAAGCTCCTCCAGCGTCAGCGGGTGCTCCACTCGCTGCGGGTCGCCCGAATCGGCCCCGACGAGCTCTTCCAGCGTCAGCAGGAGGGCGAGGCGATCACGGTGGTCGACCTCCGCGAGGCCTTCGAGCTCGAGTTCGATCCCGAGATGGTGCCCGGCGCCACCCTCATCCCCTACGAGGAGATCGAGACGCGTCACGAGGAGATCCCCCGCGACCGCGAGGTGGTCGTCTACTGCACCTGACCCAACGAGGCCTCCAGCGCTCGGGTAGCGCTGAAGCTTCGCAGCCGGGGGATCGAGCGCGTGCGTCCCCTCGAGGGCGGGCTCGACGCCTGGCGCGAGCGGGGGCTCCCCGTAGAGCGGCCCGAGATCCCGGCGCCGGAGCAAGAGCGCGACAGCGCCTGAGCCTCTCGCCGGTCGCGCACCGCGGACGGGGGGTGTCGTCGCAAGAAACGGATCGCCCGGATGGGTGTGCTCTGCGATCGTCTCGCGGTCGCGACGGGCTCGAGGGAGGGGACGCACCATGGCGGCCGCAACGCTGCGCGAGAGGATCGCGGCGCTTCCCTGGCGCGAGGTCGCCGCGGCCCTCGACATCCGGGGCTACGCCGTCGCGGGCCCGCTGCTCGGCGCCGCCGAGTGCGCGGCGCTGATCCGGCTCTTCCCCGACGACGCGCGCTTCCGGAGCCGGGTGGTGATGGAGCACCACCACTTCGGAGAGGGGGAGTACGCCTACTTCGCCGAGCCCCTCCCCCCGCTCATCGCCGCGTTGCGCCGCGAGCTCTACCGCCATCTCGCGCCAGTGGCCACGCGTTGGGCCGACGCGCTGGGGCGCGACATCGACTATCCGGCATCGCTCCCGGCCTACCGCCGGGCGTGCCGGGCGGCCGGGCAGACCAAGCCGACGCCGCTGCTGCTCCACTACCGCGCGGGCGGCTACAACCGTCTCCACCGCGACCGCTACGGCGCGCTCCACTTTCCGCTCCAGGCGCTGATCGTGCTGAGTCGCCCCGGGCGCGACTTCGAGGGGGGCGAGTTCATGCTGGTGGAGAACCGCCCGCGACAGCAGTCGCTCGGCCACGCGCTCTCTCCGGCGCGGGGCGAGCTCGTGCTCTTCGCGGGCGACGAGTGGCCTGCCCCGGGGCGCCGCGGCCCGCTGCGCGCGTCGGTGCGCCACGGCACGAGCCGTCTGACCGCCGGCGAGCGCTACAGCCTGGGCATCATTTTTCACGACGCCGCGTAGGGCCCCTCGCGCCGCCGGTGGGTGCGACCCCCGTGGCGGCGAGGGGGACGGAAGGCATCCCAGCGACGCGGCATACCCGGGAGCAACGCGAGCCCCGGGCTATCCACATTCTTCGAGACACAACGTATAGAATCCCGGGGTAGTGCACCGAAACGCGACAAGCGTGTGGGAGGGGGTATGAGCCCGGACATCACGGTCTGTCTGTCCTTCGACTTCGACGCCATGTCGGTGTGGATTCAGAACTTCCGCACCGACTCGCCCAACGCGCTCTCGCGGGGGGAGTTCGGCAGGGTGGGGGCGGGGCGCATCCTCGACCTGCTCGCCGAGCGCGACCTCCCCGCGACCTGGTTCATCCCCGGGCACACCATCGAGGCCTTTCCCGACACCTGCGCGCGGATCGCGTCGGCGGGCCACGAGATCGGCCACCACGGCTACTGCCACGAGAACCCGAAGCGCCAGGAGCCGGAGCAGGAGCGCGCGATCCTCGAGCGCGGGATCGAGCTCATCGACAAGCTCGCGGGCCGCCCTCCCCGGGGCTACCGCGCGCCGGCCGGGAGCTTCAGCCACCGCACGATCGAATACCTGGTGGAGTACGACTTCACCTACGACAGCAGCATGATGGCCGACGACTTCACCCCCTACTACTGCCGGGTGGGGGACCGCGCGTCGGTCGACGCCCCCTACGAGTTCGGCCGTCGCGTCGACCTGGTGGAGCTGCCCTTCTCGTGGAACCTCGACGACTTCCCGGCGTTCGAGTATACGGCGAGCCGGCTCGGGGTGAGCCCGGGTCTCGCCGACCCCGACCGCGTTTACTCGATCTGGGCCGGCGAGTTCGAATTTCTTTACCGCAAGCTCGGGAGCGGGGTGTACACGCTCACCATGCACCCCCAGACGATCGGGCGGGGCCACCGGCTGCTGATGCTCGAGACCCTGCTCGACCACATCCAGAGCCACCCCGGGGTGCGTTTCTCGACGATGGCCGACTGCGCCGCCGCCTGGCGCGCACGCCACTCCCTCGCCGACGCCGCGCCGGCGCGCTGAGCTAGAGCGTCCCGAAGAGGCGGTCGCCCATGTCGCCCAGACCGGGCAGGATGTAGTAGTGCCCGTCGAGCTTGCGGTCGTGGGCGGCGGTCACGATCCGCACCTCCGGGTGGTCGCGCGCCATCCGAGCGACCCCCTCCGGCGCCGATACGACACAGAGCGCCGTGATGTCGCGACCCCCCGCTTCGCGCACGCGGTCGCAGGCCCAGGAGAGCGAGCCCCCGGTGGCCAGCATCGGCTCGAGCACGAAGACCCGCGCCCCCTGAAGGTCGGGGAGCTTGGTGTAGTACTCCTGCGGCGTCGCCGTCTCCTCGTCGCGCTGCACGCCGGCGTAGCCCACGTGCACACCCGGCAAGAGGTCGACCACCGCGTCGAGCAGCCCGAGGCCGGCGCGCAGCACGGCGACCGCGACCAGCGGTGCGGCCACCCGGTGACCCACCGCGGCCTCGAGAGGGGTCTCGACGGGTCGCTTCTCGACGGGCAGGTCGGCGCTGGCCTCGAGCACCAGGAGATAGGCCAGGCGCCGCGCGGCCTCGCGAAATGCCTCCGGCTCGGTCGTGCGGTCGCGCAACAGGGTGACGAAGTGCCGCGCCAGCGGGTGCTCGAGAACGGTGAGCGGCACGGCTAGGCGAGGAGCTTCCAGCCGCCTCGGGGTGCGATCGCGTTCGCTTGGGGGATCACCGACTCGCCCGTGCGCTGCACCTGCTCGAGGAGCTCGTCCACCTTGTGCGACGGGCAGTCGTAGATCGCCACCACCAGCGAGTAGCCCGCGTCGGCGAAACGCTGGAGGTCTTCGAGGACCTGCTCGGCTGTGCCCGTGCACACCGGTCGGTCGGCGCCCTCGTACGGCGCGTCGGTGACCCGCATCGAGGCCACGGCGATCATCGAGAACGACGACGCGTCGCGGCCCTGGTCGGCGAGCTCGCGCTTCACGGCCTCCTGGAGCCCCGCGAAGCGCGCCGGGTCGGCGCCGGGGTCGAGAAAGATCGGGTAGAGGCCGTCACAGCTCCGCGCGGCGCGGCGCGCGCCCGCCGGCACCACGCTGCCGAAGAGGATCGGCGGCCGCGGCGTCTGGAGGGGCTTCGGGTCCATCGAGAGGTCGGCGAAGCGGTAGTGCTCGCCCGCGAAGCTCACCACGTCGTCGCACCACGAGCGCTTGTAGATCTCGATGCACTCGTCGGTCATCGCGCCGCGGGCGGCGTAGTCGAGGCCCAGGGCGTCGAACTCCTCTTCGAGCCAGCCCGCGCCGACGCCGAGGATGAGCCGCCCCTGAGAAAGCACGTCGACCGTCGCGAACTGGCGGGCGTCGTTGAGCGGGCCGCGGTAGGGGGCGATCAGCACGCTGGTGCCCAGCCGTAGCCGGGTGGTCTGGGTGGCGACGGCGCCCATCACAACGGCGGCGTCGAGCATGTTGTGACGCGCCTCGTAGGCCCGGGTGCGCGACTCGTTGGCGACGTGGCCGCTCTCGCTCTCGTAGGGCATCACCACGTGATCGGGGAACCACATCGAGTGAAAGCCCGCGTCCTCGACCCGCTGGGCGACGGCGACCGGCTGCATCACCTCGGCGCCGAGCGAGGTGATGAAAAAGTTCTCGCGGTCGCGGTGGCCGATACCGTGGGTCGTCGCGTAGATCCCCAGCTGCATGCGGTGTGCTCCTCGTGGCGGGGCATGGTACACCAGGCGTCGACAGCCCAGCGCCCGCGCGGGCGAGGAGGACGACGATGAAGGAGCTCGAGGGTCGCGTCGCGGTGGTCACCGGAGCGGCGAGCGGCATCGGTCGCGGGATGGTCCGCGCCTTTGCCGCCGAGGGGATGCGCGTCGTGGCGAGCGACCTCGAGACGGGGCCCCTCGCGGCCGTCGCCGACGAGCTTCGCGGGGGCGGAGCCGAGGTGCTCGAGGTGCAGACCGACGTCGCCGACGCCGACGCGGTTGAAGCACTGGCCGCACAGACCTACGAGCGCTTTGGCGCGGCCCACGTGGTGTGCAACAACGCCGGCGTGCTGAACGACAACCGCCCGACCTGGGAGAGCAGCGTCGACGAGTGGAACTGGGTGATGGGGGTGAACTTCATGGGCGTGGTCCACGGGGTGCGCTGCTTCGTGCCGCGGATGCTCGAAGGCGGCGAGCCGGGACACATCGTCAACACGGCGTCGATGGCCGGCCTGATGGCCGGCACCACCAACGCGATCTACTACGCGAGCAAACACGGTGTGGTGTCGCTCTCCGAGTGCATCCAGAACGAGTTCAGGGAGCTCGGCGCGCCGCTGGGCGTCTCGGTGCTCTGCCCGGGGCCCGTGCGTACCGAGATCGTCGACAGCGATCGCAACCGCCCGGGCGCGCCGCCGGTCGACGAGCAGGCGCGGGAGTACCGCCGGCGCTTCCGGCGCTTCCTCGATACCGGCGTCGAGCCCGACGACGTGGGCCGGCTCGTCGCCGACTCGATCCGCGCCGAGCGCTTCTACGTGCTCACCCACCCAAACTGGGACTCGCTGATCCGCGCCCGCTTCGAGGCGATGCTCGACGGCAAGGCGCCCGCAGCGGAGCGCTGGCCGCGCGAGTAGCGCGTGAAGCCCGGGCCCACCCGCACCCTGGTGTACGGCGACGTCGCCGTCGCGCGGGTCGTGGAAGAGGACTGCGAGCTGGTCTCGATCGTGGGCTCGTACCGCCTCCTGCCCGGTGTCCGCGACGATCCTACCCACGCCGAGCTCGCGGCCTGGCACGACGCGCGGGTCGCACGGGCGGCCGCGCGCCGGGAGGGTCGCGACAAAGCGCTCTCGCCCGCGGAGGCCGAGCGCTTCGGCGCCCTCGCACGCTCGCAGGCCTGGGCGCTGGTCGACGCCGACGGCACCCGCTGTCCGATCGAGGTGCCCGATTTCCTGAGCGGCGACAAGATCGTGTGGCGGTGGAGTCCGCGGTAGCCTTGCGGGGGTCGCGCGGGCGTCCGTCGCACCGCGGCCGAAGGGAGGAAGCGTGACCACGCCGTTCTGGTGTCTGCTCTTCGTCGCCGTGATGCCGTACCTGCTGGCCGGGGTCGGAGGCTACCTCCGGGTGAACCAGCTCGGCGCCCTCGACAACCAACACCCCCGCGTCCAGGCCTACGAGCTGCGCGGGCCGGCGGCGCGGGCCTACGCCGCCCAGCAGAACGCCTGGGAGGCACTCGCGCTCTTCGGCACCGCGGTCTTTCTCGCGCACTTCACCGGGGCCGATCCCGGACAGTCGGCCATCGCCTCGCTCGGCTACGTCACGACGCGGGTGCTCCACCCTGTGCTCTACATCGCGAACATCGCGACAGTGCGCACGTTGGTCTTCACCGCCGGCATCGGCTGCTGCGTCTGGCTCTTCGCGCTCTCGGCCCTCGCCTGATCCGAGTGCCCCCGCCCGCGGCCGAGCGGGTGGCCCTCAGGGCTTCGGCACCCGCTCGGTGAGAAGCCCGCGTTCTCGCAACGCCTCGACGTCGTCGGGGGCGAGCCCCGCTTCGGCGAGAATGTCGTCGTTGTGCTCACCCTGGAAGGCCGGGGCGCCCGCGGCGGGGAGCTCGGCGTCGCTGAAACGCCACGGCACCCCCGGCATCCGCAGCGTTCCTCCGGAGCGGTCGTCGACCTCCACCACCGCGCCCCACTCC
>CAJHXS010000150.1_pt1 | contig 14181 bp, 13 predicted proteins | sample 9198591 | NCBI WGS metagenome assembly CAJHXS01 (sample SAMEA7708347, study PRJEB35096) | sediment metagenome | biome: marine neritic benthic zone biome [ENVO:01000025]; feature: sediment [ENVO:00002007]; material: shallow marine sediment [ENVO:03000034] sea grass bed [ENVO_01000059] ... | reverse complement strand
GGGTCTCGATGGCGGCGTCGGCGTCGCCCTCGAGGAGCCCGAGAGAGATCAACCCCTCCACGAGCCCGCGCAGCGCGGCGCCGTGTACCGCCTCGAGGGTCTGGCCCGGGCTCGAGGTCTCGAGCGCGGTTTTTTGTGCGGCGAGGACGACCTGGTAGAGCTCGCGGGTGGGGCCGGCAAAGGTGCCGCCCACGGGGTACACCCGCGTCACGTCGGAGGCGTAGCCCTCGAGCTCGCAGCCGGCGTCGATCAGCACCGCCTCGCCCTCCCGCAACGGGTCGCGGTTCGAGATGTAGTGGAGCACGGTGGCGTTGGCGCCGCCGCCGACGATCGAATCGTAGGCGGGTCCCGCGGCACCGCGGCGCCGGAAGGTGTAGTCGAGTACCGCCTCGAGCTCGTACTCGAATGCGCCGGGGTGGGCGAGACGCGCCGCCTCGGCGTGGGCCTCGCGGCTGATCTCCGCGGCGCGGCGCATCGTGTCGAGCTCCTCCGCCGTCTTGAAGAGCCGCATCTCGTGGACGAGCAGCCGCGGGTCGCGCAGCGACTCGGGCGGAAGGAGCCCCATCCGCGAGCGGATGCGCGCGGTCTCGTTCTGCTCGACCAGCAGTGCGTCGACCTTGGGGTCGCGGCCCAGCACGTGGTAGATGACCCGCGCGCCGCCGACTAGCTCGGGGAGCCGCGTCAGAAGCTCCTCGCAGGAAAACGCGCGGTCGGCGCCGTGGGTCTCGACCGCGCCTTCGACCCCCGGGCGGAACCCGGTCCAGGTCTCGGCGGCGGGGTCGCGCGGCTCGACGAAGAGGGTGTAGGGCTCGTCGCTCCCCTTGCGCAGCACGGCGGCGGCGTTCGGGTGGTCGAAGCCGGTCAGGTAGTGGAAGTCGCTGTCCTGGCGGAACGGGAAGTGGGTGTCGTTCGAGCGGGTCCGCAGCCCCGCCCCGAGGAGGATAGCGACGGAGCCGTCTTCCATGGCTTCGAGAACGCGTTCGCGTCGTCGGGCGTGCATCGGCGGGCGAGGATACCAGACCGGTCCGGGGCTCAGGGGAGGTCGCTGCACACCACCGCGACACCCCCGCAGCGGGTGGCGCACACGCGATCGCCCACCAGGGCCGCGCTGTAGTAGAGGCTCCCGGGCGGGGACCGGGGAAGCGAGACCACGCGGACCGCCCCTCGCGTTGGGTCGACGACGAAGACCCGCCCGCTCCAGGTGGCGACGACGACCCGTCCGGCCTCGATCGCGAGATCCTGGGCGTAGTCGTGGGAGCGGTCGAAGTCGGCCGCCAAAGGGATGTGACGCCCCGCGTCGGCGCGGGGCGGGTCGCCGGCGCCCAGCACCTGCAGGACCAGCCCGTTCGCCGTCGACCACACCAGAAACCCGGTGCCGGATTCGTCGAAGCCGAGGGTCTGGAGCTCGGGGTCGGCGATGCGCAGCGTCTGGGCGCCGCTCGCCAGATCGACCGCACGGGCGTCGTGACCCGCGGCGGCGCCACCGGCCGCGAAGAGATCCGTGGTAATCCAGAGCCAGTTGCGGTGGGGGTCGAAGGCCACCGACTTGGGCGCGACCCGCAGGCCGTCGTGGGCGGGCAGGGGGATCCGCCGCGGCGGTTCACCGCCCAGGCGCGCGACGGCAATCGCGCCGCCGAAGTAATCGGTCACCGCGACCCGCTCGTCACCTCCGTCGCCATCTTCGCCTGGGGTCGCGTCCTTCTTCGAGATGGCGCAAAGCTCGTTGGCGCCCGCTCCGACACCCAGCGCAGCCGAGATGCCCGAGCGAGGATCGACCCAGCCCGCCCGCTCGGCGAGACCGGTGTAGAGCACGCGCCCGTCCGCGAGGGCGAGGACGTCCCAGACCCCGCCTCGCGCCGGCCCCGCGGCGAGCTCGAGGGGGGCCAGCATCTCCTCCCGCCCGAGGTGAAAGCGCCCGATCCGAGGCGGCTCGGTCGCCTCGAGGGCCGTCGCCGGGGTCGCGTCCCGTGAGCGCGCCCAGTAACCCGAAACCCCGAACCAGAGCAGATCACCCGCGCGGCTCCCGAACCAGGCGCAGCTCTTCGGGGACGCCGCCGCCCACACGGCGATGTGCTCGGCGGCGACCCGGCGGCTGTCCTCGCTCTCGCCTTCGCCCTCGAGCGGAGGGCCCGCGCAGGCGGTCAGCAGTACCAGCCCCAGCAGACCAATGCGCCAGAAAGCGGCACTGCCGCGAGCGGCTGCACCCCTCTGGCCCGTTGAATCCGCAGTCTTTCCAGTGATTTGTAGTAGCGCGGCCATCGATCTATTCCGGACGGGGGTCGCGACGCCACCGCAGGCTGCGCACGGCGAAGCGGCCGCCCAGCGGGTAAGGGCGGAGAAACACAATGATTTCCTCACACCCGAAAGTTGGCACGACTCCTGCTGTAAGCTGGGGTGATCTGGCGACTCGACAGCGGCAACGGGCGCGCACGCTGGAGGGTCGGAGCCCTGGGAGTTTTGGGAACGCCGACAGCGCCTCGACGGACCGGACGGGCGCGCATTCCCCAAAAGAACCCGGCACCCTGCAACCCAGGCTCTCAGGGCACCAGATCAAAAATCCCCCCGCCATATTGGCGGGGGGATTTTTTATTCGCCCTGGGCGGCGAGCAGGTCGACGATCTCGTCGCCGAAGTCGCCGGCGAACCAGCGCTTCACCTCGGGTAGCTCGCGAATGTCTGCCACCGATGCGGGGTCGCACCACGCGATCGCCTCGAGAGCGGAATTGGGGCAGAGCACGCCCGGGTCGAGTTCGAGCTCTTTGGCCCGCGTCGAGCGCCAGCGCTTGAGCCGTCCGAGCCGGCGTTCGGTGCGCCGATCCATCCGTTTGCGGCCGGTGCCGGGCGCGCGCTTGATCGGCCCGTGGGGCGTCTTCACGCCCTTCTCTACCGCCGCCAGCATCTCGCGCCCCAGACGGCGCAGGATCAGATCGGTGACCCCCTTGATCTCCCCGAGCGCTTCCGGGGTCCCCGGCTGGCGACCCGCGACCTCGAGCAGGGTGCGGTTGCCCAGCACCTTGAAGGGCGGCCGATCCACCTCCCGGGCCCGGGCGTCCCGCATCAAGTAGAGCTCGCGCAGCACCGCGAGGGCGGTGGGGTCGAGACCTTTGGCGCCCTTGATCCGCAGATACCCGGCCTCGTCGAACTCGCGTACCGGCCATTCGCGCCGCACCAAGTTCTCGAACTCCCAGCGCGCCCAATCGGCCCTGCCTTTGGCCTCGAGTTCGCCCTCGAGGATCTCGGTCAGTTCGATCAGATGGGTGACGTCGGCGGCGGCGTAGTGGAGCTGGCTCTCGCGCAGCGGCCGCACCGACCAGTCGGAGCGCTGCTCGTCTTTGGGCATCGAGAGCCCGAAATGGTACTTCGCGAGGGCGGCGAGCCCTACTGCCGGATAACCCAGGAGCTGGGCCGAGATCATGGTGTCGAAGAGGTTCTGGAACTCGAAGCCGCAGTCGCGCTTCAGCACGAAGAGGTCGTATTCCGCGGCGTGGAAGATCTTGCGGGTCTTCTTCGAGGCGAAGACCGGCGCCAGCGGCCGCATCTCGGCGGGCCCGCCCAGCGCCAAGGGGTCGATCAGGAAGACGCGATCTCGCGTCGCCGCCTGGACCAGACAGGTCTTGTCGAAGTAGTGGTAAAAGCTGTCCGCTTCGGTGTCGAAGGCAATCACGGGCTCGCCCGCGAGCTCCTTCGCCAGATGCTTCAGCGCACCCTCGGTCTCGATCCGTTCGTAGTCCGCCACTCGGCCCTCGTTGCGCAGGATGCCCCCCGGCGAGGTCGCTCGGGATGCGCCGCTTGCGCGCCAATGCGTTGCGGGGGGCCGTTCTGGGGAGCCGTCGGGCGCCGGGAGTGGGCACCGAGCCTTGGCATCCTAGCCGAGTCCCCGGGGCGCCGGTAGGTCGATCCCCCGACACCGGTATCTTCTCGGCCCGTGATACGCACTGCCCTGGGTCTGTCCGACGAGCGCGAGCCCCGCGCCGCGCTGCGCGCGGCGGCACGAGAAGCGCTCGCTCGCGCCGGGCTCGAGCGGGCGGACGCCGCGCTGGTGTTGCTGGCGCGGGGGGCGTCGAGCGCAGCGGGAGACGCCGCGCGCTCGGATCTCGGCGGCGAGCTCCTCGCCGAAGCGGCCTCCCAGCTCGGGACCCCGGAGATCGTCGGCGCCGAGGTCCAGAGCGTATTCGGCGGCGTCGGCGGCGTCGGCGGCGTCGGCGGCGAACTGGGCGGCGGCGGCGCCCCGCCGCGGGCCGCCGTCTTCGCCCTCGCAGGGATCGAGGCGCGCAGCATCGGGATCCACGCCGCCGACGCCCCCGAGGAGGCGTTGGAAGAGGAGATTGAAGCGAGCCTCGGCCGCTCCCTCGACGAGCGCGACCTGGTGCTGCTTTTTGCCGAGGCGACCCGGGTCAATCTGCGCCGGTTGCTCTCTGGGGTCGAGGTAGAGCCGGCGCCCCCGGCGCTGGTCGGGGTCGGGGCGGGGGATCCCCTGCTGGGAGGCGGCCACGTGGCCGTCGAGGTGGCGGCGCTGGTGTTGCGCGCCGACACGCCGCCGCGGATCGCCATTTCCCAGGGATGCCGTCCGGTCACGCCGACGCTTCGGGTGACGGCGTCTGCGGGGCACTGGATCCACGAAATCGACGATCGCCCCGCGCTACGGGTCTACCGGGAGGTCGCCCGCGACCCCCTCTCCGCCGACCTCCGCCGGGCGGGGCAACGGCTCGTCGTCGGGCTTCCGGCGTTGTCGGCCGGACCCGCGGTGGGCGGTGACGCGGCGAGCGCATTTCGGGCCGGCCACTTTCTGGCGCGCTCGGTCACAGGCTTCGACGAGCAGCGGGGCTCCCTCGCGATCAGCGACGCCCTGCGACCCGGCGCCGAGATCGCACTCCTGCTCCGCGACGGTGCGCTGGCGCGCGACGAGCTGAAGCGCGCTCTCGACGGCAGCCGCGCGGAGGCCGCCTTCTATCTGAGTTGCGAGGGACGCGGCGCCGGCCTCTTCGACCACGAGGGGCTGGAGGAGGGCTACGTCGGCGGCGCGCTATCGCCCGCCCCCTGGGTCGGGCTGCGCGGCGCGCTTCAGGTGGCGCCCCTCGCGGGCGCACCCCGGCTGCTGCAATACGCTGGCGTTTTGGCGTTGCTCGAGCCAAAAGCGTAGGTTTCGCTCGTGGAATGGGACCGCGCTTTTATCCCCACGCTTCGCGACGACCCCGCTGACGCCGAGGCGGTGAGCCACAAGCTTCTCGTGCGCGCCGGGCTGATCCGGCAGCTGATGGCCGGGGTCTATTCGATCCTGCCCCTGGGATGGCGCGTGTGTCGCAAGATCGAGGAGATCATCCGTCAGGAGATGGACGCGATCGGCGGCCAGGAGTTCCGTCTGCCCGCGTTGCAACCGGCCGAGGTGTGGCAGCAATCGGGGCGCTGGGACGTGATGGGCGACGAGATGTTCCGGCTGCGCGACCGCCGCGACGGCGCGCTCTGTCTCGGGATGACCCACGAGGAGATCTTCGCGGGGATCGCCACCGAGTGTCGCTCCTACCGCGCGCTGCCGCAGATCTGGTACCAGCTCCAGACCAAATTCCGCGACGAGCCGCGTCCCAAGTCCGGGCTGCTCCGGGTGCGCGAGTTCATCATGAAGGACTCGTACTCCCTCGACGTCGACCGCGCCGGGCTCGACCGCGCCTTCCAGCTTCACTTCGACGCCTACCGCCGCATCTACGAGCGTTGCGGGCTCGACCCGATCGCCGTCGAGGCGTCGTCGGGTTCGATGGGCGGCAGCGAATCGATCGAATTCATGGTGGCGAGCGACGCCGGTGAGGACTGGATTGCCTTTTGCGGGAGCTGTGGCTACGCCGCCAACGTCGAGAAGGCCACCTCGCTGCTCGCCGAGGTCGAGGACATGCCCGGGCCAGAGTCCCCGGAGGAGTTCGCGACGCCGGGGGTGCGCAGCATCGAGGACCTCGAGGGCTTCGACGGCGGCGCGCCCGCCGCCCGGCAGATCAAGACCCTGGTCTACACGGTCGACGAAGCGCCGGTGCTGGCGCTGCTCCGCGGCGACCACCCGCTCTCGGAACAGAAGCTCTCCGACGCCGCGGGCGCCAACACGCTGCGCCCGGCCAGTGACGACGAAATCCGCGCCGCGCTGGGGGCGTCCGCCGGGAGCCTCGGCGCCGTCGGCGTCGAGGGTCTCAAGGTATTCGCCGACGAGTCGCTCCGCGGCCGCACCGACATGTGCACCGGTGCGAACCGCGACGACGCCCACCTGCGTGGCGTCTCGGTCGAGCGGGACATCCGCGTCGACGTGTGGTGCGACCTGCGGGAGGTCCAGGAGGGGGAGGCCTGCCCGCAGTGCCAGACGCCCCTCGAGGTCAAGAAGACCATCGAGGTCGGCCACATCTTCAAACTCGGCACCCGCTACAGCGAGGCGCTCGGTGCCACGGTCCAGACCGAGTCCGGCGACAGCGTGCCGATTGTGATGGGCTCCTACGGGATCGGCGTCGGGCGGGTGATGGCCTCCGTCGTGGAGCATTGTCACGACGAGCAGGGCATTGTCTGGCCGGTGAACGTCGCGCCCTTCGAGGTCGTCGTGACCGTGCTCAACCCGAAAGAGGTCGAGACCTCCGAGGCCGGTCGCAGGATCTACGAGGCGCTCCAGGGCCGCGGCATCGAGGTGCTCCTCGACGAGCGCGACGAGCGCCCCGGGGTGAAGTTCAAGGACGCCGAGCTCGTCGGGATCCCCTACCGCATCACCGTCGGGCCGCGCGGGCTGAAGGACGACAAGGTAGAGTGGACCCGTCGCAAAGCCGGGAAAGGGCGAGAGATTCCGCTCGAGCGAGCCGCCGAGATCGCCGCGGAGTCGGTCCTGGAAGAGAGACGCTAGGTGGCACACCTCCCCCTCACGACCTTGTCCGAAGAGGAAGAGATCTTTCGCGGTGTGGTCCGCGAGTTCGCCGAGGAGCGGCTGCGGCCCCTCGCCCTCGAGATGGACCGGGAGAACCAGCTGCGGCCCGAGATCATCCCGTGGCTCTTCGAGATGGGGCTGATGGGGATCGAGATCCCCGAAGAGATGGGCGGTGCCGGCGCCAACTTCTTCATGAGCGTCCTCGCGATCGAAGAGCTCGCGCGCGTCGACCCGGCGGTGGCCGTGGTGTGCGACGTGCAGAACACGCTCTTCATCAACGCGATCAAGCGCTGGGCGAAGCCCGACCAGGCCGAGCGTGTCTTCAGCGCGCTCACCGCGGGCACCGTCGGCGCGTACGCGCTCTCGGAGGCGGGTGCGGGGAGCGACGCCTTTGCGCTCCAGTGCCGAGCCGTCGAGGATGGCGACCACTACCGCCTGACCGGGCGCAAGCTCTGGATCACCAACGGCGCCGAGGCCGGGCTCTATCTGGTGTTCGCCAACGTCGACCCCGGCGCCGGTTACAAGGGCATCACCGGGTTCCTGGTCGAGCGCGAGAGCGAGGGCTTCAGTGTGCCCCGCAAAGAGGACAAGCTGGGGATCCGCGCGTCGAGCACCTGCGAGCTGGTGCTCGAAGACGTCTCGGTGCCGAAAGCCAACGTCCTCGGCGAAGTCGGGCAGGGCTACAAGGTCGCGATCGAGACCTTGAACGAGGGGCGGATCGGGATCGGCGCCCAGATGGTGGGGCTCGCCCAGGGCACCCTCGAGGCCTCCTTCGACTACACGATGCAGCGCGAGCAGTTCGGGCAGAAGGTCGGCGAGTTCCAGGCGGTGAAGCACCGCGTCGCGCGTTCGGCGAGCGAGCTCGAGGCGGGGCGGCTGATGGTCTACAACGCGGCGCGGCTCAAAGACAGCGGCCAGCCCTTCATGCGGCAGGCGGCGATGGCCAAGTGGTTCACCAGTGAGATGGCCGAGCGGGTCGCCAGCGAATCCCTTGAGCTCTACGGCGGCGTGGGCTTCACCAAAGAGTGCGGGGCCGAGAAGTATCTGCGCGACGCCAAGATCGGGAAGATCTACGAGGGCACCTCGTTCATCCAGCTCGAGACCATCTCGAAGTCGATCGCGACCCAGGGCCTCTAACCCCGCAGAGGGCCCGGTGCTCTATCTCGTCGACGCCCACGTCTATATTTTCCGGGCCTACTACTCGCTGCCCGAGATGGAAGGGCCCGAGGGCCACACCACCCACGCGGCCTACGGGTTCGCGAACACCCTGTTGCGGATGGTCGCCGAGCTCGGGATCGATGAGCTGGTCTGCTGCTTCGACTTCGCGATGACGAGCTTTCGCAACGACCTCGAGCCCACCTACAAGGCGGAGCGCGGCGAGGTGCCCGACGACCTCGATCCCCAGTTCGCGATCTGCCAGGAGGTGGCCGAGGCCTTTGGCTTCGCCCACTACGCGGTGCCGGAGTTCGAGGCCGACGACCTGATCGCGACCCTCTGTGAGCGCTGGGGCGCCAAGCGCGAGATCGCGGTGACCAGCGTCGACAAGGACCTCGCCCAGCTCGTGCGCGAAGACGGCCGTGTGGTGCTCTACGACTTCGCGAAGGGGACGACCCTGGATGCAGACGGGGTGCGGGCGAAGTTCGGGGTCTCGCCCCACCAGATCCCCGACTACCTGGGCCTGGTCGGCGACAGCGTCGACAATCTTCCCGGGGTCCCGGGGATCGGGCCCAAGGGGGCGAGCGCGGTGCTCGGGGCGTGGGACCGTCTGGAAGACGCCCCCGGCGACCCGGAGTCCTGGGCAGCGCTCCCGGCGCGGGGCGCCCGACGTCTCGGCGAGCGCTTTCTCGCCCACCGCGAACGCGCCCTGCGCACCAAGGAGCTCGCGACGGTGCGGCGCGACGTCCCCGGCCTCCCCCGAGATCCCAAAGCCGCCGCCCGCGCGCGGCCCAAGGCCACGGCCATCGACGCCTTGTGCCGTCGTCTGGGGTGGGGCGCGATCGCCGAGCGGGCCACCGAGGTCCTCGGCGCGCGCTAGCAATAACTGGCCCCAACCCCCTGCTACCGGGGTAGAATGCCCGGCAGCGGCGGTTCCCGCGGGGTCACTACACCCCGGCTCCCAGCGGGCGCCGCGAGGAGGGAACGATGGACATCGTGACGGGTATGGAAGGCTGGCAGTTCATCCTGCGCTGGATTCACTTTCTCGCCGGCGTGACGTGGATCGGCGTGCTCTACTACTTCAACTTCATCCAGACGCCGTACTTCGGCACCGAGCTCGGCGGGCAGGCGCGCAGCGCGATGGTGCGCGGGCTGGTTCCGAACGCCCTGTGGTGGTTCCGCTGGGGCGCGATGTTCACCTTCCTCTCGGGCTGGATCATCGTCTTCACCCACATCCACAACGGGGTGGGGCTCGACAGCCCCTACATGACGAAGATCCTCACTGGCGGCTTCATGGGCACGCTCATGTGGTTCAACGTCTGGTTCGTGATCTGGCCGGCGCAGCAGGTGGTGATCGCCTCTGCCGACAAGGTCGCGGGCGGCGGCGAGGCGATCCCCGAGGCGGCGGCCCGCGGCGCCCGCGCCGGACTGGCGTCGCGCACGAACACGCTCTTCTCGATCCCGATGCTCTTCTTCATGGGGGCGGCCAGCCATCTCTCGTTCTTCCACGGCGGCGCCAACGACACGGCCTACTGGATCGTGGCCGGAATTCTCATCCTGCTCGTCGAGGTGAACGCGTTGATCGGCCCCGGCCTCGCCACCCAGAAGCCGCTCGGGACGGTGTCGGGCACGATCCACGCCGGCGTCATCCTGACGATCGTGCTCTACGTGATCGGGGTGCTGATGAACTCCTGACCGGCCGCCCGGCAGGACCCTCAGGGCGTCTTCGACTCCTGCAGATAGGCGTAGAGTGCGTCGACCTGGTCGGCGAGGTGCGGGAAGGCCGGCATCGCCGAGGAGGTGCTCTTGGGCGTGTAGCCCGGCGGGTACTCCCCGTGGATCACCCGCGCCTCGATGAGCTCGCGGCTCGAATCGGCGACGTCGGGCCCGAGCCCGCCCGCCTTGTTCGGGTCGGCGTTGTGACACGCGATGCACACGCTCATATAGATGGCTCGGCCTTCCGCCGCGAGAGCGGAGAGGGGCTCGTCGTCGCCCCCGCCGCAACCGGTCGTCGAGGCGACCAGCAAGAGCGCGAGGCCTACCGTCGTGGTGAGTCGATGGGTGGTGGTGTCCAAAGCGCACGCAGCGTAGCGGTCTCTTCGCGGTGTGGGTCGGGGCCGTGAGCGCCGGGGCCGCGGAGGCGCTCTCGGTCTTTCGCGTGCTGGCCGCCCTTCCGCTCGCGTGGGCCGTCGTCGCGGGCGTGTGGGCCACCGCCGCCGGGATCTTCGCCGCGGCGGTCGCGACCGACCTGCTCGACGGCCCCCTCGCGCGTCGCCGCGGCGACCCGCGCCCGAGCGGCGCGTTGCTCGACCACGGGGCGGACGCGCTCTTCGTGACCGCGGGGCTCGGCGCCTTCTCCTGGCACGGCGCCGTCTCGCCCCTGCTTCCCCTTCTCGTCGCCCTGGCCTTTGTCCAATACGCGTGGGACTCCGGCGCCCACCGCGGCGCCCCCCTTCGCGGTCACGCGATCGGCCGCATCAACGGCATCGCCTACTACGTCCTCGTCGGCGCCCAGATCACCGCCACGGGCTGGTGGCCTTCCGCCGCCCCGGCCCTCGAAATCCTGAGCCTCGGCCTCATCGCCACGACGGCGTTTTCGATGTCACAGAGGGCAAGGGCCGCAAAGCGGCCCGCGCAGTGAGCCGTAGGCGAACGAAGTCCACCAAGCTCGGACCTCCTAGCCCCGAGAACGCCACCGGGCCGCAAAGCGGCCCGCGCAGTGAGCCGTAGGCGAACGAAGTCCACCAAGCTCGGACCTCCCAGTCCCGCGAACCGCACGGGGCCGCAAAGCGGCCCTTGCCGTGAGCCGCCGGGCGGACGATCCGCGACCTACGTCCCCTCCTCCCCGATCAACTCCCGATTCACCCTCCGCAGAAACACCAGGCCAATCGTCGCGTTGAAGAAGATGAAGAAGTTGTGCATGACCAGACCGAAGGCGGTGGCCTCGGCGGGGCGGTCGGGAAACACGAAGACGGCCCACATGAGGACCGCGACTGAGCGCAGAGGGCCCGGCGTGGCGGCGCCGAAGAAGATCAGCGGCAGGAGCGCGAGCATCTGGCCCGGACTCGCCGGAAGCCCGAAGAGGTGCGCGGCGCCCGCGTAGACGAAGGCGGCGGCGATCATCGCCGGGGAGCGAAGCAGGAGCACCGCGGCGTAGTGACGGGGGCCGGCGCGGCGGAAGCTGTGCAGAAGCTGGACATCGGCGAAACGCTCGGCGCGCACCGCGTAGCCGAAGGCCGCCAGGGCGGGGAGCGCGACTGCGGCGATCCACGGGAGCAGGGCGAACTCGGGTGGGACCGAGTCGCCCGCGAGGGCGTAGCCGATGAGCGCCCACGTGAGCAGATAGAAGAACTCGCAGAGCATCAAAAAGAGCATGCTCGAGCCGACCTGCCAGCCGGGGACGCCTTCGCGGCGGTGCAGGTAGAGTGCCATCGCCCCCTTGCCCACCTGCTCGTTCAGGATCGAGAGGATGTAGGTGCTGGCGCGCACCGGGAGGATGTCGCCGAAGCGGATCGGGGTGTGGAACCAGTTGATGACCCGCCAGATCACGGTCGACTCGACGAGGAAGTAGAAGAGCGAGTAGGGCGCCATCAACGCGAGCCACCGGCCCCACTCGACCCGGGCGAAGACGCTCAGCAGATAGGGGAGGGCGCGGCTCCCTTCGGCGCGCGCCGCGGCGTCGATGCGGGTGAAGAGAAATGCAAAGCAGAGCGCCGAGACCAGCCAGGGCAGGAGCCGGAGCCAGCTCCTGGGCTTGCGCGGGGTGCGGCCGGCGGCGTCGGTGTCGCTCACGCTGCGTCTTCTCCAAACCAGTGGTCGAGGGTGTCGTCGAGGGGTCTCGGGGCGAGGCCCAGTGCGGCCCACCCCGGCGCCGCGTCGACGCGGTCGTCTCGGAGTAGGACGTCGAGCATCGCCGAGGTCACCGGTGGGTCGCGAAGCAGACGCTCCGCCACGCGTGCGGCGAGCCTCGCGACGGGGGCGGGAAGACCCTTGACCCGCGGTGTGGTGCCGAGACGCTGCGCCACGCGGTCCAGGAGCTCGCGGTAGGTCACGGCTTCGGGCCCCGCCAGCTCGAGCACCCCGGTGGGCTCGTTGGCGCGCAGCGCCGCGGCGGTGGCCGCCACCGCGTCGCGGGCGTCGATCGGCTGGTCTAACACCCGGCCGCCGTCCAGAAGCCAGGCGCTGTGGGCCCCAGCCCGGGCGCGCAGCGCGGCGCTCGCGGGATCGCCGGCACCGAGCACCATCGGGAAGCGCAACACCAGGCTCTCGGGGAGGGCCTCGAGGAGTATCGCCTCGGCCCGCGCCTTCGAGGCGAGACACGGGTTCGGCGAGTCGCGGTCGGCGCCGACGATGCTGAGGTACACCACACGTCGACACGACGTGCCGGATACCGCCTCGCAGAGCGCGGCGACGCTTCCTTCGTGGGCGTCGCGGTAGCGGCTCGTCGGGCCCTCTTTCAGGATGCCCACGGTGTGGGCGACGGCGTCGACGCCGTCGAGGGCCCGGCGCCAGTGCTCGGCGGTGTAGGCGGGAAGGAGGGCGATCTCGGTGTCGACGCCGAGATCGCGGACACGGGCGGCGGCGCGTTCGGAGCGGACTGCCGCGCGCAGCGCCACTTCACCAGAGAGGTGTTGCAACAGCGCCCGGCCGAGCACGCCGTTGGCGCCGCTCACGAGACATCTCGGCACCCGCGCAGCATAGCCCCGCATTGACGGAGCTCCTGGGACGGGGTTTGATCCGTGGGGTGTCTAAGCACAGCGACGCGGGTGGCGGCCCGAGTGGCGACTCGACCCAGGGCAACCCCGGCGCCGTGTCTCGCGCCCGGACCCGGGGCAACACCGGCGATGTGTCCCCCGCCCCGACGGCCGCGCTCGTCGAATCGCTGCGCGGCCGGCTCGAGGTCGCCGTCGGCGACCTGACCCGGCTCGCCGTCGACGCGATCGTCAACGCCGCCAACTCGAGCCTGCTGGGCGGGGGCGGCGTGGACGGCGCGATCCACCGAGCGGCGGGCCCCAGGCTCCTCGAGGAGTGCCGCGAGATCGGGGGCTGCCCGCCGGGAGAAGCGCGGATGACCGGTGGTTACCAGCTGCCCGCACGTTGGGTAATCCACACGGTCGGTCCGCTGTGGGAGGGGGGCAGCGGCGGAGAGGCCGCGGTCCTCGGCGGCTGCTACACCGAGTCGCTGCGTCTCGCCGCCCGCAACAACGTGCGGAGCATCGCCTTTCCCGCGATCGGCACCGGGGTCTACGGGTACCCGATGGCGCTCGCGAGCGAGGTCGCGCTGCGCTCGGTGCTCGCGTGGCTGGTCGCCCACGAGCTCCCCGAGCGGGTCGTGTTGTGTTGCTTCGCCGAAGCCGACGGCGCGATCGTCCGCCGCGCTGCGCGCGACTTCGGCCTCATCCTCTGACGACCCCGCGCCGCGGCGCGGGGACATCCGGCTCAGCCTTTGAACGCCTCGCGCAACGTCTCGAGGACCCTCGACTCCTCCCCCGAGATCTTGCCGATCCCGAGAAAGCCCCCGGCAGCGGCGGCGACGCTCTGCGCCCGCCCGATGATCGACTCCTCGAGCCGCCAGCGCTGCTCGGCCGAGATCTCGTCGCACACGGTCCGGATGTACGACTGCCAGCTGTCCATCAGTCCGTCGGCCGGTTGTTCGCGCATCCACGACTCCAGCAGGCCGTAGGCCGCACTGCCGGCCTCGATGCCGGATTCTTCGGCGCCCTTCAAGATGGCCTCGACCTCGCGGTCGTCCATGTGCCCGTCGGCCCAGGCGATCTCGACGAGGGGTACGACCGCCAGCGCCGCGATCGTGTCGCCGCCAATCCCCAGGGTCGTCAGCTGTTCGAGGGTTTCGTCGTTCTGTAGACCGGAGGCCTTGGCCAGCGCTTCCTTGTTCGCCGAGTGCTCGCGCTTCTCTTGGAGCTCCGCCCGCAGTTTCGCGTTCTCCGCGCGAAAGAAGGCGTCCTCGAGCGCCTTACCGCGTTCCTTCAACACATCACTCAAACCAACTCCTCCAGTGAGAACGGGTTTCTCGGGCCTACAACATCCCCAGCTCGAGCTTGGCGGCCTCGCTCATCATGCCGGGGTTCCAGGGCGGCTCCCAGACCAGGTCGATCGCGGCGCTCGCCACACCCTCGACGGCGG
>CAJHXS010000306.1_pt1 | contig 14182 bp, 12 predicted proteins | sample 9198591 | NCBI WGS metagenome assembly CAJHXS01 (sample SAMEA7708347, study PRJEB35096) | sediment metagenome | biome: marine neritic benthic zone biome [ENVO:01000025]; feature: sediment [ENVO:00002007]; material: shallow marine sediment [ENVO:03000034] sea grass bed [ENVO_01000059] ... | reverse complement strand
GCCAGTATTCAGCGAGATCAGCTTCGTGCGCAGATCGGCCTTGCGCTGAAAGCCCTGGGTCACGTCGCGGGTCCAGGTGACCCCGACCACCTTGGCGACGCCCTCTTCGCAGGCGTCCACCCGCCCCACGAAGAAGCGCGGTTGGTCGTCGGCGAAGAGTCGACGGTGACAGACGAGCAGGGGGGTGCCGGGCTCCAGCAACATGGCCCTTCCTCCGGATCGGGTCCTCGGGTCCCCTCCTGTATCGGCGGGCGCGGCCCACAGCCTTATGACGGCGGTCATCGCCAGCTTGTCGGGGGCGGGTGGTTGGCGCCCGCCTCTCGGGTGGGTCTTCCCCGGTGCCGAGGCCTCAGTCCAGCCCGTAGCACTCGAGCACGTTGCGTCCGAGGAGCTTGGGCCGGCTCGCTGGCGGGAGGAGCTCGACGAGTTGGTCGAGGTTCTCGAGATAGTCCGGCGGGTGGTCGGCGTGGGGGAAGTCGGAGGCCCAGAAGAAGCGGTCGTCGCCGACGTAGGGGATCACCCCGGCGAGGGCGCGTTCGTCGGGATCGGCGGAGACCCAGCACTGACGGCGGAAGTACTCGCTGGGCCGCTCTTTGAGCGGCACCGAGCGTCCGAGTGGCGAGTCGTAGGTGGCGTCCATCCGCTCGAGCCAGTAGCCGATCCAGCCGGCGCCGATCTCGAGGATGACCACGCGCAGCTCCGGGAAGAGGTCGAAGACCCCGTACTGGAAGAGCGAGGTGAACCCCGCGCGGATCACGTCGCCCAGGATCACGTTCTGATAGAAGGCGGTGTCGGCCCCGGTCATGCGCCCGAAGCGGGTGGGCGCGGCCCAGTGGGGCTCGAAGGAGGGATGGATCCCCATCGGCATCCCGAGCTCCTGCGCCGCCGCGAAGACGCGGTGGTGGTCGGGATGGCCGTGGGCCTTGCGCGTCCAGATAAAGGGCGGGACGAAGAAGCCGGGGACGCCGTCCTTCGCACAGCGGCGGAGCTCCTCCTCGGCCAACTCCGGGACGCTCAGCGGAATGTGCGCGATGGGGATCAGCCGTCCCCCGGAATCGGCGCAGAAGTCGACGATCCAGCGGTTGTAGGCGCGGGCGTAGGCCACGGCGAGCTCGAGGTCTTCGCACTCGGGCTCCCAGAGCAGCCCGACGCTCGGGTAGAGAAAGACGCGCTCCAGGTTCTCGGCGTCGAGCCGCGCCAGCCGCTCCTTTGGATCCGTCGAGCCAAAGGAGGCGTTGTCGAGGTATTTGAGCCCGGTGCGCTCGCGCTCGAACAGGGCACAGCCGAGGGCGTCCATCACCCCCATCGAGGCCGTGAGGTCGTTGCTCGCCATCTTGGCCTTCTTCCCGTCGACCTCGAGGTATTCGCCCCGCTCGTCCTCGCGGATGCGCACGGCCCGGTCGCGGTAGCGCGGCTCGAGGTAGCGCTCCCAGAGGTCGGGGGCTTCGAGGATGTGGCCATCGGCGTCGATGGCGCCCTCGCGGGGCAGGCTCGGCAGGTCGGGGGCCGGGAGCGTCATCGGGCGTCCTCCTCGAGATCGCTATGCAATTCTACCCGAGCCCCGGGGGTCCAGAGCGGCCCTCGCGCCGTAGTGTTTCCTGAAGCCCGGGAGGACTGGATGCGTCGAATCGGTCTCGCGGCCGCTGGGGCCGTGTTGCTCGCCACCGCGGTGGGAGGGTTCGGCTGTGCGGAACCGATCCCGCCGGGCCAGGTCCGCGACACCACGGGCGACGTAATGCCGATCTTCGAGTCCAATCGGATCCACTCGATGCACCTCACCTACTATCTCGCCTCGCTCGAGCAGGAGGGCGACGAGGTGACCATCGACCTCGACCTCTCCAACGGCTTCGGGCACTTCCTCGGGGCCGTCACCACCTGGGTCACCTTTTTCGGGGCCGACGGCGAGTCGCTGGCCCACAGCCACGCGGTCGGGCCAATGGCTCCCCACGCCACCCACCTCCTGGTCGTCGAGGTCGAGGGGGTGGAGTTCGCCGTGGACGACATCGAGGTGGGGGTTCAGGTCTCGCCCTGAGCTCCCGCCCGTCGCCCCAGGCGACCGGGGCCGCGTGGGGTACCCTCGGGTGCCTCGCGGCGCGGCGCCGCTCCAGAAAGGACCCTGAATTCATGCGCTTTCTCCGATTGTTGCCGGTCTTTTGCCTGGCGTTCGGGCTCTCGGCCTGCGAGCCCCCCGCCGCCCGCACCGGCGACGGCAGCGGCCCAACCCGGCTCCAGGAGATCGTCGAACGCGGCGAGCTCCGGGTGGGGCTCTCGGGCAACCAGCCTCCGCTCAACATGAAGAACAAGGCGGGGGAGATCATCGGCCTCGAGGTCGACCTGGTGAGCGAGCTGGCGGGCTCGATGGGGCTCGACGTGGCGCTCCACCCGATGCCCTTCGCCGAGCTCCTCCCCGCCCTCGAGCGCGGCGACATCGACCTCGTGGCCTCCGGGATGACGATCACCCCGGAGCGCAACGCCCGGGTCGCCTTCGCCGGTCCTTACGTGATCTCGGGGAAATCGCTCCTCACCCGCTCCCGGGAGATCGCCGACGTCGAGACCCCCGACGCACTCAACCTGGGCGACCGCCGTTACGCCGCCCTCGCCGGGTCCACCAGCGAGGCCTTCGTGAAGACGCTGCTCCCCGCCTCGGCCCTCGTCACCACCGCCGACTACGACGCGGGGGTAAAGATGGTGATCGACAACGAGGTCGACGCGCTGATCGCCGACCTGCCGATCTGCTCGGTCTCGGTGCTCCGTCACCCGGAGGAGGAGCTCTCGATGCTGATCTCGCCGTTCACGGTCGAGCCCCTCGGCATCGCGCTCCCGGCCGGCGACCCGCTCTTTGTGAATCTGGTGCAGAACTATCTCGATACCCTCGACGACACGGGCTTCCTGATCCAGCTGAAGGCGAAGTGGTTCAACGATGGCGACTGGCTCGACGCCCTCCCGTAGACGACGCCGCGCCGTCGCAGCCGCCCTCGCGGCGCTGCTGTTCTGCGCGGGAGCCGCACCGAGCGAGGCCCAGCGCCAGCCGCGCCTCACGACCCGCCACGACGACGCGCGGCTCGGGGAGCAAGCGGCCAAGCAGGTCGCGGCCGAGATGGGGCTCCTCGACAACGAGGAGCTCCAGGAATACGTGCAGACGATCGGCCGGCGTTTGTTGCGCGGGCTCCCGCGGCGCAGCTTCCGCTACCAGTTCGCCGTGGTCGACCAGTCGGCCCCGAACGCCTTTGCGCTCCCCGGCGGCTTCATCTTCATCTCGCGGGGGCTCCTCGCCCTCGCGAACACCGAAGACGAGCTGGCCTGTGTGATCGGCCACGAAATCATCCACGCCCACCGCCGCCACGCGGCGGCGCAGCAGGGACGTCAGGCGTTGAGCAGCGGGCTGCTCAACCCGTGGCTGCGCGCCGCCAACATCGCCAGCTACGGCCGCGACATGGAGCGCGACGCCGACCGCGGCGGGCAGCAGCTCGCCGCCGCGGTGGGCTACGACCCGATGGGGATGTCCACTTTTTTGCGGCGTATGGGCAACATGGAGCGGATGCGTCTCGGCTTCACCCGGATGCCGAGCTTCTTCGACACCCACCCCGGCTCCCGCGAGCGCGCCACCAACAACTCGATGCGCGCCCAGGAGATCCGCTGGAAACGCGACCCCGAGCTCGGCGACACCCGTCGCAACTTCATGAAGAGGATCGAAGGGCTGCCCCTCGGACAGCGCCCCGAGGCGGGCGTCTTCGTCGGCGACCGTTTCCTCCACGCCCCGATGAACTTCCACCTGCGCTTCCCCCCCTCGTGGAACAAGCAGAACACCAACCGGGTGGTGGGCGCGATGTCCAAAGACGGTGTCGTCTACCTGAGCGCCGAGCCGCCCTCCGAGAGCGCGGAGGCCGCCGCCCGCGCCTACGAGGAGGAGCTCGCCGGCCAGGCGGCCGCCGTGCTCAGCTCGAAGCCGGTCCAGATCGGGCAGATCCCGTCGTGGCGTCTCGAGGTCGAGGGCAGCCAGGGGCGCTCCTCGGTGCTCGCCTACGTCACCCTGATCCCCTACAACGACCTGACCTTCCAGATCACCGGGGTCGCGCCGTCGCGCAACGCGCGGCGCGTGCGGGGGCGCTTCCTCAACACCGCCCGGAGCTTTCGCCCGCTGACCGACAAAGAGCGCGCGTCGATCCTCGCGACGCGGCTCCGGGTGGTGGTGGCGCGCGACGGCGAGACGATCGAAGAGCTCGGCAAGCGCACCCGCAACGCGATGCCGATCCTCCCGACCGCGGTGCTCAACGGTCTGTTCACCGACCACCGCTTCGAAGGCGGCGAGCTGGTGAAGATCGCCCGGGCGGAGCCCTACCCTTCCAGCTAGATGGAGCCCCGCGACGCGACCCAGGTGGTGGCGATATCACGCCCGTTGGCTCGATCGCGCGCTCGCTCTTGGCGGCGGAAGCGGTGATCGGCCAGCTCTACGTCGCGATCGTGATCGCGTTTCTGGTGGGGACCTTGATCGCCCAGCGGGAACCGGGCGACCCGCGCACGCCGGGGGCCTAGCCGTTCGGGTCCGCGGCGTCGTCCGCCGGAGCCCCGCAGCGCCCCCGCTCCTCGAGAAAGACATGGAGGTCCTCCTCGAGCCGTCTCAGGATCGCCGCCGTCGCCGCGTTCCAGCCCTGGACGAAGCCCCGGGCGTCGGGGCGCGGCGCGGGGGCCACTTCGACGTAGCGCAGCAGGCGGTCGGTGCGCGCGCTCTGTCGCTCGGAGACTGCAAAGCGCACGCTCAGGTGGCTCGACGGCCCGCTGGCGAAGAGCCACTCGATCTCGGCCTCGAGGACCCAATCGCTGCGACCCTCTCCGGGCTCGAACACCGCTTCGAACAGCTCCGCCGCGCGCAACCACGCGAGCAGGACGGCGCGGAACTCCATCCCGGGAGTCGACTCGAACTGATCAAAGGGAAGCGAGACGAAGCTGTCGTCGTCGGTCTTGACCACCAAGCTCTTGCGCTCGAAGGGGGGCGCGACCCGTACCCGGCGCAACTCGAGAGCGGCCGCACAGGGGGTGCGGGGCTCGCTCGCCCGTTGGGCGGCCAGGTGGTAGAGCCGCCGCTCCGGGAGCGGCTGGTCGAAAGAGCAACCGGTCCACCCGAGCAGCGCGAGCAGAGCGAGGGACACCGCTCTCACGGGGCGGGGTCCTCCGGCGGTGCGCTCCGCAGGAGCAGCGAGGGCTGGCGGCGCAGGGTCTCGGTGAGGTCGCGCAGGTTCTCGGTGGTAACGCGCAGGTTCTCGAGGATGACCTCGAGGTCGTAGGACGCCCCTTCCGCGGACGTGCGCAGCCGCGCGAGGGTCGCCTCGCTCTCGCGGAGCACGGCCTGGGCGTTGGTGCTCACGCTCTCGAGGTCGGCGCCCTCGACCGCCCCGCGGAGCGTGGCGAAGGTGCGCTCCACCTCTTTCAGCACGTCGCCGAGCCCCTGGCCGACCGCTTTGGGGTCGAGGTCGTCGATCCCCTGGTCGAGCGACAGGACGAGGGCGTCGAGATTGGCGAGAAAGCCCTTCACGTCGAGTTCGACGATGCGCTGAATGAGCGCCTCCGCAGTGCTCGCGAACTGTCCGAGCCGACTCTGCGCGGAGGGGATGTAGAGCACCTTCGGGCGGTACGGGAGGTCGATGGGTGGGAAGGCCTCGGGGTCGAGGTAGTCGGCCTCGATGAAGGACGTGCCAGTGATCCCGAGCGGCGTGATGCGCAGCCGTAGCCCGCGATCGGCCATCGCCCGAATGTTCGCCTGTCGTTCGGCCATGTCGAGGTCGGTGTCGTCGTTGTCCGCCGTCTGGAAGCGGACCAACACGAGCGAGCCGAACTCGACATCGTCCTCCGGGAGGAGGCGGTAGTGGTCGCCCACGAAGCCGATCGAGCTCACGGTGCCGAGCTTCACGCCGCGGAACCGAACCGCCGAGCCCACTTCGAGGCCCTGCACCGACTCCCGGAACACGGTTTCGAATACCTCCACCCGCTCGAACACGCGTCCGCCGCCGATCAGCAGGGCCGCCCCGATGACCAGCGCCGTGCCCACCAGGACAAAGAGCCCGACGCGGAAGTAGCGGGCTTCCTGGCTCACGACGCGCCCTCCGCGCCCATCGCCTCACGGCGAAAGAAGCTCTGGATCCACGGGTCGTCGGAGCGGTCGCGGAGCTCCTGGGGCGGGCCGATCGCCGCGATCTTCTTGGTGCGCGCGTCGAGCATGATCACGCGGTCGGCGATCGTGTAGATGCTGTCGAGCTCGTGGGTCACGATCACGAAGGTCACTCCGAGGGTGCGGGAGAGCCGCAGGATCGTCTGGTCGAGCTCCGCCGAGGTGATCGGGTCGAGCCCGGCCGAGGGCTCGTCGAGACAGAGAATTCGGGGGTCGAGGGCCATCGCCCGCGCGATCGCCGCGCGCTTCTTCATCCCCCCGCTGATCTCGGAGGGGAGAAAGTCCGCGAAGCCCTCGAGCTGGACCAGTTTGAGCTTGGTGCGGGCGATCGCATCCCGCGCGTCGGCGGGGAGGTCGGTGAACTCCTCCATCGCGAGGCTGATGTTCTCGAGGAGCGTCATCGAGCCGAAGAGCGCCCCACTCTGAAACATCGCGCCGAGCTTGCGGAGGATCGCGAGACGCTCCTCGCCGACCGCCGCCGCGATGTCCTCCCCCTCGATCAAGATCCGGCCCGCGGCCGGGGTGTAGAGCCCGATGATCTGCTTGAGCATCGTGCTCTTGCCACTCCCCGAGCCACCCAGGATGACGAACACTTCGCCGCGCTGCACTTCGAAGCTGACGTCGTCGAAGATCAGCCGCGGCCCGTAGCGCGCGGTGAGGTTCTCGACGCGAATGATCGGGTCGTCGGGCACGCTCACCACCCCATCACGTAGAAGAGCACGGCGAAGATGCCTTCGGCGAGGGCGATCAGCGTGATACCGGTCACCACCGAGCCCGTGGTCGATTCCCCGACGGCTCCCGCGCCGGCGCCGGTGGACATTCCCCGCATACAGCCCACCACCGCCACGATCACGCCGAGCACCAGGCTCTTCGCGAGGCCGCCGATCAGATCCGCAGAGCTGGTGGCGGCTGCGATCCGGTTGACGTAAGTGATCATGGGGAAGCCCAGGGAGAGAAAGACGACGGCGCCGCCGGCGAGACCGGCGAGGGCCGTGATGATGGTGAGCGAGGGCACCACAATCATCGCGGCGAGCACCCGGGGCACCGCGAGAAAGCGCACCGGCTCGAGCCCCATCGTCGTGAGGGCGTCGAGCTCCTCGTTCACCTTCATCGTACCGATCTCTGCGGCGAAGGCCGAACCCGAGCGCGCGGTGAGCAGAATCGCCGCGAGCAGCGGGCCGAGCTCGCGGAACATCGCGATGCCGAGAAAGTCGGCGACGAAGATCTCGGCCCCGAAGCGGCGCATCGGGATCGCCGACTGGAAGGCCAGGATCAAGCCGAGCAGGAACGCGACCAGGGACACGATGGGCACCGCGCCGATCCCCGCGCGGTCGGTCACCTCGAGGAGGTCGCGGCCGCGGATCGACCGCGGGCGCAGCGCCACGCTTCCCAGGGTCACCACGATCTCGCCGAGAAAGACCACCGAGCGCCGGAGGTCGGCGAGGTAGTCGACGGCGCTGCGGCCGAGGCGCTCGACGAAGCTCGGCGCCGAAGGGGCCGACCCGCCGGCCTCCGCCTCCGTGGGGGCCGGGGCGATCAGCTCGATCAGCTGCTCGGTCTCGGCGCTGAGCCCGCGGAACTCCAAGGGGGCCCCGGCGGCGCGGCGCCGTTCGCGGAGCGTCATCAGCAGCGTCGACCCGCTGCCGTCGCAGTACTCGAGATCGCTGGCGTCCACGACCAGCCGACCCGTCCCCGCCTGGTCGGCACAGCGATGAGCGGGACCCCAGATCGCCCCGGTGGTCTCACTGTCGAGGCGCCCCCGGAGACGCAGGGTGGTGTCGCCGGAGGCCTCGCGGTGGGTCTCGATCTGCGCCTCGCCACTCACGCCGACACGGTAGCGTCCACGGGGGACGGGTCTGCCCCCCCGGGCCGCGCCGTCGCCTGCCGAGCCGCGGTGCTACACAGGCGGAGGCGGTGGCTGAACGAGCCGGAGGCAACGCGGTGCGGAAGCAGTGGATACGGGGGATCGGACGGATCGGGGCGGGTCTCGCGGCGGCGATGCTCGGGCTTTGCCTCGCGACCGCGGCGGGGGCGCAAGCGCTCGAGTGGGACGCCGAGGAGGTGCTGACACTTGCCACCGAGCTCGACCACGGCATCGGGGCACTCCTGCGAGAAGCCCCCAAAGCCGCACCCCAGGACACCGCCTTTCAACAGCGCACCCGCGACGCGGCGGTGACCCAGATGAAACGCGCCAAGGAAGCGAGCGCGAGCTTTCTCTCGAAGCTCCGCCTCGGCTGGGACCGCGACGAGACCGAGCCCCACTTCCGCTACCTCTCCGGCGCGCTTAAGGACGTACGAGAGACCGCCGGCGACGCGGAGGCCCAACCCAACACCGAGCAGTTGATCGCGCGGATCTTTGCGCTGCGCTTCGAGCTCGAGAAGCGCTACGAGCTTCGCTAGGGCCTAGAGCTCGCCGAGCGGGCGGCGGAAGGTCCGGTCGACCGGCTGGGTCCAGCAGATCTCCACCAGCTCATCGGTCGTCCCGGTGACGGCGGCGACCGGAAAGCCAACCAACAGAAACGCGCCGCTTACGACCGTTTGCGCGAATCCCAGGGGTCGTAGAAGCGTGAGGTCAAAGGCCCTCCGCGCACCGGTCTCGAGGTCGGAACCGCCACTGCCCGCGTGAGCGGGCTCCGCGCTGCCGAGCGCGGCGGCCAAGATCATCGCAATCATGAGTCGGGTGGTGCCCCTTCGTCGCATTTTCTCCCCGATCCCGCGCCCGAAGGCCCTTCGGGCGTTTCGAGCCTCGTTTTCACCGCGATCATCCGTTCGGCGTTGAACGATACATCCACTTCTTCGAAGCGGGAACCGCCCCCGCGCGTCTCGTAGCGGTCTTCGGCACCGGCGTCGCGTGTCTAGGTCCGCGGTGGGGAGGGAATGCGGAGGATCGCGGCGTAGAGGACCGGTGCCAGGCCAAGCGTCAGCACCGTCGCAAAGGCCAGCCCGAAGGCGATGGTGACCGCGAGGTCGTAGAAGAGCGGGTCGCGCGAGATGATGATCGGCATCATGCCCAGAATGGTGGTGAGCGCGGTCATCAGGATGGGGCGCAACCGCGCCAGACAGGCCGTCACGATCGCGTCGTAGGGGGCCAGCCCTCCCGCCTGCTCGACCTCGATCTGCTCGAGCATCACGATGGCATTGTTCACGACGATGCCGACCAGGCTCAAAATCCCGATGAGCGCCATAAAGCTGTTGAGCCCGTTGGCGACGAGGAGCCCGATGGCCACACCGGTGAAGGCGAGTGGCACGGTCAGCACGACCACGATCGGCTTGCGGATCGAGTTGAACTGCCCGACCAGACAGACGAGTACGCCGAGCAGGGCGAGCGGCACGAAGGCAAACAGCGCTTCCTGGGCCTCGCTCGAATTCTCCGTCTCGCCGCCCCACTCCCACCAGAAGCCACGCCCCAAGTCGGCGACGATCGCATCGATCTCGGGTTTGACGGCGGCCTCGAGTTCGACGGCGGTCTTGGTCATGCTGACGGCCTGCACGGTAAGCGTGGGCGCGTGGTCGCGCCGCATGAGGATGCCAAAGTCGTTCTCCGCGCGAAGCGTGGCGATCTGGATCAAGGGCACGGCGCCGCCCGTGCTGGGCGAGAAGACATTCGCCGAGAAGAGTCGATCGGCGGCCAGGCGCTCGGCGGCGACCGCCCGCCCGGTGATCGGAATCTCTTCGTCTTTTTCGCGGAGCACCGTCGCGGTGCCCCCTTCGAGCACGGCTTGGAGCGAGTTGGCGATCTCCTCATTGGTCACGCCTGCGCGCCGCGCGCGGGCGGGGTCGACCTCGACCACCGCCTTGACCAATCGGTTTTCCCAGTCGTTGTAGACGTTGACCGTGCGCGGGATCGCCCTGAACGCGGCGGCGACCCGCTCGCCCGCTTCGAGGAGCTTGTCGCGCTGGCCGGGGAGGCCGAAGGTGGAGAGACGCGCCTCCACCAATCCCGTCTCGGTGTTTCCCAGGAACATGCGCTTGGCCAGGATGTCGAGGGCGGGAAAGTGACGCCGCGCGTGGGCGCGCACCTTTTGAAGCAGCGGCTCCACCTCCGCGAGCGAGCCCACCGTCACCAGAATGAAGCCCATGTTCGCGGCGGGGGGCTCGGGCGCGATCGTCACAAAGAAACGCACCCCGCCGCTGCCGACGTAGGTGAGCGTCTGGAGTACCTCGGGGTTCTCGGTCTCGTCCTCGAGCCAGGCCGCGAGCTCCCGGATGCGCCGATCGGTCTCGCGGATCCCGTAGCCGTTGGACAGTTTCACGTCGACCAGGATCTGGGGTCGGTCCGATTGGGGCATGAACTGCTGGGGCACCATCGCAAAGAGCCACAACCCGAGGAACAGGACGCCGACCATCGACGCCAGAAACAAGAAACGCTGGTGCAGCAGCACCTCGAGGATTGCCCGGTAGCGCACGTAGAGAGGCTTTTCGTACTGGGCCCGGACTTCTTCCTCGCTGACCTGCGGTGCCTTCAAAAAGCGGTTGCACAGGATCGGTGTCACCGTCATCGCGAGCAGCCACGACACGCCCAGCGAGATCAGGATGACCTGAGACATCGAACGCAAGTACTCGCCCGCGGCGTGGGGTGCCAACGCCAGGGGCATGAACATCAGCACGGTCGTGATCGATGAAATGAGGAGCGGCATCGCCAGCCCGCGGCCGGTGTTGGTGGCCGCGTCGACCCGGCTCTCGCCCTGAAAAAGCCGCTTGCCGATCTCTTCGGCTACCACAATGCCGTTGTCGACCAGGAGCCCCAGCGAAATGATGAGCGTCGCGAGGGAGATGCGATGCATCGCGATGTCCATGTAGAACATCACCGCCAGCGTCACGATCATCGTCAGCGGGACGTGGAGCCCAACGATCAGGCCGGTGCGGATGCCCAGGAAGCCGACGATGACGACCAGCACGATCCCGATCGTTTGAAAGAGATTGCTGCGCACCGCGGCGACCGCGCGCTCTACGTGGGTGGGCTGATAGTTCCCGACCTGGAGCTGGAAGCCGTAGGGGAGCACCCGTTCGAGCGCCGCCAGGCGATCCGCGACGCGCGGGCCGACGTCGAGGACATTCCGGCCTTCGGCCATGCTGACGCCGATCAACACGGCCTGCTCGCCGTTGTAGTAGAACGGAGCCGTGGGCGGATCGACGTAGCCGCGCCGCACATCGGCGAGGTCGCGCAGATACACCACCTCACCGGTGCCGGGAATCTCGATGGGGACGTTCTCGATGTCCGTCACCGTGCGAAAATCGCCCCGTGGCGTCACGATGATTTCCCGCTGCCCCGTATCGACGGTGCCCCCCGGCAGGACGACGTTCTGCGCGACCAGCGTTTCGCGAATCGTCGAGATCGAAAACCCCAGTTGGGCGAGGCGCGCGGTCGAAAACTCGACCCAGATCGTCTCGTCCTGAACACCGTAGAGCGTCACCCGTTTCACACCGGCGACGAGATAGAGCTGGTCCTGCACCCGTTTCGCGACGGCGTGCAGCTGCGCGAGGGTAAAGCCCGCCCCCGTGAGGGCTGCACTGACCACCGTGACGTCGCCAAAATCGTCGTTCACGAAGGGGCCGATTACGCCGTCCGGCAGGCCGGGCGTCGCGTCGATGATTTCGTTGCGAACGTCCTGCCAGATGATGTCGAGGTCGGCCTGTTCGTACTGATCGCGGACCACGATCCGCACATCCGACACACCATTTCGCGACCAGGAGTAGATGTAGTCGCGCTCGGGGATGCGGGCGAGCGCCTGTTCGATCGGACGGGTCACGAGAAGTTCGACGTCGTCGGCCTCCATGCCGGGCATGAAGGTTTTCACCACGGCTTCGCGCACCGTGATCGGGGGATCTTCCTGACTCGGGAAGTTGCCGAGGACGGCAAAGCTAAACACGACGATGGCGCCGACCAGGATCAGCACGAGGGGCTGGTTGCGAAGAGCGAAGCCGGTCAGGTTCACGGCGCGGTCCGCACCAGCTCTTTGCCGAGCAGGGTGACTTCCTGCCCGTCATCCAGAAAGGCGACGCCCGCGGTGGCGATGATGTCGCCCTCTTCGAGACCCTCGAGGATGGCGACGCTGTTGTCGCCTACCCCCCCCGTCGAGACGCGGCTCTTTTGCACCGTAGACGTCTCACTGTCGAAGACAAAGACGGAGAACCCGTCGTCGGCCTCGGGAAGCACGGCGGCGATTGGAATCATGAACCCCTGGCGGACGCCCAGCCGGTCTCTCCCGCGCGAGAGCGTGAAGGTGACCTCGGCGGTCATCCCCGATCGCAGGCCCTCCGGCGCATCCTCCAGGTCGGCCCGCACGGGAAACGCGTTGCCGGCCCCCGCACGCGTGCCGACCTCCGTGACCACGGCCGAGTGGCTCTGGTCGGCAATCTCCGATCGGGGATCGATCAAGGAGGGAAACGCCACGCGGGCCGCGTCGCCCTGGCGCACGCGGTCGATCAGCGTCTCCGGCATCTGAACCTCGACGCGCAGCCCGCTCTCCTCGCTGTCGAGCTCGAAGGCCGTTTCCCCGGCCGCGATCCGCTGGGCCGGATCGATCGATCTCGAGGAGACCGACCCGCGGAACGGCGCCCTCAACACCGAGAGGCGCAAGTCTCGGCGCGACAGATTGAGGCGGGCTTGCGTGGCCTCGAACTGGCTCTCGCGCGAGTCGCGCAAGGCGCGCGCGCTGTCCACTTCCTGTACGGCCACGGCGGCGCCGGCCTCCTCATAGCGCGCGAGTGTTGCTCGCGCGTGCTCGCGGAGCGCCCGCGCCTCCGCGAGCTCGGCCTCGGCGTCCCGAACGTTCAACTCGAGGGGCTCTACGTCGAGGCGCGCCAGGACCTGGTCTTTCTCGACCGCGTCGCCGAGGTCGACCTCCACGGTCGCGACGGTGCCGTTCACCTCAAAGGCCATCCGCGTTTCATCAATCGCCGTGACGATGCCCGAAATCACCCGCTGCTCACCGGCCAGCGAACCCGAGACACGCTCCCACTGAATCGCGCGCGGTGGAAGCTCCGGCGGGAGCTCCTCCGCCCGGCAGCCCACCAGGATGACGAGCAGCGCCGCAAAGAGCGCGGTGTGGGGGCGCCACAAGACCCGTCCGGTCGCCTTTGCTGTGGACGGCTCGAGGGTTCGGAACATCATGTGATTCGAGATCAAGGCGACCATCCTCCTCCGAGAGACTCGTAGACCCGCACGAGGTTGTTCGCCACGCGGCCTTCGCTGGCGGCCAGAGCGTCCTCCTGGTTGAAGAGTGCGCGCTCGGTGTCCAGAACGTTCTGGAAGTCGGTGAGACCCGCCCGGTACAAGGTGTTGACGAGCTCCGTCGCCTCCTGGGCGGCCAGCACGGAGCGCGCGAGCGCGTCGCGGCGTTTTCGCTCCTCGCGGTAAGCGACCATCGAGTCCTCCGCTTCCTGGAGGGCGAGCAGCAGGGTCTGCTCGTAGGCCACCATGGCCTGCTCGGCCCGGGCGTCTTCCACCTCGATCTGGCTGCGGACGCGGCCCCCGTCGAAGAGATTCCAGCGCACCGCGGGGCCGACCGAGAAGGCGCCGGTGTCGCCGGTGAAGAGGTCCGCGGCGTCGGTGGCGTCGAACGCGAAGGTGCCGAGGAGAGCAAAGCGCGGGTAGAGATCCGCCGTGGCGACACCGATCCGCGCGGTCTGCGCCGCCAGCCCGCGCTCGGCGCTTCGCAGATCCGGGCGCTGGCGCAATAGATCGAGCGGGAGCCCGATCGTCACCTGGTCGGGCACCTCGGGGATCACCCCGACTTCGCGAAATTGGTCGTGGAGCGCCTCGGGCTCCTCGCCGATCAGCACGCCGAGCCGGTTGATGCTCTGGACGAGCGCCGTCCGCACCACGGGAACGAAGGCTTCCGTCGTCGCGAGGTTTCGCTCGGCCTGGGCCACGTCGAGATTGCCCACCAGCCCCGCCCGGTTGCGATCCCGGGTGAGCTCCAGGGTGCCGCGCTGGAGCTCGACGTTCTTCTCCGCCAGGTAGACCCGGTTCTGGAAGGTGCGGACGTCGACATAGGTGCGCGCGACGTCGGAGAG
>CAJHXS010000194.1_pt1 | contig 14279 bp, 13 predicted proteins | sample 9198591 | NCBI WGS metagenome assembly CAJHXS01 (sample SAMEA7708347, study PRJEB35096) | sediment metagenome | biome: marine neritic benthic zone biome [ENVO:01000025]; feature: sediment [ENVO:00002007]; material: shallow marine sediment [ENVO:03000034] sea grass bed [ENVO_01000059] ... | reverse complement strand
GTCTCGATGATCGGGAGCGCGGTGAGGCTCCCGCCGCCCAGGTCGTCGTTCATCTTCGCCGCGCGCTCGAGGAGCCGCGAGTGCAGATAGAACACGTCTCCCGGGTAGGCCTCGCGCCCCGGCGGCCGCCGCAGCAGGAGCGAGAGCTGGCGGTAGGCCACCGCCTGCTTTGAGAGATCGTCGTAGATGATCAGCGCGTGCTTTCCGTTGTCGCGGAACCACTCACCCATCGTGCACCCGGTGTAGGGCGAGAGGAATTGGAGCGGTGCCGGGTCGCTGGCCGTTGCGGCGACGACGATCGTGTAGTCCATCGCGCCGTACTGGGTGAGCTTGTCGACCACCTGGGCGACGGTCGACTGCTTCTGCCCGGTGGCGACGTAGATGCAGAACACGTCGGTGTTCTTCTGGTTGATAATCGTGTCGATCGCGATCGCGGTCTTTCCGGTCTGCCGGTCGCCGATGATGAGCTCGCGCTGGCCGCGTCCGATCGGCGTCATCGCGTCGATCGCTTTGATGCCGGTCTGCAGCGGTTCGTGCACGGACTTGCGCGCGATGATGCCCGGCGCCTTCAGCTCGACGCGGCGGCGCTCTGGCGAGTCGACCGGGCCCTTGCCGTCGATCGGGTTGCCGAGGCCGTCGACCACCCGGCCGAGCAGACCCTCTCCCACCGGCACCTCGACGATCCTGCCGGTGCGGCGCACCACATCGCCTTCACGCAGGTGGTCGGCCTCGCCCATGATGGCGATCCCGACGTTGTCCTCCTCGAGGTTCAGGACCATACCCTGCACCGCGCCCGGGAACTCGACCAGCTCCCCCGCCATCGCTTTCTCGAGGCCGTAGACCCGGGCGATCCCGTCGCCCACAGAAAGGACGGTGCCGGTCTCGGCGACGTCGATCTCGCGGCCGTACTCACGGATCTCTCGTTTCAGGATGTCGGTGATTTCGCCGGGTCGCAGGTCCATGATCAATGTCTCCCGATGAGGTCAGATCGCAGACCGTCCAGCCGGCTGCGCAGGGTTCCGTCGAATACCAGGTCGCCCACCCGAGCGACGACGCCGCCGAGGAGCGCCGGATCGACGGACACCTCGAGGTCGACGCTGCGGCCGGTGCGCTCTGAGAGGGCGTCGCGCAACGCGGCGACCTGAGGCTCGGTGAGCGGCGCCGCACTCACCACCTCGCCCCGCACGCGGCCCGCCGCCGCTTCTGCGAGACGTCGGTATTCCTCTCGGATCGGCCCGAGCTCCTGGCTGCGGCGCTGCTCGATCAGGAACTGGACGAAGTTCGCGAAGGTCTCGGAGAGCTCGAGCTGGCTCGCCACCGCCCGGAGGACCGAGCGGCGCTCGTCGGCGGGGTAGAGCGGCCGCATCAACACGCCGGCGAGCTCGGGGTGTTGCTCGGAGAGCTCGGCCAGCCGGTCGAGGTCTTCCCCGATCTCGGTGATCTTTCCGCCTTCGTCGGCGAGGCTGAAGAGCGCCTTGGCGTAGCGGGCGGCGACGGCTCTGGCAGACGGCACGCTCAGCTCCTCGGCGACGCGCCGTTGGCGTCGTCGCGTTCGGGAAGCTCCCCGAGACGGGAGAGGAACTCGTCGAAGAGGCGGTCGCGGTCGCCGTCGCCGATCCGCCGCTGGATGAGCTCGCCGGCGCGCTCGAGAGCGAGTTCGGCGCTCTCAGTGCGGAGCACGTCACGGGCGCGGCGCGCCTCCTGCTCGACGGCGGCGACGGCGTTGGCGCGGATCCGCTCAGCACCGGCCTCGGCGTCGGACAGAATGCGATCGCGTTCGCCTTCCGCCTGACTGCGCACGGCGGCGCGGATCTGGTCGAGCTCGTGGTCGAGGTCGCCCATGCGCTGCTGCCACTCTTCGAGCTGGCGCTCGGCCCGCTCGAGGCTCGAGCGCGCTTCGTCGAGCTCGCTCGCGATCTGTGTACGCCGCGACGCCATCGCCTCTCGCAGCGGTGTCCGGGCGAAGTAGACGATCACCCCGAGCAAGAGCGAGAGGTTGAAGGCGTGCCAGAGCACCTCGCTGAGCGCGCCGCCTTCGGCGGCGTAGGCGGTGCCGGGCGCGAGGACGAAGAGCGCAGCCACGCCGACGCATGCGGAGCGAGAGCTCTGCGGGACGACGGCGACGGGAAGTGCGGGTCTCATACCGAGGACGCCCCGAGCAGACGATCGGCAATCGCCTCGGCGATCTGGTCGGCGTCCTGCCGCAGCGAAGTGCGCGCCGTGCTGAGGGCGTCGTCCACCTCCCGCCGCGCTGATTGGGTCTGCTGCTCGGCGTCTCCACGGGCCTCATCGACCCGGGCCTGGGCGCCGTCGCGCGCCTCCCCCAGAACTTGCTGGCGCTCGCTCTGAGCGCGCTCGCGCGCTCCCCGCAGCGCCTCTTCGTGCCGGGCAAGAAGCGCTTCGGTCTGGGTGGAGAGCTCCGCGGCGCGCTCTCGGGCGCCACCCATCCGACGCTCGCGCTCCTCGATCACGGCGAGCAGCGGGGTGAACGCGAAGCGGTTGAGAACGATCGAGAGCACCGCAAAAAGCCCGACGAGCATCCAGAAGTGCTTCATATGGAAGAGCGCGAGGAAGCCGTGCTCGGCGAAGTTCTCCGCAAAACCCGTGGGGAGGATCTGGAGCCCCTCGGCGGCGAGGGCCGCACCCGGATAGACAAGGGCGGTCACGGCGCCGGCGAGCCAGGGCCCGCTTCGGCGCCGACGGGTAGCGGCGCACTGAGGACGGGGTCGAGGGGTCATTGCGCTTGGCAACAAGCTCCGGGTGCGGGTTCGTGCCTGTAGTCGCCGACGCTCGGTCGACACGCGGATCGCGAAGGGGCGCCGCCGGCTCCCGGTCTCGCGCCGCCGGGCCGCAGGACGGCCGGATCTGCTGGCGGATTCGGATCGAGGGTCAGACGTGTCGAAGCGCCGGGCGCGTTCGCCGGCGGGATTTTTGCAAAGTCATGCGCAGATTCAAGACGCGGAGGACCGGGGCCGGGAGTCGGGGCGGCGTGTCAGCCGTCGCGCACCGGTGCGGTCATCTCGATCGGGCCATCGATCGCGCCCCCGTCGTGCACCTCGAGGGCCGCCGCCGCGAAGCGCCCGCGGGCGGTGGCGCCGGCACCCACGACGATCTTGCCGCGGGCCCGCACCTCCCCCTCGACCTCGCCCGCGATGTACAGGGTGTGGAGCTCAGCCTCTCCCTCGAAACGCCCGCCCGGCGCCACTTCCAGGGTGCCGCGGCCGGCGCCGACGGCGACGCCGACGAGCTCCCCGGCGATCTGGACGTCGGCGTCGAAGGCGAGCACCCCCTCGAAGCGGGCGCCGCGCTCGATGACGCAGGGGCGCGTCACGAGAGGAGAGCCCCCACCAGGCGATCGAGCTCCGCGGCATTCGAGTAGTCGATCTCGATCCGGCCCCCGTCGCCGCTGGTCCGGATCCGGACCTGGGTCTTAAGGTGACCCCGGAGACGCGCCAGGAGCGCCCGTTGATCTGCGTCGTTGCCGCCGGCACCGGCCCCCCGGGCGACGGCCCGGTTGACGCGGCCCTGTTCCAGCACGCGCGCCGCGGCTTCGCTCTGCCGCACGGTGAGTTGGTCTCGGACGATACGGTCGCGAAGCGAGCGCCTGCGGGCGGGGTCGTTCACCCCGAGCAGCGCCTTCGCGTGCCCCATCTGGAAACGGCTCGCTTCGAGGTCCTGCTGCATCTCCGGGGACAAATCGAGCAGACGGAGGTAGTTGGCGATGCTCGACCGGTCGAAGCCCACGCGGCGCCCGATCTCGTCCTGGGTCCAGCCGTTGTCGGCCAGCCCGCGGAACGCCAGAGCGAGCTCGACGGGGTTGAGATCGTGTCGTTGCACGTTCTCGACCAGGGCGAGCTCGAGGCGGTCGGGCGCCGCCACATCCGCCACGACGGCCCGAATCGTCGGGAGCTTGGCCAGCCGCGCCGCACGCCAGCGCCGCTCGCCCACCACCAGCTCGTAGCCGGCCGCCCCGCGGCGGACCACGACGGGCTGCAACAGCCCGTGCTCACGGAGCGACTGCGCCAACCGCTCGAGCTCCGAGGGGTCGAAACGCCGCCGGGGTTGGTCGGGGTTCGGGCGGATCTCGTCGACCGGGAGGTCGAGGAGAGGCGAATCCGCCGGCGGTCGCGCGTCGCTGCCGCTGGGAGCGGGTGCCGGCCGGTCGGGAATCAGGGCTTCGAGCCCTCGGCCCAGGGCACTTCGGCGGGTGGCCATGTTGCGGTCCTTTCGATGGAGAATGAGTTGGGGTGCGGTGGACGCGGCGGCGTCGCGAGAACTCGTGGAGTCGCTCACGGGGTCGACCTCGGGTTACCCGACGTCCGCGGGCCCGGCGGGACTACGTCACCGGCCGCGCGGCCGTGGGTCGGGCCCGACTTCGCAGCGGGCGAGGAGGTGGCGGGCGCCAGACGTGTCTGTGACGCGGCCGATGACGCATTCTTTGACGCGACTGTCGCGCTCGATGACGCTTTCGATGACGCGGCCTGTGACGCGGTCGGGCTCTTGGCTCCAGCCGCGTCATAGCGCTCGAGGATCTCGGCCGCGACACGCAGATACGCCTGAGCCCCGGCGGACCGGGCGTCGTAGAGAATCGCCGGTTTGCCGAAACTCGGGGCCTCCGAGAGGCGCACGTTGCGGGGGATCACCGTGTCGAACACGCGGTTGCCGAAGTGGGTGCGCACCTCTGCTGCGACCTGGTGGCCCAGGTTGTTCCGCGCATCGAACATCGTGAGCAGGATGCCCTCGAGTTCGAGCTGCGGATTGAACGCGTTGCGGATGCGCTCCACGGTGTCCAGGAGGTGGGCGAGACCCTCGAGGGCGTAGTACTCGGCCTGGAGCGGAACGAGAAGCCGGCTCGCCGCGACGAGGGCATTGAGGGTTAATAGCCCCAATGAAGGTGGGCAATCGATGAGAATAAACTGGAGACCGGGGTCGAGCGCGGTAATGGCGTCGCGGAGCTGGCGCTCGCGCTCGGGCCGATCGACGAGCTCGATCTCGGCGCCAACGAGGTCTTTCCCTGAGGGGACGACCCGCAGGAAGTCCAGCTCAGTAGCTTGGGCGATTTCCGCCAGCGGCACGCGGTCGACCAGGGCATCGTAGACCTGGGCGTCCGGGTTAGAGATGCCGAAGGCGCTGGACGCATTCCCCTGGGGGTCCATGTCGATCAGCAGGGTCCGGCGCTCGGAAAGCGCCAAGGACGCGGCGAGATTCACCGCGGTGGTGGTCTTTCCGACGCCGCCCTTTTGATTGGCGACGCAAAAGACGATCGGGCTTTCGGTCATGCGCGTTCGATCCACGACCGGAGGGAGGGATTCAGCTGCTGGGGGGCGGGGTACCGACAAGCTAGCACCCGCGCTGGGCACCGGTCACGCCTTTCGGCGGGCCATCCAGAGAAAAGCGCTTCGATCTCGCCACGGGTCCTCGTAGGAAGGACATCCGATCCACTTGAGATCTGGGTCGTCGACCGGGGGTCGTGGGTCGCTTTGGGGAATGGCGATGAGGCCCTCCAGGGCGACCCACCGTTTCACGTGGAACACCGCCTGGGGCAACGGCGCCAGTGCCTGGGCGACGCCCACCTCGCACTCCCGGACCTCCAGAGCTTCCGCTCTGCCGAGGATTGGGTGCACACGGCGGAGACCAAGCTCTCGGACGACCTGCCGCTGGAAGAAGTGCCGGCGCTCTCGCGCCTCGACACTGACGACATCGGACTCTGGAAACCGGAGCGCCAGGGGGATCCCGGGGAATCCCGCACCGGAGCCGATATCGACGAATGAGGCCGGCCGCGTGGGGAGAAGCTCGGCCCAGATCATGGGTGGGATCACGAACCGCCGAACGATGTCGAGGGAGTCGCGAGCGCCGGTGAGGTTGATGCGCGGTGCCCAGGATGCGACGAGGCAAGCGTAGTCGGCGATCCGCACGACCAGCCGCTCCGGGGGATCGGTGTCGACCCCGGCCTCTCGTAGATCGCTACGGACCTGGGCGAGCAGCGCCTCGCGTTCCACGGGGAACGCTCAGTCGGAACGCGACCCGCCGTCGTAGCCCTTGGCTTCTTCGTATTCGGGAGCGCTCTCGGGGACGACGACCACCTGGCGGTAGCGCCCTTCGCCGACGCTCATGGTGGCGATGCCCGCGGCTTCTCGGAGGGACACGTGAATCGTGCGGCGGTCCTTCGCGTTCATCGGCTCGAGGGCCACAGGGCGCCCAGTCGTTTTGGCTCTGCGTCCCGCCCGATCCGCGACCCGCTCGAGCAGCTCTTCGCGCTTGGAGCGTTCACCCTCTACGTCCACGACGATCCGCGGACCATCACCTCCACCGATGCGCATTGCGGCCTGGTTCGCCAGAAGCTGGACCGCCTCGAGGGTTCGCTCGCCCCCTTGCACCAGGCCGTCCGCGATGTCCCCGCTGACCTCCAGTGCGATCAGCTTCTCGTCTTCGGCGCTCTCGCTGATCTCGAAATCGCCGAGCCGCATTCGCTCGAGCAACCCCTTCACGAACTCCCCGACCTCGGAAAGCTCGCCCTTGGCCTTGCCGGTGCCGACGTCGCGCTGCTGAAACGGTTCGGCCGTCGCCGGCGCCTCGTCGTCGCTCCGCGCGCTGCGCCCCCTGTCGCGATCGCGGTCTCGATCGCGATCGCGATCGCGGTCGCGGTCCCGTCCGCGGTCGCGATCGCGGCGCGGTCGCTCGCGGTCTTCATCGCGGCGCCGGGATCGATCCCGTCGACCGTCGGCGCGGTCGTCTCGCGCTTCACTTCGTTTCGGGGGAGTCGCGTTCGCCGGAACGGCCATCACCGCCGTGCGACCGCCGAGCCCGAACACCTCCGCCTCGACTTCGGCGATCTTCAGATCGTCGGCACTCCCCACATTGAAAAAAGCGACCGCCTTCGAGACGGCCTCCTCGCGGCTATCGCCTGCGAACTCACGCCATTCGTTTTCGGGCTCGTACATCGCTTGGTCCTTCTAGCTCGCTTGCCGGTTGATGATGAGTTGTTGCGCCATCCCGAGGAGGTTGCTCACGAACCAATACAGCACGAGGCCCGACGGGAAGCCGTAGAAGAGGACGGTGAACATGATGGGCATCACCGTCATCATCATGCGCGCCTGGTTGGGATCCATCGACGTCATAGGCGTCATCTTCTGTTGGATCACCATGCTGGCGCCCATCGCGAGGGGCAGCACGCGGATTGGAATCTCGAGAACCGGAAGGGTAAGGAGCGTCTCGGGAATGGAGAGGTCGGTGATCCAGAGCCCGAAGGGGGCTCCTCGGAGCTCGATCGCGCTCTGGAGCGCGTAGTAGAGCGCAATGAAGATCGGCAGCTGCAACAGCATGGGGAGGCAACCGCCCCCCATCATCGTGAGCGGATTGACACCCGCCTCACGATAGATCTTCATCATCTCCTCGTTCCGCTTTTGCGCGTCGTCCGCGTGTCGCTCCTGGGTCGCCTTGATCTTGGGCTGCAGCGCCGACATCTGCGCCGAGTTCTTTTTCATCACCTTCATCTGCTTGTGCGTCAGCGGCGCCATCACGATCCGCAGGACGAAGGTCAAAAAGATGATCGCCACCCCGTAGTTGGGAACGACCTCGTAGGTTCGGCGCAAAAGCCAGACGAACCCCTTGGTGATCGGCTCGACGAAGGCCCAGCCCAGATCGATGGATCGCTCCAGCTGCGCGCCAAAGGCCCGGAGGTGGTCGGTGGATTTCGGACCCGCGAAAAAGCGGTAGCTCCGAGTCAACGAAATCCCCTGGGGGACCTCAGTCTCTCCCGCGTACCCCACCGAGACCGCGGCTCGCTCGCCGGGGATCGTCGCGCGGAACTCCGCCTCCGCGGTGCGCGTGACCTCCGGCGCGAGGGCGACGATGAAGTAGCGGCTGTTGACGGCTGCCCAGTCGATGTCGCTCAGAAAGCTCCGCTCGCGCTCCGCGCTGCCAAAGCCGAGGAACCCCGGCAAGCCGAACCCGCTCAGGTACTCGTCTTCGAGGCTCTCCGCCTGGAGGACCCGGAGCTGCGCATCCTGGAAGTCGGCGCTCCGCCGCACCAGAGTCCCCAGCACGACCTCGAAGCGGGGCCGGAGCGAACGACGCTCGAGGTTGGCGACTTCGATCGAGAGACCCACCTCGTAGTTGTCCTCGGAGAACTCGTAGCGCTTGCGCACTCGCACGCCGTCGTCGACGAGCTCGAAGAGCCACTCGGCCTCTCCCTCGACCCGGCGGAAGACACGCCGGTCGAGGTCGCCGATGCCGAGTTCGTCGAAATGCGTGACGAGGTTCGGCGCCTCGGGCTTAACGAGCCGCATCGCACCGCCGCCCTCGTCGACCCGCGCCTCGTATCCTTTGAGCTGCCATTCGTCGATCCGCGCGCCGCGGGCGTTGAGCGTTGCGCGGTAGAGAGGCGTCTCGACCACCCAAGTCTCTGCGACCTTATCTTCCGCGGCCTCGGGCCGCGCCGTTCCCGCCTGCTCAGGCAGGTCGCCAAGCTGGGTCACGCCAGCGTCGCCTGGGTCTCGGGAAGCGCGCGTGTCCGGATGCTCGAAGCTCCGCGCGTCCCCTTCCGCACCCGGAGCCAGGCGTTCTGCGCCGGCGGGCTGCCGCTCGCTTGCGAGCTGCTGCTCCCACATCATCCAGCCGGTGACAACCAGCATGGAGAGCCCCAGCGCGAGGAAGGTGTTTCGGTCCACCTCAGCGCTCCTCGCTCACCGGGTCGAAGCCGCCCTCCGCGAAGGGGTGACAACGACCGATTCGCCGGAGCCCCATCCACGTGCCCCGCAGCGCCCCGAAGCGTTGGATCGCTTCGGCGGTGTATTCCGAGCAGGTGGGGCGATAACGACACGCCGGGGGCAGCAGCGGGCTCACCCAACGCTTGTAACCCGCGAGGACCCGGAGCAATGACGCGTTCATCGGCGTTCTGCGCCGCGCCCTGCGAGACGCGTCACAAGCTGCGTCAGCGCCGCGTGGGTCTCCGCGCTCGTCCTTTCGGCCGCTCTCGGCCGCGCGATCACGACCCAGTCGACCGGTTCCGCGCGTTCAGGACCCATCCGGCGAAACCACTCGCGGACCCGCCTCTTGACGCGGTTTCGCACCACGGCATTCCCGACCCGACGGCTCGCGGTGATCCCGAGGCGTGTCCCACCCGCGGCGGCTCGCTCTCGCGAGGGCGTGTCGCGTTCGATCAGCACGAAGTCACGGCTCGTCACCCGACGTCCTGCATTCGCCATGGCTCGGAAATCCCGACGGGATCGAATTCTCACGGAGCGCGGGAGACCCTGGCTCCCCCGCCCTCCCCTCATTTGCTGGGTGTCGACGGTGCGAGACGGTGGCGGCCCTTGGTCCGCCTTCGCTTGATCAGCGCGCGACCCGCCCGAGTCTTCATCCGCGCGCGGAATCCGTGCTTGCGCCGTCGCCGCGTCCGGCTCGGCTGGTATGTCCGTTTCATTGGGGCCTCCCCCGCTGGGAGTGCTGGGGCCGACTGCTGATGTCCTACCGCTGGATCTTTCGCTGCTTGCGCTTCGAGCGCGGGACCTTAGCCATCCCGCCACTGCGCCGCCAACCGGAACCCCGGCGCTAGCGCCGGTGACCAGGCACCGCACGGCAGAACCGAAAGTGGTCTCGGCGCGTCTCCGCCGTTTTCTAGCGCGACGACGCCCCGCGCCCTTCGCGCCGTGTCGCAACGCGTCTCAAGTCAAGCCGTCGTGCACGAGTTCGCGCCCACGCCGCAGATCGCGCAAAGAAGTGTGCTTTCTCCGATAACTTTCGTTCTGCGTTAGCTATTTTCCAGATCGTGCAGCGCCTCGCGACGACGTCTGTCGGTTTTGGCCCCTTTGACCGGTCCTACTACTACCCCTTCTAGTCTTAACCCATCAAAGGAAGAGCAGAGATGAAGATCGCGTTGCCGAGATCCGAACTCCAACGAGGTCTCGCCCGCGTCCAGGCGATTGTCGAGCGCAGAAACTCGATGCCGATCCTCGCGAACGCTCTGCTCCGAGCCGACGCACCTAACCACCTCGAGCTGGTGGCGACCGACCTCGAGGTGGGAATCCGAAGCCGCCACGAAGTCGAGGTCGAAGAACCGGGAGCGGTGACGGCCTCCGCGCGGAAGCTCTTCGAGATCATTCGGGAGCTCCCCGATGAAACGGTGAACCTTTCGAGCAAAGACAACGGTTATCTCGAGGTCCGGTGCGCACGGAGTCGTTTCACCCTCGCTGGCGCGGCCGCGGAGGAGTTCCCAAGTCTGCCGGAGTTGGCGCCGGGAGAGATCGCTCGGGTCCAGGCAGCGGTGCTGAGCTCGATGATCGAGCGGACCATCTACGCCGCCTCCACCGACGAGACCCGCTACAACCTGAACGGGGTCTATTTCCAGGTTCTCGAGGATGACGGAAAGCTCCGGATGGTCGCGACCGATGGCCACCGTCTCGCGATGGTGGACCGTCTGGTGTCGGAGGGAGGCAAGGGCATCGCGAGCGGTGTCATTCTGCCGCGGAAGGCGCTCGGCGAGCTCAAGCGACTGGTCGACGAAGAGGAAGCCGACGAAATCGAGCTCGGCTTCGAAGGAACACACGCCCTGGTACGCCGCGGTGACGTGACCCTCGTGATGCGGCTGATCGACGGGGAGTTCCCGAACTACGGTCAGGTGCTTCCCAAAGCGCCGGGTCGACACCTCACCCTCTCGGCGGAGACTCTCACCCACGTGGTTCGACGGGTCTCGCTGCTCTCTGCAGAACGGAGCCGGGCGATTCGGGTCGAGCTCTCCGACGGCAAGATCACCGTGTCGTCCAACAACCCCGACCTCGGCGAGGCCACCGAGGAGCTCGACGTCGACTACAGCGGCGAAGCCCTGAGCATCGGGTTCAACGCGCGCTACCTCCTCGACGCGCGCAACGCCTTCCGAACCAAAGAGATCGAGGTGAGCTTCGACGATGAGCTGTCCCCGGTCGTGTTGCGTCCCACGGAGGACGCCGAGACCACCGCAGTCGTCATGCCGATGCGACTCTAGGCAGCGTAAGTGGGCCAGTTTACGCGTACTTAGGGATTGACTACTCTTCTCTAGCGCCGTCGGAGACCGCGATCGCCGGGCCGGCCGACGCGCGAGCGATTCTGATCGATTCGAGGGCGTGGCCGCGGCAATGAGCCGGGCGCTCGAGGGTCTGGACTCCCCCCGGAACGGTTCCAATCGCGGGATCTGCGCTTCCAAGCGGCGGCCCGCCAGTAGAACACCGCCGACCGCGCGGGCAAGGCGCCCCCGGGGCGCGGCTCGCGGGACACTCTCGGCTCCCGACGCGGAGGAGACAACGGTTCGTGGCCTATGACGCGAGCTCCATCGAGGTCCTCGAAGGCCTGGATCCGGTCCGCAAGCGGCCCGCGATGTACATCGGGACGACCGGTCCCGACGGGCTGCATCACCTCGTCTACGAGGTGGTCGACAATTCGATCGACGAAGCACTCGCCGGGTTCTGCCAGGAAATCGAAGTCACGATCCAAGCCGACGGCAGTGTCACGGTCGAGGACGACGGCCGCGGGATCCCCACCGATCTCCACCCCAGCGAGAACCGACCCGCGGCGGAAGTCGTGATGACGACTCTCCACGCCGGCGGCAAGTTCAGCGAGAAGACCTACCAGGTATCGGGCGGGCTCCACGGTGTAGGTGTGTCGGTGGTGAACGCACTCTCGGAGTCGCTCTCCCTCGAGATCCGTCGCGACGGCAGTGTCTGGTCGCAGGAATACAGCCGCGGCGCGCCGACCACACCGCTCACCGAGGTCGGGACGACCGACCGCACCGGCACCCGGGTCACCTTCAAGCCCGATCCGGAGGTGTTCCAGAGCGTCGACTTCTCGTTCGACGTGCTCTCCCAGCGTCTGCGCGAGCTGTCTTTTTTGAACGCTGGGATCCGCATCAAGATCGAAGACCAGCGCAACGAGAAACACCATGAATTCTGCTACGAGGGGGGCATCGCCTCGTTTGTGGAGCACTTGAACCGAAACCGCGCCCCGCTCCACACCCCGCCGATCCACATCTCGGGCAAACGGAGCTTCGAGAGCCACGGACGCGAGTCGTCGGTGTTGATCGAGATCGCGCTCCAATACAACGAGTCGTACAACGAGTCGGTCTACTCGTTCGCCAACAACATCAACACCGTCGAGGGCGGCACCCATCTGATCGGGTTTCGCACCGCCCTCACCCGGACGATCAACCGCTACCTCTCCAAACACGCCAAGAACGGCAAGGGAGGCGCCGACTCGGTCACGGGCGACGACGTCCGCGAGGGCCTCACCGCGGTCATCTCGGTCAAACTTCCACAACCCGAGTTCGAGGGGCAGACCAAGTCGAAGCTCGGCACCAGCGAGGTGCGCGGTCTCGTGGAGGGGATCCTCTACGACGAGCTCTCGAACCAGCTCGAGGAGTCGCCCCAGGTCGCCAAGCAGGTCGTCTCCAAGGTCGTGGACGCGTCCCGCGCCCGGGTGGCGGCGCGAAAGGCTCGCGACCTCGCGCGGCGAAAAGGTGCGCTGTCGGATTTCAGCCTGCCCGGCAAGCTCGCCGATTGTCAGGAGCGCAACCCCGAGCGCTCCGAACTCTTCATCGTCGAAGGCGACTCGGCGGGGGGAACGGCAAAGCAAGGCCGCTCGCGCGAGACCCAGGCGATCCTTCCCATCCGAGGGAAGATCCTGAACGTCGAGCGCGCGCGCCTCGACAAGATGCTCTCTTCTCAGGAAATCCAGGCGATCGTGTCGGCGATCGGCTGTGGAATCGGCACCGAGTTCGACGTCGACAAGGCCCGGTACCACAAGATCATCATCATGACCGACGCGGACGTGGACGGGAGCCACATCCGTACGCTCCTGCTGACGTTCTTCTTCCGCCAGATGCGCGAGCTGATCGAGCGCGGCTACCTCTACATCGCGCAGCCGCCGCTCTACAAGGTGAAGAAGGGCCGCGCCGAGCGGTACATCAAGGACGACGCGACCCTCGAGGCCTACCTCCTCGAGCAGGCACTGTCGGGAGCCCAGATCCGCGGCGAAGGCGGCGTACCCCTCAGCGAGGACGACGCCCAGGCGCTGCTCGGCCACGCCGGCGAGTACGCCCGGGCCCTGGCGCGGCTGTCCCAACGACGTCTCGACGCCGGCCTGGTCGGTGCGGCGGCGGGCCTCGGGCTCCCCCGTCCCGAAGACCTGGCGGACGCGTCGACCCTCGAGACCACTGTCGCGCCGGCGATCGGCGAAGAGGTCGCGCGGCTGCTCGGGCCCGACCAGGAGATCGAGCTGCGCTGGGCGGTCGAGGAAGACCCGGAGCACGGGGTCCACCGCCTGGTCGGGACCACCCAGCGCGCCGGGGTCATCCTCTCGACTCCCTTCGACACCAACTTCCTGTCTTCCGGCGAGTGGAACCGACTCCGGACGCTGGCGGACCAGATGAGTGCGATCGCGCCGGCGCCGTACCGGGTGGACGCGGGAGGGGGTACCGAAGCGGACGCGGACGGCGACCGGGCAGCGCCCCTCGAGAGTGCCCTCGCGCTCCGCGAGCACCTGCTCGACGCCGGCAAGAAGGGCCAGACAATCCAGCGCTACAAAGGGCTCGGCGAGATGAACCCCGACCAGCTCGCCGAGACGACGATGATGAGCGAGTCGCGCACCCTGCTGCAGGTGCGGATCGAGGACGTGGTGGAGGCCGACGAGGTGTTCACGACTCTCATGGGCGACGACGTCGAGCCGCGCCGCGAGTTCATCGAAGCCAACGCGCTCAACGTGCAGAACCTGGATATCTAGCCAGCCTCCCCGGAGCGATTCCGCATGTCCGAAGACACGCCGCCGCCCAACGAGCCGGGCTCGCCCGGCCCCGGGGAGCCGGCCGGGAGCAACGGTGCCGGCCAGCCGCCCGAGGCCGTCCCGGTCGCCATCGAAGACGAGGTCCGCAGCTCGTTCCTCGACTACTCGATGTCGGTCATCATCAGCCGGGCGCTCCCCGACGTCCGCGACGGGCTGAAGCCGGTCCACCGCCGCATCCTCTACGCGATGCAGCAGGAAGGCCTGCTTCCGAACCGCCGCTACAGCAAGAGCGCGGGCGTCGTGGGCGAGGTGCTGAAGCACTACCACCCCCACGGCGACAGCCCGGTCTACGACGCGATGGTCCGCATGGTGCAGGACTTCTCGCTCCGCTACCCGCTGATCGACGGCCAAGGCAACTTCGGCTCGATCGACGGCGACCCCCCGGCCGCGTATCGCTACACCGAGGCGCGGCTGCAGCGCGTCGCCGAGGAAATGCTGCGGGACATCGACCGGGAGACCGTCGACTTCGTCCC
>CAJHXS010000133.1_pt1 | contig 14483 bp, 12 predicted proteins | sample 9198591 | NCBI WGS metagenome assembly CAJHXS01 (sample SAMEA7708347, study PRJEB35096) | sediment metagenome | biome: marine neritic benthic zone biome [ENVO:01000025]; feature: sediment [ENVO:00002007]; material: shallow marine sediment [ENVO:03000034] sea grass bed [ENVO_01000059] ... | reverse complement strand
CTCCAGCACCAGGACGGCCACAGCCAGCTCTGGGTCTCCTCGATCCCCAACTGTGTCTCCTACGACCCGACCTACGCCTACGAGCTCGGCGTGATCCTCCACGAGGGGCTCGAGCGGATGTACGCCCGGCAGGAGAACGTCTTCTACTACATCACCGTGATGAACGAGAACTACGAGCACCCGCCGATGCCCGAGGGTGCGCGCGAGGGCATCCTGCGCGGGATCTATCCGATCCACGGCGCGCAGCGCGACGAGGGGCCCCGGGTCCAGCTCCTCGGCAGCGGGACGATCCTGCGCGAGGTCGAGGCGGCGGCGGAGCTGCTGCGCGCCGACTTCGGTGTCGAGAGCGAGGTGTGGAGCGTCACGAGCTTTAACGAGCTGCGCCGGGACGGCCTCGACGCCGCGCGCTTCAACCTGATGCACCCCACCGACCCGCCGCGGCGCTCGTTCGTCGAGGAGAGCCTCGACGGCCACCGCGGCCCGGTGGTCGCGTCGACCGACTACGTGAAGGCCTACGCCGACCAGATCCGCCCCTTCATCGACCGGCCCTACCGGGTGCTGGGCACCGACGGCTACGGGCGCTCCGACCGCCGCGAGAAGCTCCGCCACTTCTTCGAGGTGAACCGCTTCTTCGTCGCGGTTGCGGCGCTGAAGGCGCTCGCGGAAACGGGCGAGCTACCGCCCGAGACCGTCCGGCAGGCCCTCGAGCGCTACAAGATCGACCCCGACAAAGCGAACCCGGTGGACTGTTAGCGCCGGCGCGCGACCCCGACCGCGGAGACACGAGTGGCACAGCGAGAGATCCGACTGCCCGACATTGGCGAGTTCGAAGACGTCGAAGTGATCGAGGTGCTGGTAGCGCCGGGCGATCGCGTCGAGGTCGAGCAGTCGCTGATCGTGCTCGAGAGCGACAAGGCGTCGATGGAGATTCCCTCGCCCTGGGCGGGGGTGATCAGCGAGATCCGGGTGTCGGTGGGGGACCCGGCCTTCGAGCAGATGCCGATCGGGGTGATGGAGGTCGACGAGAAAGAGGAGGGCGCCGCGGCGAGCACGGCGACGACACCGGTGGCTGCGCCCGCGGCGCCGGTCTCCGAGGCCGCGCCCGACGAGGTCGCCGCCGGGCGCGCCGCCGCAGCGCCGTCGGCCGCGGGCCGTGACGCCGACGCGCCGAGCCCCGCCGACATGGCGCCCTATACCGTCGAGTCGGAGCTGGCCCAGGCCCACGCGAGCCCTTCGGTGCGGCGGTTGGCCCGCGAGCTCGGTGTCGACCTGCGCCTCGTCCCGGGGAGCGGCCGCAAGGGCCGCATCGTCAAGGAAGATCTCCAGGGCTATGTGAAGGCGAGCCTGCGTCACGGGAGCGGCGCCGGCGGGGTGCCGATCGCCGGGGTCCACGTCGCCGCGCCGGTGGAGATCGACTACGCCAAGTTCGGGCCGACCGAGGTCGCACCGCTCAACCGCATCCGCAAGATCTCGGCCGCAAACCTGCACCGCAGCTGGGTCACCGTTCCCCACGTCACCCAGTTCGACGAGGCGGACGTCACCGAGCTCGAGGCGTTCCGCAAAGAGCGCCAGGCGGAGGCGCAGGAGCAGGGGGTGAAGCTCACCTTCCTGCCCTTCATCGTGAAGGCCTGTGTCGCCGCGCTGCGGCGGATGCCGCAGTTCAACGCCTCCCTCGACGCCGCCGGCGAGAACCTCGTCCTCAAGCACTACTATCACATCGGGGTGGCCGTCGACACGGAGCGCGGCTTGGTCGTGCCGGCGCTGCGCGACGCCGACCGCAAGGGCCTGTTCGAGATGGCGGCGGAGCTCCAGGAGCTCTCGGCGCGCGCCCGCGACCGCAAGCTACGACCCGAGCACCTGCAGGGCGGAAGCTTCAGCATTTCGAGCCTCGGCGGGATCGGTGGCACCAAGTTCACGCCGATCGTGAACCACCCGGAGGTCGCGATCCTCGGGGTGTCGCGGATGGAATGGCGTCCCGTCTACCAGGACGGCGAGTTCGTGCCGCGGCGCATGCTCCCGCTCTCCCTCTCCTACGACCACCGCGTGATCGACGGGGCCGACGCGGCGCGCTTCACGCGTCTGCTCGTCGAGTACCTCTCCGACATGCGCCGTATTCTGCTCTGAGGCTCTGCCGTGCCCACCGTCACCATCCCCGTCCCCGACATCGGCGAATTCGAAGACGTCGAGGTGATCGAGATCCTCGTCGAGGTCGGCCAGACCGTCGCCCGCGAAGACTCGCTGGTCACCCTCGAGAGCGACAAGGCGAGCGTCGAGATCCCCTCGCCCCACGCCGGGGTGGTGCAGGCGCTGAGCGTCTCCCTCGGCGACCTCGTGAGCGAGGGCGCCGGTCTCGTCGTGCTCGAGGTCGAGGCCGCCGAGCTCGAGGCCGGCGTCTCGGCGCCGGCGCTGGCGCCCCAAGAGCGAGCGACGGCGGCAGGTCTGGGATCGGCCGACGCCGTGGCGAGCCCCGCGACCTCACCGGGGTCCCCGCCGGTCCCCGCCGCCGCCACACGCGCTGGGAGCGGCGAGCGTCACGCCGAAGTCGCGGTGCTGGGCGCCGGACCCGGTGGCTACACCGCGGCGTTCCGGGCGGCCGATCTGGGAAAACAGGTGGTGCTCGTCGAGCGCTACCCGACCCTGGGCGGGGTGTGTCTCAACGTGGGCTGTATCCCGTCGAAGGCGCTGCTCCACATCGCCGGCGTGATGGACGAAGTCGCGGCGCTCCGCGAGCAGGGCGTCGACTACGGCGCGCCGAGCATCGACCTGGGGCGCATCCGCTCCCACAAAGACGGCGTCGTGGGCACCCTCACCGGCGGGCTCGCGAAGCTCGCCAAGCAGCGCGGGGTCGAGGTGGTGCGCGCGATCGGCCGCTTCGAAACGCCGAACACGATGGAGCTCGAGCGCCCCGACGGCGTCGAGCGGCTCCGCTTCGACACCGCGATCATCGCGGCGGGCTCGCGGAGCGTCGAGCTCCCGGGCTTCCCCCACGACGACCCGCGCGTGATGGATTCGACGAGCGCCCTCGAGCTCCAGGACATCCCCCCGCGTCTTCTGGTGGTGGGCGGCGGGATCATCGGGCTCGAGATGGCGACGGTGTACCACGCGCTGGGCTCGCAGGTGAGCGTCGTGGAGCTGCTCGACGACCTCATGACGGGGGTCGACCCCGACCTGCTGCGCCCCCTAAGGCGTCGGCTCACCCAGCGCTACGAGGCGATCTACACCGGCACCAAGGTCACCGACATGAAGGCGGAGCCCGACGGCATCCGGGTCTCCTTCGAGGGCGAGGGCGCGCCCGCGGAAGACCGATTCGACGCCGTCCTGGTCGCGGTGGGCCGCACACCGAACGGCGACCGCATCCAGGCCGAACGGGCGGGGGTCGCGTGCGACGAGCGCGGGTTCATCCCCGTCGACGCGCGGCGCCGTACCAACGTCCCCCACATCTACGCGATCGGCGACATCACCGGCGGGCCGCTCCTCGCCCACAAGGCGACCCACGAGGGCAAGACCGCGGCGGAAGCAATCGCCGGGTTGCCGGCGGCCTTCGACCCCAAGGCCATCCCCTCGGTCGCCTACACCGACCCCGAAGTCGCGTGGATGGGCGAGAGCGAGGCCGAGGCCAAAGCGGCGGGACGCGAGGTCGACGTCGCGAAGTTCCCCTGGGCCGCGAGCGGCCGAGCCCTCGGCGTCGGCCGCGCGGAGGGGCTCACCAAGCTCGTCTTCGACCGCGAGACCGGCCGGTTGATCGGCGCCGGCATCACCGGGGTGAGCGCCGGCGAGCTCATCGGAGAAACCGTGCTGGCCCTCGAGCTCGGCGCCGACGCCGAAGACATCGGCCTCACGGTCCATCCCCACCCGACGCTCTCCGAGAGCATCGCCATGGCGGCGGAGATCGCGACGGGTTCGGTCACCGACCTCTATGTTCCCAAGCGCACCGGGAGCCGCCCGCGATCATGAACGACCCCTTTTGCGACCTCGACGCCACCGCGCAGGCCGCGCTGGTGCGAAACGGGGAGGCCACCCCGCTCGAGCTGGTGGACGCGGCTATCGCCCGCGTCGAGGCGACCAACGACGTGCTCGGCGCGGTGGTGACGCCGCTCTTCGATCGCGCCCGGGAGCAGGCGCGCGACCCCGCCCTCCCCCGCGGTCCCTTTCGAGGGGTGCCCTGTCTGCTGAAGGACCTCGGGTGTCACCGGGCGGGCGATCCGCTCTCGATGGGAACCCGGCTGCTGCGCGAGTCGGGCTTTGCGACGCCAACCGATTCGCTCCTGGCGCAGCGCATTGCGGCAGCAGGGCTCATCCCGATCGGTCGCACGAACACCTCCGAGTTCGGCCTCACCGTCACGGTGGAATCGACGGCCCTCGGCCCGGCCCACAACCCCTGGAACCCCGGCCATTCGACCGGCGGGTCGAGCGGGGGCAGCGCGGCGGCGGTCGCGGCGCGGGTCGTGCCGATCGCCCACGGCAACGACGGCGGGGGCTCGATCCGGATTCCCGCGAGCGCCTGCGGCCTCGTCGGGCTGAAGCCGAGCCGTGGGCGGGTGAGCCTCGGCCCCGACTTCGGCGACCTGTGGCACGGACTCGTGTGCGAAGGCGTCGTCACCCGCAGCGTGCGCGACGCCGCCGCGGCCCTCGACGCGATCGAGGGCCCGGGGGTGGGCGACCCCTACTTCGCCCCCCGCCCGGTCGCCCCCTATCGCCAGACGACGGAGCGGCGGCCGCCGGCGCTGCGGATCGGCGTCCTGCGGCGGCGGCCGGTCGGCGACGCGCCGATCCACGACGACTGCCAGGCCGCCCTCGACGTAGCCGCCGAGACGCTGGGGTCACTCGGGCACCGGGTGGAAGACGCCGCCCCGGAGGCGCTCTTCGAGCCCCAGGCGCCCGTCCTCTTCGAGGTGCTGGCCACCACCCACGCGGCGCGCATCGTGGAGGAGATCGCCCTCCTCACGGGCACCGACGCCGGGCCGGAGCATTTCGAGGCGTACACCTGGCACCTGGTCGGACGCGGCCGCGCCGTGAGCGGCGCGGCCTACATCGGCGCCTACGAGTGGCTCCAGACCTGGTCGCGCCGGGTCGCGGGGTGGTGGGATCGCTTTGACCTGCTGCTCTCGCCGACCCTCGCGAGCCCGCCGCTCGAGCTCGGTCTGCTCGCGGACGGAGGTGCGACGCCGCTCGAGCATCTGGCCCGCGTCTTCGAGTACGCGCCCTTCGCGGCGCCCTTCAACGTCACCGGCCAACCCGCTGTATCACTTCCGCTTTTCTGGAACGGAGACGACCTACCCATCGGCGTCCAGCTCGCCGCCGGAGCGGGTCGCGAAGACCTGCTCCTCCAGGTGGCGGCCACCCTCGAGGTCGCGCGCCCCTGGGCCGGACGCCGCCCGCAGATCTGTGCCACGCCCTCCGAGGCCGCCGCCTAGCGGCGCAGGCCGGGCCCCCTAGAGCCGCGAGCTCTCGAGCCGCACGTCGGCGCTGGCCCAGGCGCGCTCGAAGCCGCGCTGCACCCACTCGGCGTCGACGTCGCGCCCCTGCCGCTCCAGGGCCAGGCTCAACCCGCGCAGCGCCCACCCGTTGCGCGGGTAGTGCTCGAGGTTCTTGCGGAACACCGCCTCGGCCTCGGCCGGCCGGCCGGCGTCGAGGAGCACCGCCCCCAGCACCTGTCGGGTGGGGAGGTACCAGGCCGGCGGCTCGATATACGCCATGGCGTCGCCCACGGTGACGCCGCGCTCGAGGTGCGCGATCGCCGCGTCGACGTCCTCCTCCGCCAGCGCGATCTCGGCCTCGAGGTGGTGGAGCGCCAGCGCCAGCCGCTGTCCCGCCGTGTTGCCGGCAACGTCGTAGACCTGGTCGGCCAGCGAGGCGTCGTCGTGGGCCCCGCGCAGCGCGCCCAGCTCCTCGCGGGCGGCGTCGATGTCACCCCGGCGCGCGTGGGCGAGGCCGCGGCCGTAGTGCCACAACGCGGTCACGTAGCGCTGGCTCTCGGGGGGCGCCGGCTCGGCCAGCATCTGATCCCAGCGCGCGAAGCGCGCGAGCGTCAGCACCGGTACCGCGAGGAAATCCTCCAGGAACGGATATTCCGGCACCATCTCGGGCGGCACCTTCGAGACCAGACGCCGCGCGGCGGTGAGCGCCGCGTCGCTCTGCCCCGACGCCATCGAGGCCGCCCACAGGAAGTGGATGTTGTGGGTGTAGTAGCCAGCGGCGTAGAAGGCGGTGTCGCTGCACCACGCGAAGAGCGCCTCGTCGGCTTCGGCGGCGGTGACGTTCACCCGAACGGCGTCCTCGTAGCGACCCACGCGCCAGTAGATGTGCGACGGCATGTGCACGAGATGCCCGGCGTCGGGGGCGATGCGGACCAACCGGTCGGCGGCCGCCTCGGCGCGCTCGGGGTCGTACTTCTCGAGGGCGTGAATCCAGTAGTGATTGGCGCCAGGGTGGTACGGCTCCCGGTCGAGGACCGACTCGAGCACCGCGAGCACGATTTCCGTCTCGGGTCGCGGGGTGCCGTCGGCGAGGTAGTAGTCCCAGGGGTGGAGGTCCATCAGCGCTTCGGCGTAGATCGTCGCCGCGTCGACGTCGTCCGGGTAGCGGGCGTGCACCTCGGCCATCGCGTCGGCGAAGGCGCGGTCGAGGGGCCCCCGGGCGGCGCTGGGGTCTTCGGCGTAGCGCTTCGAGAGCGCGTGGATGTAGGCGCGCTCGGCCTCGCTCGCGTGCTCGAGCCGCGCCTGAGCCTCGCCCAGCGCCCCCCACGCCGCCGCCCCCGCCTCGGGGCCCATCGGCGCGTTGATGTTGGGCCCCAACGCCAGGGCGATCCCCCAGTAACACATCGCGCAGTCGGGATCGTGCACGAGGGCTTCCCGGAACGAGAGCACCGCGAGCTCGTGGTTGAAGCCGAACACCAGGTTGATCCCCTGGTCGAAGTAGCGCTGGGCGAGTTCCGACGCGGTGGAGATTGGGTGGTGGTGTTCGCCGAGGTCGCCCTGCAGCCGCATCTCCGAGGGCTGGGTGCCGCCCCCCTGACACCCGCTCCAGGCGAGCGCCAACAGGGCCAACGCGGTGACGATCGCCGCGCCGCCACGCCGTCTCCCGGCGCGCCGCGGGTCCGAGTCGTGGGCAAGAGACCGGGGTTCAGCGTGCATGGCGATGTCCTTTCGGGGCGCGACGCGGCGAGGGTACCGTGTTCCCCCGAGCTGTGGTGTCATCCGCCGATGGTCGACCTGCTCGCTCCTTCCTTCGTGGCGGATCCGCACCCGCATCTCCACGCGTTGCGCGCGGCCGACCCGGTGCACTGGAGCGAGCGGCACCGCGCCTGGGTGCTGACGCGACACGCCGACGTGCAGCAGGCCTTTCGCAGCCGCTCGCTCTCGAGCGAGCACACCGGCGTGGGCGACCAGCGCGACCCGATCGTGCGCGTGCTGCGGAACTGGATGGAGTTTCGCGACCCGCCGGACCACGACCGGTTGCGCCGGCTCGTGCAGCGCGCGTTCACACCCCGGGTGATCGAGGCGCTTCGCCCGCGGGTCGGCGTGCTCGTGGACGAGATGCTCTCGGCCCTCCGGGACGCCGGTGGCGGCGACTACATGGAGGCCTTTGCCTACCCGCTCCCCGCCACGGTGATCGCCGAAATGTTGGGCGTCCCCGTGTCGGACCAGACCGCGTTCCGCGGCTGGTCGGAGGACATCAAGGGGGTGGTCTTTGGCGGCCTCGAGGACGAGGAGCGCTTCCGCCGCGCGCGGCACGGGTTTCTCGAGCTCGAAGGCTACTTCCGCGAGCTGATCGCGCGCTACCGACACGCCCCGGAGGACAACCTCCTCTCGGCCCTCTCCGACCCGGGCTCGGGGCTCGCCGACGACGAGGTCGTCGGGACGAGTGTGCTCCTGCTCTTCGGCGGTCACGAGACGACGTCGAACCTGCTGGCCAACGGTCTCGTCGCGCTCCGCGACTTTCCGGCCGTGCGACACGCGCTGGAGCGCGACCCGAGCGGGGTGCCCCAGGCGGTCGAGGAGTTTCTCCGCTGGGACGGGCCCACCATGCTGATGGTTCGGCTGTGTGTCGAGGACGTCGAGATCGGGGGCGTCACCTTGCGCAAAGGAGACCGGGTGTTCCTCCATCAAACGGCGGCCAACCGCGACCCGGCCCAGTTTGCCGACCCCGACCGGGTCGACCCGGCGCGCTCCGGTCTGCAGACGCACCTGGCCTTTGGCTACGGGACCCACTACTGCCTGGGCGCGCCGCTGGCGCGGCTCGAGGCCGCGATCGCCTTCGACCGGATCGTGCGCGCCCACCCCGATCTCGAGGTCGGCGGCGGTGCCCTCCAGTGGCGTCGAACGATGCTCGCGCGCAACCTCGACCGGCTCCCGGTGGCGTACGGGTCACGCGCGGTCGCTTGAGGCGGTCGACACATCCCGCACTGACCCCCGGGTCACGTCGAACGGTCCCGCGCCGTCGCTTGAGGCGGTCAACACGTCCCGCCCTGACCCCCCGGTCACGTCGAACGGTCTCGCGCGGTCGCTTGATCGGGTCGCCGCGGCGCTAGCGGTAGCGCCGCCCGTCGTGCTCGATCCACCCGCCGGCGCGGCGGCCCGCCGGGTCGCGGTGGGTCCAGTGGATCACCCCGCCGCGATCGTTCCACTCGTACTCGCCGCGCAGCGTCACGCGGTCGCCGACGCGGAGCGCGTCGATGCGGGGCGCGAGGTCGATGTTGTGGCTCACGAGCACCGTGTGTCCGGACTCGAGACGGAGCACGAAACGCTGGTGGCGCGAGCCATCGAGGTCGTCGGCCAGTGTGCGCTCCACCTCCCCCGCCGCGCCGAGCCAGACGTCCGAGCGCCGTTCGGCGAACGCCGACTCCACCGCCGAGGTCGCGCTCTCGGTGGCCGGTGTTTCCGGTGCTGGCGCCGGCGGGAGCTCGAAGCGGTCGAGGGCGAACACCAGCAGCAGGAGCACGACCACCCCGAAGCCGCCGAGTCGCGGGATCCGCCGGAGCCTCACGACGCGCCGTCCCCGGCTCCGCCGCCCCAGGTCGCTACCCTCTCGCCATGAGCGACGCGACCATCACCGGCTACCACGCCCACGTTTACTACCCCGACGAAGCCGCCCGCGCCGAGGCCGCGACGCTCCGCGAAGCGGTGGCCGATCGTTTCGACACGGTGCTCGGGCGCTGGCGCGACGAGCCCGTGGGCCCGCACCCGATTCCGATGTATCAGATCAAGTTCGGCAGCGAGATCTTCGCCACCCTCGTGCCCTGGCTCCAGCTCCATCACGGTTCGCTCTCCGTGCTGATCCACCCCGAGACGGGCGACCACCTCGCCGACCACACCGGCTACGCCCTGTGGCTGGGCCGCCAGCTCGAGCTCCGCACCGACATCTTCGACGACTGAGCCGGCGGACGGCCGGCTAGAAGCCGAACTCGATCACCCCGCCGAGGATGTTGTACCCGTCGTTCTCGTCGTAGATCCCGGCGTTCGAGGTGTGCTGCATCCGCAGCCCGATCCGCACCCGCGAGAGCTCGACGCCGATCGCGGCGTGGCTCGTGAACTGGAACCCTCCGCCGAGATCGTCGCCGCCCCAGCGGTTTTCGGTGATGATCCCCGCGCGCGATCCGATCTCGAGCCAGAGCGGGAGGGATCCGTAGCGGAGCACGAAGCGGGGCCCAGCGCCGCCGACGAACGCGGTGTCGTCGTCGGTCCACACCGCGCCCCCCCCGACCTGGATCTGGGTGGCGAGCTGGAAGCCGTCGTCGGGCCCCCACGCGAAGGGCGTGCTGACGTTGAGGAGCGCCTCGACCTGGCTGTACTCCTCGTCGCCCTCCGGCTCGGCGCCGCCGTACACGCCCACCGAGTCGATTCCCCAGTTGGCGTCGGCCGCGGCGGCGCGACCCGCCGGGCCCGGCAGCCCGAGGGCGGCGGCGAGCCCGGCCGCCAGAACCAACGAAAAGACGGCCCGGGAAAGCCCCGGGCCGTCTCGCCAACACTGCGCCCGCGTGTCCACGCGGGCGACGGTCACGCACTTAGCGCATCGATGCGGGTGTTCCACGCTTGGGAGTGTACTTCACCGCCGGCAGGTCTCGGCCAGAAACCGTGACGTAGAGCTTCATGGTCTCGAGGTTGAGCACGCACGAGGCGGGTACGGTCTTCCCGCCGGAGGAGTTCACACGGGTCTTCCCCGTCCAGGTAAAGTAGTGGCTGGCTTCGCCGTCGCCCCAGTTCTGGGTCTTGGGGAATTCGGCGCCCGGCACCTGCGAACGGATCCGCTCCTGGCACGCGCGCGTGGCTTCGCCCTCGGACACGCCCGCCTGGGCGCTGATCGGGATCAGGGTCGCTGCGACGAGAGCCGCAGCGCAAGAAAGACGCTGAATCAAACGGGGCATGGGATTCGCTCCTCATCCGGCCTGCGAGCCGTTGCGGTCCACCCCCCTCTTCGGAACCCGTATGTCCAACTTGAGGGACCGCGAAGGGCGGATCACAGGCGTCGGACTCATGGAAACCCCCGATCCGGCAACGGGTTGGCAATAATAGGGCAACGCGGGTGCGAGACGGCGGCAGCTCCCGCGCCACTCGCGCGGAGGCTGAAGCGATGAACCCGTCCCCGATCACAGAGCACAGCGCGCACACCGGTGCCCACCGGAGTTTTTTTCTCTCCTCCGGTCCCGAAGACGGACCGCTGCTGGTCTTTGTTCACGGCTGGCCGGAGCTGTCGATCAGCTGGCGTCACCAGCTTCCGGTCTTCGGCGCGATGGGGTTCCGGGCCATCGCGCCGGACCTGCGCGGCTACGGTCGCTCGAGCGTCTACGACCGCCACGAGGACTACGCCCAGGAACCCGTCGTCGGCGACATGATCGCGCTCCTCGATCATCTCGGTGGCGACCGGGCGGTGTGGATCGGCCACGATTGGGGAAGCCCCGTGGTGTGGAACATCGCGAGCCATCACCCCGACCGCTGCCACGGAGTCGCCAACCTGTGTGTACCCTACGCCACCCTCGAGCGCGGTCTCGCGTCCGCGCTCGCCTTGCTCGACCGGGAGCTCTACCCCGAGGACGAGTATCCGGCGGGCCAGTGGGACTATCAGCTCTACTACCAGGAGGACTTCGACGGGGCGCGCCGCCTCTTCGAAGCCGACCCCTACCGGACGGTGAAGCTCCTCTTCCGCTCGGGCGACCCCAGCGGCGAGGGACAACCCGCCGCCCTCACCGCCTCGGTGCGCCGCGGCGGGGGCTGGTTCGGCGGGGCCGACGCGGTCCCTGACCTCCCGCGGGACGACGCAGTGGTGAGCGAGGCCGACCTCCGCGTCTACGCCGAGGCGCTCTCGCGCAACGGCTTCTTCGGGCCCGACTCCTACTACGTGAACCACGGACCCAACGCCGAGTACGCCTCCCGCGCACTCCGCGGCGGTGTGCTCGAGATGCCCGTGCTCTTTCTGTGCGCCCAGTACGACTACGTGTGCGAGACCTACCACTCGCGGCTCGCCGACCCGATGCGCGAGCTGTGCCGCGACCTCACCTTCCAGGTGGTTCGATCGGGGCACTGGATGGCGCAGGAGAAGCCCCGCGACGTGAACGCCGCGCTCGCGGCGTGGCTCGTGCGCAAGCTCCCGGCACTCTGGCCGGAGCCCCCGCTGTGACGAACGCCGGCCGCGGGCGAGAGTCCGGGGACGGTGTGTTAGGTGAGCGCCTTCTCGACGTTCTCGAGGGCGGCGCGGTAGAGGCTTTCGAAGATCTCGCGCACCTCGGCCTCGGGCATCCCCACCGGCTCCCAAGTGCTGCTCCAGGTGACGGTGGCGCGGTCGGGTCCGTCCGCGGCAACCGCCATCGTCGCGACATAATCGCGGACCGGAAGCGGTCCTTCGGTGAGGCAATACCGAAAGCGCATCTCGGTCGCCTCGAAGTGCTCGAGACGTTCGCTCACCCGTCCACCGCCCAGGCTGGCGTCGAGCTCGGCGCTCCGCGTCGCGCCCACGCCTTCGCCGTCGGTGCTCACGGGCCCGACCCCGTCGATCCATTTATGGGTCCCGCCCCACTCGGACACCATCTCCCACACCGCGGCGCTGGGCGCGGCAATCGTCTTGGTGACGGACACTTCGGCCATGGCTCGACTCCTCGTCCGGGCGCCTGCCCCAGAACGCGAGAGTAGCGCCGCGGTGCCCCGTCTGGCGTAGAGTGGGAGCTCCCCTCCACGGCCTCTCGAACGCATCGGCGGGGCCCGCGAGGAATCGAGTGAGGTGGTGCGCCCATGGACCTCAGCGCCTTCGACGCCCTTCCCGAGGTACTCGGCGCGTTCGAGACCTTCCACGAGACCGTCCTCTTCGACCGCAGTGGCGCGCTACAGGGCGGGCTGCCCGAGACGCTTCCCGCGACCCTCTCCGACCTCGAGGCCGCCGCGGCGCAGCTCGACGGCGCGGGCTTTGCCACGGCGTTGCGCGAGGCACTGGGGCACCTCCGCGACGCCGAGCAGGTGCTCCGAAAAGCGGCCCCCGACCCGTCGGTGGCCTTTCTGCAACAGCGACGCGCCTACAGCGAGGCGGTCTACCGGCTCTACCCGCTGCGCCACGAGGTGCCGAGCCTCGCGGCGTTCTGGCTGCTCCCGAGTGCGTTTGGCGAGCGGGAGGCGCTCGAGACGACGTCGCCCGACTGTGACGCGCCGGTGGGCCTGCAGGAGCGGCCCGCTGGCGACGGCCACAGCGCCTACTCCCTCTACGTGCCCGAGGCGTACACACCCTCGCGGCGGTGGCCGTTGATCGTCGCGCTCCACGGTGCCTACGGCCGTGGCCGCGAGTACCTGCTCTCGTGGCTGCGTCCGGCCAAGAGCCGCGGCTACCTCGTGGTCGCGCCGAGCTCCGCCGACGTCACGTGGTCGATCCTGCGGCCCCACCGCGACGCCGGGGCGATCCTCGCCGTGGTCGACGACGTCGCCTCCCGCTACGCGGTGGACGCCTCCCGGGTGCTCCTCACCGGGCTCTCGGACGGCGGCACCTTCACCTACCTCGCGGGGCTTCCCAACGCCGCCCGCTTCGCGGCCTTGGCCCCGGTGGCGGGCGACTTCCACGCGATGATGGATCCGATGCTGCGGCGCGAGCTGGGCCGGGATCTTCCCATCCTGATTGTCCACGGCGCCCGCGACCCGATCTTCCCGGTGCGCTCGATCCGCTCCGCCGTCGAGCTGATGTCCCATCTCGACTACCAGGTCGACTACGAGGAGCTCCCGGACTGGGGGCACGCCTACCCGTATTCGATCCACGAGCGCTTGGTCCTGCCCTGGTTCGAGGCGCTACGCGTGTCGGGCTGAGCCCTCCGATACGCAAGCGGAGCCTCCAAGCTACTGCAGGCGCTGTGGAACCAGCCGGTTATAGTCGGTTCCGGCGATGCGACCGAACCCCCATCCCGACGGTGCTTTTTGCCCGCTCCCTGAGCCTTTTCCAAGCACAGGGCCACCTACCCGAGACACGACCGGGGAGAGTGGAATGCAGACACTGGTGGTTGGAGCCGGACCGGCTGGCCTCACGGCGGCCTACGAGATCGCGCGAAACGGAGCGCACAGCCTCGTCGCCGAACGCGACCCCGTCGTGGGCGGGATCGCGCGGACGCTGAGCTTCCGCGGCTATCGCTTCGACATCGGCGGGCATCGGTTCTTCACCAAGGTCCCCGAGGTCCAGGCGATCTGGGAAGAGATCCTGGGCGAGGATTTCCTGGTCCGCCCGCGGCTGTCCCGCATCTACTACAACGGGCACTTCTTCGATTACCCGCTGCGCCCCGTGAACGCCCTCACTGGGCTTGGCCCGATCGAGGCCGTGCGCGTGATGGCGAGCTACCTGCGCGCCCGCGCGCGGCGCGGCGGCACCGAACACAACCTCGAAGAGTGGGTCACCCGCCGCTTTGGCCGCCGTCTCTACGAGATCTTCTTCAAGACCTACACCGAGAAGGTCTGGGGGATGCCCTGCACCGAGATCGACGCGAGCTGGGCGGCGCAGCGGATCAAGAACCTCGACCTCGGCAAAGCTGTGCTGCGGGCCCTCTTCCCACCCAAGCAGGACGGCGAGGTCATCACCTCGCTGGTCGAGGAGTTCCACTACCCGCGACGCGGCCCCGGGATGATGTGGGAGCGCGCGGTCGACTGGCTCGCCGCCCGCGGCACCAAGACCCTGCTCGAAACCGACGTCGTCCGTCTCGAACACAGCGACGGCGCGGTCCACCACGCGACCCTGCGGCGGCCGGACGGCTCCCAGGAGCGAGTGGCCGTCGACCACGTGATCTCGTCGATGCCGCTCGGGAAGCTGATCCAGGCCCTCGACCCCGCGCCGCCGGCGGCGGTGCTCCAGGCGGCGGCGAGTCTTCGCTACCGCGACTTCCTGACAGTGGGGCTGGTGGTGGACCGACCCGACCTGTTCCCGGACAACTGGATCTACATCCACTCCTCGGACGTCCACGTCGGCCGTATCCAGAACTTCAAGAACTGGAGCCCCGAGATGGTCCCCGACATGAGCAAGACCTTCCTCGG
>CAJHXS010000170.1_pt1 | contig 14573 bp, 15 predicted proteins | sample 9198591 | NCBI WGS metagenome assembly CAJHXS01 (sample SAMEA7708347, study PRJEB35096) | sediment metagenome | biome: marine neritic benthic zone biome [ENVO:01000025]; feature: sediment [ENVO:00002007]; material: shallow marine sediment [ENVO:03000034] sea grass bed [ENVO_01000059] ... | reverse complement strand
TCGGGCTTTGGACGGGGCGGGTTGCCTGGGCGTTGAGCGGCCTTGTGGACTTCGCTCGCCTTTGGCTCGCTGCGCGCGCCGGCGGAGCCGGCGCTTGCGGGCTCGCTGCGCGCGAAGCGGCCGGAGGCCGCTTCGCTTGCTCTAGAGCCTCGAGTAGATCTCGCCGCCGCGTTTGCGGAATTCGCGGCTCTTTTCGCTGAGGCCGCGCTCGCGGGCGGCTTCGGCGTTCTCGCGTTCGGCGGCGAAGTCGCGGATCTGCTGGGTGATCTCCATGCTGCAGAACTTGGGGCCACACATCGAGCAGAAGTGGGCGACTTTGTGCGCGTCGGCGGGGAGCGTCGCGTCGTGGAGCGAGCGGGCCGTTTCGGGGTCGAGAGCCAGGTTGAACTGGTCTTGCCAGCGGAACTCGAAGCGCGCCTTCGAGATCGCGTTGTCCCGGATCTGCGCTCCCGGGTGCCCCTTGGCGAGGTCGGCCGCGTGGGCGGCGATCTTGTACGCGATCACCCCGGCCTTCACGTCGTCGCGGTCGGGGAGCCCGAGGTGCTCCTTGGGGGTCACGTAGCAGAGCATCGCGGTGCCGTACCAGCCGATCATCGCGGCGCCGATCGCCGAGGTGATGTGGTCGTAGCCCGGCGCGATGTCGGTGGTGAGGGGCCCGAGGGTGTAGAAGGGCGCCTCGCCACACCACTCGAGCTGCTTGGTCATGTTCTCCTGGATCATGTGCATCGGCACGTGCCCCGGGCCTTCGTTCATGACAGGACGTCGTGCTCCCAGGCGCGCCGGGTGAGCTCGCCCTGGGTCTCGAGCTCGCCGAACTGGGCGGCGTCGTTGGCGTCCTCGAGAGAGCCGGGGCGCAGACCGTCGCCGATCGAGAACGAGATGTCGTAAGCGGCCATGATCTCGCAGACGTCGTCCCAGTGGGTGTAGAGAAAGTTCTCCTGGTGATGCGCCAGACACCACTTCGCGAGGATCGATCCGCCGCGGCTCACGATCCCCGTGCGGCGCTTCGCCGTCATCGGGATGAAGCGCAACAGCACCCCGGCGTGGATCGTGAAGTAGTCCACCCCCTGCTCGGCCTGTTCGATCAGCGTGTCGCGCATCACCTCCCAGCTGAGCTCCTCGGGGCGGCCGTCCACCTTCTCGAGCGCCTGGTAGATCGGCACGGTGCCGACCGGCACCGGCGAGTTGCGGAGGATCCACTCGCGGGTCTCATGGATGTTCTTCCCGGTCGAGAGGTCCATCGCCGTGTCGGCGCCCCAGCGGGTGGCCCACACGAGCTTTTCGACCTCCTCCTCGATCGAGCTGGTGACCGCCGAGTTCCCGATGTTCGCGTTGATCTTCACCAGGAAGTTCCGGCCGATCGCCATCGGCTCGAGCTCGGGGTGATTGATGTTGGCCGGGATGATCGCGCGACCGCGGGCGACTTCGTCGCGTACGAACTCCGGGGTGATCGCGGACGGGATCGCCGCGCCAAAGCTCTGGCCCGGGTGCTGCGCGGCGATCGCCTCCTGGCCCTCGCGGCGCTGGGTCTCGCGGAGCGCCACGAACTCCATCTCGGGGGTGATCTCCCCGCGACGCGCGTAGTGCATCTGGGTGACGCGGGCGCCGGGGCGGGCGCGCCGCACCGGGCGGCGGTGCTCGAAGCGGAGCGCGGCGAGCTTCGGATCCGCCTCGCGCTCCCGCGCGTAGTGCGAGCCGCGGTCGGTCGCGGTCTCGGTGTCGCCGCGGTCGTCGATCCACGGATCGCGGAGCCCGGGAAGGCCGCGGCGCAGGTCGACCTGGGTGTCGGGGTCGCTGTAGGGGCCGGAGGTGTCGTAGACCAGCACCGGCGGGTTCTCTTCGAGTGCCTCCTCTCCTTCGGCGCCACTCACCGGGGTGGGCGAGAGCTGGATCTCGCGCATCGGCACCCGCAGGTCGGTACGCGACCCTTCGAGGTAGATCTTTCTCGAACCGGGAAGGGGGCCGCGTGTCAACGCGTCCTCGATCTCGACCCTCTGGTTTCGCTGTCCCCGGCCGTTCTGCGACATCGTTGCGACGCCCTCCCGACACACAGGCTAGCAGTCGGGTACGGTGACACGCCCCGCGGAGCCGCTTTGCTAGGTTGCCCCGGCCCCGGATCGCGGGGCCCATGCTCTCGACGGGGAACCCATGACCCAGCAAGACAGCTTTGGCGCCCGCCAGACCCTCGAGGTCGGCGCGCGTCGCTACGAGATCGCGAGTCTGCGCGTGCTCCGGGAGGCCGGCTTCGCCGTCGACCGACTGCCCTTCTCGCTCCGCATCCTCCTCGAAAACCTTCTCCGCAACGAGGACGGGGAGTCCGTGACCCGGGAGGACATCGAGTACCTCGCGCGCTGGAACCCGCAGGCCCAGCCGGAGCGCGAGATCGCCTTTCTCCCGGCCCGGGTGATCCTCCAGGACTTCACCGGTGTCCCGGCCGTCGTCGACCTCGCCGCGATGCGCGACGCGATGACGGAGCTCGGCGGGGACCCCAACAAGATCAACCCGCTGCAGCCCGTCGAGCTGGTGATCGACCACTCGGTGCAGGTCGACCGCTTCGGCACCGAGCTCGCTTTCCAGCAGAACGTCGACCTCGAGTTCGAGCGCAACCGCGAGCGCTACACCTTCCTGCGCTGGGGGCAGTCGGCCTTTGAGAACTTCAAGGTCGTGCCCCCGGGCACCGGGATCGTCCACCAGGTGAACCTCGAGTACCTGGCGCGGGTGGTCTTCGGCGGGGAGGGGCCGCCCGGCGCGAGTGGTCTCCCCCGGGCCTATCCCGACACCCTGGTGGGCACGGACTCGCACACTACGATGATCAACGGAGCCGGGGTGCTCGGTTGGGGCGTGGGCGGGATCGAGGCAGAGGCGGCGATGCTCGGTCAGCCGGTTTCGATGCTCGTGCCCCGGGTGGTCGGCGTGCGGCTCCGCGGACATTTGCGCGAGGGCGCGACCGCCACCGACCTGGTGTTGCGGGTGGTGGAGATGCTCCGCGAGCACGGGGTCGTCGGGAAGTTCGTCGAGTTCTACGGGGACGGGCTCGCCGACCTCTCCCTCGCCGATCGCGCGACGATCGCCAACATGGCGCCCGAGTACGGGGCGACCTGTGGGATCTTCCCGGTCGACGCCGAAACCCTTCGGTACCTGCGGCTCTCCGGGCGCGGCGAGGAGCAGGTGGCCCTGGTCGAGGCGTATATGCGCGAGCAAGGGCTCTTTCACGAGCCCGGGGCCCCCGAGGCCGAGTACTCGGAGCACCTCGAGCTCGATCTCGCCAGCGTGGAGCCCAGCATCGCGGGCCCGAAGCGGCCCCAGGACCGCATCGCGCTCTCCGACTCGAAGGCGGCCTTCCGCCGCGCGCTCGCCGACCTCACCGACGCCGCGACCGCCGCGACCCCGGACCTCCCCCAGCACGAGTCGGCACAGTCCATCGAGATCGGTGGCGAGACGGCGTTGCTTCACCACGGCTCGGTCGTAATCGCCGCAATCACGAGCTGCACCAACACCTCGAACCCCAGCGTGATGCTCGCCGCGGGCCTCGTGGCAAAGAAAGCGGCCCAGCGCGGGCTCGAGACCCGGCCCTGGGTGAAGACCTCGCTGGCCCCCGGCTCGCAGGTTGTCACCGAGTACCTCAAGGACTCGGGGCTGCTCGCCTACCTCGAGCAGCTCCGCTTCCACGTCGTGGGCTACGGCTGCACGACCTGCATCGGCAACTCCGGTCCGCTCCCCGAAGCGGTCGCGGCGGGCGTCGACGCCGGAGAGCTCGTCGTCTGCTCGGTGCTCTCGGGCAATCGCAACTTCGAAGCGCGGGTGCACGCCGCCGTGCGCGCCAACTACCTGATGTCGCCGCCCTTGGTCGTCGCCTATGCCTTGGCGGGACGGATGGACATCGACCTCGACCACGAGCCGCTGGGCATCGACCGCGACGGCGAGCCCGTCTATCTGCGGGACGTCTGGCCGAGCCCCCGGGAAGTCCGCGATCTTGTCGACACCCACGTGACGGCGGGGATGTTCTCGAGCACCTACGCGGAGGTGTTCGAGGGGAGCGCCGAGTGGAACGCACTACCGGTACCCAAAGGCGACCGCTTCGCGTGGGACGAGGGCTCGACCTACGTGCGGCGCGCCCCCTACTTCGAGGGGATGTCGCGAGAGGCGCCCGCGAGCGTCGACGACATCCACGGCGCCCGGGTGCTGGCGCGGCTCGGCGACAGCGTGACGACCGACCACATTTCTCCGGCCGGGAGCATCGCCGCCGATTCGCCGGCGGCCCGCTACCTGCAAGAGCGCGGGATCGAACGCGGCGATTTCAACAGCTACGGGTCGCGTCGGGGCAATCACGAGATCATGATGCGCGGCACCTTTGCCAACGTGCGGCTGCGCAACCAGCTCCGGCCGGGCACCGAAGGTGGGGTGTCGGTGCACATCCCGAGCGGCGAGGAGGGGTCGATCTTCGACACCGCGATGCGCTACGCGGACGGGGGAACCCCGCTGCTGATCCTCGCGGGGAAGGAGTACGGCTCGGGGTCGAGCCGCGACTGGGCGGCGAAGGGCCCGCTGCTCCAGGGCGTGCGCGCCGTGATCGCAGAGAGCTACGAGCGGATCCACCGCTCGAACCTGGTCGGAATGGGGATCCTCCCCCTCGAGTTTCCGACCGGCGAAAGCGCCGAGAGCCTGGGGCTCGACGGGCGCGAGGTGTACGACCTCGCCGGGCTGTCCGAGCTCGTGTCGAGTCGTCTCGCCAGCGGGAACACGCTGCGGGTCGTCGCCACCGGCGACGCCGGTGCGATCGAGTTCGACGCGCGGGTGCGGCTCGATACGCCGACTGAGGTCGACTACTACCGCCACGGCGGCATCCTGCAGTACGTCCTGCGCCAGCTTCTGTAGGGGCTTGCCCGGGGGCCCTAGAGGGCCTGGGCGAGCTCGACCAGGTGCCCGTCGGGGTCGCGCAGGTACGCGGTGCGCTGACCCCAGTCGCGGTCGGTCGGCGCGCAGACCACCTCCGCACCCGCCGCGGCGAACGCGGCGACGGCCGCGTCGACGTCGTCCACCTTGAACCCCAGCTCGAAGCCGGCGGCGCGGGGGTCGGGGGCCGTGAGAGGGATCCCGACCACGCGGCTCATCGCCGCGCGTTCGTAGAGCGCGATCCGCGTGCGCCCGGTGTCGAGCTGGGCGAAGGCGCCCGAGCGGTGGCCGAGCGCCAGCCCGAGCACTTCGGTGTAGAAGTGCAGGGAGCGCTCGAGTTCCGCCACGACGAGCACGACGTAGTCCGCGGCGTCGAGGGCGGGGCGCTCCGGGCGTTCCGAGCGTTCCGAGGGTTGGGACACGGCGTTCGCTTGGTTCGCTCAGGAGGGTTCGCGCGCGATTTCGCCTGGGCCCGGCGCCACGCGGAGTGGCTCGTCGGGCGCGCTGGGCGTGCCGGGGGGATGGACCAGCCCTCCCGACATCACCAACTTGAACGCGTCTTCGACGCTGATGTCGACCGGCCGGACGTCGCGTTCGGGGAGCATCAGAAAGAAGCCCGAGGTCGGGTTGGGGGTGGTCGGGACGAAGCAGTTCACCATCGGCTCGTCGAGGGCTGCGGAGACGATGCCCCGGGTCGTGCCGGTGGTGAAGGCGACGACCCACATTTCGCGGCGGGGGTACTCGATCAAGACGACGCGTCGAAAGGTGCTCTTGCTCTGCGACAGGAAGATCGCTTCGGTGAGCTGTTTGACGCCGCCGTAGATGCTGCGCGCCACCGGCACCCGAGACAGGATCCGCTCGCCCGCCCGCACGAGCTCCGCGCCAAAGAAATGCCGCGCGATCACCCCGAGCAGCAGGATCACCAGCAGTGTGAAGATGGCGCCCACGAAAGGCAGCCGCGGCGGGGCTTCGAGCCCTGGGAACACGAGGTTCAACAGGTGGGGAAGGAGGACGTTGTCGAGCTTCTGGACGATCCAGACGATCGCCCAGATCGTGACGCCGATCGGCGCAAAAATGAGTACGCCGGTAACGAAGTACCGGCGTAGCACTTCTCGGGCCGAGGCCAGGAGGCCTCTCCGAGAACTCATCTCCGAACCGTGCGTCTCTCGATCGGTCACGCGATTCGGATTATCGGCCATTGGGTCGCTCCGGTGTACCACGGGCTCGCGCCTGGCCGGCGTTTACCGTATCGACACTTGGAGCGCCCGAGCTGGAGGATCCGCTTTAGAAGAGCGGGCCTTCCTCATCCGGCGCGTAGGCGCTGATCTCGCACGCGAGGCAGATCACTTCCGCTTCCGGAGTTTCCCAGCTTTCGGCACCATCGAGAATCTGCAAATCCATTGGGCGCATCCCCCTTGTCCGGTGGAGACCGGAGCTTACTCACAGTGCGGTATCGGATCAACCCCGCAAAAACCGTCGCGAATTCCACCCAGAGACGCCCTCTGTTGCCGATCGGAACCCTCCGAAACGCAGCCCTGGCGCAGGCGGGCGGCGCCTCCGAGCCGGATCGGGCCCGGCGTCGGCCGGCGGAGTGCGCACCGTGACCGATTCGGCGTCTCGTCTCGCCGAGCGCGCCAAAGCCCTCGCCCTGGCCCTCGGCTTCGACCGAGCCGGGGTGGCCCCGGCAACCCCGCCCCGCCACGGGGAGGCGTTCCGCGACTGGCTGGAGCGGGGCTACGGCGGCGAGATGGCGTACCTGGGACGGCGCGCCCGCGAGCGACTCGACCCGGGGCTTGTGGTGGAGGGCGCGGCGTCGATGCTCTGCGTGGCGTCGGTATACGCCGACCGCGAGCCCGAACCGCGAGAGCCCACGCCGGGGGTCGCGAAGATCGCGCGCTACGCCCGGGGCGACGACTACCACGACGTGATGCTCGCGCGTCTGCGGGTGCTGGGAGACGCCCTTGAGGCGATGGCGGGGCGCGCGCTGCGCTGGCGCGCGTATGTAGACACCGGGCCGGTCCTCGAGCGCGATGCCGCCGAGGCAGCGGGGCTCGGGTGGATCGGTAAGAACACCTGCTTGATCGACCGAGAGCTCGGGTCCTATCTCTTCCTCGGGGTCTTGATCTCCGACCTCGAGCTTCCCTCCGACGAGCCCGGCACCGACCGCTGCGGCACCTGCACCGCGTGTCTCGACGTCTGTCCCACCGACGCGCTGCGCGAGCCGCGGGTGCTCGATGCGCGCCGCTGTCTCGCCTACACGACGATCGAGCTGCGCGGCACCATTCCCGAGCCGCTGCGCGAGCTCCAGGAGAGCTGGGTGTTCGGCTGCGACCTGTGCCAGGAAGTGTGCCCGTGGAACCGCCGGCGCGGTCGCCCGGCGGAGCCCGTCGCGGGGCTCGGCGAGGGCTTCGCCCCGCGCGACGCGTGGCGGGCGCCGACGCTGCGCTGGCTCCTCGGGCTCGACGAGAGCGCGTGGCGGGCCGCCACCCGGCATTCGGCACTGCGCCGCGCCAAACACCGCGGCCTCCTGCGCAACGCGCTGGTCGCGGCGGGCAACTCGGGCGACCGCAGCCTGATCGCCGCCGTCGAGCCCCACGCGGGCTCGGAGGACCCGGTGATCGCCGAGCACGCGGGCTGGGCGCTCTCGCGGCTCGCGGCGTCCTAATCGGGCCGACGGGCCAGGAGCGATGCCACCCACTCGCGCTGCGGCGTCTCGCGGAGCGCCTCTTCGTGGTCTAACGGAATCAGGTCCGGGAAGAGGGTGGGGAGCTCGTTCTCCCCGAGCAGGAAAGCCGGGTTGCGCGGACCGCTGCCGAGCTCGCGCTGACGGTCGCGAAAGGTCTCGTAGAGCAGGAGCCCGCCCGGCGCGAGGAGCTCGGCCCAGGCTCCGCACCGAGACCGATCGAGAAAGCGGGTCACGACGAGCAGGGCGAAGGAGCCCGGGCGAAACGGCAGGCCGCGGGCGTCTTCCGCGTCCCCGGCGACGACCTCGATCCCGGGGACCCCTGCGAGGGTGTCGAGCGAGTCGCGGTTGCGGTCGAGCCCGACGACCCGGAGCCCCCACTCCGCGAGCAGTCGGGCGTGTCGACCCCGTCCGCAGGCGAGATCGAGGCAGAGGCCGGTGCGCCCACGCGCCTGCAGCGTCTCGCGGTGGCGCACCACGAAGGGAGAGGGCGGGGCGGGGGCCTCAGCCACGGGCTTCGATCCGCTCGACCGCGCGGCCCGGGAAGTCGGTCACGAGCCCGTCGACCCCGAGCTCCAGGAGCCGGTCCATTTCGTCGACGTCGTTGATGGTCCACACGTGGACGGCGATGTCGTGGGCATGGGCGTGGGCCACGAAGGGGGCGGTCACCAGGGCGCGGCCCGCGAAGAATGCCGGAACCTGGAGCACCGAGAGCCACCCCGGCGGTTCCGCGCCCGCGAGCGCGCTCTTCAAGAAGGCCGCGATCTCTCCGGTGCAGGCGCCGATCGCGACCCCCGCCGCGCCGGCTTCCGCCCGCGCGCGGAGCCCCGCCATGGTCTCGTCGTCACCGGTGGTGAGGAGCACGCGGTCGCCGGCGTCGGCCGCGGCGACCGCCGCGAGCGCGGCGTCGGCAAGACGCGGGTCGCGGTCCTTGAGCTCGACGTTGAACCTCGCCTCCGGGAAGGTCGCGAGGGTCTCCTCCAAGGTGGGGATACGCACGCCTCGACCTCGGTAGGGGTGGCCCGCTGTCCGACCCCGTGGCGGGCTCCAGTGAAAGCCCGCGTCCAGCCGACGCAGCGCCGCGAGCGGATGCGCGGAGACGGCCCCGCTCCCGTCCGTCGTGCGGTCCACCTCTGCATCGTGCACGAGCACCGCGACTCCGTCGCGGGTGAGCCGGGCGTCGGTCTCCACGATCGCCGCGCCCCGGGTGAGGGCGCGCTCGAACGAGGTGAGCGTGTTCTCCGGGCACTCCCCCGCCGCACCGCGGTGGCCGAGCACGCAGGGCGTAGGGAGTCGCAGGAAGGGGTGCTGCATAGGTTCCGGTATTCTCCCGCCCGTGGTCCTCACCAGAGCGTCCATTCTCGAGGAGCTCGAGTCCGGGCGCCTCGTCATCGACCCCCTCGCGCTCGACCAGGTGGGACCGGCCTCGATCGACCTCACCCTGGGCACCGAGATGCGCGTGATCGCGCCCGGGGCGACCCCGATCCCGATCCGCGACGAGACCGATTTCCGCGACCACACTGAGACCCGGTCGCTCGAAGCCCCCTACGTTCTCGAACCCGGCGGGACCATCCACGGCATCACGGTGGAGCGCATCACCCTTCCGGACAACCTCTGTGGTTTTCTCGAAGGCCGCAGTCGCTTTGCCCGCTTGGGCTTGATGATTCACGTGACCTCGGCCTTCGTCCAGCCCGGCGTCGACAACCGTCAGGTGCTCGAGATCAGCAACGTGGCCGGCCACCCCCTCGAGCTGGTCCACGGGGTGCGGCTCTGTCAGATCGTGCTGATGCGCACCGAAGGCCGCGCCGTCTACCGGGGCCGCTTCGCCACCCAGGATCGCCCCTAGGCAGTGCGGGCGGTCGTCCAGCGTGTGCGCAGCGCCGAGATCCGGGTGGCCGGCGAGCCGGTCGGCGCGATCGGCCCGGGCCTCCTCGCGCTGGTGGGGGTCGGCCGCGGAGACGACGCCGCGAGCGCCGAGCTGCTGGCGTCCAAATTGGTGCAGATGCGGGTCTTCGCGGACGAAGCGGGCAAGATGAACCGCAGCCTCCTCGAGAGCGGAGGCGCCCTGGCCCTCGTCTCGCAGTTCACGCTCTACGGCGATCTGCGGAAGGGGCTGCGGCCGTCCTTTGGCGGGTCGGCGCCCGGCCCCGAGGCGGGGCCGCTCTTCGACGCGGTGGTCGCAGCCGCAGCCCGGGCCGGGGTGCCCGTCGCGACTGGGCGCTTCGGCGCCCAGATGGAGGTCGAGCTCGTCGGGGACGGCCCGGTGACCCTCCTCCTCGACACCGACCGCACCTTCTAGACACGTAGCTGCCCCGGGGGTGGACGCCTACGGCGCGGCGTCGACCCGGGGATCGATCGAGGGCGCCGGCGCGATTGCGTTCATGTGGGCTTCGCTCGCCTTTGGCTCCCTGCGCGCCCAAAGCGCTCTCGATCTCGGGAGGGGCGCGATTGTTCAGCTTGACGGACTTCGCTCGCCTTCGGCTCGCTGCGCGCCCAGGGGGCTTGCAGCGTGGTGCACGCGGGGCAAACTCCGTTTGTGGGGGAACTAGCGCGCCGGGGGGTGCGCTCCATCGAGAGGGAACACCGTGATCAACATCCAGGACGAGACCCGGCCGCGCAGTGCGAGCCGGGCGAACCAGTGGTACGCCGTGCTGGCGGCGGGAGCCTTGCTCTTCGCCTCTGCGGCGCACGCGGAGGGAGAACGGGTCGGCAGCGAGGCTGGCATGGGCGCAGCGTCGGCGGGGCTGTCGCTGCTCTACGGGCCTGCCAAGCTGATCTACGCCGGTGGCGGCGGGCTGGTCGCCGGCATGGCCTACGTGGTTTCCGGCGGCGACAAGCAGGTGTCGAAGCCGATTCTCGACGCGGCGATGCGCGGCGACTACGTGGTGACACCAGAACACCTCAACGGCACCCGCCAGATCGAGTTCGTCGGCCGCAACCCCGAGGCCCGGGAGCTGCGGGAGCAGACCGAGGCTTGGGAAGACGTCAATTCCGAAACCGAAGGCGAGCCGCCCGCGTACCAGTCAGAAGACGAGGAATACGGGCCCTGGCAGTCGCCTGAGGACGAGGGCAAGGACTCCGCCTGGGTCCAGCGCTAGCCGAGATCCGGCCGCTGCGCTGCCCGAGGCAGCAGACCCGCGGCGGCCGGATATGCTAGCGCCATGACCGAACTGGGGATCGCGTCTCTGCTGACCGCGTTCGCGGCCGGCATGCTCTCCGTGCTGTCTCCGTGCGTGATGCCCTTGATGCCGGCCTATCTGTCGCTGGTATCCGGGATGTCGCTCGACGAGCTTCGCGACCCGGAGGCCAGCCCGTCTTCTCGGCGCCGCGTGCTAATCGGGGCGTCGGCCTTCATCCTCGGGTTCTCGGTCGTCTTCGTGCTGCTGGGGGCCTCGGCGTCCGCCATCGGCCCGCTGCTGCGCACCTGGCACGTCGAGGTCGCGGGTGCGCGGCTCGGCGTTGCCCAGCTCGCCGGTGGGCTGATCTTTGCGATGGGCCTCCACGTCACCGGCTGGATGCGCATCCCGTGGCTCGACCGCGAGCAGCGCTTCGATGTCGCAGCCGTGGCCGGGCCGGCGGGGGCAGCGCTGGTGGGCGCCGCCTTCGCCTTCGGCTGGACCCCGTGCATCGGCCCGATTCTGGGTGGCATCCTCACCCTCGCCGGGTCCCGGGACACGGTGGGCGATGGGGTGTTGCTGCTCGCCACGTATTCGCTGGGGCTCGGCGTTCCCTTCTTCGCCGCCGCCTTCAGTCTCGAGGCCTTTCTCCGCGCCTTCGCCTCGGTCCGTCGTCACTTCCACCGCCTCGAGCTCGCGTCGGGGGTCGTGCTGATGGGGGTGGGGCTCCTGGTGATGACGAACCAGCTCACCCGGCTCTACGGCTACTTCGCGTTTCTGGAGCGTTGGGTGGTTGCCCTCGAGGAGACCCTTCTGTGAGCCGGCCGGTGCGGCGACGGTTCGCCCACGGGGGAGTTCGCGGGTGGCGGCTCGCTGTGGCCCTCGCGCTCGCGGTCTCCCTGGGGGCCTGCGGGGCGCCCGAACCCGGCGCCCCGAGTCCGCCCGCACCGGAGTTTCAGCTGGAGAGTCTCGGGGGTGGGGAGCTCTCCCTCGAGGATTTTCGAGGGAAGACGCTGATCGTCGATTTCTGGGCCACCTGGTGTGTGCCGTGCCTCGCCCAGATCCCCATCCTCAACGCCTTCTCGGCGGAGCACGCAGCGGAGGTCGCGGTGCTGGGCGTCTCGGTCGACGCCGAGGGGCGGGCGGCGGTGGAGGACTTCGTCCAGCGGGTGCCCATCGACTATCCGGTGCTCTTCGGTGACGAGGCCCTGGCGCGCAGCTACGGCGCTCCGGGGTTTCCAGCCCTCGCGGTGGTGGACGAAGAGGGCCGGATCGACTCCCTCCACGTCGGGCTGATCACCCCCGACGATCTCGAAGCCGCCGTCGCGGCGGCACGCGACTGAGCAGAATCGCTCAAGCCACACGCAGAACCGGTCGAATCACCCTGTCGTAGGGTGAAAAACCCGACCCCGCCGGGGCCGGGTGGGACCGGGGTGGAGCGCGGAGCAGCAATGGCGTCGAAACCGGGACAAGGTGGAGCGGACCACGCCGAGCGCGAGTTCGCCGCCGGTGAGGTGCTCTTCGACGCCGGCGACACGCCGAACGCGGCCTACTTCGTCCGCAGCGGCGAGCTCGATCTGCTGAGCCCCGGCCCCGGGGACATCCTCCGTCTCACCGATCGCATCGGACCCGGCTTCTGCGCTGGCGGCATCGATGTCCTCACCGGACGCGACCGTGTCTTCCAGGCGCGGGCGGCCTCGGAGCTGCAGACCGTGGAGGTGGCGGCCGAGACCTTTCGGACCATGTGCGCCGAACGGCCGGGGATCGCGCTGCGTCTCCTCGAACAGCAGGCACAGCGCACCGACGACCTCGAGCGCCGCTTGGGCGCGGTCGGAGCCGACGATCTGGTGCGCCCGATCGTGTTCGCGCTCTTGACCGAGGCCGAGCCCGCGGAGCGAGGCGTCCGGGTCACGACCACGCTCCGCGAGCTCAGCACACAGTCGGGGCTGTCTCTCCGCGAGACCCACCGCGGCCTCCAGCAGCTCTTCGAGGCCAAGCAGGTGCGACTCCACGACGACGCCCTGTGGATCCCTGAGCCCGAGGCGCTGCGAAACCAGCTCGACGGCACCCCGCTCGCCGACGCCATCGCGCCTTAACCTTCGGATTCCCCTCAACAAAGCCCGGATCCTCCGCGTTGACCCCCCCGGGACCGCTGAGTTAGCTTGCCGATCCGCCGCGCGCGCGCCCGCGCCGCCAGGGGCGGGTAGACCCGACCGGGGAGGACAGGGGTTGCTGGACCGCGACGCGGTCGCGCGCGATGACGGCGAGACGCGGTGCAGGTGGAGGTCCGCGCGCGAACGCCGCATCGCGATCCGCGGGGCGTCCGCGGCCGCGCTCGTGTCCCTGCTCGCGGCGACCGCCGGTGCCCCCGGCGCCCACGCCCAGGGGAGCGATCCCTCGGCGTCGGCAGTGAGCTTCGATTCGGGGTTTGTGCTGCGCGCCGACGAACTCGAGCTGCGCAGCGCCGAGCGCGTCTACCTGGCGCGGGGCAATGTCGAGGTCGAGCAGGAGGGCCGGCTGCTCACAGCCGACCGCGTGATGTTTGACGACAACACCCGCCTCGGGGTCGCCACCGGCAACGTCCGCGTGTCGGAAGACGGCGACGTCCTCGAGTCGACCTTCCTGCAATTCGATGTCGACTCGTTGCGCGGGACGGTGTTCGAAGGCGAGCTCGTCGCGGCGAATGCGGCGTACACGTTGACCGGGAGCGAGATCCAGAAGACCGGGAACAAGACCTACATCGTCGACGACGCGCGCTTCACGACCTGCGACTGCCCGGAGGAGAACGATCGAGATCCCTGGGCGATCCGCTCCGGTCGCGCCGACCTCGAGCTCGACGGGTACGCCGTCGCGAGCAACAACAAGGTCGATGTCCTCGGGTTCCCGATGATGTGGATTCCCTGGTTCTTCTACCCGCTCAAGGAAGAGCGCACCACGGGCTTTCTCGCCCCAGAGGCCGGGCGATCGAGCCGCGGGGGCATCGAGGGCAAGCTCCCGTTCTTCTGGGCGGTGCGCGACAACGTCAACCTCACGCTCACCCCGGAGTACCAGAGCAAACGCGGATTCAAGCCCGCCGCAGAGGTGGAGTACGTCACCGGCGAGCGCTCCTACGGGGAGCTCTACGGGATGTGGATCCACGATCGCGACATCGACCCCGACGACAACCCCGACGAGAACTTCGACAAGGACCGCTGGGGCGCGCGGTCGCTCCAGCTCCACGACCTGCCCGCCGGGTTCCGCCTCCACATGGAGACGGCGCTGACCTCGGACAACAACGTCCCCTTCGACTTCAACGACTTCTCGGACTACCGGCTCGAGCGCTACCTCCACTCTCGGGGCTTCATCGCCGGGGGCTACGGTGGCGCGGGGCGGCGCGTGCTCGGCAGCGTCGGGGTCGAGCTCTCCGATGATCTGCAGAGCCCCGACCGCGACGACCGCGACGATTTCATGCTGCACCGGCTCCCGACACTGGAGCTCAACCTGCTGAGCGGCGAGCTCCCGGGTCTCACCGGGCTCATCGCCAGTGGGCAGATGGAGTACACCTACTTCCAGCCCTATCGCGATCCGGACGGTCTCTTCGACGCGCCCTGGCTGGTCTCCGACCGCTTCTACGACACCGGTCTGGACGCGATCCAGGACGGGAAGGAGCGGGTCAAGACCGGCGCGCGGGTCCCGTGTCGCTTCCCCGGCGATCCCCAGTGCGACATCAACCGCGACACCGGGGTCACCGAGCTCGACGGTGTCTTCCAGGAGGGCGAACCCCTCGCCGACGACGGCCACCGGATCGTGGTCAACCCGCGCTTGTCCTATCCGGTGCACTGGAACTTCCTCCACTTCGTGCCAGAGGTCGCCTACCACGGCACCTTCTACTCGGCGGACAG
>CAJHXS010000367.1_pt1 | contig 14633 bp, 11 predicted proteins | sample 9198591 | NCBI WGS metagenome assembly CAJHXS01 (sample SAMEA7708347, study PRJEB35096) | sediment metagenome | biome: marine neritic benthic zone biome [ENVO:01000025]; feature: sediment [ENVO:00002007]; material: shallow marine sediment [ENVO:03000034] sea grass bed [ENVO_01000059] ... | reverse complement strand
CGAGTGTGCCGTTGGCGTCGACGCTCACACAGGTGGCCGTGCTGGCGGGCTGCAGGGCGTCGCCGCCTTTGAAGTGGCCCTTGGCGATGATGTCCTGGGTGAAGGCGCCGTAGGCCTGCCACATCTCCTGATCCTCGGGGCTGCCGGGCACCCGGGCGGAGTAGTCGCGGTAGATCAGGGCCATGTACTGCATCGTTGGGTCTCCTGGGGATGGCGCGCGGGGCGCGGTTCATCCCCCCGTCGTGTGGCCGGGTCGGATTTCGACACGCCGTTCAAGATTCTCGCGGCGGCGGCGCCTCGTCCACGGCCACGGCGCCAAAGGGCGCGGTCAAGGCCCAGGCGAGCTCGTGGGGGCGCTCGGCCTGGAGCGCGGCGAGGCCGATCGTCATCGCCCGATGGCCCACCGCGGGCTGCGCGCGGTAGCTGCGAAAGAGCCAGTCCCACCACGGGAGGTTGAACCCGAAGTTGCTGTGGGTTTCGCGGGGTGTCACCGAGTGGTGCACCCGGTGCATGTCGGGGGTCACGACGACCCGGCGCAGCGCGCGATCCAGCCCGCGCGGAATCTCCAGGTTCGCGTGATTGAAGAGAGAGGTCGTGCTGAGGATCGCCTCGAAGAGCAGCACCGCGAGCGGCGAGGCGCCGAGACCCACCACCGCCACGGCCTTGACCGCGAGGGAGAGCCCGATCTCGATCGGGTGGAAACGCACGCCGGTCGTCCAGTCGAAGCCGCGATCGGCGTGGTGCACCCGGTGCAGCCGCCACAGCGCGGGCACGGCGTGGAAGACGCGGTGCTGGAGGTAGATCACGAGGTCGAGGGCGAGGAGCGCGACGATGAGCGCCACCGGGGCGGGAAGGTCGAGGGCGGGGAGCAGCCCCAGCCCGCGCTGCTCGGCGGCGATGGCGACCCCGACCGCCCCCGCCGGCACGACCAGACGGACCCCGATCGTGTTCAGGGCGAGCAGGGCCAGGTTGGCGACGCGGCGCGGCCGCGGCGGCGGCTCGCTGCGTCGCCGCGGTGCCAGTGCCTCCCCGATGGCGAGGCCGACGAGTGCTGCCGCGAACAGCGCGACGCGGAGCGTCGCCTCGTGGCTCGCCGGCGTGTCCACGGCCTAGAGGTCGATCGGTAGCACCAGGTGCTCCTGGTAAATGAAGTCGCGGTGCTCCATCAGGGGAGCCGCTGCCGCGTCGACGGCGGGGTCGAAGTTTTTGTAGGCGGGGCGGAAGTCGTCGACCATCGGGTTCTGCTCGGGCGGCAGGGGGTCGATCAGATGCGAGAAGCACGCCCAGTAGACGTCGAGGGCCGTGAGCGTGTCGCCGATCAGGTAGCGGCACCCCGCGGCGCGCTGCGCTTCGAGCTGCCCGGCCAGCGCTCCCAGGATCTCGAGGGTGCGCGGGGTCGCCGCCGCGGCGGCCTCGGGGGAGTAGCCGTACTTCGCGCCGAAGGCCTCGAACATCGCCCGCGCCTCCGCCGGGAGGTCGGGGTTCGTGAGCATCATGTGGACGTTGATCATGCGGCGGTTCCACCCGAACCCGTGCATCCCACAGATCTCGTTGGCCAGCCCGAACATCCGCGTCCGCAGCTCGAGATCGGAGGGGATGAGCGCGGGCTGGGGCTCGATGCGCTCGACCAGGAAGAGCTGCTCGGCCCAGTTCGACTTGGGGTGCTCGTCGTTCCACGCGATCACCGGCACCGAGTCCTGGGCACTCCAGTCGATCAGCTCGCTGTGATTGCCGCCCAGCTCGAAGAGCGCGCGGGTGTAGGGGATCTTCTTCAGGTCGAGCATGTTGCGGATCGACTCCGCCCACGGGCCCGGCACCACATTGGCGCACACGATCCGCATCCCGTCCAGCTTGCGCGCCTCGGCGACACTCACGTACTCGGCCATGAGAGATCCTCCTTTGGGTGGAGGGTATCCCGTCTCGCGCCACGGCGAGCGCAGCCGAAGGTCCGGCGGGCTAGGGTCGGGACGAGATGGCGCACTACACGTGTCCGATGCACCCGGAGGTGCGCGAGGCGGGCCCCGAGGCCTGCCCGCTCTGCGGCATGGCCCTCGAGCCCGAGGAGATCAGCGCCGACGAGGAGGTCTCCCCCGAAGAGCTCGATATGACCCGGCGCTTTCGGGGGTGTCTGGCGCTCACGGTGCCGCTCTTCGCGCTGGCGATGGGCGAGATGGTCGTGGGACGCAGCGCCGGCTGGAGCCACGGGGTGCAGCTCGCCCTCGCCACCCCCGTCGTCGTCTGGGGGGCGGCCCCCTTCTTCGCGCGTGGCTGGGCTTCGCTCCGGACCCGCAGCCTCAACATGTTTACGTTGATCGCCCTCGGTGTGGCGGCCGCCTGGCTCTTCAGCGCGGTCGCGACCCTCACGCCCGGCGTCTTTCCCCCGTCGTTCCGCGGTGCCGACGGGCGGGTGGCCGTCTACTTCGAGGCGGCTGGGGTGATCGTCACCCTCGTGCTGCTGGGCCAGGTGCTCGAGCTGCGCGCCCGCCGCCGCACCGGCGCGGCGCTGCGCGGCCTGCTGGGCCTGGCGCCCGCGACGGCGCGCCGGGTGGCGGAGGACGGCGTCGAGACCGACGTGCCCCTCGACGCGGTTGCGGTGGGCGACCGGCTGCGGGTGCTCCCCGGGGCGAAGGTGCCCGTCGATGCCACGGTCCTCGAGGGCGAGAGCCACGTCGACGAATCGATGCTGAGCGGTGAGCCCGAGCCGGTGGCCAAAGGGCCCGGCGACGCCGTGACCGGCGCCACCCTGAACGGCCGCGGCAGCCTGCTGGTGCGCGCCGAGCGCGTCGGCCGCGACACCCTGCTCGCCCAGATCGTGGCCCTCGTCGCCCAGGCACAGCGCAGCCGCGCGCCGATCCAGCGCACCGCCGACCGGGTCGCCGCGGTCTTCGTGCCGGCGGTGATCGGGGTAGCCCTCGTGGCGTTCGCGGTGTGGGCCACCCTCGGGCCCGAGCCGCGGCTGGCCTACGCGCTGGTGAACGCGGTGGCCGTGCTGATCATCGCGTGTCCCTGCGCCCTCGGGCTCGCGACGCCGATGTCCGTGATGGTCGCGATGGGTCGCGCCGCGACGGCGGGGGTGCTCTTTCGCGACGCCGAGGCCCTCGAGACTCTTCGTCGGGTCGACACCCTGGTCGTCGACAAGACCGGCACGCTCACCGAGGGCGCGCCGCGTCTGGTCTCGGCGCAGCCCGCGGCGGGCTTTGACGAGCTGACACTCCTGCGTGTCGCGGCGGCGCTCGAGATCGGCAGCGAGCACCCGATCGCCGACGCCGTCGTCGCCGGGGCGCGGGCCCGCGGGGTCGAGCCGCCCCCGTGTGAGGGCTTCGAAGCCCTCGCCGGCTACGGCGTCTCCGGGCGGGTCGACGGCCGCAGCGCGCTGGCCGGCAGCGGCGCGCTCCTCGCGTCGCGCGGGGTCGACCCGGCCGATCTGGCGAGCCGCGCCAACGCGCTGCGCGCGGAGGCGCGCAGCGTTGTCTTCGTGGCAGTGGACGGCGAGGTGGCGGGGCTCCTCGCGGTAGCCGACCCCATCAAGGAGACCAGCGCCGCCGCCCTCGACGGGCTCCGCGCCGCCGGGCTGCGTCTCGTGATGCTGACCGGCGACCACCCGGCGACCGCCGGCGCCGTCGCGGCGCGGCTCGGCATCGAGGAGGTGGAGGCCGGGGTGCTCCCCGCCGACAAGGCCCTGCACGTCGCGCGGCTCCAGGCCCAGGGCCGCGTGGTGGCGATGGCCGGCGACGGCATCAACGACGCCCCGGCCCTCGCCCGGGCCGACGTGGGCATCGCGATGGGCACCGGCACCGACATCGCCATCGAAGCCGCGGGCGTCACCCTGGTGGGGGGCGACCTGCGCGGCATCGAGCGCGCCCGGCGGCTCAGCCAGGCGACCCTCGAGAACATCCGCCAGAACCTGGCCTTCGCCTTCTCCTACAACGCCCTCGGCGTTCCGATCGCCGCGGGCGCGCTCTACCCCGCGCTGGGGCTCCTGCTCCACCCGATGATCGCGGCAGCGGCGATGAGCCTGAGCTCGGTCTCGGTGATCGCGAACGCCCTGCGTCTGCGCCGCGTCGCGATCTAGGACACCCTTGGGCGCGTGACGGCGCGGCGCATCCACATCCACCACGAGAACCCGGAGCTCTTCCGCGACGCGCTGGCCGCGGCTCTCGACCCGGCCGCGTGGGAGCTCGTCTGCTGGCGGGAAGAGGCGGAGTTCCGCGCGGGGATCGGCGAGGCCGAGTTCCTGTTGGCCTTCCGCCCGCCCCGCGGCCTCTGGGCAGGCGCCGGGCGGTTGCGCTTTCTGCAGATGACCGGCGCCGGAATCGACACCCTGCTTCCGGCGCCCGACCTGCCGCCGGCGGTGCGTATCGCGAACGCCCGCGGCATCCACGGCCTCCACATGGCCGAGTTCGCGCTGGCGATGATGCTGGCCTTCGAAAAACGCATCCCCACCTGGCTCGACCAGCAGCGCGACCACCGCTGGCAACGCCGCGGAATCCGCACCCTCCACGGCAGGACGGTGACGATCCTGGGCCTCGGCGCGATCGGCGCCGACGTGGCGCGGATGTGCGGCATGATGGGGATGCGGGTGACGGGCACCCGGCGCAGCGGCGCCCCGATGGAGGGCGTCGACCGGGTGGGGCGCCCCGCGGAGAGCGCCGCGCTCCTGGCCGAGGCGGACTACGCCGTGGTGCTGCTGCCGCTCACCCCCGCCACCCGCGGCGCCCTCGACGCGGCGCTCCTCGACGCCCTGCCTCGACACGCCGTGCTTGTGAATCTGGCCCGCGGCGGCATCGTCGACGAGGCCGAGCTCATCGCGCGGCTCGAGGACGGCCGGCTGCGGGGCGCCGCGATCGATGTCTTCGAGCGCGAGCCGCTCCCCGCCGACGATCCGATCTGGAAGGCGCCGAACACGATCCTCACCCCCCACATCTCGGGCTGGTTCCCCGGCTACGCCGAAAAGCTCGCCGAGATCTTCGCCGAGAACCTGGGTCACCTCGAGCGGGGCGAGCCGCTGCGCAACGAGGTGGATCGGGAGCGCGGCTATTGACGTCGCCCGTCGGGTTCGAGCCCCCGCCGCGACCCCAGCGCGTCGTCGACGTCTCGATGCGGGACGGGGCGCTGCTGCGCGTGCGGGTGCACGGCAACCCGGAGGGCCCCCGGCTGCTCGTGAGCCACGGCAACGGCCTCGCGAGCGATGGCTACTACCCCTTCTGGCGGCACTTCCTCCGCGACTTCGAGGTGCTGGTCTACGACCAGCGCAACCACGGCTGGAACCCGCGTCACCGCGAGGACGCCCACGTCTTCGAGAGCTTCGTCGGCGACCTGGCGACCCTGCTCCGGGAGCTTCCGGCGGCCCTGCGGCCCAAGCCGACCTGCGGCGTCTTCCACTCCCTCTCGGCGATCGCCGCCGTCGCCCACGCCCTCGAGCACCCCTGGCCCTGGGACGCGCTCGTGCTTTTCGACCCCCCCTTCTGCCCCGCCCCGGACGACCCCGCCTACGCCGAGGCCCGGGCCCAGGAGCGGGCGCTCTCCGAGGGGGCCGCCCGGCGCCGCCCGCACTTCGACCACCCCGGCGAGCTGGCGGCCAAGCTCGAGCAGGCCATGGGGGGCCCGGGCGCGCCCGCCTGGGTGCCCGGCGCCTATGAAGGGATGGCGCGCGCGGTGCTGCGGGAGCGCCAAGAGGGGGGGTTCGAGCTGGCCTGCCCCGGCACCTTCGAGGCCAAGATCTTCGCCGAGAACTCCGCCCTCGATCTCACAACACGTCTCATCGAGCTCCCGGGCCCGGTGCTCTTCCTCTGCGGCGACCCCGAGCGCCCCGGCGCACGCGCGCCGGCCCTGCTGAACCGCCGGCTCGCCGATGAGCACGGCCACGCCTACCACGCCCCGCCGGGCGCCACCCATATGCTCCAGCTCGAGCAGCCTCACCAGTGCGCTCAGCTGACGCGGACGTTCCTGCGGGAGCAGGGGGTGTTGGAGTGGGCTAGATGACCCCCTTGTCTCGCAGGGTCGCGACCTCGCTTGCCTCGAAGCCGAGCTCGCCCAGGATCTCGTCGGTGTGTTCTCCCGGTGCGGGGGGGAAGCGGCGGACGGAGCCCGGGGTCTCGGAGAGCTTCAGGGCGATGCCGGGCTGCATCACCTTCCCCACCTCGGGGTGCTCGAGCTCGAGGGCCATTTCGCGATGGCGGATCTGGGGGTCGTTCACGACCTCCGGGAGGTCGTAGACCGACCCCACGCAGACGTCGTGCTCCATCAGGAAGGGGAACCACTCGTCCCGGGTGCGGGTCTTGATCAGCGCCTGGATCTCGCCGCGCGTGCGCTCGTGGAGCTCGTCGGCGGGGCCGGCGAAGTCGCGGGCGCGCAGCGAGGCCTCCTTCCACTCGGGCCGTTCGACGGCGTCACAGAAGTTGTGCCAGAGCCAGGGCTCGGTGCAGCCCAGGCTCAGGAGCTTCCCGTCCTTCGTCTCGTAGGTGCCGTAGAAGGCGTAGTCGCCGCTGAAGACGCCCTTGCCCCGCTCGGGCACCGTCCCCCGCTTGAAGAAGTCCTGCACGTTGGGGGCGGCGCAGAGCAGCGAAAACGTCGTGTCGAGATAGGAGACGTCGACGAGCTGCCCGCGGCCGGTCTGCTGGCGGGCGAACAGGGCCAGCAGCACGCCGATCGCCCCGTGGAGGGTGGCGCCGGCGTAGTCGGCGACGACGTTCAGCGGGATCGCCGGCCGCCCCTCGGCCCCGCCGAGACAGCTCAGCACCCCGGCCAGGGAGAGGTAGTTGATGTCGTGGGCGGGGGCGTCCCGGTAGGGCCCGTCCTGGCCGAAGCCGCTGAGCGAGCAGTAGACGAGGCGCGGATTCCGGGCCGAGAGGGTCTCGTAGTCGCCCCCCAGACGCTTCATGACCCCGGGCCGGAACCCCTCCACCAGGACATCCGCCTCCTCGGCCAGGCGCTGGAGCACCTTCTGGCCCGCCGGGTCCTTGAGATCGAGGGCGATGCTGCGTTTGTTGCGGTGGAGGAAGGTGGCGGCCTGGGCCCGCTCGTCCTTCTCCCGGGTGAGCTGGCCCCCCGGCGACTCCACGTAGATCACCTCGGCCCCCATGTCCCCCAGCATCATCGTGAGGAACGAGCCCGGAGCCACCCGGTTGACCTCCAGCACCTTGATTCCGTCGAGCGCACCCGGCATCTTTTGCCTCCCTCGGCTTGGCAGTGGGCCCCATCTTAGCCCCACCTCGGGCCCCGGAAGACCCCGGAGGCCCTCCCCGAGGGCCGTCTTCCGTTATGATTCCAAGTCGCCGCGGGGAGGCCCCCGCAGGCCCTAGCCCGGCCCAGCACCGGTACCGGAGAACTGAATGGATTCGCATCGGCCTGACGAGATTCGAGCGCGCTACCGGTCCCTGGTAGACGGGGGCGCCGACGAGGGCGACTGGGCCTACGCGTGGCGCTCGGAGATCAACCGCGGCGGCTTCAAGGCCGTCGACCTCCTCATGCGCGAGATCGTCGACCAGGGCAAGTGCGTCGGCTGCGCCGCCTGCGTGACCGTCTGCCCCACCGACGTCTTCGACTACATCGACGAAGTACCCGTCGACACCCGCGACGAGGCCTGCGTCCACTGCGTGCTCTGCGCCGACGTGTGCCCCTCGCTGCGCCCCCCCGACCCCGACGCCAACGACGTGATCGGCCTGCGGGCCCCGGTAAAGGACGACGGCTACGGCCCCTACAACTACGAGTTCCTCGCGCGCAGCGTGAAGAGCGACATGGTGAAGGCCACGCAGGACGGGGGCTTCACCACCGAGCTGCTGATCCACCTGCTGCAGATCGGCGACATCCAGGGCGCCGTGCTCGGCGACACCTACAAAGACAACCCGCAGCAGGGCTTTCAAAAGCTCGCCACCACCCCCGACGAGGTGATGGCGTGCGTCGGGTCGCGGTACACCTACTCGCCCAACACCGTCGCGCTCAACGAGGCGATGCAGAAGGACGTGAAGCCGATCGCCGTGGTGGGGGTGCCCTGCCAGGTGAACGGGGTGCGTCAGCAGCAGCACAGCTCGATCCGGATGGAGATCAACCGCTGGTACCGCAGCAACGTCTCGCTGGTGATCGGGCTCTACTGCTCCGAGGCCTTCACCTTCGAGTCGGTGTCGTCGATCGCCGAGGACTACAAGGTCCCGCTTGCGGAGATCGAGAACATCAACATCAAGGGCAAGGTGATCGTGCGCTTCTCGGGCGGAAAGGAAGAGATCCTCTCGCTCGCGGACTACCAGCGTTACGCGCGCCCCGCCTGTCTCTATTGTCAGGACTACGCCGCCGACCAATCCGACATCGGGGTCGGCGGGATCGGGCTGATGGACTGGACCTACGTCGTCGTCCGCACCGAAGCCGGGCACCGGGCGACGCAGAAGCTCCTCCAGACCGGGCTGATCGAGACGATGGAGGTGCCCGAGAAGGCGAAGAAGCTCCTCGCGCGTCTCTCGAAGCGCAAGGCCAACAAGCCGCTGCCGGCGCAGCTTCCGACGCTGGCCGAGCGTCTCGAGTCCGGCGACCTCGATCCGAAGAACTTTCAGGGGGGCGCGAAAGGCGCCAACGGCAAAGGAGCCGCCTAAGTGAGCGACCCGATCTCGATCGACGACGTCAACATCGTCGTCTCCGGGCAGGGGGGCGACGGCTCCCTCACCGTGACGAACATGCTCGCCGAGATGCTGCGCGACCGCGGCATGGGGGTGTACACCGAGCGCGACGTGCTCTCGCGCATCAAGGGCGGCCGCGCCGGCGCGGGGCTGCGGGCCAGCACCGTCGAGCGCCACGTGGTGCGCGACCATCTGCAGGTCGCCATCCTGATGGACCAGGAGGGGCTGCGCGGCCACGGCCACCGTCTCGGCGCCGACTCGGTGCTGCTCTACGACGAGTCCGACGGGCCGATGCCCGAGGGGCTGGTCTCCGAGGAGTGCCACGTCTACCCGGTGCCCTTTGGGCGCGTCGCGGTGCGGCGTCTGGGCCGCATCCTCTACAAGAACTCGATCGCCACCGGCGTCGTCACGCGGGTGCTCTCGATTCCCGACGACGAGGCGCGGGCCGCCTTCCGGCGCCGCTTCAAGCGGCTCGGCGACGCGATCGTCGACCAGAACCTGAAAGCCCTCGATCTGGGCTTCGAGGTGGCCGACTCCCTCGGCTTCACCAGCGCGGGCGGCTACTTCAACCTCGTCCGCGGCGAGATCGGCGAGCGGCTCCTGATGACCGGGAACGAGGCCCTCGGGCTGGGCTTCATCGTGGCGGGGGGCCGCTTCATGGCGGGCTACCCGATCACCCCGGCCACCGACGTCCTCGAGTTCCTCCAGAAGCACCTGCCCCGCTTCGGCGGGGTGGCCTGGCAGGCCGAAGACGAGCTCTCCTCGGTGAACATGGCGCTCGGCGCCTCGCTCACCGGCGTGCGGGCGATGGTGGGCTCGTCGAGCCCGGGCATCGCGCTGATGGCCGAGGGCATCGGCCAGGCGGGGAGCGCCGAGCTGCCGCTGGTGATCGTCGACACCCAGCGCTCGGGGCCGAGCACCGGGATGCCGACCAAACCCGAGCAGAGCGACCTCAACATGGTGTGCTTCGCGGGCAACGGCGACTTCGAGCGCATCGTCCTCGCGGCTGGTGACCCCGAGGATTGCTTCTGGCTGATGATCCAGGCCTGCAACCTGGCCCAGCGCTACCAGATGCCGATCTTTGTGATCACCGACCAGGCGGTGTCGCAGAACACGGCGACGGTGCCGCCCTTCGACCTCGGCAAGGTCGAGATCGACGTCGGCAAGCGGGTGAGCGCCGAGGACCTCGAGAAGTTCAAGAGCTTCGGCCGCTACGAGATCACCGACGACGGCGTGTCGCCCTACACGGTGCCCGGTACCCCGGGCGGACAGACGCTGGTCACCGGGAACGAGCGCGACGAGTTCGGGCTGGTGTCCACCGACCCGGGCAACCGGGCGCGGATGGCCGAGAAGCGGCTGCGCAAGCTGCAGTCGGCGATCCCGCAACTGCCGAAGGGGCGCCGCTGGGGTACCGAGGGCGCCGCGGTGGGCATCGTCGCGATCGGCGCGGCCTCCGGCGCCGGCAGCGACGCGGTCGAGATCATGGCGGGCCAGGGGCTCGAGACCGAGCTGCTCCAGCCGCGCACCCTGTTCCCGGTGCCGCAAGAGAGCCTCGACTTCATCGCGAGCCACGAGCGCACCTACGTGATCGACCACAACTCGAGCCGCCAGCTCGCGGGCCTGTTGACCCGCGCCGGGGCGGATCACACCAAGATCGAACACCTGGAGCGCTACGACGGCGTTCCGATTCGCCCGTTCAGCGTGGCGAACGAGATTCTCAAACGAGAGGGGCGGGCATGACCCAGACATTTGCGATTCGAAAGCCCATTTGGTGCGCCGGGTGCGGCCACTTCGGCGTGCTCGCGGCGGTGGACGCGGCGATCGAGCGTCTCGAGATCCCGCGCCACGACGCCCTCGTGCTCGCCGGCATTGGTTGCTCGGGGACGATCCAGAACCACCTGCCCTCCTACGGCTACCACGCGCTCCACGGCCGCGTGCTGCCCTCGGCGGTCGGCGCGAAGCTCGCGAACCCCGACCTTACGGTGATCGCGGCAGGCGGGGACGGCGACGGCTACGCCATCGGCGGCGGCCACCTGCTCCACACCTTCCGGTCGAACCCGAACATCACCTACGTGGTGATGAACAACGAGACCTACGGGCTCACCAAGGGTCAGCCCTCGCCCACCGCCGACGTCGGCTTCCAGGGCGCCCGCGAGATGGACCCGATCATGATGGGGCTCTCGCTGCCGGGCGCGACCTTCCTGGCGCGCGGCTACAGCGGCTGGCCGGACCAGCTCCGCAACCTGATGGACGCGGCGATCAACCACGCCAAGGCCGGTCAGGGCTTCGCGTTCCTCGAGGTGATCTCGCCCTGCGTCACCTACAACGACAACTACCAGAGCTGGCCCTCGAGGCTCTACGACGTCGACGAAGACGCGAGCTACGACGCGGCCGACCGCGGCGCCGCCTTCGCGCTGGGTCTCCAGCTCGCCGAGGACGGCCGCGTCCCGGCGGGTCTCATCTACCGAGGGCCGACCGTGCTCAAGGAAGCCGAAGAGCCCAAGCCCCACGCCCTCGCCGGCACCGACCTGGCCCAGTTCCGGGACGAGTACCAGAGCGTCATGGAGAGCTTTACCGGGTAAAGCAAGCGAACCGGCCTCCGGCCGGTTCGCGCGCAGCGCGGGCGGAGCCCGCGCGAAGTCCACCACGGCAAGCGCACCGGCCTCCGGCCGGTTCGCGCGCAGCGCGGGCGAAGCCCGCGCGAAGTCCACCAAGCTGAAGTCGCAGGCGCGAGCCGACTCGGCGCGGTTGATCTCGTTGCTCTGCCGCACCTGGAAGCCCACCTAGACGAGCGACGCCACAACGGCGACACCTCCCAAGAGTTCTCCGATGGCGCCCCATTCCATGATGTCCATATCGAGTCCTCCTGGTCGAGGATCCTACCGTTGGGAGCGGGGGACGACTCCGGGGGCCGAGTCTCCTCGCGCTAGCGTCGACTCGCGGCGCCCGCGCCGCGTTCGATTGGAAGGGAGACGGAGTTATGCCGGAGGTGTTCCAGACACTCGCGGAGTTTGCGATCGGGTTGGCGGGGTTCTCGGCGATCGTAGTGGTGCTGGCGGGCCGCGGTCGAGCACTGGAACGCAGCGTACCCGGGCCCCACGGCGCCCGGTGCTAGGAAGGTGCGCGCCCGACCCGAGGTTGGGCATGCTCTCGGTGATCCCCACACGAGGAGGCCTCTCGATGGCGACCCCCACGACCCCGGTGACGTCCCGGGAGGAGCTGCGTGAGCGCTACGGCGAGCCCTTTCCGATCGCGGTGAAGTGTCGGCTTCCAGCCCTCGACCGCCACCACCGGACGCTGATCGCCCATTCGCCCTTTCTGTGTCTCGCGTCGGCGGCGGCGGACGGGACGATTTCGGTCTCGCCCAAGGGCGACGCCCCGGGCTTCGTGCAGGTGCTCGACGACCACACCCTGCTGGTGCCCGACCGGCCCGGGAACAACCAGATCCAGACCCTCGAGAACCTGGTCGAGAACGACAACGTCTCTCTGATCTTCCTGGTGCCGGGGATCGAGGAGACGCTGCGTGTAGTCGGGCGCGCTCGCATCGAAACAGATCCGGACGTGCTCGAGAGTTTCGCCGTGGGCGGCCGCGCTCCGAAGACGGCGATCCGGGTGCAGGTCGAGATGGCGACGGTCCACTGTGGCAAGGCGATGCGCCGCTCGCATCTCTGGGACCCCGAGCGCTTCGTGGCGCGCGATCGGGTCCCGACGCTCGCACAGATGGTGGTCGACCAGGCGAAGCCCGAGGGCGTCGACGCGGCGAAGGCCGACGCCCTGATCGAGGAGAAGTTCGCGAAAGAGATGTACTGAGGGTTCGGGCGCGGCTGCGCCCGCTCAGCTCTCGGCCCGCAGCGACTTCGGGACGTTCCACTCGGTGCGGCGGTGTCCGCGGACGATCAACCGGCGGGGGGTTCCGAAGAAGTGGCGGATGAACCAGGCCGGGAGCCAGGTGAGGAGGCGGACGAGGGCCATGGCGCGCGCCCCGGCACCGAAATCGCGGATCGGATTCCGGAGCTGGTCGATGGTCGCCTTCGGGGCGGAGCCGGAGACCCACTTCACGTAGGCCCGGGCCCGGGCGCGGATCTCGTCCTCCGGGAGCTCGTACAGCTTGTCGCGAATCGCGTCGAAGCCCTCGGTGAAGAAGTGCACGTGGGTGGCGACGTCGTCGAAGCCCTCGCAGCGCTCGAGGTGGGGCTCGAAGTCGCCGGGAAGGCGGCTGCCGAGCGCCCGGTAGGCCGCGTCGGTGAGGAGCAGGTACTCCTCGCTCTCGACCGAGTTCTTGAGGAGCCGGTGGGCGAGGATCACGTCGGGCCCCGAGATCTGGGCGCGCCCGGCGATCCCGTGGAACATCGCGCGCCCGTGGTGGACGACGAGTTTGAGCCGGAGCTTGTCGGCGTTGCGGCAGATGGCGCAGCTGCACGGGGTCGACTCCGAGGCCACGCCCATCGCCGCCACAAAGGATTCGAAAAAGCGCCCGAGCTTCAGCGCGACCTCGTCGAGCACCTCCTCCCAGGCCCGCGACCCGCCCGGGTGGACGGCGTAGAGAAAAACCGCGTCGCCCTCGATCTCCTGGAGCTGGAGGGGGATGTCGACCTCTTGGAGGATCGACTCGATCAACGCGTTGATACAGAGCTGTCCGTGGATCGCCGCGGTCTGGTTCTCGAGCATGAACTGGGTGTAGCCGCTGATGTCGGCCAGGAGGATCACCAGCTCTTTTTCGTCGACGCTCATCGCTGAATCAGGTCTCTTTCGTCGCGGACACCAGGTCGACCAGGACAGTCTTGGCGTCGCCGAAGAGCATCATGGTGTTGTCGTTGTAGAAGAGCGGGTTTTCGATGCCGGCGAAGCCGGGGTTCATGCTGCGTTTGATGACGAAGACGTTCTTGGCGTAGTCGACGTCGAGGATCGGCATGCCGTAGATCGGGCTGGTTTCGTCTTTGCGGGCGGCGGGGTTCACGACGTCGTTGGCGCCGATCACCAGGGCCACGTCGGTTTCGGGGAAGTCGGGGTTGATGTCTTCCATCTCGACGAGCTGCTCGTAGGGGACGCTGGCTTCGGCGAGGAGGACGTTCATGTGGCCGGGCATCCGCCCCGCCACCGGGTGGATGGCGTAGTTCACGGTGACGCCGCGTTCCTCGAGGGTTTCGGCGAGCTCCTGGGCGGCGTGCTGGGCCTGGGCGACGGCGAGTCCGTAGCCCGGCACCATCACGCAGCGTTTGGCGTTGCCGAAGATGATCGCGGCGTCCTCGACGCTGAAGGCGCGGACGGTGCGCTCCTCGGTCGCACCCGCGACGGCGGGCTGGTGTTTGCCGAAGGCGCTGAAGAGGACGTTGCTGAGCGAGCGGTTCATCCCCTCGCACATCTGCTTGGTGAGGATCAGCCCCGAGGCGCCGACCAGCGAGCCGCTGATCACCAGACCGCCGTTGCCGAGCACGAAGCCGGTGGCGCAGGCCGCGAGCCCCGAGTACGAGTTCAGCAGCGAGATCACCACCGGCATGTCGCCCCCGCCGATCGGGAGCACGGCCAGCACGCCGAGGGTCAGCGCGACGCCGACCAGCCCGAGCATCAGCGGCATCGAGTGCGGGCTCGCCGCGACGGCCGCGCCCAGCGTCAAGGCCGAGAGCAGGATGAGGGCGTTTGCGACCTGTTGGCCGGGGTAGGTGACGGGCTGGGAGCGCAGCAGCTCCTGGAGCTTCGCGAAGGCGATCAGGCTGCCGGTGAAGGTGAGGCCGCCGATCAGCAGCGAGAGCACGATCGCCACCGACACCATGCCGAGGCTCGCCTCGGGGACGTGGTTGTGGCGGTAGAGGAACTCGGAGCCCCCCACCAGCGCCGACGCCGCGCCGCCGAAGCCGTTCAGCAGCGCGACCATCTGCGGCATCGACGTCATCGCCACGCGCAGGGCCGCGAACGCCCCCGCGCCGCCGCCGATCGCGGCGCCGAGCGCGATCCAGCGGTAGTCGACGACGCCGGACTGCAGGAGCGTCGCGACCACGGCGATGAACATGCCCACCGCGGCGAGCAGGT
>CAJHXS010000350.1_pt1 | contig 14950 bp, 14 predicted proteins | sample 9198591 | NCBI WGS metagenome assembly CAJHXS01 (sample SAMEA7708347, study PRJEB35096) | sediment metagenome | biome: marine neritic benthic zone biome [ENVO:01000025]; feature: sediment [ENVO:00002007]; material: shallow marine sediment [ENVO:03000034] sea grass bed [ENVO_01000059] ... | reverse complement strand
GTGGTGACGGGAAGCCTCGAGCCGGGCGACATCGACCACTTTCGGATCCCCGGATACCACCCGCGCGACGTCGAGGTCTCGCTCTTCGACGCCCGCGGCGGCGAGCTCAACGACTCCGTCGTGCGTCTTCTCGACGCGAACGGCGAGAACCTCGCCGACAACGACGACGGCGGCCCACTCTTTCTGTCCAACCTCGGCCTCAAGCGTCGCTGCGGCTCTACCGTGGTGGCGATCGACGGCTACGACGCCAACCCCGAGGACGACATCCTCCACCGTGAAGACTTCGTCTACCACCTAGTGGTGACGGTCCGCCGCCACGGGGGGTGGTGGTCTCTGGGCTGCGCCAGCGGGTCGTGAGGGCGGCAACAGCGGGCTCGGCCGTTCACTGCGCAGAATCCCAGTTGTTGTCTGTAGGGAATGGCCTCGAAACCTCGCGAAACCGCCGCCGAATCAGTGCGCGGATCCGTGCGGGTCATTCGCCGCTCTGCTCACTCGGCGGTTTGCTCGCCGGCCGAGCGGGGGTTCGGAGCAGCTCGGCGACGAAGTGCTGGAACGGCGCACTGAACGCCGGCGCTTCCTCCGCCCACCAGTGACGCGTGCCCGGCGAGGCGAAGGTGCGCTCGATCCGCGAGGCCCACGGGCGCCAGTGGGCCTCGTCCAGGGTGCCGTTGCGGTACTGGAAGTAGAGGTTCTCGAAGTTGCGCGCGAGGCTCAGGAGCAGGAACCCGAACTGCACGCGCTCCTCCTCCGAGAGCGCTTCGGCGCGCCGCACGCCGCGGTGAAAGAGCATGGCCAAAGCGGGGTCGCTGCCCGCCGTTCGCGTCCACTCGGCGATCGACGTCATTGCGGCCTGGTAGCTGTTGGCGCGTGTCGACCTCGTGTTGTGACGGACCTGGAGCGAGAGGTAGACGAGCGCCACGATCGTCGCGACGGCACCGATGAGCTCGCTGGTCGACCCGATCGCATCCCAGTGCATACCCAATGCCTCACCTCCCGCGACGGTGCGTGCACAGAGCATGCCCACGCTCTCGGTCGTCGCGTTACCCCGATCGTGGTCGGAAGCCGGCACAACTCGGCTGCGAATGCGGCGATCCGGTGACGAAAACGGTCCCTGGGTGCTCAAGATGGAGTCGCCGCTGATTATGAGATGATCGGTCCACACCGAGGGGAGGACCGATGGCCCAAAATCTCGTCAAGGCGCCGGGGAACCTGACCACGATCAAGGCCCGGAACGATGGGACCTTTGCGGCCGTCAAAATCATGGAGATCATTGATGGCCGTCGCGACGTCAAGCTTCACGGATCCCGGGATATGCCCGTCTGGGGCGGGTCGCTTGGGGCTACCGCGCGCGGCGCAGGCACCGAATCCGAGAAGATGATGGTCAAAGGCCAAATCCAGGCGATCGTCGACTACCTGCAATCCATCCAGCATTAACCGCGAATCGGGCAGATTCGCGCGGGCGACTCACCCGTCGCCTGGACTCCTCGGTGCGCTCTGAGGCGTCGCGCCGCTCCCGCCAGGACTGCGCTTGCGCAGTGCTGCGAGGGCCAGTGCGATGCCCGCCGCGAGCAGGGGGTGGCCGACGAATGTGTAGACAGTCGCGGTAGACCCGCTCGAGTCCCACACGAAAATGACCAGGATGACCTGGGACAGAATGATCAGGGCGGCGGCGGCACGCGAGAGGGTCATCGAAGGCCTTTCGCATGTTCGACCCACGCTTCGGCACCACCGAGTGCTTCCGGGGGGTGCGCCGCTGGGTGGCAGACCCCGGCGCAGCTGATTTTCCCGGAAAGCAGCGCCTCCTGAACGGATTCCGAGCGGTGGGAGTAGACCCGACGGAAGGGTTCGGCCTCGGCGTGGCAGTCCAAACACGAACGAATATCAAAGGCGTGGGAACGGAGTGGGTATTCGTACGTGCCTGTGAGGGTGCGGGCCATGTGCCGGATTCCGGCCACCTTCGCCGGGACGGTCCCCCAAATGCCGTACCCGCTATGGCACTGGTAGCAGGCGTTTGCAGCAGGGACCGCGCCGCGGCGATAGTGAAACGACGCGAGGTTGTCGAGCTCCATGCTCAAGCTGTCCACCAGCGGGCTCATTGTTGCGTGGCAGGAACCGCAGAACTCCACGCGCTTGGACTCTTCGAGCAGGTGCAGATCGCCAAGCACGTAGCCAAAGCCCGGCAGGAGGAGCAGCCCCGACGAGCCCAGCGCCGCGGGCATTCGCCCGCGGGTCAGCGCGATGCTCGCGAGCCCGATCGTCGCGATCGCGACGAGTGCGATCAAGATCCAGACCGCGCTCGTGCTTTGGGGATAGACGAAGAGCGGTCCGAGCTCTTCCATGACCTCTCCGCGCTCTCGCGAGTTGCCGGTGTCGCCAGCTTATCGGGGCGGCTGATCGAGCTTGCCGAGCTGCGAAGCGCAGGGCCCTGCTGCGCTCCGCCGCCGGCCGGTTCGTTGACGCAGCGCACGCGTCTTGCGAAAGCTTAGGTGCGTCGGCCAAACCGGGGGCCCGCGCCGCCAATGAGGTTCGTTCTCACCGCGCTCCCATGGCCGCACTGGGAGCGCGGTATCTGAGCGATCGATCGCTGCCCTATTTTGCTTGGATCGAACGGAGGTATTCAACCAGGACGAGAACGCGCCCGCGCATGAGATTCTCGCGGTTCATCCCCGCGGACGGCACCACGTCTTCGCTAAAGCGCTCTCCCCAAATCGGCATCTCCTTGGTTCCGTGCCCTGTGACGGTGCGCCGGCCGTCGATAATCTCGGCGACCTCCACGCTGGGAAAGGTGCCGCCGCGTCGAGCGGCGATCTTGGTGAGGTCCGCCGGCGGTTTCTTGAGGAGATTCGCGAATTCGCCGACCCCCGTTCCGTCCTGGCCGTGGCAGGCGGAGCAATACCGGACGAAGAAATCACGACCGACCGCCGCAACTCCGGTCGGCTCCTCGGCCGCGGCGGCGAAGGCTCACATCGAACACGCCAGAAACATCGAGATCGCGACGCTTGCTCGTAGGTGGTTCTTCAACCGATTGTCTCCTTGGGAAAGTGCCTCCGACAGCCGCTAAACCAGCTGCCATCACCGAAATGTTGCCCCAAGTACACGGGCGACACCAAAAAATTTGGCCGCTCGTTGGCGAAAGGAGACGGCTCCTCCGGCCCGGGTGCGACCCTCCCTCGCCCCGCGCGTTTCGCCGCTAGAACGAGGCGGGGGATCGCCTGGATCGTCTCGACTAACCGCGGCGACGCCATCCGCGGGCGATCGCAAGAGAACGCTTGGCAGGCGGAGTGCAGCCACAACGTTACCCAGCGTGGACCGATTACCCCCGATTCTTCGAGGTGCAATGGGAGCGGGGTACCGGAAGTAGACCGCGAGGCGCGGGGGGTCGCGACCGAGCGCACCCACAGCGGGTGCGCTAGGCCTCCCCCGTTCGACCGAATCGGACCTCGATGTCTACGAATTTGGAATGGGGAGGATCGAATCATGGTTCGCCGGCCTCTGCTCGTCGCCGCCGTCGCCGCCGTTGCCGCCGGCTTGCTCGGTTGCAAAAGCTATGAACCGGAATGGCGGGCGTCGCAAAGCCAATTGCAGGCAGCGGAGGCCCGGATCGACGTGCTCCGCAAGAACGTCGAGACCCTGGAGCAGGCGGTCGCGGTCCGCGACCAGGCCATCGCGGAACGCGACGGCTTCATTCGCGACGAATGCGTCCGCAGGACCAAACCGAAAGGCGCTCGCTGAGCGCGTCGTTTCGCCCGGCGCGGCCGTTCGACCTCGCGACCAAGAGCGGTGGAGCCGGAACGGCACGCGGCGGCCCCGGCGCTCGGTCGCCTGGGCCGTCGGTGGGAGGGGCGCCGACGGCTGGCCCCCGGGATGCCCGCGACGAAGGCGCTTCGTCACCGCGCATTGAGGTCTGGTTGACGAGCGAATCATCGGAACGGGTCAGACGGACCGGGGATCGCCCGTCGCAGCCCCCCGATCGCCCCCATCTTCGAGCGCGCCCCAGGCGCGCTCAGCGAGGCCGACGCCGGCGTGGTGGAAGGTCAGGTAGGTGTGGTCGGCCCCCGCGGCGGTGATTCGCGCGAGGTGGTCCTCGTAGAGGGCTTGCGAGACGATGGGCCCCCGGAAGCCGCGGTCGCGGAGCTTGCGCGCCGCGATCAGCTTCGCCTCCACGTCGTTCATCGCCATCACCACCGCCTCGATACGGGAGAGGTCGACTGCCTGCCAGAAGTCGACGTCCTCGGCGTCCGTGTAGTCGACCCTCCGGCCCGCCGCCACCTGCCGCTGTGCCGTGTAAGGGTCCGCGTCGAGGCCGAACACCTGGGCACCGCGGGCGACGAGGGTGTCGTAGGCCGCCGTCCCCGTGCGGCCCATTCCCAGTATGAGGACGCGAGCGTCGCCGAGGTTCGCCGGCTGCTCGTCGGGATGACGCTCGCTGCGCTCGAAGGGCAGGAGAAAGCGCTCGAGCTGCTCGAAGTGGGGGTGCGCGAGGCGGTTCAGCGGGCTCGTGATCACGAAGGAGAGGGCGACGGCCAGGGCGAGAGGCACCAGCCACTGCGGGAGGAGGAAGGCGGCCACGATCAGCCCGAACTCGCTGTAGGCCGACAGGAGGAGTGAGGACAGGAAGGCGTTGCGTGCGCGCAGGCGGAAGCGCGTGAGGAGCAGGAAGAAGAGCCCGCCCTTGAGGGGGAGCAGCACCGCCAGCACCCCGGCGAAGACGAGCGCGCGCGCGTCCGGGAGCCCCGACATCCCGATCTCGAGGAAGAAGCCGACGAGGAAGACCTCCTTCAGGCCCCAGAGCGAATCCGCGAGCTCCGTCGCGCGGGCATGACTCGAGAGGAGGACGCCCATGAGGAGCGCCCCGAGCTCGGAGCCGAGTCCGAGCACCTCGAAGCCCTTGCCGCCCAGTACGAGGGCGAGGAGCATGCCCATCAGCACAAGGAGCTCGTCGTGCCCGGCGAGGTCGAGGAGGCGGTGGAGAAGCGGTCGGACGAGCGGGAGGCCGAGCACGAGAAGGGCCCAGGGCGTGGGGGCGTGCCCACCGAAAAGCGAGAGCACGGCGAGCGCGATCAGATCCTGCACGATCAGGATGCCGATTGCGACGCGGCCGTGGAACGCTCGGATCTCGCGCTTCGCCTCGAGGGTCTTCGCGGCGAGGACGGTGCTCGAGAACGAGAGGGCGGTTGCGAGGAGAAACGCCGTCTCCCAGGGGAGCCCGAGCACGAGGCGGAGGCCCGGCGCGAGCACGCCCACGCTCAGGCCGAAGTGCAGCAGGGCGCCCCCCACCACTTGCGGCTGCATGAGCTGCCCGAGCTTGAGCTTGAGGCCTACCGTGAACAGCAGCATCAGCACACCGAGGTGGGCGACGTGCTGAAGGATGACGCCCGACTCCTCGGGAAGGCCCAGCGAGGGGCCGAGGGCGTTGACCGCGAACCCCGCCGCGAGGAAGCCGACGAGCGGCGGGAGGCCTAGGGGGCGCACCGCGAGCCCGAGAAAGAAGGCGAAGCTGATGCAGATGACCTCGAACACGGCCCCTCCCCAGGCCTCATCGGCGGACCACGCTGCGACGTAGGGCCACCCCCGACACACGGGAGCCTACCGGTTATCTGGCTCTCGAATCACGGCTGTCACGGCGTCGAAGTTGCAGAAAGATGGCGCCAGTCACGATGAAGAACGATGAGGAATTTGGGAAGTGCGCCCCGCCATCCGTTTGCCAAGCGATGCGCCGGGGCAGTAGTGTGGCGTCACGCGTCAAGCAGCGGTCCTCGGGGCGGTCACACGTCCGCCACCAGGCGCCGAATCCGCCACTGGTGATCCAACACCGACACCGGGGATCTACACGATGTCACGAGCCACAGAAATCGACGCGTCGACCTTAGCGAGTCGAGCACGGATTGCCGCGTACTCCATCGCGGACAACATCAGACGACCGCGCCCGAAAGTCCCGAGCGACGTCCCGTGGCATGGCGAGGCCGTCACGCCGGAATGGCTGACGGCGGTCGTCGGCGCCGAGATCGCGGGAGCAGCGGTGCAGGACGTCGCGGTCCTGGGGGGCGACAACGGGTCCAGCGCCCGCCGCATCCTCGGGATCACATGGAATGAGCGAGGGCGTTCCGCCGGTCTCCCCGACCGGCTGTTCGCCAAATCGACTCCCACGCTTCCGATGCGTCTCTCCGCCGGCAAATCGGCCCCCTCGGAGGGACGTTTTTTGACCGATCTCAGACCCGTCCTCCCCATCGAAGCGCCCCGCTGTCTCTACACGGCGCGCGACGTGCGGACGGGTCGGTCGTTCCACCTGATGGAGGACCTCACCACAACGCGAGGTGCCGAATTCTGCGAGGCGATCAACTGGACGATCGACCGAGATCAAGCCACGCAGGTTGTGGATACCCTCGCGACGCTGCACGGAACCTTTCTAGATCCGTCGCACCAGTACGACGTGGGGTTTCTGCGGACTTACGAGAACTTTTTTCACGCCGCAGCGAGGAACCGAATCGAGGAGGGGCACAACCGCGCGATGGAACGGGCTGCCGACGTGGTGCCCTCGTCGGTGACCGCGCGGAGAGATCGCATCTGGCCCGCCGCGGTAGAGTCACTCGACATGCACGAGAGACATCCCAGAACGGTCATCCACTCCGACGTGCATCTGGGCAACTGGTACGTGACGGAAGACGGTCGGATGGGTCTCAGCGATTGGGCGCGCGTGTGCCGGGGGCATTGGGCGAGGGATCTCGCCTACGCGTTGACGACGATCTTGACCGTGAACGACCGGCGCGCATGGGAACAGGATCTCATCGAGCACTACTGCGCCCGGCTCGGGGAGGTGTCGGGGACCAAGGTGGATCCATCTACGGCCTGGGAGGGGTACCGCCGCCAGACCCACGCAGCGCTGCTCATGTGGACGCCGACCCTGTGCCCGCCACCCACGCTTCCGGACATGCAGCCGGAGTCGATTTCGATGGAGATGATCAAACGGATCACGACAGCGATGGACGACCTCGACGTATTGTCGGATTCATAATGGAGAGGGCCGGACAACGTGGATGACCAGGTCTCCGCATATCAGGAGCTCGGTGAGGTGGTTCTGGAGGAGGTCCTCGTACGCGCCGGCATCGATCAGGCGCACTCCGCGCGCGGGGACGAGATCCGCCTGGCGTTGGAGTTTGTCGTCGGCGTCGACGCAGAACGCGGTCAGCTGATTGTTCGAGGGGAGCGGATCGGACAACCCGCTTTCGAACTTCGGCTCGCTCTTCCAGAGGCCCCCGCGGAGTGGCGCGCACCTCAAAAAAGCCCCTCCTAGCCACGCGGCGGGAGCGCTCACCCTCCTCGCGGCGCGCGATTTCCCCGTCTTCGGCTCTGGGGAATCGCTCGCAACTTGAAAACGCGTAGCGTATTTAAGGCCGCCCGCCGGCCGGTCTCAGCTGATGCGCCAGGAACCCAGCTGGCGCCGCAGATCGGTGTAGACGACGCCTCCTGAGAGGGTGCCGCTCTGCGCTCGCGCAGCGGATTTCCGCGTCGCCGTCTTCCGGATGGCCTTTTTGCCCGTCGCCGTCTTTCTGGCGGCCTTCTTTCGAGTCGCCTTTTTCCGAACGGCCTTCTTCCGAGTGGCTTTCTTTCGAGCCGCGCTCTTCGCGGCGGCTTTCTTTCTGGTCGTCTTCTTCCGCACTGACGACTGTTTCCGTGTCGCCTTCTTGCGGACAGTCTTTTTGCGGGTAGTCGCTTTCTTGCGGGTCGTCTTCGCGCGCCGTCGGGCGGTCTTTTTTCTGGTTCCAGCGCTGCCGCGTCGTTTCGCGGCGGTTTTCTTTCTTCTTCCCGTCTTTTTGGCTGCCATGTAGTCCCAACTGTTCGATTGCGGTTCGATCGCGGTTCGATTCTGGGTACCGGTGTAACAAAAAGAGAGCAGGACTTCGCGCGGCGTGAGCGCCGAGAATCGGGAGAAGCGTACCCTGGCACCGACGGCCCAACGACCCGTCGAGCGCTTGATCGCCGCGGTGGTGGCCCGACGCGAAGTTTCGAGGGTCGACCGGCGAATTCTGGAATGCTCCCTACCTTTGATTGATGGCGACAAAGCGCGGTTGGGAACGCAGAGACCCCGAGGCGAGCCAGGAAGCCCAGAAATACGCCCGGCCCGTCCCCAGTCGGGCCTTCCTGATGCAATACCTCGAGGAGCGGGGGGCGCCGGTGCCCTTCCCCGACCTGGTCTCTTCCTTTCGCCTCACCCCTCGGGAGAAACGGGCGCTGCGGCTGCGTCTGAAGGCGATGGTTCGCGACGGCCAGATCATCCGAAATCGACGCGAGGGCTATTGCTTGACCGAGCGTGTCGCGGTCATCACCGGCGTGGTGAGCGGACATCGCGATGGCTACGGATTCGTGGCGCCAGACCAGGAAGGAACCGAAGACGTCTACCTCTCGTCGCGGGTCATGCGTGAGCTCATCCACGGAGATCGCGTGGCGGTTCGCATCCGGGGCAAGGATCAGCGGGGCCGTCCGGAGGGATCACTGGTCGAAGTCCTCGAGCGCAACACCGATTCGGTGGTCGGGACCTACGTCGAGGAAAGCGGAGTCGGCTTCGTCGCGCCGGAGAACCCGCGGATTTCACACCGGATCGTTCTTCCCCCGGACGGAACGGGTACCGCGAAGCCGGGGGAGGTGGTGCTGGTCGAAATTACCACCCAGCCCACGCGCCAGACCGAACCCATCGGCCGGATCGTCAAAATGCTCGGCGCGCCCAACGCACCGGGGATCGAGATCGAGATTGCGATCCACACCCACGGTCTACCCTCGGATTGGCCCAAGGCCGTACAGCGGACGGTGCGGCACCTGGTGGACCACGTGCCTCCTTCGGCCCTCCGCGGTCGAGAAGACCTCCGGGCGCTCCCGCTCGTCACGATCGACGGTGCAGATGCGCGCGACTTCGATGACGCCGTTTTTTGCGAGCCCACCGAAACCGGTTGGCGGCTGTTGGTGGCGATCGCGGACGTCGCCCACTACGTGGAGCGGGGTTCGGCGCTCGACACCGAGGCTCAGAGCCGTGGGACTTCGGTGTACTTCACACGGCGGGTTCTCCCCATGCTCCCGGAGGCGCTTTCGAACGGGCTCTGTTCGCTGAATCCGGAGGTCGACCGTCTCTGTGTGGCGTGCGAGATGCGCATCGGCCGGGACGGCAGGATCTCTCGCTCCCGTTTCTTCGAGGCGGTGATGCGCTCCCACGCACGTCTTACCTACGACGCGGTTGCGGCGATGCTCTTCGATCGCGATGAAAAGCTAAGGCGCAAAAACACTTGGTTGTTGCCCCACCTGGACAACCTCAACGGGGCCTTCGAGGCCCTGCACAAACAACGCAAGAAGCGAGGCGCGATCGACTTCGAGCTTCCGGAGGCCTCCGTCGAGCTCGGAGAGGACCTCCGTATCGAATCGATCCACACTTACGAGCGCAACGACGCCCACAGAATCATCGAAGAGTGTATGATCGCCGCCAACGTCTCCGCGGCGCGCTTCCTCGCCCGCAACAAACTCCCCGCGCTGTATCGCGTACACGAGACGCCGACCGCTGAACGCTTCAAAGAGCTCAAGACCTTTCTCGCGACCCTCGGCGTGCCGTTTCCCCGTGTGAAGGCGCTGTTGCCCAAGCACTTCGCGCGGGTCCTCGAACGGGTCCGGGGCGAGACGTACGACACGCTGGTCGAGACGGTGTTGCTGCGTTCGATGGCCCGCGCCAGATATCAACCGGGTAATCTCGGGCACTTCGGGTTGGCGCTCGAGGAGTACGCCCACTTCACCTCGCCGATCCGCCGCTATCCGGATCTCCTCGTCCACCGAGCCATCAAACACCGGCTCTCCGGAGCGAAACTCGAGACGTTTCCGTATTCAACCCAGGACATGGAACGGTTGGGCGACCACTGCTCCATGACCGAAAAGCGCGCAGACGAGGCGACGCGAGACGCGATCGCCTGGCTCAAATGTGAGTATATGATCGACAAGATCGGCACGGAGTTCGACGGGGTCATTACTGGCGTCACCGGCTTTGGGCTCTTCGTACAGCTCGAAGACGTGTTCGTCGATGGCCTTGTGCACGTCACTGCGTTGCAGAACGACTACTATGCCTTCGACGGCCTCCGCCACCAATTGGAGGGCACGCGCACCCACCAAATCTTTCGACTCGCCGATCCCCTCCGTGTGCGGGTGGTCGACGTCGACATGGAGCAGCGAAGAATCGACTTCGAGCCGGTCGAGCCGAAACCCCGAAAGCAAACCGGGCGAATCCGTACCAAAGGATCCAAGAAACCGAAGAAGCGAGGCCGGCGGTCCCGGCGCAAGCGCCGATGAGCAAACAGGTCCTTTATGCTCTCGAAAGGCCCGCGCCATTGTTGGCGGCAGGCGTCAACGGAAACTGCGGGTCCAACGACCTTGTCATCCGGCGATGATCGACCGGTTCACACGATCCTGCTTTCTCCCGACCAACTGAGTCCGGATGCCCTTCGCGGCGTGATCGAGGATTTCGTAACCCGCGACGGCACGGACTACGGCGCCGTCGAGCGCAGCGTCGAAGAAAAGGCCGCAGACGTCCGCGCCCTCCTCGTCTCGGGCGAAGCCCAAGTCGTTTTCAACGCGGAGTCCGAGAGCGTCACGATTGTGCTCTCCCGCGACCTCGCCAGGTAGCGAGACTCCTCAAGCGGTCGCTTCGAAGACACGCGGAAATCGCGGGGGGCGTCTTGGTCCGCCTCGGGCGCAGTCAGGAGCGCGCGGTTGTGCGCGCTCGAGGAGGGGGCTCGATCACCGGCCCGGGAAGCGTTCGTCCAGCCATTTGCTCACGATCTGCATGGCTTGCACTCGGCCGGTGGGAGGCATGCCGAAGTGGCCGGCTTCGGCGTAATCGAGCTGCTTGTCCTGGGCGGGGCACTGGGCGTACATGGCTTCGATGGTGTCGGGGAAGCAGGTATTGTCCGCGGTGTAGGCGATCGCCAGTGTCGGCAGGGTGAGCTTGGGAAGATTGGCCATCAGGTCGGCGCGCGACGAGAGGCCCGACCAGGTGCTCAGCCAAGCCCGCGGCGTCTGGAGACAAGCAAAGCCTCCATCCATGTAGTTCATTCGATCGGGGCGGGGCGAGATGATCGAACCTACCTCACGTGTCGAAGATGTTGCGTGGAGAGAGAGGTCGCAATAGCCCGGGTGGGCCTCGGTGCGCGCGATCCTCATGTAGCGGCCGACCACCGCACGCCGCGAGATGAAACTGCGTTGCTCGAGCGGGAGCGCCTTGAAGTCGGGCTCCTTGGTCAAACACTTGTAGTAGGTTTGTTCTTCGATGTAGCCGCGGGCGATCGCGTCGAGCCGCGCCACCCGCGCGTGCTGGGCGGCGTAGTAGCGCCCGAGAAACTCCTCGCTGTAGCGGCTCTGCTGCGGCGGCTCGCGAAAGCCATTGGCCGGGTTGTACATATCGAGTTCTGGGTCGCAGGAGAGCGGGTCGTTTTCGTCGGTGACCGAGGGGTCGATCATCCCGGTCAACACGACGCCCTCCCCCATGTGCACCGCGACGTGCACAAGGCCGTCGGCCGCGGGCATGTCGATCTCGTTGAGGTCGTAGGGGTCGCCGGCCGGCGTGTCGGTCAGCCGTCCCGGCGGCGGGGTCACGGCCTGCGCCTGATAGAAGCCGTAGAGCGACCCGCCGCCGCTGTTGCCAAAGAGCACTACGCGCTCGAAGCCGCGCTCTTCGCGGAGAAAGCGGATCCCCGCGGCGATATCGGCCAGGAGCATCTCGTGGATACACGCGACGTCGTTGTTGAGCCAGCGACTCTGGTGGCCAAAGGTGGCGTAGCCGGCCTCGAGGAGCGCGGGCATGCCGTAGTGGCGGCTCATGTCGGCCCGCGGGTGCATGAAGCACACGACGGTCTTCTCGCCGCCCCGCGTGTAGAGCACCCCGCGCGAGGTAGCCCCGTCGTGCGCGACCAAGGGGACGACCTCCTGCTCGATCCCGGAAGGCAGCGTCGCGAAATCGATGAGCCCAAATCCCGGTGACGCGGCCGAAATGGTCGTTTCCTCGTTGGCCATCATGGCTTCCTCTCGATCTATCGGGTGGATAGAGGGTACCAAGCGGAAGTGTTCCCATACCACGCGAGATCCAGAACGAAACCGAGCGATCCGCGCCCGGAGGTCGCGCTGACGAACGCCGCGCGAGTGCCTTCCCTTTGCGGTCCGTGAGCGAGAGCCGTCTCCCGGTTCGATCGATGGCAATTCTTTCGGGCGAGCAGGCGGTGGCTCGGCCTGTCGCTCCAATGCGCATCGGGTAGGGTCAAGGCCTCAGACGGAGAGACACTGGCTACATGGGATGGCTTCGCAGCTTGATGCGGCGGCGGGTGCGCGCCCGCTCCTTCCCGGAGCGGTGGCGCGCGATTCTCGAAGACCGCGCGCCCTTTGTACGGCGGATTCCCCAGGGACGCCGGCCGAAGTTCGAAGCCGACCTGATGGTCTTCGAGAAAGAGAAGACGATCATCGGAGCCGGGGGTCTCGAGGTCGGCGAAGAGGTCCGCGTGGTGATCTCTGCGTGCGCGGTACGACTCGTCCTCTACCTCGACGTCGACTACTTCGATCGGTTGAGGGAGATCGTGGTCTACCCGGCCGCCTATCGACATCCCGGACGCGACGGGGCGGTCCTCGGGGAGGTCAGCAGCTGGAACACCGTCGTGCTCTCTTGGGAGGATGTGCTCGCGGGTCTCGCGGACCCGTACGACGGGCGGGACACGGCGGCCCACGAGTTCGCCCACGTGCTCGACCGCGCGAGCGGGGCGTTCAACGGAACACCCGTGCTTCGGGCACGGGAGGCCTACGCGCCGTGGGGGCGCGTTCTGAGCGAGCACTTCCTGCGACTTCGCTCCGACGGCAACAAGCGTTCCCTCCTGGCAGAGTACGCCGCCACCAACGAGGCAGAGTTCTTTGCCGTGGCGACCGAGGTCTTCTTCGAGCGCCCCGACCTGATGCGGAGGCGGGCGCCCGATCTCTACGCGGAGCTCTCCCGTTTCTACGGCTTCGATCCTCCGGAGGAAGCCTGAGAAAACCGGGCCCGCGCCGCGGTCGGTCCGCGAGACGACGCGGCGGCGCGACCGGAGGCGCGACGCGACAAACCGCGCGCTCCCCCTCGATCCGATCGCCCTCCCGGTATGAGCCCCGTCATACGACCCGGGTCCGGCGCGAGCGACACTCCCAAGATCGTCTCTGGCTCGATCGGGCGGGCTCGATGGAGCGGGATCGATCGAGCGGATCGGGAGGGTAAACGATGGCGAGACCTGCAACCGGTAAATCGCAAGACACCGAACACTTCGACGTATTGGTGGTGGGCGCGGGCATCTCTGGGGTGGGGGCCGCGTATCATCTCACCCAACAATGCCCTGGCAAGAGCTTCGTCGTCCTCGAGGGGATGGAGAGCTTTGGCGGCACCTGGCGCACCCATCGCTACCCCGGGATTCGATCCGACAGCGACCTCTACACCTTTGGCTACCGCTTCAAGCCGTGGACCGGCCCGCCGATCGCCACGGCCGAAGAGATCCTGAAGTACATGGGGGAGGTGATCGAGGAACACGACCTCGATCGCTGCATCCGCTACCAGCACACCATCGCGGCGGCGCGCTGGTCGAGCGAGGAGAAGAGCTGGGCGATCGAGGGCACCCGGACCGACACCGGCGAAGCCTTCCGCATGACGGCCAACTTTCTCTTGATGTGTCAGGGCTACTACCGCCACGCAGAGGGCTATACGCCCGAGTGGGAGGGGGTCGAGGACTACGAGGGCGAGATCGTGCACCCGCAGACCTGGCCCGAGGATCTCGACGTCCGCGGCAAAGAGGTGCTGGTGATCGGGTCGGGGGCGACCACAGCGACGGTGGTGCCCGCGATCGCGGAAGACTGCAAGCACGTCACCGTGCTCCAACGGTCGCCCACCTACTTCCACCCCGCTCCCAACGCGAACGACCTCGCAGATCTCCTCCGAGAGCTCGAGATCGACGAGACGTGGATCCACGAGATCGTTCGCCGCAAGATCCTTCACGATCAGCAGGTGTTCACGCATCGCGCGGTCGAAGAGCCCGAGGTCGTAAAGCGCGAGCTACTCGACGGGGTCCGCGCCTATCTCGGGCCCGACTACGACATCGCCACCCACTTCACCCCCAAGTACCGCCCGTGGCAGCAACGTCTCGCCTTTGTTCCCGAAGGCGACATTTTCCAGGGCATCGCGGCGGGCAAGGCGTCGATGGTGACCGACCACATCGACCGCTTCACCAAGAAGGGCGTCCGGCTCCAGTCGGGCAGCGAGCTCGAGGCCGACATCGTGGTCACCGCGACGGGCTTCAACCTGTGTGTCCTCGGCGACATCGAGTTCAGCGTCGACGGCGACCCCGTCGACTTCTCCCAGACGGTGACCTACCGCGGCATGATGTTCACCGGGATGCCCAACATGCTCTGGATCTTCGGGTACTTCCGCGCGAGCTGGACCCTGCGGGTCGATCTCCTCGCGGATTTCACCTGCCGGCTGCTCAATCACATGGAGGCGAAGGGCGCCAGACAGGTGTCCGTGGCGCTCCGCCGCGAGGACGCAGACATGCCGCTGCTGCCGTGGATCGACCCCGAGAACTTCAACCCGAACTATCTGACGCGCAGCATGCACCTGCTGCCCAAACGGGGCGACAAGCCCGAGTGGCAGCACACCCAGGACTACTGGCGCGAGAAGGACGAGATCCCCGCCATCGACCTGGACGGCGCCGAGTTCCGCTACCGCTGAGGCAGCGAGCGGCCGCCCGGGGGCCATCGAGCGGGATTGCTGGCGATGTCAGGGAGCGGGGACGAAGTCCTCCACGATGTCCACCCAGCCCGGGTCGTCGTTCACGAAGTCCTCGGTCCACTGGTAGAGCGGCACGCCGTCGGCCTCGAACGTGTAGAAGCCGAAGAAGCCGAGCGCGGTGTGCTCCTCGGAGCCGCT
>CAJHXS010000031.1_pt1 | contig 14982 bp, 15 predicted proteins | sample 9198591 | NCBI WGS metagenome assembly CAJHXS01 (sample SAMEA7708347, study PRJEB35096) | sediment metagenome | biome: marine neritic benthic zone biome [ENVO:01000025]; feature: sediment [ENVO:00002007]; material: shallow marine sediment [ENVO:03000034] sea grass bed [ENVO_01000059] ... | reverse complement strand
CGGCCGGCGAGGGGATCTCCGCGTCGACCTTGTCGGTGGTGACCTCGACGAGCGGCTGGTCCTGCTCGACCCGGTCGCCCTCCTTCACCAGCCAGCGAGAGACCGTCCCCTCGACGACGCTCTCTCCGAGAGCCGGCAGCTCGACTGCGATGGACATGGACGTCTTCCCCCTCCCACCTGGGAATCGGACGGGACGCCTTGCTTCTTGACGGCTGGAACGGCCTTCAGGCGACGGGCTTCTCGATCACCGGGAGCACGAGCTCGTCCGTCTCCTTGTGCCGCCCTTCGGCCGGCACCCGCTCCTTCTGCACCCGCGCCTGGAGCTTCATGATGCCGTCGAGCACCGCTTCGGGACGGGGCGGACAGCCGGGGATGTAGACGTCGACCGGGATGATCGTGTCGATCCCCTGCACCACGGAGTAGTTGTTGTACGGCCCGCCCGAGCAGGTGCAGGCGCCGAAGGCGATCACCCACTTGGGCTCCGCCATCTGGTCGTAGACCTTCTTGAGGATCGGGGCCTGCCGGTGCGTGATCGTGCCCACCACCATCAGCAGGTCGGCCTGGCGCGGCGAGAAGCGCGGCAGCGCACAGCCGAAGCGGTCGATGTCGTAGCGCGGGCCCGCCACCGACATGAACTCCATGCCGCAGCACGCCGTCACGAAGGGGTAGAGGAACATCGAGTACTTGCGGCCCCAGTTGAAGACCGCATCGGCACGGGTCGTGAGAAAGGTGTCCTGGCCCTGTCGGAAGTACTCGACTTCGCGGCTCTGTCGGAAGCGGTTCTCCGCCATCTCGTCCTCGCGCTGGCAATATAGCTGCTCTGGTACTGTCCGCCCGAGGGGGTGTGCCGTCGTTGGCTCTCTCGAGACAGGCGATCGCAGCGCTGGCCGTGCACGCGCTCACCGCGAGCGGCGCCGCCATGGGCGTCGCGGCAGTCGTCGCGGCCGCGACGGGCAACGCGGCGCACGCGGTCCTGTGGATGATGGCCGCGCTCGCCGTCGATTCCGTCGACGGCACCCTCGCGCGCTGGGTCGGGGTGCGGGAGGCGACGCCTCAGATCGACGGGCGCCGTCTCGACGACATCGTCGACTACCAGAACTTCGTCGTCGTCCCGGTGCTCTTCCTGCTGCTCACCGGGGGTCTCGGCCCGACGCCCCTCGGCTGGGGCGCCGCCTGCGCGGCGCTCGTCGCGAGCGGCTTTGGCTTCTCCCACAGCGAGGCCAAGACCGCCGACCACTTCTTTCGCGGCTTCCCGTCGTATTGGAACGTGGTCGCGATCTACGCGTGGTTCCTCGCGCTCGACCCGACGTGGTGCGCATTGCTGGTGCTGGCCTTCGCCGCCGGCGTCGCGCTCCCCTTCCGCTTCCTCTACCCAAGCCGCGCGCCCCGGGCCCGTCGCACCGCGGTGGTGACGGGGATGCTCTGGGGCGCAGCGCTCCTCGCCGCCTCGGTCTGGCCCGACGCTTCGTGGGCGCGACCGCTGGTGCTCGGCTCCCTCGCCTACCCCGCGCTCTACCTGGCGCTCTCGATCTGGCTCGGCGGCTTTCGCCGCTGAGCCGTCCCCCTATCTTTCGACCTATGTCCGCGCCGCGCGCCGTGCTGTTGGTGAACCTGGGCACCCCGGAATCGCCGCGTCGGACCGACGTGCGGCGCTACCTCCGCGAGTTCCTGAGCGACCCCCGGGTGATCGACTTGCCGGCGCCGCTGCGAGCGCTCTTGCTCTACGGGGTGATCCTGCCCTTCCGCCCACGCGTTGCCGCGGACGCCTACGCCAAGATCTGGACCCGTGAGGGCTCCCCACTACTGGTGCACGGACGTGCCCTGCGCGACGCCCTCGCCACCCAGCTCGGCGACGGCTACCGGGTCGAGCTGGCGATGCGCTACGGCAGCCCCTCCCTCGGCGTCGCCGTCGACGCCCTGGCGCGGAGCGGCAGCGAGTCGATCCTCGTCGTTCCGCTCTTCCCCCAGTTCGCCGCGTCGTCGACCGGCTCGGCCCTCGAGGCGATCTACCGGCGCGCCGCGCGACAGTGGAACCCGCCCCCCATCGAGGTGCTCCCCCCCTACTTTGACGCGCCGCGCTTCATCGAGTGTCTGGCGGCGACGGCGCGCGGGGCCGTGGCCGATGCCAAGCCCGACCATCTCCTGGTCTCCTTCCACGGGCTGCCCGAACGACAGATCCGAAAGAGCGACCCCAGCGGAAGCCACTGTCTGAGTCGCCCCGACTGCTGCGAGCAGGCCGAGGCGCCGCGCACCGTTTGCTACCGGGCCCAGTGCCGCGCCACCGGGCGCGCCCTCGCGACGAGTCTGGGGCTGGGCGAGGGCGAGTGGACGCTCTCGTTCCAATCGCGGCTGGGGCGCACACCGTGGCTGCGACCCTTCACCGACGAGGTGCTCCCGGAGCTGGCCCAACGCGGCGTGCGACGCCTCGCCGTCTCCTGCCCGGCGTTCACTGCGGACTGTCTGGAGACCCTCGAGGAGATCGGCATCCGCGCCGCCGACCAGTGGCGCGATCTGGGCGGCGAGACGCTCACGCTGGTCCCGTCCCTCAACAGCCGCGCCGACTGGGTCCACACCCTGGCCGACTGGGTCCGCGCCCGCGGCTAGACGTCGAACACGGCCGCGACCGCCGCGGCCTGGGTCTCGAGCTCGGCGCGCTCGGCGGGCTGCCGGCCGTGGATCTTGAGGCTGTCGCCGTGGTGCCGAGGGATCAGGTGGACGTGGTAGTGGAACACGGTCTGCCCGGCGGCGGCGCCGTTCAGCTGGACGACGGTCATCCCGTCGGGGCGGATCGCGCGGCGCAGGGCGTGGGCGCCACGGCGCGCGACGCGGGTCACCGCCGTGAGACTCTCCTCGTCGGCCTCGAAGACGTTCTCGTAGTGGGTCTTGGGAATCACCAGCGTGTGCCCCGACGCCGCCGGAAAGAGGTCGAGAAAGACCAGGACCTCGTCGTCCTCGTAGATCCGCGCGGCGGGCGCGCGACCCGCGATGATCTCGCAGAAGATGCAGGGTTCGTCGCTCATCGGGTCTCCCGGTGGTGGAGGGTCGCGCTCAGCCGCTCGGCCGCGCGCACCCCGGAGAGGAGCGCGTCCCCCACGGCCACCCCAGAGAGATAGCCACCCGCGAGGGCCAGGGCCGGGTGCGTCTCCAGCATCTCGTGGAGCGCCTTCATGCGGCGGACGTGGTGGCGGTCGGGCTGGGGGATCGCCGCGGGCCAGCGGGTGATCGCGAGTTCGCGGGGGGCGGCGCGAAAGCCCAACGCCGCATCGAGGTCGCGCAGGATCGCCTCGCGCACCGCGTCGTCGGGGGCGTCGGCGAGGTCGGGGCGCCGGGCACCACCGGCGAAGGCCGTCAGCAACACCGAGCCGGCGGGGGCGCGCCCGGCGAAGAGCCGACTCGGGAAGAGACAACCGAGAAGCGCCGGGGCCTCGCCCCGCGGCACCAGAAAGCCAAAGCCCTCCACCGGGTGCCGGGTCGCCCCGTCGCCGACGCCGAGCGAGAGGTTCACGATCGGCGCGTAGGCAACGCTCCCGAGGAGCGCCGCTGCGTCGGGGAGCGCCCGCAGGAGGATGCCGGCGGCAGCGGGCGCCGGGGTCGCGATCACCGCGGCGCGGGCGGAGAGAGTGTCGGCCGCGGCACCCTCGAGGGCGAGCGACACGCCGTCTCCGGTGAGCTGCAACCCGCGGCAGCGCACCCCGATGCGGGGCGGCGCCGCGAGACGTTCGCAGAGGGCGTCGACCAGGCCCGAGACGCCGCCCCGCCCCGACCACGAGCCCGCGGGTGCGCGGCGCCGGCCGCGCCCGAGGGCGAGGCCGAGCGTCAGCGAGCCGCGGGCCCGCTCGGCCTCCACAAGCCCCGGAAACACGGCCTCGACGCCGAGCTCCCGTTCGTCGCCGGCGTAGACCCCGGTGAGAAAGGGCCCGACGAGGGCCTCGGTCGCCTCCGCGCCGAGTCGGCGGGTCACGAATTCCGCGACGCTTTCGGGCTCGGACGCGTGGCGCCGGGGCGCGAAGGGCTCGGCGAGGAGGCGGAGTTTTCCGCCCGGGCTCAGCAACGGCGAGCGGGCGAACGCGAGCGCGCCGTCGGGGACCGCCTCGAGACGCCCGTCCCGGAGCAGGAAGCGCTTGCGGCTCGCCGGAGCGGCGCGTTCGATCCGGTCGAAGAGCCGGTGGCGCTCGAAGAACGGGGCGATCTCCGGCCGCAACCGGAAGGTGTTCGGCCCGCGCTCGAAGAGGTAGTCGTCGCTCCGCTCGGTCCACGCCACGCCGCCCACCCGCGACCCGGCGTCGAACAGTGCGGTGCGGTGGCCGCGGGTCTCGAGCTCCAGGGCGGCCGCCAGGCCTGCGAGGCCCGCGCCGATCACCGCGACCTCGACCGCGGGTGCCTCCCCGCTCAATGGCGGCCCCCGCACCCGACCGGTCTCGCCGGGGGCGTCTTCACCCCGGGGCTCACAGGGACCGGGCGGCCTCGGTAAAGGCGCGCACCCCGTCGACCGGCGTCTCCGGGAGGCAACCGTGACCGAGGTTCAGGATGTGGCCCCGCGCGGGCGCGGCCGCCGCCGCGAGGCCTCGCACGCGTTCCGCGATCCGCTCGGGCGGTGCAGCGAGAGCGCTGGGATCGAGATTGCCCTGCAGGCTGGTCTCCGCCCCGTACTGGCGAGCCGCCTCGGCCAATTCGACCCGCCAATCGAGGGACACAACGTCCGCCCCCGCCTGGAAGAGCTCGGGGACCACGTGCGCCGAGTCTTTCACGTAGAGGATGAAGGGTGCACCCGAAGTCTTTGTTTCAGAAACGATCTTCTGGTGGATCGGAAGCACCCACTCGCGGTACTCGGCGGGGCTCAGGAGGCCTGCCCAGGTGTCGAAGAGCTGGACCGCGTCGGCCCCCGCTTCGACCTGGGCGCGGAGATAGTCGACGGTCATGTCGGCGAGCTTGCCGAGCAGCTCCCGCAGCAGCTCGGGCTCGCCGTAGAGCATCCGCTTGATCGCCCCGAACTCCTTCGAGCCCTGACCCTCGACCAGGTAGGCCGCGAGGGTCCAAGGGGCCCCGGCGAAACCCAGCAGCGGCACCGCCTCGGACGCGAGCGCCTCGCGCAACGCTCCGAGGATCTCGAACACGTAGGGCACCTCCTCCCGGGGGTCGCCGCGCCCCAGCGTCTCGATCTGTGCGGCACTCCGATACGGCTCCTCCAGGGTGGGCCCCGGGGAAAAGCGGACCGGCACCCCCATCCCCGCGACCGGGACAAAGATGTCGGAGAAGAGGATCACCGCTTCGGTGCCGACGAGCTGGAGCGGCTGCAGCGAGATCTCGACGGCGCGGTCGACCTCGCGACACGCCTCAAGAAATGAGACCCCGCGTCGAGCCTCGCGATAGGCCGGCAGGTAGCGGCCGGCCTGGCGCATCAGCCACACCGGCGGGCGGTCGACCTCCTGCCCGCGGCAGGCGCGCAGAAAGCGCTCGCGGCGGCTCAGCTCCGCCAGCTCAGTACCCGCGCAGACGCGCCCAGCGGTCGCGGTGCCACGCGGCGTCGCCGAAGGTCATCTCGGCCACCCGGGAGCGCTTCATGTAGAAGCCCAGGTCGTACTCGTCGGTCATCCCGACGCCGCCGAACATCTGGACGCCCTCGTTCGCGATCAGCGTATAGGCGTCGGAACAACGGGCCTTGGCCAGCGAGACGAGGGCCTGGAAGTCCGGGTCCCCGGCGTCGGCGGCGCGCGCCGCGGCCATCACCGCCGAGCGGCAGAGCTCGGTCTCCATGAACAGACGGGCCGCGCGGTGCTTGAGCCCCTGAAACGAGCCGATCGGAACGCCGAACTGCTCGCGGGTCTTCAGGTGCTCGACCGTGTCCTCGAAGACCTGTTGCATCCCGCCGAGCATCTCGGCGCAGAGCCCCACCGTGGCGCGGTCGACGGCGGCCTCGAGCAGGGCGTAGCCGCCGCCCTCGGCACCGAGCCGCGCGGCGGCGGCGACCTCCACCCCGCGCAGCCCCACGTTGGCGGCGCCCCGCGAGTCGACGCGGCGCTGGGGATCGATCTCGACTCCGACTGCGTCGGCGGCGACCAGGAAGAGCGAGAGGCCCTCGCGGTCCCGACCCTCGCCACCGGTGCGGGCGGAGACGATCAGCCCGTCGGCGGCGGCCGCGTCGAGCGCCTGGATCTTGTCGCCCTCGAGTCTGTACCCGCCGTCGGTCGCCGTCGCCCGGGTCGAGACGGCGGCGAGGTCGTAGCGGCTGTGGGCCTCTTGATAGGCCGCCGCGACAAAGCGCTCGCCGGACGCGATGCCGCTGAGCCACTCCGCGCGGTGCGCCTCGTTCCCGGCGGTGGCGATCAGCCCCCCGCCGAGGAGCACCGTCGAGAGCATGGGCTCGGGCGCCAGGGTCCGACCCATCGCCTCCATCACCACGGCGAGCTCCGCGAGCCCCATCCCAGCGCCGCCCTGCTCCTCGGGCACGAGGATCCCCACCCAGCCGAGCTCGGCCATCTCCTTCCAGAAGGCCTTCGAGAATCCGAGCGGGTCGCCGGCGTCGCGCAGCGCGCGCGCGCGGCTCACGGGAGACTGCTCCCGCACGAAGTCGAGGGCGGTCTTGGCGAGGAGCTCCTGGTCTTCGGTCAGTACGAGCTGCACGACGTCCCTCCTCAGTCCGGCAGGCCCAAGACGCGCTTGGCGATGATGTTGAGCTGCACCTCGCTCGTCCCGCCCTCGATCGTGTTGCCGCGGGAGCGCAGCCACTCACGGGTGAGGGTGAGCTCGGCGGGGCTGAAACCCGGCCCCTCCCAACCGAGCGCCTGCGGCCCGGCCACCGAGAGCCGCAGCTCCTGGCGGCGCTGGTTGAGCTCGGTGCCGTAGATCTTGAACATCGAACTCTCGGGCCCGGGGGCGTGGCCGGCTTTCGCGGCGTCCCGGGCGCGCTGGGTGGTGAGCGCCAGGGCCCGCGCGTCCATTTCGTTCTGGGCGAGGCGGTCGCGCAGGGTCGGGTCGGCGAGCCGACCGTCTTCGCGCCCGACGTACTCGGCGGCCCAGTCGGCGAAGGTCTGCGCTTTCGCGGCTCGCGGCGACGCGCCAAACGCCTCCGCGATCATGGTGCGCTCGTGTTGGAGCAGCGCCTTGGCAACGGTCCAGCCGTTGTTGACCTTGCTCACCACGTTGGTGGCGGGCACCCGGACATCGGTGATGAAGGTCTCGCAGAAGGGCGAGCCGCCGCTGATCAACAGGATCGGCTTCACCTCGATACCGCTCTGGTCCATGTCCATCAGGATGAACGTGATGCCCTCCTGTTTTTTGCCCTCGGTCTCGGTGCGGACGAGGAGAAACATCCAATCGGCCTGGTCGGCGTAGGAGGTCCAGATCTTCTGGCCGCTGATCACGAAGTCGTCGCCGTCGCGCACGGCGCGGGTCTGCAGCGACGCGAGGTCGCTGCCCGCGCCGGGCTCGGAGTAGCCCTGACACCAGCGGATCTCGCCGCGCACGATCTGCGGCAGGTGCTCTCGTTTCTGCTCCTCGTTGCCGAACTGGAGGAGGGTGGGCCCGATCATCGTGAGGCCAAACCCGATCAGCGGCGCCGGGAGCTGCATGGCCCGCAGCTCCTCGCGCAGCACCTTCGCCTCGGCCTTCGAGAGCCCCCCGCCGCCGTACTCCCGCGGCCACTCGGGGGCCGTGAAGCCGCGCTCGGCCATCACGTCGAGCCACACCTTGGTGTCGGGGTTGGAGTAGGAGGCCTTGCGACCGCCCCAGTTGCCCTCCAGCTCGCTGCTCTGGGCGCCGCGTAGGGAGGCCGGGGCGTTGGCGTCGAGCCAACCCCGCAGGTCGCTTCGAAAGCTCTCGAGGTCTGCCATTCTCGCGCGCTCCGCGTCGGGTGAAATCGAATAAGCGGTGCAGTGTAAAGAACTTCGGGCGCTGTTGCCCCGCGCCGCGGCGGCCCGAAGGGCGTCTGTTACCTTGCCGCCGATGCGCATCGTGCTCGCCAATCCCCGCGGTTTCTGCGCCGGTGTCGACCGCGCCATCGAGGTCGTCGAGCAATGTCTCGGCCACTTCGGCGCCCCGGTCTACGTGCGTCACGAAATCGTCCACAACCGGCGCGTGGTCGAGGATCTGCGATCCCAGGGCGCGGTCTTCGTCGACGACCCCGACGAGGCACCGGAGGGCGCCGTGCTGATCTTCTCGGCCCACGGCGTGGCGCCCGAGGTCGGGGAGCGCGCTGCCGCCCGGGGACAGCGGGTGATCGACGCCACCTGCCCGCTCGTCACCAAGGTGCACGTCGAAGCGCTGCGCTTCGCGCGGGACGACTTCGAGATCGTCCTCGTCGGTCACGCCGACCACGTCGAGGTCGAGGGCACCCTGGGCTACGCCCGCGACCGGATGCACCTGGTCGAGACGGTCGCCGACGTCGAGACGCTCGCGGTGCGCGACCCGGAACGGCTGGGGTGTCTCACCCAGACCACCCTCAGCGTGGACGACACCCGCGACATTCTCGAGGCGTTGAAGCGGCGCTTCCCCGCGATCCAGCTGCCCCGGAAGGGCGACATCTGCTACGCGACCCAGAACCGCCAGAACGCGGTGAAGAGCCTGGCCGAGCAGGCCGAGCTCCTGCTGGTCGTGGGCGCGCCAGAGTCGAGCAACAGCAACCGTCTGGTCGAGCTCGGAGCCAAGGCCGGGCTGCGCTCCCACCTGGTGCAACACGCGGGGGAGATCGACGCGGCCTGGCTCGCGGGCATCTCCTGTGTCGGGGTGACCGCCGGTGCGTCGGCCCCCGAGCACCTCGTCCAGGAGGTCGTCGACCGGCTGGTCGAGCTCGCGGGGCCTGCGACCGAGGTGGACGCGATGCCTCGGGTCGACGAGGGCGTGACCTTCCAGCTCCCGCCGGAGCTCCGTCAGTCGCTCGCCTAGGTGGCGCCGTACAGCCCCGCCTGGGAAAGCGAAGACCCCGAAGCCGCTCCGTCGATTCCCTCCGCCTCGGTGGCGGCGCAGGCGGGCTCGGTCCCCGCCGGCCCCCCCAACCGCGAGATCTGGTCGCTCTCGTGGCCGGTGATCCTTTCGCAGCTGTTGGCCAGCGCGATCAGCCTGATCGACATCGCGATGCTGAGCCGGCTGGGCTCGGACGCGCTCGCCGCGGTGGGCTACGTCACCCAGTTCTTCTGGCTGGCCCAGGCGGGGCTCATGGCGATCGGGGTCGCCGGGGTGGCGATGGTCTCGCAGGCCCTCGGCGCCGGGCGCCCCGAGCGGGCGCGCGCCTCCTTTGTGGCGAGCATCGGTCTCTCGGTGATCCTCGCGGCGACGGTGTGCGGCGCGGCGAGCATCGCGCCGATCACCCTACTGGGCTGGCTCAACGCCACGCCGGAGATCGCGGCGCTCGCCCTGCCCTATCTCCAGCTCACCCTGCTCGCGTCGCTGCTCTTCGGGGTGTCGATCAGCTACGAGAGCGGTTTCCGCGCCGCCAGGGACACCCGGACCCCACTCTGGGTGGCCGGCGGGGTCACCGTCGTCAAGATCGCGCTCAACTACGCGCTGATCTTCGAGCCGCTCCAGCTCGGGCTCTCCGGGGCCGGGCTCGCGACTCTCGGTGCCCAGTGCATCGCGGTCGCGGCGCTGGTCGCGGCGAGTCGACGCGGCCGGTCGCGCCGCGCCCTCGCCTTCCGCCGGGCCGACCTGCGCGCCGCCCCGGGCTGTCTCCCCGAGCTCGCACGGATCGCGTGGCCGGCGGTGGTCGAGCGCATCTTGCTGAACATCGCGGTCATGGCCTACTTCGTCGTGCTCGGCCACTACGGGCCCGCGACGGTCGCCGCCTACACGGTGGGGGTGCGGATCCTCTCCTTCTCGTGGATCCCAGCCACGAGCTTCTCGGCAGCCGCTGCCACGATCGTCGGCCATGCTGTCGGGGCCGGCGACCTCGCCGCGGCGCGGCTCGCGGGATGGCGCTCGATGCGCATCGCGCTGGTCGTCGCGACCGCCCTCGGCGTGCTCTTCACCGCGATCCGCAAGCCGCTGGCCGCGGCCATCACCGACGATCCGGCCGTCCTCGAGGGGCTCGACTCCTTCATGCTGATCGTGGCCCTCGCGCAGCCCTTTCTCGGTGTCCACTTCACCCTGGCGGGGGCGCTGCGCGGCGCGGGCGCGACGATGTGGCCCCTGATTGCGGCCTTCTTCGGCAACTGGTGCGTGCGTGTCCCGATGGTCTGGGTGCTGGGCTACGCGCTGCGCTGGGACGTCATGTGGCTGTGGGTCGCCATGGTGACCGACCACATGGTCCGCACCGGCTGGATGCTCCTCGTGTTCCGCAGCCGGGTGTGGGTGCCGGCGGCGCTGCGTCAGCCGCGGCCCAACGCCTCGTCGATCGCCTCCTGAAACGCCTCGAACGGGAGCGCCCCGGCGAGAAGCTTCCCGTTGACGAACCAGGCGGGGGTCCCGGTGACCCCGAGCGACAACGCCTGCTCGGCGTCGCGCAGGATCTTCATCCTCACGTCGCGCGATTGGCGGTCGGCCTGGAACTGCGCGATGTCGAGACCGAGCGCGCCGGCGTACGCCAGATAGCGGTCGTCGTTCAGCTGCGCCTGGTTCTCGAAGATCAGATCGTGCATCTCCCAGAACTTGCCCTGGCGGTGCGCCGCCTCGGAGGCCACGTGGGCGCCGGGTGCGAGGGGATGGATGTCGAGCGGGAAGTGTTTGAAGACGATGCGCAGGTCATCGCCGTAGATCTCTTTCAGCTTGTAGACCGTTCGGACCGAACGGGCGCAGTAGCCTCACTGAAAGTCGCTGAACTCGACCAGCGTGACCGGAGCCTCCGCCAGGCCGAGACTCGCGGAGCCCTCGACGTCGATCGGGTTGGTGGTCGGCGCGCGGGGGGCGGGCGCCGTCTCGGTCTCTTCGGCCGCGACCGCGGGCTCCGGCGCGGCCGCGTCCGCCGTCGGGTTCCGCGGCTCGTTGGCGCCGCAGCCCAACCAGGCCAGGGCCAGCAGGGCGGCCAGCAGCGCCTTCGTGTGTCGTATCGTCATGTGCTCTCCCCGCTGCCAGTCTCGCGCGTGTCGCGGCCGAGCCAATCGCGCGGCCGCAAGAATTCGTCGGTGAGACGTTCCTCTGGGCTGCCGGCTTCCGGCCGGTAGTCGTAGACCCAGGACGCCAGTGGCGGGAGCGAGGCGAGAATCGACTCGACCCGCCCTCCGGATTGGATGCCGAAGCGGGTGCCGCGGTCCCACACCAGGTTGAACTCGGCGTAGCGGCCGCGGCGGTAGAGCTGGAAGGCCCGTTCGCGCTCTCCGTACGAGGTGTCGCTGCGCGCGCGGAGGATCGGCACGTAGGTGTCGAGGTAGGCGTCGCCCACCGCGCGCAGCAACGCGAAACAGCGCTCGAAGCCCCCGTCCACCAGGTCGTCGAAGAAGATGCCCCCCACCCCGCGGGCCTCGTCCCGGTGGCGCAACACGAAGTACTCGTCGCAGGCCCGTTTGAAGCGCGGGTAGGCCTCCTCCGAGTGAACCCGGCAGGCCTCGCGGGCGGCGCGGTGCCACGCGACGGCGTCCTCCTCGAACCCGTAGGTCGGGGTCAGATCGAAGCCCCCGCCGAACCACCACACGGTCTCCCCGTCCTCGCCCGCCTGGGGCCGGGCGAGAAACGCGCGGACGTTGCAGTGGGCGGTCGGGGCATAGGGGTTGCGGGGATGGGTGATGGTCGACATCGAGACCGCTTCGTAGGAGCGCCCGACTAGCTCGGGGCGGCGCTCGGTGGCGGCCGGGGGAAGCTCGCGACCCCGGGTGTGCGACCAGTGCACCGCCGCTTTCTCGATCACCGCGCCGTCGGCCAGCACGCGGGGCTGGCTCACGCCGCCCCCGGGCGACTCGAATCGGTCGCGGCGAAAGCGAAGCCCCGCCGGCGTCTCGAGGGCCTCGAAGGCCGCGCAGAGTCGGTCCTGGAGGTCGAGCAGATAGTCGCGGACGGGCTCGATGTCGACGGCGTCGCTCACGACGCGGGCGCGGCGCCCCGCGGCTCCACCGTGAAGTGGAGCTTCCCCTCGTCGCCTACGTCGAAGAGCACACGCCCGCCCTTCTGGAGTTCGCCGAAGAGCACCGAGTCAGCGACGGCGTCCTTGATCTCCCGCTGGATCACCCGCGCCATCGGGCGCGCGCCGAAGTCGGGGTCGTAGCCCTCCTTCGCGAGCCACTCGCGGGCCGCGTCGGAGAGGTAGAGCGTCACCTTCTTCTCGCGGAGCTGCGCCTCGACCTCGCGGACGAACTTGTCGACCACCCGGATCATCACCTCCGGGTCGAGGGGCCCGAAGTTCACGACTTCGTCGAGCCGGTTGCGGAACTCGGGGCTGAAGAGCCGCTCGAGATCCTTGCGCCCGTCGCCCCGCTTGCTGTCGCCAAAGCCGATCGACGCGGCCTGGATGTCCCGGGCGCCCACGTTCGAAGTCATGATCAGCGTGACGTGGCGGAAGTCGGCCTCGCGTCCGTGGTTGTCGGTGAGGGTGGCGTGGTCCATCACCTGGAGCAGGATGTCAAAGAGGTCGGGGTGGGCCTTCTCGATCTCGTCCAGAAGCAGCACCGCGTAGGGGTGTTTGCGGATGCGCTCGACGAGCTGGCCGCCCTCGTCGTAGCCGACGTAACCCGGCGGCGCCCCGATCAACCGGGCGACGGCGTGCTTCTCCATGTACTCGCTCATGTCGAAGCGCAGGAAGGGCACCCCCAGACTCTGGGCGAGCTGTTTGGCGAGCTCGGTCTTCCCGACCCCCGTCGGCCCCAGGAAGAGGAAGGAGCCGATCGGCTTGTCCTCGCCGGAGAGCCCGGCGTGGGCGCGGCGCACGGCCCGCGACACGGTGGCCACCGCCTCGTCTTGCGCGTAGACCGCGCGCTTGAGTTCGTCCTCGAGGTGCTCGAGACGCGCGCGGTCCGAGGAGGCGGCCCGCGCGAGCGGAATCCTCGCCATACGCGAGACGGTGCCCTCGATCTCGCGGACCCCCACCACCTCGCGGCCCTTGAGCCGCACAGCCGCGCCGGCCTCGTCGATCACGTCGATCGCTTTGTCGGGCAGGAAGCGGTCGTTCAGATGTTTTGCGGAGAGGTCCACCGAGGCCTTCAAGGCCGGCTTCGAGTAGCGCACGCCGTGGTGCTCTTCGTAGCGGGGAGCGAGCCCCTGGAGGATCCGCACCGCGTCGGCCACCGAGGGCTCGGTGATGTCGACACGCTGGAAGCGCCGCGCCAGCGCGCGGTCGCGCTCGAAATGGCGGAACTCGCGGTAGGTCGTCGACCCCATACAGCGCAGCGAGCCGGCCTGGAGGATCGGCTTCAACAGGTTTGAGGCGTCGACGGTGCCCCCCGACGCCGCGCCGGCGCCCAGGATCGTGTGGATCTCGTCGATGAAGAGGATCGGCCGGTGCTTCTCCTCGATCGCCGCGATCAGCGCCTTGAAGCGCGCCTCGAAGTCGCCCCGGTAGCGAGTGCCCGCGAGCAGCGCGCCGAGGTCGAGGGAGAAGATCTCGCTCCCTTCGAGCACCTCGGGGACCTCGTCGGCGACGATCCGCTGCGCCAGCCCCTCGGCGATCGCCGTCTTCCCGACGCCGGTCTCGCCGACGAAGATCGGATTGTTCTTCCGGCGCCGCGCGAGGATGTGGATCGTGCGTTCGAGTTCGGCGGCGCGGCCGATCAGCGGGTCGAGGCGCCCTTCGCGGGCCTCCTCACAAAGCGCCGTCGCGAACGCGGCCAGCGGGTCGGCGGGGAGCTCGCCGTCCTCGCCGGGCATGCCGCCGCCGGGCATCCCCTGCGGCGCGGCGCCGTTCGCGCCGTTGCCCTGCGGGTAACCCTCGCCGTCCGAGCTCCCGAGCTTCGAGATGCCGTGGGAGACGTACTGGAGCACGTCGAGCCGTGAGACGCCCTGCTCCCGCAGCAGCCCCACCGCGTGGGAATCGGGCTCCTGGAAGATCGCGGCCAGCAGGTCGCCGGCCTCGACTTCGTCCTTCTCGGCGTTTTCGGCGTGGTGGAGCGCGTGTTGCAGCACCCGGTGGAAGGCGAGGGTCTGACGGACCTGCCCCTCGCCGGCCTCCTCGTCGTCGGGCAGCCGCTCGAGATCTTCGTCGAAGAAGCGGCGCAACGCGGTCTTCAACCCGTCGAGGTTCGCCCCGCAGTGCTGCAGGATCTCGGTGCCACGCGGGTCGTGGGCCAACGCGTAGAGCAGGTGCTCTACGGTGAGATCGCTGTGGCGGCGGTGCAGCGCTTCGCGGAGCGCCGACTGCAGCGCCAACTGGAGTTCGCGACCGATCGAGCTCATTCCTTCTCCACCCCCGCGCGCAGCGGGTGGCCGCGCTCTTCTGCCATCTTGTGCACCGTCGCGACCTTGGTCTCGGCGACCTCCAGCACGTAGACCCCGGCGACCCCCATCCCCGCGCGGTGGATCTGCAGCATCAGCTCGGTGGCCTCCGCCGGGCTCTTGCGGAACACGCGCTCCAGCAGGTGCACGACGAACTCCATCGGTGTGTAGTCATCGTTGTAGAGGAGCACCTTGAAGCGCGGTGGCCGCGCCACGCGTTTGCGCGTCTGGGTCGCGACCCCGCGGTCCTGGACGGGGTCGCCGCTCGGCGCTCTCGGCGTCCGCGGCGGTCCGGGGTCGTTGGGGTCCTGAGCCATCGCGGAGAGAATAGCCGCCGCGCCCGCGGGCGGGGCCGCGTCGATCGTCAGCGCTCCGCGGTGGTCCGCGGTGATCCACGCCGGTCCACCGGACGGGCGCGGCGTTTGCCGTAGGTTGTGTCTCGAAGAATGTGGATGGCCCGGGGCTTGCGTTGGTCCCGGGCATGCCGCGTCGCTGGGATGCCTTCCGTCCCCCCTTCTGCCCCCACCCCCACTGTGATTTCCATCGCGATCCGCGAGGTTGGCGCCCCGTGCGTTGGGGCTCGTTCCAGCGCCAACGCGCGCCTCGCCGCGTCCCCCGGTACCGCTGTTCTCATTGCCGGCGGACCTTTAGTTCACAGACCTTCTCCGCCACCTACTGGATGAAGCGCCCCGAGCTATT
>CAJHXS010000076.1_pt1 | contig 15020 bp, 15 predicted proteins | sample 9198591 | NCBI WGS metagenome assembly CAJHXS01 (sample SAMEA7708347, study PRJEB35096) | sediment metagenome | biome: marine neritic benthic zone biome [ENVO:01000025]; feature: sediment [ENVO:00002007]; material: shallow marine sediment [ENVO:03000034] sea grass bed [ENVO_01000059] ... | reverse complement strand
CCCGGAGCTCGCCGCGGTGGTCGCACAGCCGGACGTCGCTTTCGCGCACCTCGTTCTCGGCCATCGCGCACAGGGACGCCAGCGTCTCGTCGTAGCGTGCGGCGTCGTCTTCGCACAGATGCGCGCGGTAGTACGCCTCGTCGACCCGGCCGATCGCGTCGGGGCCGAGGCCGTGGAAGGCCCGCCAACGCCCGTTGGCGAAGGTCGTCCGGCGCTCCTGAAGGTCGAAGACGGACACCAGCGTCGGACCGGCGTCGGCGATCCGCCTCGAGAACGCGTGGCTCTCCGCGAGTGCTTCGGCGTCGCGTCGCCGTTCAGTCACGTCGGTCGCGATCCCGAGCACATAGCCCCGCACCAGCGTCTGGGTTTGTAGCTCCCGCTCTCGGATCGAGAGGATCCGCCACTCGCCGCGGTCGTTGCGGGCGCGCAGGTCGCGACCGTCGCCGTCGAGGGGAAGCGCGGCACCGAGGTCGCCGACCGCGGCGAGGTCGTCGGGGTGGACGAACTCGTCGAAGACCCGGGCGCCGGTGGCGATGATCTCCGTCTCTCTGCGCCCTGTGAACCGGACGAGCGCCTCGTTCACGAACACGATGGTACCCGCCGCCGGGTCGCGCACGTAGACTAGCGTCGGGATGTGGTCCAGAAGCTCCCGCCATGCGGAGCCCCGGGCCCACGGCGCATCCGCCGCAGTGTCGCCGTCCTGTGCACTCAACCGAATCCGCGCCTCACACACCACCGCTCGTGCCGCGACAAGGGTAGGTATCCCGCCGGCCGCGCGCGAGGCGCCCTCAGAATCCGGCGTCTGGCGCGCTCAGAAACGCGGTCTCCTCGGGGGTCGAATGGCGCCCGAGGATCGCGTTGCGGTGGGGAAAGCGCCCAAAGCGCCGGATGACCGCCTCGTGGCGACGCGCGTAATCGACGAAGGGGTCGAAGGCGTCGCGCCAGGGCGCGGGGACCGAAGTGGCCAACGCGGAGCAGCGCGCGACGTTCTCCTCCTGGAGTGCGAGGTCCTCGGCGTGCTCGAGCGGAAGGAACAGAAACACGCGCTCGATCGGACGCAACCCGGTCTCCGCGTCGGTGTCGAGCATCGCGCGGGCCAGTGCCAAGGCGCGCCCGTCGTTCTGGAAGGCGCGGTGCGTTCCGCGCCCGACCACCCGGGAGACCTGGTCGAAGAGAATGACCGAAGCGAGCTGCGAGCGCGGCTCGGCGCGCCACCGGTCGAGCCGACCGGCCTCCCCGGCGCCGAGCAGCCCGGCGAAGCGGTCGGCGATCGCCCGGTCGTGCTCGGGACGCTGGCCGAACCACAGGGGACGCTGGTTCTCCGCCACGCGGGCGTCGTCCGGGTCGTCGCCGAACCAGAACTGGAGCAGCTCGACCCACCCCGGCAAAGCGGGGCGCGCGCGCGGCCTGGGCACCCCGGGCGGAGCGCTCACGGCGCGGGGCACAAGACCCCTCGCTCGCGCAGCCGGGGAACCAGCTCGCGCCCGAGGAGCACTGTGTCGGCGAGGTAGTCGGGGTAGCTCATCAGCGCCCCGTCGACGCCCGCGTGAAAGAGCGCCGCGAGCTCGTCCGCGACCTCGTCCGGGTCGCCGACGACGGGCATCGCGCCGGCGCCGAGCGCGATCATCTCGAGGGTGTGATCGTCGAAGGACCCGCTCTCGATCCCGAGCTCGGCACACCAGTTCTCGGCCGCCACGCGGTCGATCCCCGCCGTGATGCGGCCGCACTCGCGCTCGGCGGCGGCGTGGGTCTCGCGGCAGACCACGTAGATCGCACTCACACAGCGGACGGTACGGCGGTGCGTCGCGGCGCGACGCTTGAAGTCGGCGGCGGTCTCGGCGTTGGCCTCGAGGGTCGGCGGGCTCATGAAGGCCCAGTCGCAGTGGCGGGCGACGGTCTCGCGGGCGTCCTCAGAGCTTCCGGCGTTGACGATCGGCGGGTGGGGCGTAGCGACCGGCTGGGGCGAGACGTAGCCGCCGCGCACCGAGTACCAGTCGGACTCGTAGTCGAAGCTTCCCGGCGGTTCGGTCCACAGGCCCTTCAGGATCTCGATGAACTGGGCGGTGCGACGGTAGCGGTCAGCGTGCTCTAGGATCTCCACCCCCATCATCTGGAACTCGCCCTTGTTCCAGCCGCTCACCAGATTGATCCCCCACCGGCCGCCGCCGATGTGGTCGAGGCTCGCCCCCATCTTGGCGGCGACGACGGGGTTGAAGGCCGGCACGTGAACCGTCGAGAACACCTGGATACGCCGGGTGGTCGTCAGCAGCGACGCCGCCCAGGTCATCGTCTCGATCGAGGTCCCGAGGTAGTTGGTCTCGCCGCCGAATCCCTTCCAGCGACTCACCGGAAACAGGAAATGAAACCCCGCCGTCTCGGCGGCGGCGGCGATCTCCTGGTTGCGCTCGATCCGCCAGTCGTCGGGGTCGGGTTTGTAGGTACTGATCGACGTGCCGTAGCTGCAGTTCGGCATAAAGATTCCGAGTCGCAGACCGTCGCGTTCCCCGTGCATGGCGCGGCAGCCTAGCAGCTCGCGCGGGGCTCTCGGACACGCGACAAGGCGACCTCGCTCGCCTCGCTCAAAGCGCGGGCTTCGCCACCGAGCCCCTCTGTGCGGGCCCACCGACGCGCTTCACATTGGGGAAATCGCGCGCGTGTGCGTGCTTCACGGTCGTGGCTCGCTCGAAGCGAGCGCGGTCACCATCGCGTTCGTACTCGCGACCGGCCCTGCGGTGAAACCGATCGCCGCGCCGCTCAGCCCGGGGCTCGAACCGCTCCCAGCGCTGCTGGGCGCCGTGTTCGATCGGCCCTCTTCTTGCCGGCGCACCGAGCGGGAAGTGTCTCGGACAGATTCGCGAATCGCGCCCTGAGCCGGCGCGATGGCTCAGATTTCTCGGTCGAAAAGCTCGCCGAGCCAGGCCTGGAATCGCGCGTGGGCGCGTTCGGGATCCCCGAGTCGGGCGCTCTCGCTGAGCAACGGGCCGATCAAGGCCTCGGCGAAGAGGGCCAGCGCCGCCAGACGCACCCAGTGCACAGTGTCCTCGTAGTCCGGCGCCTCGCGACCGGCGCGCTCCGCGTCTACGAGGCGGCTGGCGTGGTAGGCGTCCGCGAGTGTCTTCAGCATCTCTTCTTCGTCGCGCACCCCCTCGCGCCCGCTGCGCAACATCCGCCAGGCCAGGAGCCGGGCGTGGCCGGCCTCGCCGAGGGTCGCGAAGGCCCTGGTGAAGCCCTCCTCCGCGCTCGCCTCGGCGCGCGCCAGCAGGTCGTCCTGGAGACGGCGCATCGCCCGGGCCTCCAGGGCCGCGATCAGGCCGTCCCGGCTCCCGAAGTGGTGGAGGATCGCGGGATGGGAGATCTCGAGATCCGCCGCAATCTCGGCCAGCCGGAGCGCTTCCGGCCCCCCCTCGGCGAGCCGCCGCTCAGCGGCGTCGAGGATCCGCGCGCGGGCCTCCTCGGGAGCGCGGCGGGTGCGTTTTCGGGTCGTAGCCATGGGGGAGCGCCCTCGCGACGGGTGCGGTGCGGAGGCCGGGTTGACGACAATTTTTACTTACAATATTGTAAGTAACAATGGAGGTTGTCATGACGCGATCCCGCCGCATCCATCCCGTCCAAGCCTACCGCGCCTGGAAGCGACTCTGGGCGAATCCCGACGACACCGTTGCGGTGTTCGAGATCTTCGACGCGCTGCGCGGGCGCTCGGAGGAGCGCGTGTTCCGACGCTTCCGCCGGACCGGCATGGGGCGGCGCATCCTCCGCGAGGAACGCGACCTCCTGACCACGCTCAACGACCGCGACGCCCTGCGCGCGATGCCCGAGGGCAGCCTCGGCGCCCGTTACGCCGCCTTCATGGAGCAGGAGGAGATCAGCGCCGACGGTCTCGTCGAAGCGAGCGAGCAACACAGCGTGTTCCGAGAGGACCCCGCGTTCCAGCGCTTCGCCTGCCGGTGGCGCGATATGCACGACCTCCACCACGTCGTGACGGGTTACGGCCGCGACCTCCACGGCGAAGCCGCGCTGCTCGCCTTCACCTTCGCCCAGACCCGCACCCTGAGCCTCGGCTTCATCGTGGGCATGGCGTTTCTGAACGGCGACGCCGACGACCGCCGGATGATCAGCGAGGGCTACCGCCGCGGCCGCGCCGCGCGCTGGTTCGTCGATGCCGATTGGGAGCGGCACCTGGGCGAACCCCTCGACGCGGTGCGCCGCGAGCTCCGTTCGGGCGAGGCGGTGGCCTACACCCCGCTCTGGTCGGACGGCGCGCCGGCTTCGGCCTCGTAGGGAATGCCTTGGGCTCCGCCGCCTAGGCCGAGGCCTCGGGCCTCGGCCGTCTAGGACGACCCTTCGAGGGCGCGTTTCCAACCCGCAGAGATCTCGCTCGGTCGCCCGTCGTCGCCGATCGCGACGGCGACGATACGCCCGGTCACCGCCTCGACGCCGTCGAGGGTCAGCACCCGATACTCGTAGGTGATCGAGCTCCGCCCCACCGCCGCGACCTGCACCGAGCAGTCGACCTCGTCTTCGAAGCGCAGGGCGGTCTTGTAGTCGGCCTCCACGTGGACCCGCGGGAGATTCAGCCGCGGCTCCTCCGTGAGCTCCCCGCGGATCTCGCGCATCAGCGCGTGCTCCGCCTGCTCGAAGTAGCGCATCGCGGCGGTGTAGTGGATTCGGCCGCTCGTGTCGGTGTCGATCCACGCGACCCGCTGGCGCACGGTGTGCTGTCTCACGCTGCCCTCCGGCCCCGCGAGCCTTCCCGGTCTGATATGCGAGGTCGGGGACGCCGCGGGCGAGGCGGGACTCTACCACCCACCGCCGCGCGTCCGGCCCGGCTCAGTGCCCGCCGCCGTGGTGGTCCTTCATGCGTTTGCGCATCGCTTCGTGGGCGCCCTTCCACTCGTCCTGGCTGATCGACCCGTCGCCATCCGCGTCCATCTTGGCGAAGCGCGCATCCGCCGCGGCCATCCACTCGTCTTTGCTGATCGCGCCGTCGCCGTTGGCGTCGCGTTTCTCGAAGTGCTTGCCGTGGTGCTTCTTGCCGTGGCGGTGGTCGCCCTTGCCTTCGTGATGAGCGCCCCACGCCGTCGCGCCGCCGACGCAGACGGCGAGTACCGCCGCCAATCCGATCCCAGCGCGTCGCCATCCGTTCCGTCGCATCCGTGCTGTCCTCCCCACCGATCTGTCTGCGCGGCGCACCCGCCCGACACGCCGATATTCGGCGCCGCCACGCGGCCGCTCGCCTACCCTAACGCGATGCTCCCGACGCGCACGGAACTAGAAGCCGCCGCCGACGTGGTCCACCGGGTGCTCGACCCGACCCCCCAGATCGCCTGGCCCCTGCTCGGCGAACGCTGCAGCGCGGAGGTGTGGGTCAAGCACGAGAACCACCTGCCCACCGGTGCCTTCAAGGTGCGGGGGGGCGTGGTCTACCTCGACTCGCTGGGCGACGCCGACCTGCCCGGCGGGGTCGTCGCCGCGACCCGGGGCAACCACGGGCAAAGCATTGCCTTCGCGGCGAGCCGGAGCCGGACGGTCGCCACGGTGGTCGTGCCCGCGGGCAACAGCCCCGCGAAGAACCGCGCGATGGCCGCCTACGGCGCCCGTCTCGTCGAGCACGGTGTCGACTTCCAGGAGGCGCTCGAGCACGCCCGCGGGCTGGCCGACGACGGGCTCCACCTCGTGCCCTCCTTCCACCCGCTCCTGGTGCGCGGCGTCGGGAGCTACGGGCTCGAGCTCTTCGGGGCACGGCCCGATCTCGACACCGTGTACGTGCCGATCGGTCTCGGGTCGGGGATCTGCGGGGTGCTCGCCGCCCGCGACGCCCTGGGCCTGCGCTGTGAGGTGGTCGGAGTGGTCGCCGAGCGGGCCCCGGCCTACGCGCTCTCGGTCGAGGCCGGCGAAGCGGTAGAGACCGCCGTGCCCGACACTTTCGCGGACGGCCTCGCGGTGCGGGTGCCCCACCCGGAGGCGCTCGAGATCATCCGGCGCCGGGCGGCGCGGATCGTCACCGTCTCGGAAGACGAGATGCGCGACGCCGTGCGGGTCTACTTCGACGACACCCACCAAGTCGCCGAAGGCGCGGGGGCGGCGGCTCTCGCCGCGCTCCTCCAGGAGCGGGTGCGCCACACCGGCCGCAAGGTGGCCGCGGTTCTGAGCGGTGGAAACCTCGACGCGGAGCTCTACGCCGAAATTCTCGGCGGTGCGGCCCCGCTCTGACGACCTGGACACACGCCGGACAAATGGCGTCCCCAGCGGGATTCGAACCCGCGTTATCGGCGTGAAAGGCCGACGTCCTAGGCCAGGCTAGACGATGGGGACGGGCCGGGGATTATGGCGAATCCCGGCTCTCGGGCCAGCGCGTCCTAGTCCTCGTCGTCCGGGTCGAGCACCCGCCACAGATACCACGAGGCGACGGAGCGATAGGGTCGCCAGGGCTCGGCGATCTCACGAAGCTCGGACGGTTTCGGCAGGGCCTCGAGGCCGTAGAGTCTCTGCGCCCCCTTCTGGACCCCGAGGTCTCCCACCGGGAGCACGTCGAGCCGACCGAGGGAGAACATCATCAACATATGGGCCGTCCACTCGCCGACCCCCTTGATCTGGGTTACCGCGTCCACCACTTCGTCGTCGTCGAGCCTGGAGAGGGTACGGCTGCGGATCGCGCCGTCGTCGAAGGCTTTGGCGATCTCGCGCAGGTAGACCGCCTTCTGGCGCGACAAGCCAAAGCTCCGCAGCCGCTCGACGGGCACCCGACGCAACGTCGCGGCGACCGGTAAGCGCCCGCCGTAGGCCGCTTTGAAACGCCCTTCGATCGCCTGTGCGGCGCGGCCGGTGATCTGCTGGTGAAAGATGGCGCGCACCAGATAGCGATACGGGTCGCCCCGCCTGCGGAGGCCGCAGGGGCCGAGGCGTTTCATGGCGGCGCCGAGACGGGGATCGCGGCGCATCAGACGCCGGCGGGCGCTGGAGATCTCTCGCTCGTCGAAAGCCATGGCACCGGACTCTACCACCGCCTTCGAGGCGGCCGCTGTTCCGACTCCGGCTCCGAGCGCGAGGCGCCGCGTGTCGCGAGGACACGATACACTGCGCGCCGATGAGTGATGACCCCACGATCCGCGGCGAGCGCGCCCAGAACCTGTGGACCAGCTTCGAGCGAAAGTTCCCCAACGTCTCGAAGGCCACCGCGATGATCGGACACCCGGCGGTGGGCGTCGACGACATCGGTGGTCTCGCCCACGCCAAGGAAGAAGTGCTCACCTACGCCTGCGCCGCGACGGATCGAGAGGTCTACGGGCGCTGGGGCACCTTTCCCCCGGCCGCGTTGCTGCTGATCGGGCCGGCGGGATCCGGGAAGACCCTGCTGGCCCAAGCGCTCGCCACCCGGACCGAGACGCCCTTTCTCGGGGTCCACGTCCCGGGGCTGGTGATGGAGGTGATCCACCGGGGCGGCAAAGTGGGCGAACTTCTCGACGCGTGGGGGCAGATCCTCGAGGAGCTCCCGATGATCACCGTCTTCTTCGAAGAGCTCGAGTTCCTCCAGGCTCAGGAAATCGGCGTGCGCCGACCCGACCTGCCGGAGGGGCCGATCATGGATTTTCTGCTCGAGATCCTCGACCGGACCATCGCGGTCGAGAAGACCCTGGTGGTGGGGTCGACGTCGCACCCCGACAGCATCCGCCCGGCCCTGATCACCCCCCGGCGCTTCGAGCGGGTGGTGGAGGTGGACCCGGTCTTCCCCGGCGATATCGTCGAGGCCCTGCAGATCCACGTGCGCGCCGCCGAGACGCGCGCCGGCGTCACCCTGTTCGACGACGTCGACTGGGACGCGGTGGTCCGGCACTACCAGGGGCCCTCCACCGGCGAGTGGATCCGCGTGATGCACGCGGTGCTGCGGCGCAAGGCCCGCTGCGAAGCCTCGGGCGAGGACGCCGGCCCGGTCAACACGGCCGACCTGCTGTCGGAGGTCGACCGCTTTCGCCGGGCCAAAGGCCAGCTCCCGCAGCCGCGGAGCGGCGTCTACCTCTAGGCCGCCCGGCGTCGACCGGGCGCCGCCGTGTCTCCGATGAGAGTCGTCCCGCCACCGAGATCGCGCTGCCGACGCCGTTGCGAACGCGCTGCGGACGCGGTCGGGGATCGCCGACAAGCCGAGGGGAATCGACCGCTTGGCGTGCTTGCTGCGAGCACGCGGCGCGCGCGCGGGCGGCAGGCCATCGGCAAGGTGCGCGGGAGTTTCCGCGCGCCTTCGCGCCGGTGTCCCAAAGCCGGGAACGCCGGCGTTGCGGGGAGACGCGCAAGTCGCCGCCCAACCGCGCGGTCTCCCGTCTGGAGTGCGCCGCCGCGCGGGCTGGCACGGCTCTTGGAACAGGAAAACCCCGAAACGCCGCGCGTCGCGGTGTCGGGGAGGCAGCTTGGCGGTCCGGTCGATCCTGTTCGTCGATGACGAAGCCAACATCCTGAGCGCGATCGAGCGCACGCTCCGCGGCGAACCGTGGGAGGTGCACTGTGTCACGAGCCCCGCCGAGGCGTTCGCGTTGCTCGACCGCGTCCCCGTCCACATCGTCGTGACGGACCAGCGGATGCCGACGATGAAGGGCACCGATTTTCTCTCCTCGTTGCGCGAGCAGCGCCCCGAAATCATCCGGCTGATCATGACGGGCTTTTCCGATCTGTCGGTGGCCGTCGACGCCATCAACCGCGGCGAGGTCTTCCGCTTTCTCACCAAGCCGTGGAGCCACGACGAGTTCCTCGCAACGATCCGCCAGGCCTTCGACCAATACGAACTCACCCACGAGCTCGAGCGGTTGAGCCAGCTCGCCCGCGACCAGAACCGCAAGCTCCACGAGATGAACCGCACCCTCGAGTTCAAGATCCGCGACCGCACCAAACAGCTCGCGGACAAGCAGAACGCGCTCCAGACGGCCTACATCCAGACGATTCGAGCACTCGCGGAGGCCGTCGATGCCAAGGACCCCCACACCCGGGGTCACTCGGAGCGAGTGGGCGCGTTCGCGGCCAAGCTCGCGATCGAACTCGGGGTGCCCCGCGACGAGGTCGAGCGGATCTACATCGCCGGCCTGCTCCACGACGTCGGTAAGATCGGCGTGCCCGACGCTGTGATCGGCAAGCCCGGCCCCCTCGACGAGGCCGAGTACGAGCTGATGAAGCGGCACCCGGAGATCGGTGCAAAGATCCTCGAGTCGGTCGAATCGCTCGCCGACGTCGTCAGCGCGGTGCGGCACCACCACGAGTGGTACGACGGGTCGGACCGCCCCTACCCCGCGCGTCTCCAAGCCGACCGCATCCCCTTCGCGTCGCGGGTCGTCCTGGTCGCCGACACCGTCGAGGCGATGACCAGCGACCGGCCCTACCGCGACGCGATGGAACTCGAGACGGTGGTGCGCGAGCTCCACCTCTTCGCCGGGTCCCAGTTCGATCCGGAATGCGCCGCGGCGATGCTCCAGCTGCTGGAACGCGAGGGCGAGGCGTTCCTGCGGCCGCTTCCCGCCTTCGACATCTACGAGTTTATCGGGGGGTTCGATTGAGTCACAAACGCGACAGCGGGGGCCTCCAGGTGCTGCGTGCGAACCTCGAGGACGGGCTCGTTCGTGACCCGAGGATCCTCCTCGACCCGCGCTTGCTCGGGATCTTGCACCGGGAGCTCGACCAACGGCTCGATCCCGAGCACGCGAGCGAGATCCTCCTCGAGGCCGGCGTCTTCCACGGGTTGCGCGACGCGCTGCGTGTGTTGGCCCGGGCCGAAAGCGGGGCGTCCTCGGTCACACCGAGCTTCCCGATGCTGGCCGTCCAGCTCACCCAGGTCGAGGAGTCGGTGTTCCGCGGTCTGCTGCCCGAGCGGATCGAGGCCGAGGCGCGACTCGCGTCGCTGGGGCCGCGCAGCGGGCCGTCGTGCTGGCTGAGCTGTGGCTATGTGTCGGGGTGGCTCTCCGGGCTCTTCGAACGCGACTTCTACGTGGTCGAAGAGTCCTGTGTCGGGGCCGGCGACGCCGAGTGCCGTCTCGCGGCGCGCCTCGCGGTCGACCATCCCCGCGGCGCCACGATCCCCTTTGGCGTGCTCCGGGACAAAGCCCGCGAGGAGCTCGAGGGCGCCGCCCCGACCCCATCCACTCCCGCGGCCCTCGGTGGCGGGGGCGAGTTCGACCCGGGCGACGCCGCGGTCCACGTCTGGGGACCGGTCATGGTGGTGCCCTACGCCGGGGAGGAGACCGCCCGCGCGATCGAGAGCGTGGCGATGGAAGACGGCGCCGAGATGGTGAGCGTCGTGATCGTCGATCTCGGCGGCGCCGTCGTCGACGACGGCTTCGCGGCGGTGGCGCTCGAACGCGTGGTCGAGGTGATCCAATCCTGGGGCGCCGAGGCTGTGATCGCCGGCGCCTCGCCACTCTCGGCGCGGCTCGTATCGAGCCTCGGCCGGGGTGCCCTCGTGGTGCGCCCCGATCTCCAGGGCGCCATCGCCATCGCCTTCCAGATCGCCGACTTCCAGCGCTTCGGGATGTGACGCGGTGTCCCAGCCCGCGCTCCGCAAGCCGACCGCCACCCGGGGAGACCTCGCCGAGACCTCGTTCGCCGAGCTGGTGTTGGGTCTCGCCCGCGACCGTTACGACGGCGCGATCTCCTTTGAACGCGACGAGGTCCGCAAAGACGTGCTCTGGCAGCGCGGGCTCCCGGTGATGGTCGAGTCCAACCTCTCCGGGGAGAGTCTCGCGAAGACCCTCCTCGATCGGTCGATGATCGACCGGGAACAGCACGCCCGAATCGTCGCGGCGACCCGGGAGCGCGGGGGTACGAGCGAAGGGGCCGCGGTGTTGGCGCTGGGCTGTGTGGAGGCGGTGGAGATGGTCCGGGTTCTGCGCGGGCTGATCCGACAGCGGCTGGTCGAGTGCTTCGGGTGGACCCAGGGCCGGTTTCGCGAGCGCGAGGACGCCGAAGTCCCGAGCGACGCGGCCGCGCTGCGCTGCGATCCGGTCTCCGTCGCGCTCGAGGGAGTGGCGGTCCACTGGAGCCCGACCCGGATCCGCGACACCCTCGCATCCGCGACCCCTCGCTTTCCCCACCCGACGCCGGCCACCGCCAACCTGATCGAGCGCCTCGGCGCCGACCCGGACACCCGCGCCCACTGCGAGGCGCTGGACGGCACCCGGCCCCTCGGTGTCGTGCTGGCCGACGCCTCCCCCGTCGCGTGGGCCGCGGCCTTTGTTCTCGAACGGGTCGGCGCGTTTACGCTGTGCCACGAGCCCTTCGTGCTCGACGATGAGGGCGGGGTCGAAGAGGACGCCGCCCCGGCGCTTCCGGACTACGACATCGTGATCGGGGCGGCGGAGGAGACCGCGCAGACAGCGGCGCCCGCGGCCGCCCGCCGCGCCGTCGCCGACGACAACCCCAAAGCAGACGGCCTCCGCGCCGAGGTGCTGGAGCTCCACGCCAAGCTCGAAGAGCTCGACCACTACGCCGTCCTCGGGGTCGAGGAGAAGGCCGGCGCGAATGTGATCAAACGCGCCTACTTCGCACTCGCGAAGCGTTTCCACCCCGACGCGCTCGCGCGGCTCGGCCTCGAGGACGTAAAGGATCAGTCCAAAGAGGTCTTCGCGTGCATCGCGGCGGCCTACGAGGTCCTAAAAGACCCCGGGCGCCGCCGCGAGTACGACGGGAACCGGGCCCAGGGCGGCGACGACCTGGACGCCGCGCGGCTGATCCAAGCGGAATCGCTCTTCCGGAAGGGCGAGATCATGCTCGGCGCCGGGAACTTCCAAGGCGCCCTCGAGTTCCTCGAACCCGCCGTCGAGCTGTGGCCCGAGGAGTCGGAGTACCAGTGCGGGCTGGGGTGGGCGCTCTTCCGGAAATCCCCGCCGGACCTCGCGCGTGCGCGCACCCATCTCGAGCTCGCCGTCGAGACCGGCCCCAAGAACGCAGTGGCGTATCAACGACTGGGGCTCGTCCTCCGGGCGCTCGAAGACTTCAAGGGCGCCGACGCGGCGCTGGCGCGGGCGAAGGTCCTCGACCCGAGCTTGTAGGACCCGCGCCCCCTCAAGGGGCCTCGAGATCGCGGGAGCGGGGCAACGCGCGCCGTGTGCGCGCCTCCGGCGCGACGAGGGCGCGTTCCGGCGTGCGCAAGGTCTGGGCGAGGTTCACGAGCACCAGGCCGTACTCCCGCTCGCGCGCGTCGACCCAAAACGTGCGGGTCCGCGTCTCCCCCGTCCGCAGGTAGGGTCCCGTGAGGGCGTTGCGGCGGGCGAGCGCGGCCATGCGGTCGACGCGGTCGCTACGCCACGCGTCGATCGCAACACGGGCGAGGATCTGCCCGTTCGGTCGTCGGTAGAGCGCCTCGAGGGTGGCATCGCGGAAGGGGTCGCCGGCGTCGAGGGCCGCCCCCGCGCGCCGGACTTCGTCGATCTCTCGGACCATCACGGTGTCACCGCGCCGGGCGTGCCCCGAAAAACCCAGGGCATGCCCGATCTCGTGGAGGAGCAGGCCTCCCCGTTCGGCGGGGCTCAAAGGGTGCGGGGTCCCGCGCCAGTCGGGCCCGCTGCGTCGCGCCACCCGCACCCGCGCCCGCACCAGCTCGGCCTCGACCCGAGACGCCCCGGACGCCACAGTGTCGGTGCCGAGACGACAATCACTGACGGTGTTCCCGGCGTCCGGGCCTTCGGGGGTCGCCACGGCGTCGTCGACAAACTCGACCCGGATCCCCTCGCGGATCCGGGCCGCCGTGACGAAGCGCACCCCGAGACCGGCGCCCTCGTAGGCGCGCAGCACTGCCGCGACGGACGCGGCCTCCTCGGGCGTCGCCCCGGCGTCGATGGAGACCGGAATCGGCGCCCGCGTCGACCAGCGGCACAGAAAGAACACCACCTCCGCGTCGCGCACGTAGACCTGCGGGTGGATGTCGCCCAGCCGGTGACCCGGCGGGTCCTCCCCGTGGAGCGCGAGGGTCGGCGCGCGGGTGCACCCCCCGGCGAGGACCGACAGGACGACGATTGCCGCCGCAGGGGCGCTGGAGCGGCGTCGTTGGAATCGGTCAGTTCGGGAGCAACGCACGCGCCTCGCCGGTGACGACCGCCTCCCCCTGCTGGTTCTTCGTCACGAGGCTCAGCGCAACCTCGCCTTCGGGGCTGATCGACACGACCTCGCCGGACGCCGTGAGCGTGTCCCCCGGCCAGACCTGCCGCACGAAGCGGACGCCGTAGCTCTTGAGCACGCCGTCGCCGAGCCACTCGGTCAGCAGCTTTCCGGTGAGCCCCATCGTGAGCATCCCGTGGGCGAACACCGAGGGGTAGCCCGCGGCCTTCGTGGCGAAGACCTCGTCGTGGTGGATTGGGTTGAAGTCCCCGGAGCCCGACGCGTACTGCACGATCTGGGTACGCTTGAGGTCCTCGACGACGACCGTCTCCCGTGTGTCTCCCACCTTGAGCTCGCTCGCTTTGACTTTCGCGTTGCCCGCCATCTCAGTCCTCCACCGCCTTTTCGGTCACGATCTGCACACTCGTCGCGGTCACCACCAGCTCCCCGGCCTCATCGCGGTACTCGCTGATCGACTCGCTGAAGAGAAGCTTTCCGCCGCGCTTGCCCTCTTTGTCCCAAGTCTTGCCCGGCCGGTTGGTCACCCGGAGCTTCATCCCCGGCTGCAACGGCTTGTGGTACTCGAAGCGCTGCTCGCCGTGGAGCACCCGAGTGAGGTCGGCGCCTTCGCCGCCGCCGCCCGACGACTCGCGCGGGGGCTTGGCGGGGATTTCGCGGACACCGCGAAGCGAGTACGTCGGGTTCCAATGCGCCGCGGCGATCGCGAAGGTCGGCGGTGCGATCACCCCGCCGAGGGGAGTCGCTTTGGCGTATTCCTCGTCGTAGTAGATCGGATTGGTTTCGCCCAACGCGGACGCGAAGAGCAGGATCGACGAAGCGTCGACCGGGAAATCGTGGTCGGCCATGCATCCTCCAGGGCGCCCGCCACAGGTCCGCGGCGGGACGCAGCCCGCGGAGTCTACCCCAGCCCTTCGCTCTCCTTCCCGTCGCCCCGAGCGCCGCGGCGCGCCGTCGGGAGGGGCGCGGCCTCGGCTAGACTCCGGTGCCCCGTCCGCAGAGGAGACCCCGGTGGCCATCGACTTCACGCTTCCGGCCGACGTGCTCGAGGTCCGCGACCGCGTGCGCGACTTCATGACCCACGAGGTCGCCCCGACCGAAGAGCGGTTGCGAGACGGGGGCGATCCGCGCGCCTGGCGTCCCGCGCTCTCGGAGCTGCGGGAGAAGGCCAAGGCCAACGGCCTTTGGGCACCCCACATGCCGCGCAGCTACGGCGGCATGGAGCTCGGCCCCTTGGCGATGGCTTTCGTCTCGGCGGAGTGCGGCCGCACCCAGTACGGGGCCTACATCTTGAACTGCCACGCCCCCGACGAGGGCAACATGCACACCCTCCTCCACTGGGGCAGCGACGCGCAGCAGGAGCGCTACCTGCGACCCCTCGTGGACGGCGAGTGCCGCTCCTGCTTTGCCATGACCGAGCCCGAAGTCGCCGGCTCGGACCCCACCGGGATCCAGACCCGGGCGGTCCTCGAGGGCGGGGAGTGGGTGATCAACGGCCGCAAGTGGTTCACCTCGGGCGCCCGCGGCGCGCGTTTTGCGATTGTCATCGCGCGCACCGATCCCGACGCCGACCCGCCCCAGGCGCGCAACTCCGCCTTCCTGGTCGACTGCGACACACCGGGCTTCGACGTGGTGCGGGACATCAAGACGATGGCGGGCCGCGGCAACCACGCCGAGATCTCGCTGCGTGACGTCCGGGTGCCCGAAGACGCGCTCTTCGGTGGGCTGGGCAACGGCCACCGGCTCGGCCAGGCGCGGCTCGGCCCGGCGCGGCTGGCCCACTGCATGCGCTGGATCGGCAACGCGGAACGCGCCCTCGAGATGATGGTCGACCGCGCGCTCCACCGTCCCCTCCACGGCGGGGTGCTGGCCGACAAGCAGGGCATCCAGTGGAAGATGTCCGAGAGCGCGATGGAGCTCTATCAGGCCAAGCTGAT
>CAJHXS010000373.1_pt1 | contig 15046 bp, 14 predicted proteins | sample 9198591 | NCBI WGS metagenome assembly CAJHXS01 (sample SAMEA7708347, study PRJEB35096) | sediment metagenome | biome: marine neritic benthic zone biome [ENVO:01000025]; feature: sediment [ENVO:00002007]; material: shallow marine sediment [ENVO:03000034] sea grass bed [ENVO_01000059] ... | reverse complement strand
TGCTCGAGCGACGGCTCAAGAGCGACCGCGGGGCCGGCGGGGCCGCGGTCTACCTCACCAACGCGACTGGGCGCGTGATCGCCGACGCGCCGGGCGCCTGGGCCGCCTGGGGCTTCCCGGCCGATGTGGTCGAAGCCGACCCCGCCGAAGGGGTCGTCGAATTCCGCAGCCGCGACGGCACCCGCGCGCTGGCCCAGGCCGTCGCCCTGCCCTTTCTCGCCGGACGCCTGGTCGTGGCCCAGCCCTTCGAGGACGCCTTCGCACCGGTGTTCTCGCTGCTCACGCGGATCTTCATCGCCGACCTGTTGATCGTCCTGGTGTTCAGCGCGCTGGCCGTGAAGATCACCCGCACCGTGGTGCGCCCCATCGAGGCGCTCGCGGAGTGCGCACGGCTGATCACCCGCGGCGAGCTCGACGTGCAGATGCCCGCCGCGACCGGTCGCGATGAGGTCGCCCTCCTCACCCACGCCTTCACCGACATGGCGCAACGGCTGCGGGGCAACCAGGCCGACCTCGAGAAGCAGCACGATCAACTCCTCGAGCAGAACCAGGCGCTCCAGGACGCCAACGAGGTGCTCGAGCAGCTCTCGATCACCGACGGTCTCACCAAGCTCCACAACCACCGCTATTTCCAGGAGGCGCTGCTGCGGGAGATCAAGCGCGCCGGCCGCACCAAAGAGCCGCTCGCGATGCTGCTCATCGACCTCGACGACTTCAAGAAGCTGAACGATCAGTACGGCCACGCGGCGGGGGACGAAATCCTGATCCGCATCGCCCAGATCCTGAACGAGTCTGTCCGCGAGTCGGACATCCTCGCGCGCTACGGAGGCGAGGAGTTCGTGGTGCTGGCGACCGGCACCAACCTCGACGGCGCGTGCGCGCTGGCGGAGAAGATTCGTCAGAGCGTGGGCGAGTCGAGCTACGTCCTCCACGACGACCATCGTTCGATCGTCCAGGCCACGGTCTCGATCGGGGTCGCCGAGTACCTGGGTGACCGGAAGTCGTTCTTCCAGGCGGCCGATCAGGCGCTCTACAGCGCCAAGGGAGCCGGGAAGGATTGCGTGATCGCCGCCGGCGCAGAGCGCACGCCCGTCTGACCCCAGCGCAGCAGGCACGCCCGTCCGACCCCAGCGCAGAAGGCCCGCCCGTCCGACCCGGCTTGCCGACACCGAGCACACATCGGTCGGACCCGTGCTCGCGATTCCCTGGGACCCGCCCCCCGCGACCAGAAGCGCGGGGGGAGGTGGGGTAGCCTCGGCCGCCTGGAGGGGCCTCGTGACCACGCGGATCGGATTGTCCGGCGGGATCGGCACCGGAAAGAGCAGCGTTGCGAAGATGTGGCGCGAGCTCGGCGCCGTCGTCGTCGATGCCGACGCCATCGTCCACGAGCTCCAAGCTCCGGGGGCACCGCTGCTCGACGTGATCCGCGCAGAGTTCGGCGACGCGGTCTTCGACGCCGACGGGGCTCTCGACCGCAAGGCGTTGGGCCGGGTTGTGTTCAACGACGCCGCCGCGCGGACGCGTCTCGGGGAGATCGTCCATCCCCGGGTGCGGGCCGAGATGGCCGCGCGTGTTGCCGAGGCCGAAGCGGGCGGCGCCCCGGTGGTCGTCCTCGACATCCCGCTGCTCTTCGAGGGCCGCGCGGCGGCGGCGGCGAGCGGTGGGACACACGGCGACGCCGACCGCTTCGACACGACGGTCCTGGTCTATGCCCCGCGCACCGTGCAGATCGAACGCACGGTGGCGCGGGACGGCTGCAGCCGCGAGGACGCAGAACAGCGCGTGGCCGCCCAGATGGCGATCGACGACAAACGCGCGCTGGCCGACCACGTCATCGACAATTCCGGCACGCCCGAAGAGACCCGCCGTCAGGTCGAGACGCTGCACCGGGAGCTCGTCGGCGCCGATTAGGCCTCGAGGGTGGAGAGGAGCGCGTCGACCCGTTTGCGCAGGACCTCGAGGTCGCCTTCGTTCTCGACCCGGTGGTCGGCGAGCGCGGCGACCGCGTCGAGCTGTTGCGCCGCGGCGTCCCCGTCCGGGGTGACGCTCCCGCGCTCGCGCGCCTCGAAGGCGGCCAGCTCCTCGGGGTCGCGCGGGTCGCCGGGACGGCCACGAGCCCGCAACCGGTCGAAGCGCAGCGCGATCGGCGCGTCCACCCAGAGCAGCGCGAAACGTTCGCTGCGCGAGCGGAGCGCCTCGACCTCGGCGGGGTGACGAATCGAGTCGATCACGTAGCGCCCGCCGGACTCGAAGCGCGCGCTGAGACGCTCGGCCAACACGGCGGGCCCGTGGGCGGCGCGCCGGGCGCGGCCGGTCTCGATCATGCGCTCGCGGGTCTCGCTCCGCCCCTGCGCCGCCAAGGCGCGGCGGATCACGTCGGAGAGCGAGTGGGCCTCGAAGCCGCGCGTTTCGAGGTGGCGTACCACCTCGCCTTTGCCGGCCGCATAGGGCCCCGCGACGCCGACGATCATGCCGCGACACTCGCGTGGGCGTCGCGGCGGGTCAACCACCCACGGCGTCGAGCGCCCGCGACGACGGCTCGATCGGTGGAGCGCGATCGAGATCGACCACTCGCTCCGTCGCGCGGACCGACCGACAGACGCTCGACCCGGGGGACCCCGGAGTCGCGAGGGGCGCGCGCACCGTCATCCATCGGCGGGGTCACGCACTCGTGTCGTCGACGCGACGCGCGGTCCCGAGCGCGACCCAGTGGTCGTCTCCCTCGGTTCGCTCGAGACGCTCGCGCACGGCATAGCCGAGCGCTCCGAGCGCGCGCTCCACCTCGGCCACGTCCGCCGCGAGGAGCCCCGAAAGCCACAGCGGCGCCTCAGACGCGAGGCGGGCACACAGCGGTGCGAGCACGGGCAGGAGCTCTCGCCGCACCAGGTTGGCGACGCCGAGGTCGATCTCGCGGACGGCGCAGGCCTCGAGCGAGCCGCACCACACGGCGACCGACCCGGCGACCCCGTTGTGACGCGCGTTCTCCGCCGTCTCTGCGGCGGCCCGCGGATCGATGTCGCAGGCGTAGACCCGCTCGGCTCCGCAGCGCAGCGCGGCGATCGCGAGGACACCGCTCCCGCAGCCGACGTCGAGCACCCGCCGCGCCGGCCGGGTGGCCAGTGCTCGGTCGATCCCCTCGAGCGCCAGGGCGGTCGACGCGTGGGCACCGGTGCCGAAGGCCTGTCGCGCCTCGATCACGACGTCGCGACTCGAGCCCCCCACCCAGGGCGGCCGCACCCGGAGCCGCGGCGACACCTCCACCGCGCGCTGGTGCTCGCGGTAGCGCGCCATCCAGTCGACGTCGGGGACGGGTTCGATTGCGCCCACCTCGAGAGACGGCGCGTGTCGGGCGGCCCAGACGCGAAGGCTAGACTCGACCCGTGCGATCGCTTCGGACGACGCGTAGACGATGAGTTCGCGACGCGCGGACTCGCCCCGCTCCTCGAGCCCGGAGGCCCCGGCGTCCCAGACGGCGGCGACCGCGGCCTCCAGCACCTCGGGCGGGCCGCCGAGACACAGACGACCGAAACGGACGCTGGGTTGGGGCATTGCCGGTGCCCTCCTGGTGGCGGCGCTGGGGATCTCGCAGGGGGGTTGTTACTACGTCCACCTCGCCGGTGGCCAGTGGCGGATGTGGAGCGACCGACAGCCGCTCGAGCGGGCGGCGGACGACCCGACGCTTCCCGAGGCCGAGCGCGACGTGATGGCGTTGGTCCCGGAGCTGCGCGCCTTCGCGCTGCAGCTGGGCCTCGAGGCGGAGAAGCAGTACCGCCACTTCGTCGCCGGCTCTCCCGACCGCGTCCTCACCAACATCGTCGCCACCGCCGACGGCGAGATCGAGCCCCACCCCTTTCGCTTCCCGGTGGTCGGCGAGTTTCCCTACAAGGGCTACTTCGACCGCGAGTGGGCCGAACGCGAAGCGGCGCAGCTCCGCGACGCGGGCTACGACGTGTGCGTCTCCGCCGTCCCGGCGTACTCGACCCTCGGTTGGCTCTCGGACCCGGTGACGCGACCGATGCTGCGCTACGGCGACGGCGTGTTCGCCGAAATGGCGCTCCACGAATGGGTGCACGCCACCCTCTTCGTGCGGGGGGACGCCGACTTCAATGAAGGCATCGCGACCTTCGTCGGCCAGGAGGGCGCGGTGCGGTTCTTCGAACGACGCTACGGCCTCGAGCGCGGCGCCCGGGAGCGGGACCGTGTCGACGACGACCGCGCCATCTCTCGGGTGATGGCGGAGACACGCGCTCGTGTCGCCACCCTCTACGCGGCCTCCGAGACCCCGACGGATCGCGCCCCACGGCAAGCGTTGCGCGCGCAGATCAAAGCCGAGACCCGCGCGCGGCTCGCGGCCCTACCCCTGCGTGTCCGCGACCCGGCGCGTGTCGCCGAGCGCGCCCGGCTGGGCGACGCCTGTCTCGCGCTGGTGGCGACCTACGAGGCCGACCTCGACGCCTACCGGCTGGTGCTCCAGCGTCTGGAGGGCGACCTCTCGCGCTTCGTCGCCGTCGCGCGGCGCGCCGCCGACACCGACGACCCGCGGGCGGCGCTGCTCGGCGAGGGCGCACCGCGGGTTAGAGCGCCTCGAGGAGGGGATGGGTCTGGGGGATGATCCGCACCGTGCGCAGATGGAGCTCGGCGGCGCGCTGGAGCTCCATGAGTCGCGCGGCGCTGGGCCTTGCCTCGACCCGGCCCAGGGGGTTGGTCACCGGCGTGACGGGCTGGACGATGAAGGGCACCTCGGGCGCCACGGCGGCGATCGCCCGACACGCCGCCTCCCACTCCTCGTCCCGGGTGTCCGGGGTGACCACGGTCTTGACGATGCACTCGGACGTCTCGAGCGCCACCTCGAGGAAGACGCGATGCTCGTCGTTGAAGCCGCCGGACGCGCCGGAGGCGCGCGCGACCTCTCCGGGAAGCTTCCAGTCCATCGAAACGACGTCGACTGTGTCGACGACGCGACGCAGCGCGTCGGCGTGGAGCCCGTGGGTCTCGAGCCAGTAGCGCGCGGGTCCTTCGCGGAGCGCGTGTCCGAGGGCGGCGACGGCGGCGGGCTGCAGCAGTGGCTCGCCCCCAGTGGCGCTCACGAAATGGGCCTCGCGGAGGCCGAGCCCCTGCACCCGATCGACCACCGTGTCGATCTCGATGGGATTGGGCACGGCGTCGAACTCGGCGCTCCCCGCCCGGCGCTCGACCCGACAGCTGCGACTCGCCTTCCAGGTGGCCGGCGAGTCGCACCAACGGCACCGAAGATCACAGCCGCCGAAGCGCACAAAGATCGTGGGCGCGCCGACATAGATCCCCTCTCCTTGAAAGGAGCTGAAGATCTCGACGAGGCTCGCCCGCACCGGTTCAGCCTTCGAGCACCGAGCGTCCCATCGCCACCTCGGCCACGACCTCCTCGATGCGCTCGGGTCGTTCGAGCAAATCGACGACCCGGAAGCGCGTCACGTGATCGGCCCCGGGCAACACCTCCACCCAGCTGAACTTGGCGGCGAGGTGCTCGGCCATGGCCGACAGGTCGAAGCCCCGCCGCGTGCCGGCGTCGTCGCCGACCAGCACCACCACGCGGTCGCCTTCGTGGACGGCGACGGCCAGGTGGGCGCCGTAGCGCTCCCGGGCGATGCGCGCCGAGAGCAACAGATCGAGCTCGACGGGCACGACCAGACGCAGCAGCGTGTAGCCCCCGAAATGCACCAGTGGCAGGTCGTGGCTCGCGACGAACTCGGCCTCCGCAGGCAAAGGCGGTGCGGGTTGCTTGGCGGCCTCCCGCGCCAGGTCGGAGGGGCGACCCGTGAGCAGCGGCTCGAGCTCGCGCCGGCGCTCGCCGGGCTTGCCGGTGAGTTCGACGAGCCGCCACCACCAGAGACGTCCCCAGCGCTCGTAGTCATGGGGAGAAAAACGCCCCGTGAGCAGGTCGAGCAGCTTGTCCGAGAAGCGGCTACGCCGGGTGCAGACGTCCGCCACGAGGGGCAACGAGGATCCGCAGCCCGGCGCGAGCTTCGCCGCGTCGGCGCCGATCGTGCGCGCCAGAGCATCGGCGTCTTCCGGCGGCCAGTCGTGGTGATCGAACCAGGTGATCCGGTCGCCATACAGCGAAGCGGTCTGGAGGGTTTCGCGCACCGGCGAAGCCGTAAATCCGATCAAATAGATCGACGTGTTATCGGACAGATCGGTCGCGACACTTCGAAAGAAGGTCATCAACTCGTCCTGCCGGTAGACCCAGATTCCGTCGACGAGTCGGAGGTCGCGGGCCAACAAGACCCCGGCACCGATCGAGGTCGGATCGGCGTGGGCCACGATCGCCGCGCGTCGCCGCACCGGACGCGCGCTGCGCGAAGGCGCCGGGGCTTCGGCGGGGGGCTCGAGTGCGGCGCTCGCCGCTTCCTCTTCGAGGGCCTCGACGTCTTCTTCGCTTTCCTCTTCCTCCTCCTCGGCATCGACCGCGTCGACGTCGTCCTCGTCGGCCGCACCGGGGTCGAGATCGGCAGCGACGGCGCCCTGCTCTTCTTCGTCCTCGACCTCCTCCTCGGCGACGTCCTCCCCCATCAGCGGCCGGGAGCGGCGGCGGCGACGGCGACGGCGAGAGCGGCGCGGACGTTCTGGCTCTTCGCGGGCCTCTGGCGAGCTGTCGGCGGGATCCGCTGCGGCGTCGCCCGCAGACTCGCTGCCCGAGCTGCTGCCCCCGCGGCTGCGGCCGCGTCCGCCGCGACGGCGGCGGCGGCGGCCCCCCCCTTCGGACGGGAGCTCCTCGTCGTCGGACAGATCGAAAAGGGACATCTCCTCGAAGCGACGGGCGGGCTTGGCCTCGGCGGCCGCCTCGTCTTCGCCGCGGGGCGTAGGGGTTGCAGCAGCGGCGGCGGCCGCACTCCCGTCCGGCCGGGACGCTGCCTTCGGTGCGGGCGCCCCCTCGTCGGCCGACCTCGCCTCCTGCGGCTTCGGCGCGGGAGTGGGCGGAGACGGTGCGGAGCTCCGGGCCGGCGAAGCGAGCGGGGGCGCGCCCTCGCGCAGCGTGTACGACGCCGCGTTGCGGCCGCGGACACTGAGATCGAAGAGCTGTCCCGCCGGCGAGAGCGCTTGGAGCACGCGTTCGGCGGACGCCTCGAAGCGCTCGGCCGCCACCGCGAGACGGACGGACAGGGAGCCCGCAGCCGGCGCCCCGGAGAGCAGCCACGCCACGACGGGCTCGAGGAGCGCCGCCCCCTCGACGATCGGGAGCAGCGTCGGGAGGTCGAGCTCGCGGCGGATCGCCGCCGCAGTCGGCCGACCCTCGGCATCGCTGCCGAGGGCGTCGATCGGGCAGTGCTCTCCCCACCCCACGGGCCACAGCGCGGACGAGCGGAGCCCGAGGGTCTCGGCAAAGGCGCGAGCTTCGCGCGCGCGCAGGCCCGGCTCTCCGTCGCGATTCTTTCGGTCGGCCAAGACCTTGCGCAGTGACCCCTCCAGTTGATCGAACGCGTCGGAGAGCGCGTCTGCGGCGAGCGGAATCCGCTCCCGGCGGGGCCGAAGCAGCTCGAGCTCGGCGCCGCCCCCGGCGCTGCGCAGCGCAGCCACGGGCTGTCCCATCAAGATCAAGCGCAGCCCGGCGGCGTCGCGATGCAGGACGCCGCCGTGCTTGGCGGCGAGCCCACCCAGGGCCTCGACGGCGCGGCCGTGGAGACCGCTGGGCGTGCCGTCCTCGAGACGTCCGGCGAGATCGGTCGACAACGCGATGGCCGCGCCGCTCTCGACCTCGACCCAGGCACCGTCCCCGCCCTCGGCGGCGACGGTGAGCGCGCGGAGCTCGAAGGGCGCCGAGGCGATCGCGCCGAGGAGCGCTCTCGCGGGCGCCCGCCAGCGGGGGGAGAGGGCGAAGACTCGTCCCTGGAACCCCTCCTCACGCGCGAGCCGCAGCGCCACCGAGAGGCCCCCCAGCCACGCCGCCGCCCCGGATTCCGGAGACACCGAGACGACGTAGGGCGCCCCGTCGGCGCCCTCGCCGGTGCCCACCGCCGCGAGGGTGGGCGGCACCTCGTCCGCGGCGACGGGGTGGAGGGCGGTCGCGGGGACCACGCCCTCTTCGACCACCCGTGTCAGTTCGCGCGCGACGTCGAGCCCGCGGGGCCCGTCCTCGCCGCGCCGTCGACGCCCGAAGCGTCTGCGCATCAAGATCCCTCCTCGGTCGGGGCGGGCGCGATTTCGAGCGCCTCCACCTCGACTAGTGCAACGGTGGCGTCTACGACGATGCGCTGGAGCTCGGTCGCCAGCCGATCGGTGGCGATCACCCGGGAGAGCAGCTCCTCGGGATGGGCGGCGTCCAGCAAGACCCCTCCGAGGAGCTTGCGGTCGCTGTAGACGGTTCGTACCAGACGCTGCCAGCGCTCGAGGCCGATCTCGATGCGGAACTCCCGCAGGTCGCTGAGCTCCTCGGGCAGGTGCTCTCCGTCGACCTCGAAGCGCACGCTGCGCGTCTTGCGCTGCAATCTAGCGTTCCAGTAGCGGCCCTGCGCCAGCAGCATGGCGGGCGATCCTAGGGGCTCCGCGCCCGCTCCGCCGTAGGCGAGCGCCGGATCTCGCGGGCGTCCCGACCTCCGGCGGCCGCTCCGGGCCCTGCAGAGGCCTCGCTAGGGGCGCACCAGCAGGGAAGCGGCCTCTTCCTCCTGCCATTCGCGCATCAGCGGCTCCAGGCTCCGGCCGAGGAGCGCCCTCGCGACGGGGTTGTCCCGGGGCGGGCCCTCGCGAAAGGCCCTCGCGCACGCGGCGCAGACCGCGGCGTCCTCCGCCACCCCCGACGCGGCGAGGACGAACCCAGCGCTGTCAAAACGCTGGGCAGTGCGCTCGGCTGCGGCCCCGGCGTAGCGTTCGTCCGCCGTGTCGCCGAGCACCGAGTCGACCTGGCGTCGGCGCTGCGCATCGTCCACCAGGAGGCGGCTCTGGAGCGCCTGGCGCACCCGCTCCCCCGCTGCCTCGAGCTCCGCGCGGCTCGGCGGCCAGGGCCCGATGCGGCCCTCCTGAACCCACTCCACCCCGCGGCGCAGCGCCGCGCCGTCGCGGTCACCGTCGTCACCGGTCTCGGCCACCGTCGGGATCTCCGCCCCGGCGTCCCAGCGCGACCGCGACTCGACGTAGGCCATCGGCAGCGGGCGATCCTCGGGCTGGGCGTCGCTGGCGCGCGCCAACAGAGCGGCCCACACCTCTGGGCTGATCGCGGCGAATCCGCCCTGTCCGCCCTGGCCGCTCTGCCCCAGCTCGCGGAGCAACCGGCGACCCTGCGAGCGGTTCGCGTCGTGAGCGCGGAACTCGAGGACGCCCCGCTCGAAGTCGAAGACCGCGTGGAGAATGCGCGCGCCGCCCCCGGGCCGCGCTTCGACCCGCAGCGCCATCTGCGCGCCGCTCGGATCGGGAAACGAAAGAAAGGCGCCGCCGAGGCTGTCCTCGAGCTCCGGCAGTGTGGCGGTCACCTCGGCGGTGGGCTCCGCCACCTCGACCCCGCGAGAGCGCAGCCGGTGCCGCGCGCGGCGCAACACCTTGCGGGCGGGTTTCGAGAACGGAGCCGGATCGACCTCGGCGAGCAGCGCGGCGCCGCGCTCGTCCTCGATCCAGCTCGCGACGAGCTCTTCGCCGGCGCTCGCGTCGTGCTCCACGAGCCACGCGAGCACCTCGCGCGCTGCGTCGCGGTCGAGCCCCTCGAGCACCCGGCGCGCGTCGCCGTTCGCGGGCCGGATCACGTCTTCCGCGTTCGGCAGCGCCGCCGCCGCCGATTCCAGGGCGCTGGCCAGGCTCATCGCGTCTCCTCCACACACGCGTCCCGGAGCCACGCGAGATAGGGCTCCGCCCCCCCATCGATCGGCAGGAAGATCACCTCGGGCACGTCGTAGGGGTGGAGCTCGACGACCCGTGCGGACAACCGCTCCGCGCGATCCGCGCGGGTCTTCGCCACGATCAGCACCTCGTCGTCCTCCTCCACGGCGCCCTGCCACCGGTACACCGAAGTGATCTGGGGGACCAGGTTGACACAGGCGGCGAGTCGCTCGGCGACCAACGCCCGCGCGATCGCGAGCGCCGTCTCGCGGTCGGGCGCGGTCGAGAGCGCCAGGCGGAGCGCGGCGCTCATGCCCGGCCGTCGACCAGACGCTGACGCTCTGCGAGGGCGAAGCGGTCGGTCATTCCCGCCAGGTAGTCGGCGATGACACGTCGCTCCCCCTCCGCGGGGATGCGCGCCCGCGCCGGCTCGGGCAAGCGGGCCGGGTCGGCACAAAACGCCGCCCAGAGCGCGCGCAACACCTGCTCGGCGTCGTCGGTCATCGCCTTCACGGTCGGGTGATAGTACAGGTTCTCGTAGAGGAAGAGCTTGAGCTCACGGAGCTCGCGGGCGCGATCGGCGGGGAGACCGACCAGCCGCTCGGGATGGCGGCGGAGCGCGTCGAGATCCGCCGGCGCGGCGTCGTCGACGCGGGCCGCGCTGTACTCGATCGCCGCGCTCACCAGGGCGTCGATCAGGGTCGCGATCTGGCGCGAGCGCCGCACCCGCGGGTCGGCCTTCGGGATCTGCTCGCGCAGCCGCTCGGCCACCTCCGCCCAGAGCGCGAAGGGCGCGAGCTGGGCCTCGCGGATCAGCCCGGCGCGCAACCCGTCGTCGAGATCGTGGTTGATGTACGCGATCTCGTCGGCGAGGTCCGAGACCTGCGCCTCGACGGAGGGCTGGGCCCCGAGCGCGGGCAAGGGGAGCGGGTGGTCGAAGTACACGCCGTGCTTGAGGACACCCTCGCGTGTCTCGTAGCTCAGGTTGAGGCCGGGGACGTCCGGATAACGCTCTTCGAGGAGATCCACGATGCGCAAGGTCTGCCAGTTGTGGTCGAAGCCGCCCGCCCCGTGTAGCAGCTCGTTCATGACGCGTTCGCCGGCGTGACCGAAGGGCGGGTGGCCGAGGTCGTGTGCCAACGCGATCGCCTCGGCGAGATCCTCGTTGACGCGCAGCGCCCGGGCGATCGTCCGCGCGATCTGCGCGCCTTCCAACGTGTGGGTCAGCCGGTTGCGAAAGTGGTCGCCTTCGTGGTGGACGAACACCTGAGTCTTGTACTCGAGGCGGCGGAAGGCCCGCGCGTGGACGATGCGGTCGCGGTCGCGTTGGAAGACGGTGCGGTACCGGTGCGGCGCCTCCGCGGCGACGCGGCCCCGCGACGCCCCGCTGTGTGCCGCCCAGGGGGCCAGACGCTCGCGTTCCTCGCGCTCGAAGGCCTCGCGGGTGCGCGGCGGCACGTCAGTCGGCCGCGTCGCGCAGCACCGACTCGAGCTCGGCGCGGGAGGCGTCGTCAATGCTCTCCCCGGTCTCGCCCGAACCCCCCGGATCGTCCGGCCGCAGGGTGAGCAGCGCGTAGAGCGCCGCCACCGCGAGGGCCACGCCGGCCAGGAGCAGCGGTCCGCGCCCCGTGCGCCCCCCGCTCGGGGTCCGCCGCGGAGCACGGCTCCGGCGGCGACCCGGCGTAGTCTTGCGGCGCGTCGGTCGGGCCACCTGCCTCCCCTCTCTCCCTGCCGTCTGGGTCTGTGTGCGCCCTCGGCCTGCCCTCTGGCGGGGTCGGCTCGGCGCTCGACCGCCACCGTCAGGCTGTCGCCGTGCGGCGGTGATGGAGGACGAGTGTCGCGAATTCCCCGGGGGAGCCAAGCTAGGGCAGGCGTGCCGCGTCCGTCAACGACGGTACTCTCCCGCGCCCATGCCGATCTCACTCCCCGACCGTCTGCTGCTGGGCCCCGGCCCGTCCAACGTCCACCCCGACGTCCTCGCCGCGATGGCCTCCCCCCTCGTCGGCCACATGGACCCCGCGTTCCACGCCGTCCTCGAAGAGGTGCAGGAGCGGCTGCGCAGGCTCTTCGGCACCGAGAACGCGATGACGCTCCCGCTCTCGACCACGGGGAGCGGCGGCATGGAGGCGTGCTTCGCCAACACGATCGAGCCCGGCGACCGGGCGCTGGTCGGGGTCCACGGGGTGTTTGGCGAGCGCATGGCGGAAGTCGCCCGTCGCTACGGCGCGGCGGTCACGCGGGTGGAGAGCGAGCCGGGGAAGATCCTCGATCCGGAGGAGATGAGCGCGGCGATCGCCCGGGTCGAGCCCGCCGTGGTCGCCTTCGTCCACGCCGAGACCTCGACCGGCGTGTGTCAACCGGTGGACGAGATCGCCCGGACGGGCCGCGAACACGGCGCCCTCGTGGTGCTCGACTGTGTGACCTCGCTGTCTGGTCTCCCGCTGACCCTCGACGCGTGGGGTGTCGACGCGGCCTACAGCGGCACCCAGAAGTGTCTGTCCTGCCCGCCGGGTCTCTCGCCGGCGACCTTTGGGCCGCGGGTGCTCGAGCGCGTGGCGGCGCGCACCCGCCCCGTCCCCGTGTGGTACCTCGACCTCTCGCTCCTCGACGGCTACTTCGGGAGTGGCGACCGCGTCTATCACCACACCGCGCCGGTCAGCGCGATCCTCGGACTCGCCGAGGCGTTGCGGCGCGTCGAAGACGAAGGGCTCGAGACCCGCGAGCGGCGTCATCGCGACGCGTCGGCGCGGCTGCTCGCCGGACTCGAGCCGCTGGGCTTCGAGCCCCTGGTCGAGGCGGCCCACCGTCTCCCGATGCTCAACGCCGTGCGGCTGCCCGAATCGCTCCAGCCCCGCGAGGCCGCGCTGCGCGGCCGGCTGCTCGAACGGCACGGCATCGAGGTCGGCGCGGGCCTCGGCAAGCTCGCGGGACAGATCTGGCGGATCGGCCTGATGGGCGAGAACGCGCGACCCGAGCCCGTCGACCGGTTGCTCGGCGCACTCCGCGACGAACTCGGCTAGCCGTGTAGTCGCACGGGGGCGCCGGGGCGCCTGGCGCGCTCGACGAGCTCGCGCGCGACCTCGGCCTCGCGCACCGCGAGGGTCTCGAGCCGCTCGCGGGCGACCCCGGGCGACGTCACCTCTCCGGCCATCCGCAGATACACCCCGTGGTGTCGCGCCTCGGAGACCAGCAGGGTCTGGTAGAGGGTGGCCAGAGCGGTGTCGCGCTGGGCGAACTCTTCGGCGAGGAGCGCGAAGCGCTCGCAGCTGCGCGCTTCGATCAGCGCAGCCACCAGCAGGGTGTCGAGCAGACGGTCTCGTTCGCCGGCGCGCACGGCCCGGTGGAGCCTCCCCGCGTAGGCGCTCGCGCGCTGACGACGCAGGACGAGGCCGCGGCGTTCGAGCTCGGCGAGCACGGCGCCGAAGTGCTCGAGCTCCTCGCGGGCGAGCTCGGCGAGTGGGCCCTGGAGCGCGTGCTCGGCCGGGTAGCGGAAAAGCAGCGTCACGGCGGTACCCGCCGCCTTCTTCTCGAGGTGGGCGTGGTCGACGAGCAGGGATTCGACGTCGCGTCGCGCGAGCGCGCACCAGTCGTGGGGCGTCTCGTAGCGGAGCTGTAGCACCGCGGCAGTCTAGGCCAGCCGCGCTCCGGTACTCTCCGCCCGTGGAGTACCGGCGTCTCGGCGACAGCGGGTTGCGGGTGAGCGCGGTTGGGCTGGGGTCCTGGCTCACCCTCGGGTCGTCGGTAGACCTCGAGGCGAGCGCCGCGCTCGTCCGCCGGGCCTTCGAGCTCGGCGTCAACTTCTTCGACACCGCCGACGTCTACGCCGAGGGCCAGACCGAAGAGGCCCTCGGCATCGCGGTGAGCGCGCTCCCGCGTCACCACCTCGTGCTCGCGACCAAGGCATATTTTCCGATGTCGGAGGACCCCAACGACCGCGGGCTCTCGCGCAAGCACTTGTTCGACAGCGTCGAGGGCTCACTCCGGCGTCTGCGCACCGACTACCTCGACCTCCACCAATGTCACCGCTTCGACCCGGACGTCCCCCTCGAGGAGACGGTGCGCGCCTACGAAGATCTGATCCGCTCGGGCAAGGTCCGCTACTGGGGGGTATCGGGATGGGACGCCGAGCAGATCGCCGCCGCGGTCGACGTCGCTCGGACAACCGGAGGGGTCGCGCCGATCTCGAGCCAGCCCGAGTACTCCCTGCTCAAGCGCGAGATCGAGGAGACCTTCGTCGCGCGCTGCGCGGCGCTCGGCGTCGGGCAGGTCGTGTGGGGCGCCCTCGCGCAGGGGGTGCTCACGGGGAAGTATCGCGGCGGCGCGAGGCCGGAGGGCTCGCGGGGGGCGGACGGCTTTCGCGCCCAGTTCATGGAGTCGTTCTTCAACGACGCGGTCGCGGCGCGGGTCGAGTCGTTGGCGGAGCTCGCCCGGGAGCACGGGGCGACGGCGGCCCAGATCGCGGTGGCGTGGTGTCTACGGGACCCCCGCGTCGCGAGCGCGATCGTCGGCGCGACCCGCGTGAGCCAGCTCGACGACAACGTCGCGGCGGCCGAAGTCACCCTCTCCGCGTCTCTGGTCGAGGCGTTGGACTCCATCTTTCCCCCGGCCTGAGCCCGGCGGGCTGGCCCCGCAACCCCCAAGGACCCCTCTCAGGCCGATTCGGCGGCCGCCCGATAGCCCCGGGTATGGCTTTGCTCGACCTCCTGGCCTTCGCGGCCCTCGTCCTCTTCGTCGCGGTCGGCGCGTGGCGAGGCACGGTCGCGGGGCTCCTGTCCACGGCGGCGCTCGTCTTCGGCTACCTCGCCGCCGCCCTGGCCGCGTGGACCCTGGGCCCGCGGCTCGCGGAGCTCACGGGGCAACCCCAGCTCCTCACCGCCCCGCTCGTGGGCACCCTTGGGTTTCTCGGCGTCGCGATCGCCATCGGCGTGGTCGGTATCTTCGTCCGCGCCTGGGACCGCGAGCGCGTGCGGGAGACGGGGCGATCCTGGCTCGACCGCGCCGGCGGCGCCGGTCTCGGCGCGCTGCGCGGCGCCCTGGTGGTGCTCCTGCTCGGGATTCTCGCCAACTGGCTCCACGCCGCAGAGGTCTTCGCGGGGCGGCAGGCTGCGGAGGCGACCACGCCACTGCGGGCGATGACCCAGCGCGTGGTCGGCGGAGGGCTCGAGGCGGTGCTCGGCGACTCGCCAGAGGCGGTCGTCACCGCACGCATGATCGCACGCCCCGCCACCTCGCTCTCGAGTCTGCAGCGGGTCGTCGAACATCCCCG
>CAJHXS010000278.1_pt1 | contig 15231 bp, 15 predicted proteins | sample 9198591 | NCBI WGS metagenome assembly CAJHXS01 (sample SAMEA7708347, study PRJEB35096) | sediment metagenome | biome: marine neritic benthic zone biome [ENVO:01000025]; feature: sediment [ENVO:00002007]; material: shallow marine sediment [ENVO:03000034] sea grass bed [ENVO_01000059] ... | reverse complement strand
TCCTGACAGTGGGGCTGGTGGTGGACCGACCCGACCTGTTCCCGGACAACTGGATCTACATCCACTCCTCGGACGTCCACGTCGGCCGTATCCAGAACTTCAAGAACTGGAGCCCCGAGATGGTCCCCGACATGAGCAAGACCTTCCTCGGCCTCGAGTACTTCGTGCAGGAAGGAGACGACCTCTGGACCACCCCGGACGACGAGCTCGTGGCCCTCGCGGCGCGCGAGTGCCGGACCCTGGGGCTGGTCGACCCCTCCGACGTCGAGGACGGCGCGGTGGTGCGGATGCCCAAGGCCTACCCGGTGTACGACGGCGCGTTCAAGGGCGCCGTGGAGACGATCCGCGGCCACCTGGAGGGTATCCACAACCTCGAGAGCGTCGGGCGCAACGGCCAGCACCGCTACAACAACCAAGACCACTCGATGATGACCGGGGTGTACGCGGCTCGAAACCTGCTGGGCGCCCACTACGACGTCTGGGACGTGAACGTCGAAGAGAGCTACCACGAGGAAACCCGCGACACCGAGGACACCGTCCACGGCGCCAAACCGAACCCCGTCGTCTAGAGCGCGCCGTGAGTCACCGCATCGACACGCCGACCCTGAGCGCAATCGTCCCGGTCTACAACGGCGCCCGCTTTCTCTCCGCCTCCCTCGACCCGCTCTACCGCGCTCTCGGCGAGGTGCTGAGCGAGCTCTGGGTCGTGGACGATGGCTCCACCGATGAATCGGCGGAGATCGCCGAGCGCTTCGGTGCCCAGGTGCTCCACACCGGCCGGCGTTCCGGCCCGGCCGCCGCCCGCAACCTCGGCGCCGAGCGGGCGCGCGGCGACGTCCTCGTCTTCGTCGACGCCGATGTCGTGATCCACCCCCTCGCGCTCCACCGGATCCGCGAGGCGATGTGCAATCCGGCGCGGAGCGCGGTCTTTGGCTCCTACGACGACAACCCGCCGGAGAACAACTACGCCAGCCTCTACATGAACCTGCGCCACCACCATGTGCACCAGCGCAACGCGGGGGCGTCGACGACTTTCTGGTCGGGCCTCGGCGCGGTGCGGAGGGGGGCCTTTCTCGACCTCGGCGGCTTCGACGCCAAACGCTTCCCCGAACCCTCGGTGGAGGACATCGACTTCGGCACCCGGTTGGCGCGCAGTGGCGGCCGGATCCTGCTCGACCCGAGTCTGTTGTGTACCCACCTGAAACGCTGGAGCTTCCCGGAGGTCGCGCGCACTGATTGTCTGCGCCGCGCGCTTCCCTGGTCGCGCATCCTGGCGCAGAGCGGCGGCGTCGGCGGCGTGGGGCTCAACGTGAGCGGGGGAGAGCGCGTCCGCGCCGCGCTCGCGACGGCGACGCTCGGCTCCCTCGTCCTGTGGGTCGCGGGGGCGGTCCCGGGCATCGTGTCGGCGACGCTCTGGGCGGCGGCCCTCGCCGCGAGCCGCGACCTCGGGCGTCTGCTGTGGCGCCGCGGCGGACCCGGGGCTGCCGTAGTAGGCCTCGTCTATCACCAGCTCTACTACGCCTACAGCAGCGCGATCTTCGGCGCCTCCTGGCTCCTCGCGCGGCTCCGCCGCGCGCCGGCGGCACCCCCCGCGAGCTGATCGCACGCGCGCCGCGGACGGCGGCGCGTCCCTCGTCCGATCGACCCCGCGCGGAGCCGGCGCACCCGCCGACACCTGCCGGCGAGACCTGCGATACTCCTCGCACCCACGAGGAGGACCCCATGAAGGTCGGTGTCGTCTACCCCCAGATCGAGCTCGGCGGAGACCCGGACGCGGTGCGCGCGATCGGGCGCGCGACCGAGTCTCTCGGCTACGACCATCTGCTGGCCTACGACCACGTGGTCGGCGCGACCCACGACCGCGAGCCGAAACTCGTGGGCCCCTACACCGAGCGGGACCCCTTCCACGATCCCTTCGTGATGTTCGCGTATCTAGCGGGGATGACCGAGCGCATCGAGTTCGCGACCGGTGTGATCATCCTGCCGCAGCGTCAGACCGCGCTGGTCGCAAAGCAGGTCAGCGACCTCGACCTGCTCTCCGGCGAGCGTCTGCGTTTCGGCGTCGGCGTCGGCTGGAACTACGTCGAGTACGAGGCGCTGGGGCAGGATTTCTCGACCCGTGGCAAACGCGCCGACGAGCAGATCGAGTTGCTGCGGCGCTACTGGAGCGAACCGCTGCTGAGCTTCGAGGGGCGCTTCGACCGGATCGACCGCGGCAACATCCTCCCGCGGCCGAAGCGTCGCGTGCCGATCTGGATCGGCGGCTTCGTCGAGGCGGCGTTCCGGCGCGGCGGGCGGCTGGGCGACGGCTTCATGTTCGCCGGCGACGCCGCGGGGGCCCTCGAGCAGTGGAAGCGCGTCGAGCACCACCTCTCCGAAGCCCGCCGCTCCTCGGAGGGCTACGGACGCGAGCTCATCACGATCGCCGCGCGCTCGCTCGACGACTGCTGCAAGGCCGCCGACGAGTGGCGCGCGGCGGGCGGCACCCACCTCTCGGTGGTGACGATGGGGATGGACCTCGACAGCGCCGACGCCCACATCGACTTCATCTCTCAGGTGCGCGAGCGGGTCGCGTAGGGGCGGCGCCGCTCGACACGGAGGTGTTCCGATGGACAGTCACACCGGCCCGCTGCTGCTTCTGGTACAGGCCAACGTCGACCCCGAGCACGAGGCGGCGTTCCACGAGTACTACCACCTGCACGTGCCCCGGCTGCTCGAGATGCCGGGCTACGACTGGGGGCGGCGCTACCAGAACGTCGTGGGCGACCTGCGTCACCTGGCGCTCTACCAGATCGACCACCCCGACTCGCTGGACGCCCTGCTCGGCCCGGAGGTCGAAAAACGGCACTCGATCGCGCAGAGCGAATTCCGCCGCTTCGAGGCGCTGGCGGGAGTGCGCGACGTCCGGATCAATGTCTACGAACAGCTCTCGGGGCCGGTGCTGAGCCACCCCCTCCTCGAGCGCGACCTGCCGCTGAGTGTCGTCCTCACCGACTGCGTCGACCCGGAACGCGAGTCCGACTTCAACGCGTGGTACACCCACTCCCACGTGCCCAACCTGATGCGGGTCCCGGGCTATGTGTCTGGGGCGCGCTTCCGGCTGCTCGATCACCCCGCCCTCGAATGGCTGGGGATGGGCCCGCGCTATCTCGCGCTGTACGAGCTCGCCGACCTCGAGTGCGTGCCGAGCCTGGCCGACCCGGAGCAGATGCGGCCCGAGGCGAAGGCGGAGTTCGCGGAGTACTCGGCCTTCGCCGCTCCGTTGGTGGAGAACCTCTCGTGGAACATCTACCGACCCACCGCGCGGCACTGGCGGCTGTGAGCGCCGGCTGCCCGCGCTGGGGTTGGGCATACTGAGCGCCATGCGCGTTCCCGTCGCCGTCGCGCTGCTCGTCGTCTTGGCCCCACCTTCGGCCCACGCGATTAGCTGTCGTCAGTGGGACCGGATGGGGCCCGGCGAGAAGACCGACACCGTCTACCGGATGATCGACGGCACGGTGTCGGGCTCGCGCGGCCGGCAGTACCACGTCGACCGCGGGGCGGTCGGGCGCTGTCTCGAGTCGTCGACGCAGTCCATCCAGTACGACTTCGACGGCGCCTGCGCCGACTCGCGCACGGCGGGTAAAGAGGCGCTCAACCGGATCTTCAAGCGCTACATCTGGACCTGCGCCGGGTGACCCGAGCCGGCCTGCGACACCTCGCGCTCGGTCTGCTCGCCGCGGCCCTCGCCTGCAGCGACCCGACCCCGGTCGCGCCGAGCGGGTTTCTGGAGCGCTTCGACGAGCTCCAGCCCGGCCGCGGCGACCAGGCGCGCCTCGTCTACATCGACACCGCCGCCGACTTCTCGGCCTACGAGAAAATCTGGGTCGATCCCGTCGTGGCGTGGAGCGAGGGGGCGCCGCCCGCGGCGCTCGAGACCCTCGCCGACCACTTCGACACCGAGTTGCGCAGCGAGCTGGCGCGCGAGTTCGAGCTCGTCGAAGGCGCCGGGCCGGGGACGTTGCGGCTCCGCGCCGCCGTGACCGGCGTGAGCGAGAGCGGTGCCTCTGTAGAGCTCGAGATCCTCGACGCGGAGAGGGGTCGACGCCTCGTCGCCGTGGCGGACGCCCGCGGCGCCGAGGTGGCGGGCGAGAGCGAGGCGACGACCCCCGAGCGGGTGATCGCGTTCTGGGCGCAGCGCGCCCGCGTCAGGCTCGCCGCGTTCCGGAGCTTCGACCTCACCGAGAAGGCCCACGAAGCGAGTGCCGCAGCCGATACGCCCTGACAACACGGCCGCCCCTCGCGAGCGGGGCCATCGCGAGCACCGGGCGCGGCGGCGGGGTGCCCTCGTCGTCGCGGTCTCGCTGCTCGTCGTCGGCTGCCAGCGGCCGGCGCCAGCGCCTCCCGCACCCCTACCGCCGGCCGATCTGGTCCCCGCGGTCTCCCCGGCGGCGGCGCGGGAGCTCGTCGACCGGCGCTGTGTGGTGTGCCACGCGTGCTACGACGCCCCGTGTCAGCTCGTGCTGACGTCCCACGAGGGCCTCACCCGCGGCGCGAGCAAGGAGAACGTGTATCACGGCTCGCGGTTGCTCCGCACGGCACCGACGCGTCTCGGCATCGACGCCCACGACGACCAGGCCTGGCGCGAACGCGGCTTCTGGTCGGTCCTCGAGACCGACGGCGACACCGCCCTGCTGCGCAAGATGCTCGGCCTCGGCCGCGCCACCCCCCCGGCCGCCGACCGCCCACTGCCGGCCGACTTTCCCCTCGACATCACCCGCGCGCTGGTCTGTCCGACCGGGGACGAGTTCGCCGACTACACGAGGGCCCAGCCGCGCGGCGGCATGCCCTACGGCACCGCGCCGCTCACGCCCGCGGAGTGGAAGACCCTCGACGCCTGGGCGGCGGGCGGCGCTCCCCCACCCCCGGACGCGCCACCCCTCTCGCCGCCCCTTGCGGCCCAGGTCGCGGAGTGGGAACGCTTTCTCAACGGCGCGAGCCCGAAAGAGCGTCTCACCGCGCGCTATCTCTACGAGCACTGGTTCCTCGCGCACCTCTACTTCGCCGACCACCCCGCCGGGCCCTTCTTCCGGGTGCTCCGCTCGCGGACCGCGCCGGGAACACGGATCGACGAGATCGCCACCCGCCGGCCCTACGACCCCCCGGGCGACGACCCCTTCTGGTACCGGCTCGAGCGCATCGAGGGCACCCTCGTCCACAAGACCCATATCGTGTATCCGCTCGACGCAGCGCGGATGGCGCGGCTGCGCGCGCTCTTTCTCGACACCGTGTGGTCGCCGGGCGAGCTCCCGGGCTACGGCGTCGGCGAGTCGGCCAACCCCTTCGTGGCCTTTTCCGCGATCCCCGCCCGCTCGCGCTACCAGTTCCTGTTGGACGACGCCCGCTATTTCGTCATGACCTTCATCCGCGGGCCGGTGTGTCGCGGCCAGACCGCGGTCGACGTCATCGAGGACCACTTCTACGTGATGTTCCTCGACCCGGACGCCGACGTAGCGATCCGCGACCCGGCGTTTCTCCCGGCGACCCGGGATCTCCTCAGCCTCCCGGCGGCCCAAGAAGGCCTGGTGACGCCTTCGGGGCTGTGGCTCGTCTTCAACCTCCGCCAAGCGCGCTACCTGGAGAAGCGGGTCGAGGCCTACGAGCGCCTCGACCCCGAGCACCGCGGCTTCGGGCTCGAGGCGATCTGGGACGGCGACGGGGAGAACCCGAACGCCCTGCTCACGGTGTTCCGCAACTTCGACAACGCGATGGTGCGTTACGGCTTCGTCGGCGAGCGCACCGAGACCGCGTGGGTCATCGACTACCCGATCCTCGAGCGCATCTACTACGACCTGGTCGCCGGCTTCGATGTATTTGGCAACGTGCGGCACCAGCTCTCCACCCGGCTCTATATGGATCACCTGCGGATGCAGTCGGAGACGCTCTTCCTCGCCTTCCTGCCCCCGGAGCGGCGCGAGCCGATCCGGGCGTCGTGGTACCGGGGCGCCACCGACGACCGGAGCTACCGCGTCGACCGCATCCGCAGTGGGGAATTCGGCACGCAGATCCCGTTCGAGCGCGACGACGTGGTCAACGAGCTCCTCGACGCGGTCGCGGAACGCACCCCGGCGCTCGCCGCGGGGCGAAGCCCCACCCTCCCGGCCGACACCGCGTCCCCCGCGTCCCCTACTGTAGACGCGGCGCTGCGCCCGCTCGACGGGGTGCGGGGCGCCTGGGTCGCGCAGCTTCCCGAGCTCTCGCTCCTCCACGTGCGGCCCCGAACGGGAGCGGGGATCGGCACGTTGTACACCCTCGTCCACCACCGCGCCCACACCAACGTCGCGTCGCTGTTCAAGGAGGACGAGCGTCTCGAGCCGGAGAAGGACACGGTGACCGTCGCCCCCGGCGTCCTCGGGAGCTATCCGAACTTTCTCTTCGAAGTCGACGCCGACGGGGTCGAGGGCTTTGTGGCGGCGCTGCAGAAGGTGAGCGACGTGGCGAGCTTCACGGCGGTGGTCGACCGCTACGGGGTCCGGCGCACGAGCCCGCGCTTCTGGCCCGTCTTCGACGCGCTCCACGACCACATCGAAACGACCCGGCCCACCACGGGCGGCCTGCTCGACCTGAACCGCTACGAGAACCTCTAGGGGGAGCCGGCGTGGCACTCAACTGGGCCTGGACCGTGTTCTTCGCAATCGTGGCCTACTCACTCTATTCGTACTTCGGCCAGCGTGTGGGCGCTTCGCCCACCGCGTGGCGCGCGGCGACGGTGCCCTTCACCGACTGGCTCAACTTCGGGCTGATCCTCGCGGGCACCCTCGCTTTCAGCCTCGCGCTCTTCTTTGGCGGCCGGGCCTCCGCCTTTGCGGTGACGGTCGTGATCGCGCTGGGGGTCGTCGTCTCCTTTGCGTTCGCCGCCATGGTGGGCGGCGTCGCCGTAAAGCCCCTCCATCTGGGCGGCATCGCGATGATCCTGACGGGAATCGCCTGCTTGCGCTGAATCACTCGAGTGCGCTGTGCGCCGCGATCGCTCACGCGGCGGGACGGATCCCCAGACCGCCGAGCAGCGCCGCAACACCGCTGCGGAGCTCGGAACCCAAGGGCGCTCCGTCCGAGTGCCCGTAGACGCCGAACACCTGCCGGTCCGGCCGCACGAGCGCGACCCGCCCGCCCCCCACCCGGCGGAACCATCCGGCGAGACCGCCGTCGACGTCCACGGCGTCGCCCGTCCCGGGCCGGCCGGGCCTCGTGACGGCGACGCGGGTCGCGCCCACGGGTTCCAGCGCCTTGGCCGTCTCGGCGTCGAGGGCCTCCGCCGGCGACGTGTCGAGCCCGACCACGGCGAAGCCGTCGCCGAGCAGGCGGTCGAGGGGCACCCGTGCCCCGCTCGCATCGGCGACGACCGGCTGGTCGATCGGGTTGCCGTGGGCGCTCTTTGCGGTCGGCGGGGCGGCGGGCTCGAAGAGCCCGGGGCCCAGCGGCCAGGCCGGCTCCCACAGAAAGGGGCGACGCAGCAGAGGGATCCAGTTGGCGAGGGAAAAGTATGTGTCCCGCAGCCCGCCGACGAAGCGGTTGCGCGCCTGGATCACCTTCCCGGTGCGGATCGCCTGTTCTACCACGGCGCGCGCGTGCGGACGGCGCTCGCTCTCGTAGGTGTCGAGCAGCGCGTCGTGGTAGCGCCCGGCGAGGACCCCCTCGAGCTTCCAGCACAGATTGAGCGCGTCGCGGACGCCGGTACAGAGACCCTGTCCGAGGAAGGGCGGCATCTGATGGGCGGCGTCTCCCAGCACGAAGACCCGGCCGGCCCGCCAGCGCTCGGCGAGGAGACCGTGGAAGTCGTAGACCTTGCTCCGCGCGAGCGTGCCCTGCTCGGGGGTGAGGGTCTCGCTCATCAAATGGAGATAGGGCGCCATCAACCCGCGCACCGTGTCCTCTTGCTCGAGGGTCGCTGGGTCGTCGCCGGGGTTCACCTTGAACTCCCAGCGGACGTGACGTCCAACACAGGGCACGAGGGTGGCGGGACGACGCGGGTCGCAGAACTGGTAGACGCGGCGGCGGATCTCCACCCCCTCGTCGAGGTACACGTCGCAGACCAGCCACGGCTCGTCGGAGTCGAGGTCTGCGACCGGGAGCCCCGCGAGCTCGCGGGTCGGGCCGGTGGCGCCGTCGCAGCCGAGCAGATAGCGGGCGCGCACGGTCTCGGTGCGCCCGCCCTCCCGGGCCCGCAGCGCCACCGTCACCCCGTCTTCGTCCTGCTCGAAGCCCGTGAGCTCCCAGCCGAGCCGGGCCTCGACGCTCGGGAGCGCCCGCGCGGCCGCGCGCAGGTGGGCCTCGAGCTGGGGCTGGTTGAAGAAGTTCCCCGGCGGCCAGGCGTGACGCACCTCGAAGTCGCGCATGTCGAGGGCGAGGAGCTCGCGGCCCCGCGCGTTCAAAAAGGCGACCGACTCCCCCCCGCTGCTCACCGCGCGGAGCTCGTCTTCCAGCCCCATGCCCTGCAGGATGCGCATCACCTCGCCGTCGAAGTGGACGGCGCGCGGGGTGTCGAAGATCTCGGGGCTCTGGTCGACCGCCAGGGTGGAGACGCCCATCCGCCCCAGCAGGTTGGCCGCCACCGCGCCGGTGGGCCCGTAGCCGCAGATCAGGACGTCGAGCATCGCGGTCTACACGACCCCCGGGTACGAGCCGCCGTCGAGCTGGAGGTTTTGCCCGGAGATGTAGCCGGCCGGGTCGCTGCACAGAAAGGCACACGCGTCACCGAACTCCTCGGGACGCCCGAGCCGCCGCGCGGCGACGCTCTCGACCTGCCGCGCCCGCGCTTCCTCGACGCTGATGCCCGCGCGCTCCGAGACGAAGACCGCCATCTGCCGCCGCTTCCCGCGCAGCCCCAGCTCCATCGTCCGACGAGCGGCCGGGCGCGGAGCCCTAGGCCTTCCCCCGGACCATCTGCCACGCCACTCCGGCGACGTTCTTCACCGCCGCCCAGTTCCACTGCTGGACGAGGTAGCCCATCGGCGGCTCGAGGTTGGCGCCCCAGTAGTCCTCGGCGTCGTCGGTGCCGAGGGTGCGGGGCTCGTAGTCGGCGTTGAAGACGTCCGAGTCGGCCCAGTGCTCGTGGATGCGGCCCCAGGGGTCGCGCCAGTAGTCGTAGACCTGCCCGCCGAGGCGGTGACGCCCGATGCCCCACAGGTGTTTGTACTTCTGCTTCGCCAGGTGGTTGTGGCCCACCATGACGTCGTCGATGTTCTTCACTTCGAAGGACACGTGCTGGAGCCGGGTGGTGTTTTCGAGGCTCCCCTGGAACCCCACGGTGTGGTGGTCGGTGTACTCCTGGCCCTTGTCGAGACGGGCGAACTGGAAGACGTGCTCTTCGCCGCGCTTCACCAGGTCGGTGCGCAACAGGCCGATGTGGTGGTGGTACCAGCGGTAGCTCCCGTCGACGTCGGGGGTCTCGATGACGGCGTGGCCGATCCGCTTGACGGTGGAGGGACCGTGTCGCACCGCGGGGTGCTCGCCGACCCGCTCGCGCCGGCCCTCGACGTTCAACGGATGGGGCGGGCCGGCGTCGAGGGGCGCGAGCTCTTCCATCCCGTGGATGACTTCGACGGTGTGACCGTTGGGGTCGGTGAGCCGCACGACCGATCCGCCCCCGGGCTCGTCGAGGGGCACCACCGCCGATGCGCCGTGGCTGCCCGCGAGCCGCTCCAGGTCGTCGATGCTTTGGGCGTGAAAGGCCACCGTGCGGAAGGCGAGCGGGCCCCGGTGGAGGATGTAGATGTGGTGCGGCGGATCGGTGCCGCGGGCGTAGAGCGCGTCCGCGCTGCGATCGCTGATCGCGAGGCCGAAATCGGTGAGAAACTTCTCGCCGGCCCCAAGGTCGGGCGCCTGCACCCGGACGTAGGCCAGATCTCTGGCCCGGATGATCGGCTCGTCCATGTTTCCCCCGGCCGGGCCCGGCCGCCCTCGACCAAAGTCGGGAGCGTACCGCGGGGCATCGCGGCCGCGCCGGCGAATCTCGCGGGCCGTCGCGTCTCCGTCCTCGGCGCCGCTAGGCTCCCCACGATGCTTCGACAGTTCCTCGCTCGACCGGACGTGGAGGAGCGCTGCGTCCTGCGCGGGCGCCTCGGGATGATGGCGTTCCACGGGGGCAACCTGGAGCGCGCGACAGACGTCGTGGCGAGTGAAGTGGCGGAGCGCAGCGCGGCGTCGCTCTACGCCGTGCTCCAGACCCCACCGCTGCGCGTGCACCTCCCCTCCACGGGCTTCGACCCCGCCGAATCGACACGGCTGGCGCGTTTCCTCGGCCACGTCGACACCGCGGTCGCCATCCACGGCTACGGCCACCGCCCCGGCCTGCGTCACCACCTGCTCGTCGGCGGGCGCAACCGCCCCCTGGCGCGTCACCTCGCGACGCATCTGCGCGACGGCCTGCCCGATCGCTACCCGGTGCTCGACGACCTCGAGCGCATCCCCCGCGATCTCCGGGGCCAGCACCGCGCCAACCCGGTCAACCGCCCCCGGGCGGCCGGCGTCCAGATCGAGCTCCCCCCCTCGATCCGCTGGAACCGCCGCGAGGACGGCTGGTCGGACCACGGGGGCGTGTCCCGCGCCGCCGACGTCGACCGTCTGATCGAAGCGCTCTGCGCGGGAATCGCCAGCTGGGCCGCGTGTGACCCAGAGCGTCTACCATGACGTCTCCGCCCCCACCCGGCCCAGGCCGGCGAACGCGAGGAGACCCCCCGATGACCCAGGACGCCGAAGCACGCCTCCAGGCGCTCGAGGCCAAAGTGCAGGATCTGAGCGACCGCGAAGCGATCCGCAGCCTGCGCTTCCGCTATCACGAGTGCATCAACAGCGAGACCCTCGACGCCATCCCCGATCTCTTCACCGACGACGCCGTGCTCGACTTCGACTACCTGGGCCGCGCCGCGGGGCGCGACGAGCTCATCGCGTTCTTCGGCCGGGTGGAGTCGCTGCTATCCTTCGTGAAGCAGTTCGTCCACAACCACGCCCTCGACGTGCACGGAGACACCGGCAGCGGCTACGCCTACCTCGAGGCCAAGACGATCTCGGGGGGCGAGGCGTACTTCGTCGCCGCCCGCTACGACGACGAGTACGTGCGCCAGGACGGCGTGTGGAAGTTCAAGAAGATGTCGCTCACGCCCTACTTCACCGTGCCCTTCAAGGAGGGCTGGGCCCAGGAGGACCGGCTCAAGATGGGTCGCTGAGGGGCGCTGTCGCCGGCGCCGGGAAGGCCGGCCGGGTCGCCGCCGCGCCCCCCCAACCCGCGAGCCAGGCTTCGACGGCGAGCTGGCTCTCCGCGAGGGCGCGCCGGTCGCCGACCGCGTCGAGGAGCGCATCGGAGGCGTCCGCCCCGTCGGCGGCGGCCAGCGCGGCGCGGCTGCCGCGCAAGACATCGAGCTCCCGCTCGACGTCGGCCCGCGCCGCGGCGAGGGTCGTCCCCACCCCGCCGCGCCCCTCCGCATTGCCGGGTGGGACACCGTCCCGGAGCGCGCTTGCGCTGCGCTCGACGCTCGCCGCGAGGGCGCGCTCCTCGCGCGTCATCGCGTCGAACAACGCCGCGCACGCCGGCCGCAGCGCGGCGGGGAGTCGCCCGCGCAGGGTCTCCGCCCGCTCGCGGCGCCGGAGCGCGCGATCGAAGAGCGCCTGGATCAGCGCGAGCAGAGCGGCGCGGTCGTCGTCGCCGAGACCGGGCTCTTCGGATTCGAGACGCGCCTGCTGGTGGAGCGGGCCGATCTGGGCGGTCTGCGCGGCGTAGGCCCCCAGTAGACGTCCGGCGCGGGCGCGACGTGCGGGGGCGTCGCCCGCCCGAGAGATCTCGAGGGCCTCCGCACAGAGCGCGAGAAGCGCCGCCGCGCGACGCCGGAAGAGCGCCGCGGCGGTGGCAGGCCAGAACAACCGCGTCGCACCCCAGCCCACGCCGAGGGCGAGGACGATGTAGCAGGCCGTGTCGTAGGGCCCGTAGACGTCGGTGGGTGCGGAACCCGTGGCGAAGATGGGGAGCAGCACCAGGAGCCCCGCGATGGGGGTGAGCGGCGCGAGCTTGGGCCGTGCGACCGCGGCGGCGCCGAGCCCGAGCGAGACGAGAAAAGGAAACACCAAGGCTTCGGGCACCCGGCTGACCTCGGTGAAGACGGTGACGACCGCGAGGTCGGCCACCGCCCACGCGAGGGCCAGCGAGACGAGGAGCCCGACGATGAGCTTGCCCGCCACCACCCGGGTCGGGGTGCAGGCGATCATGAACGCAAGCGGGAGTGCGATGTTGTTGATCGGCCACCCGAGCGCGAGCATCGCGACCAGCACTGCCGCCACCGCGACCGCCGTGCGGATCGCGATCTGGACGCGGAGGGGGTCGACCCGCCAGCGCGCGCGCGAAGCGTCGCTCGCCGCGGTGGCGTCCGCAACGCCGGCGCGCTCCACCTCCCCGGCGAGCTCGACCGCCCGGCGCAGGTCGGCACGGAGCTCCGTTCGCGCGACGCGTCCGGCGTCGCCCGCGCCCACAGCGAGCGCGGCGTCGACCGCCAGCAGCGGGGCGTCGAGCCCACCGTGCTGCGGCACAGGCGTGCGGGCCCCGGCGACCGCGGCCGCGACCTCCTCGAGCCCTTCTTCGCAGCGCCGTGCGAGGGTCTCCATCGCCCCGCGAGCCGTCGTCGACGCCACCGCGTCCACCCGCGCGCGGAGCCCTTGCATCCGCATCGCGAGGGCTTCGAGCAACAGCGCGACACGGCTCAGCACCTCGACGCGCTCCGCCGAGCCGCCGATTTCGCTGCGCACCGCCGCGACGAGACCGAGCTGGGTGGCGAGCGGGCTCGGCCGCGCCGCCGCGCCGTCGCCACGCCAGGCCGCCGCGAGGTCGCGCGCCCGCGCGGCGAGGCTCGCGCGCAGCGTCGCCTCGCTGCGGTCGGGCCACAACAGCGAATCGAAGACGACGACGATCAGCAGCCCAATCGCCACCGCCGAGGCGCGCTGAAAGGCGATCGTCTCGACGTGCTCTCCGCCCCCGAGCGCCGCAGCGACCACGATCACGGTGGTGAACGCCCAGACGAACCACGCGTACTGGCCCCGCGCCCCGGTGAACCCGTAGGCCGCGACGATCTGAACCAGCATGAGCCCGGCGAGAAGCAGTGGCGGATCCTGGGCAAAGCGCCCGAAGAGCAGAATCGCGGTGAAGAACGCGCCGAGGGTGCCGAGCCCCCGGAGCAGACCCTTCATCAGCGAGCCGCCGGTCGCCGGCTGCGCCACCACCAGGACGGTGATGAGGATCCAGTGGGCGCTGTTGGTGATGAGACCGGGCTGGTGAGCGATCCAGATCGCTGTGCACACGGCGATCCCGAGACGGATCCCGTACGCCAGCGGCGGCGACACCGCGGGGAGTCCGAAGCGGCGTGGCGGACGACCCCGCGACGGGTGGGGCTCGGACATCAGCGCCCCGCGACCCCGCCCGCGGGCGGGTCGTCGTCGACCGAGACCCGCACGGCGGCGCGCATCCCCTTGCGGAGCGGATGAACGGGGTCGAGGTCGCGCAGCGTCACGCGCACCGGGAAGCGCTGGGCCATCCGTACCCAATCGACGGTGGGGCTCACATTGGGCACCCCGCTCGCGCCGCGCGCGCCGTCGCCGTCCTGCTGCTCGACCCCCCAGCCGATCCCCTGGACGTGGCCCTCGAAGCGGAGCCCGGGATAGGCGGGGAGATAGACACGGGCCGGCTGACCGGGCCGCATGGAGCGGAGCTGGGTCTCCTTGAAGTAGCCGACCACCCGCCAGGAATCGGTGTCGACGAGGGAGAGCATCGGTGCGCCGACGTTGGCGTAGCTCCCGGTGCTCAACGTGAGGTCGGTGACGTAGCCGTTCACGGGCGCGATCACCCGGGAGTAGCTGAGCTGGAGCTCCGCGTTCTCGAGCTCGGCCAGCGCGGCGCGGACTTCGGCGTTGTCCTCCCCCGACGCGCCGAGCTCGTGCTGCGCCCGGGTGAGCTGGGCGGTGGCGTCGGCCACGCCGGAGCGGGCGTCGTCCAGGTTCGCCTGGGCGCGGTCGCGGTCTTGGAAGGGCACCGCCCCCACCTCGGCGAGGGGCTCGATGCGCCGCCACTGGGTCTCGGCGAGGCGCAGCCGGGCGTTGGCCTCGCCGAGCCGGGCCTCGGCGCTGGTGATCTGGTCGGCCAGGGCGCTCACGTTCTGACCGGTCGTCTCGAGGTCGGCGCGCGCCTTTTCCACCGCGATCCGGAAGGGCCGCGGGTCGATCTCGAAGAGCAGGTCGCCGGCGGCGACGGCCTGGTTGTCGACAACCGCGAGCTGCACGATCGGGCCGGCCACCTGCGCCACCATCGCGACGACGTCGGCGTCGACGTAGGCGTTGTCGGTGGCGGGGGTGCGGGCCGCGTGACGCGCGTAGAGCCACCCGAGCAGCACCGCCACCGCGACAGCACCGAGCACGATCCCACGTTTGGTTGCCGCTCCCACGCGCCCTCCTAGAAGCCCCGGAAGAATACCCACCACAGCGCCAGTGCCAGACCCACGCTGAGGCTGCAGAAAAGTACCCCCGACTGTGCCAGCTCTCGCGTGCCGGGCCGGCGTCCGAGCACTACGACCAACGCGTAGCTGGCGGCGAGACCCGCAACCGCCGACACGAGCCAGGCCGGGAAGTAAACCCCCAGGACGTCGACGGTGGGCGCGCAGCCCGGGGCGAAGACGAGCCCGAGCAGCGTCGTCGCCGCGACGCGTGCGGGACGTTGGGTGGCCGCGACGCGCGGGCGACACTTGGCTCCCGTCGGGCCCCTCACCGGGCGGTGCTCCTTTCGTGCTTGCACTAGCGTTGGCCGCGCCGATGGTAGACAGCGCTCGACGCACCCGCGACTTCCTCTCGCCGCCGAAGCGGTGTGCGACGCCACCGGCGCGGCTCCCCCGGAGTGTTGTGCTGCGCGCCCCCTGCGTGCGGCCTGCGCAGGACGGCCGGCGCTCTCGACGAGCGCGCCGCGCCGCCCTGGCGTTCGCGACCGTCGCGCTCGTCGCGGGGGGAGACGCGGGCGCTCAGGGGGCACTCGACCTCGGGGCCGCCGTCCGCGAGGCCCTCTCGGGCAACCTCGACCTCGCCGCGCAGCGGCTGGCCCTCGCCGCCGACCGCGAGGAGATCGCGATCGCCCGGGCCGCGCTCCTCCCCCAGATCGACCTCGCGGGCCAGGGGCAAGTGCTCGAAGACGACCGCTCCGACGGAGACCGCGGCACCAACACCAAACGC
>CAJHXS010000126.1_pt1 | contig 15317 bp, 12 predicted proteins | sample 9198591 | NCBI WGS metagenome assembly CAJHXS01 (sample SAMEA7708347, study PRJEB35096) | sediment metagenome | biome: marine neritic benthic zone biome [ENVO:01000025]; feature: sediment [ENVO:00002007]; material: shallow marine sediment [ENVO:03000034] sea grass bed [ENVO_01000059] ... | reverse complement strand
GGTGCCTTCGTGCTCGTCTACCTGGTCTACTCCCGGATCTTCCCGACCACGGCGGTGCCCGAGTAGACATCCGTCGAGACACGCGCCCCGCCCCGGTTCTCCGCGGCGCTAGACGGCGGGGGTCGCGGCCCGGCGCTCGGCGCCGCCGAGCGGGAGACAGAGCAGCGCCGAGATCGCGACGAAGAGCGCCGACCCGAGCAGACAGGCGAGCAAGCCGGGGAGACCCTGGCCGGCGCTCTGAAAGAGCGCTCCCGAGAGCATCATTCCCACCAGCCGCCCACCGGCGTTCGCCGTGTAGTAGAAGCCGACGCGCATCGCGATGCTCTCGCTCTCCGCGTACGCGACGATCAGGTAGCTGTGGAGCGCGCTGTCGACGGCGAAGGCCGCGCCAAAGACGGCGAGCCCGGCGACGAGCGCGGTCGCCGGGGGAGCGTCGAGGGCGAGGGCGGTGGCGAGGGCGCCCAGCGGGAGCAGCAGCAGCCCGGTCCATCCCAGCAGAGCGCCCGCCGCCCGGGGCGCGGCCCCGGGGCGGCGCAGCAGCACCGGCGCCAGCGCCTGGACCCCTCCGTAGCCGATGATCCACAACGCGAGAAACCCGCTCACCTGGGCGAAGCTCCAGCCCAGCGTCGACGCGAGAAAGACCGGGAGCGCCACCGCGAACCAGAGGTCGCGGGAGCCGAAGAGGAAGAAGCGCGCCGCCGCCAGCCAGTTGATCCGCGCGTCGTCGCTGAAGACCGAGCGCAGCGGCATCTTGGTCGTGGTCTTCCCCGCGGCCCGCGGTAGGGCGAGGACGGAGACGAGGAGCCCTACCGCGACGAGGCCGGCCATCGCGGCGCACGCCGCGGCGAACCCGAACACATCGAGGGCGACGCCGCCCAGCAGAAAGCCCACCCCCTTGAGGGTGTTCTTCGAGCCGGTGATGAGCGCGACCCAGCGCAGCAGACCGGCCGTGTCCGCCTCGGGGACGACGAGCTTGACGAAGCTCTTGGAGCTCATCTTGGTCAGGTCCTTGGCGATCCCCGAGAGCCCCTGACAGGCCATCACCAGGACGACCGAGAGCTCTCCGGCGCGCATCGCCAACACCCCGCACGCCGCGATCTGGAGCACGAGCCCGCTGTACAGCGTGGCGTTCAGCCCAAAGCGCCCGCCGAGCCAGCCGCCGAGCAGGTTCGTCACCACACCGAAGAACTCGTAGAGCAGGAAGAGGGTCGCGAGCGCCAGGGGGCTGTAGCCCAGGCTGTGGAGGTAGAGGAGCACGAGGGTGCGCAGCGCCCCGTCGGTGACCGTAAACGCGCCGTAGGTGGCGCTCACGACCGCGTAGGAGCGCAGGTCTCGCACCGCTAGCGCCCCCCGCCACTCTGGGCGGCGCCCGCGCCGCCGGACCGCCCCATCGCTAGCGCCGCGCCCGGGCGATCGTCTCGGCGAGGTCGATCATCCGCCGCACGTAGCCCCACTCGTTGTCGTACCAGACGAGGAGCTTGAGGAGCCGCCCGTCGGTGACCCGGGTCGAAGGCGCATCGACGATCGCCGAGCGCGGGTCGCCCGAGTAGTCGCCGCTCACCAGCGGCCGATCCTCGACCCCCAGGATGCCCTCGAGGGGCGGCGTCTTGGCCGCGGTCCGGAGGGCGGCTAACACCTCCTCGGGATCGGTATCTCGGGCGAGCTGGAACACGCCGTCGACCAGTGAGGCGTGGAGACAGGGGTTGCGCACCGCCACGCTGTCGAGCTTCCCGGCGAGCTCCGGGAGGATCAGGGTCACTGCGTACGCCGAGTTGGTGCTGGTCGGGATCAGGTGCTGGCCCGCCGCGCGGGAGCGCCGGACGTCTCCGCCGTCGCGGGGGAGGTCGAGCACCTCTTGGGTGTTGGTGGGCGCGTGGATCGTCGTCACCAGACCGCGTTCGATCCCGAAGCGCCGGTGCACGACCTGCACCACCGGCGCCAGACAGTTCGTGGTACAGGAGGCGGCGCTCAGGATCGGGAGCCCGGCCAGATCGAAACGCTGGTGGTTGACCCCGAAGACGATGTTGGCGTCGATGTCCCGCACCGGGGCCGAGACCAGCACCTGCTGCGCCCCGGCGCTGAGGTGTCCCTCGAGCGCGCCCCGGTCGCGAAAGCGCCCGCTGCACTCGAAGACGAGCTCCACCCCGTGCTCGCGCCACGGGATCTCGTCCGGTGTGGCGACGGCGCTGCGTCGGAGGACCCGGTCGCCGACCGCGATGCCGCCGTCGCCCGCCGCGCAGGGCTCGCCGAAGCGGCCGTGGAGCGTGTCGAACTCGAGGAGCACCGCGAGAGCCTCGTCGTCGGCGTGGGGCTCGTTCAGCGCGATGAAGTCGAGGTGCTCCGACGCCCACCCGGCGCGCAGCGCCAGACGGCCCATCCGGCCGAACCCGTTGATCCCGACCCGCATCACACCTCGGGGGCGGAGTCGGCGGTCGATACCACCGCGTCGCGTCCCTTGGGGCGTTTCACCGGGATGTCGGAGCCTTCGACGAGGTAGTAGACCGACTCGGCGATGTTCGCGCAGTGGTCGCCGACGCGTTCGACGCTCTTGGCGGCGAAGAGCAGGTGGGTGCAGGCCCCGATCAGCCGGGCGTCTTCGAGCATGTAGCTCAAGAGCTCGCGGTAGAGACTGTGGAACCAATCGTCCACCTCGCGGTCCGCTGCCCACACCGCCACGGCGCGCTCGGCGTCGCGACTCATGTAGGCCCACACCACCTCGTGGATGTGGGCCGCGACGAGGTCTGACATCCGGCGGAGACCGGGTGGGGAGAGGGTCTCCTCGCCGATCGCAGTCGCGCGCTTCGCGAGGTCCTTGCTCAAGTCGCCGATGCGTTCGAGGTCCGCGGCGATCTTGATCGCGGTGACGGCCTCGCGGAAGTCGACGGCGACCGGCTGACGCAGCGCCAGCAGGTGGAGGGCCTTGGCGGAGATCTCTTTCTCGAGGGCGTCGAGACGGGGGTCGCTCTTCAGCACTTCCTCGGCCTGGAGGCCGTCGCGTTGCAGCAGCGCCTCCGCCGCGGCGACGAACTGGTGCTCCGTCGCGACGCCCATCTCCTGGATGCGCTGGCCCAGCTCGGAGAGCTCCTCGTCGAAGGAGCGGACGGTGTGCTGTGTCATGTCTCTACCCGAAGCGGCCCGTGATGTAGTCCTGGGTCCGCTCGTCCCGGGGGTTGGTGAAGATCGTGTTCGTCTCGCCCTCCTCGACGAGGATGCCGAGGTGGAAGAACGCCGTGCGCTGCGAGACCCGCGCCGCCTGCTGCATGTTGTGGGTCACGATCACGATCGTGAAGTTCTCGCGGAGCTCGTCGATCAGGTCCTCGATCTTCGCGGTGGCGATCGGGTCGAGCGCCGAGCAGGGCTCGTCCATCAGGATCACCTCGGGGCTCACGGCGATTGCGCGGGCGATGCAGAGACGTTGTTGCTGCCCGCCCGAGAGCCCCGTGCCGGGCTCGTCGAGACGGTCGCGGACCTCGTCCCAGAGCCCGGCCTTCTGGAGCGCCCACTCGACCCGGTCTTCGGTCTCGGCGCGGCCCTCGGTGAGCCCGTGGATCCGCAGGCCGTAGGCCACGTTCTCGGCGATCGACTTGGGGAAGGGGTTCGGCTTTTGGAACACCATGCCGACCCGCGCGCGGAGCTTCACCACGTCGACCTCGGGGGCGTACATGTCGTCGCCGTCGAGGGCGAGCTTGCCCACCATCCGGCAGCCCTCGATCACGTCGTTCATCCGGTTGAAGGCGCGGAGAAAGGTGGATTTGCCACAGCCCGAGGGGCCGATGAATGCGGTGACCTGACGCGCCGGCACGTCGAGGCTCACGTCGAAGAGGGCCTGCTTCTCGCCGTAGAAGACACAGACGTCCCGGGCAGTGATTTTGGGGAGATAGCTGGACAACGCCGAGCTCGGTTCGGGTTCCATCGGGTGTCGATTCTCCTTCTACCAGCGGCGCTCGAACTTGTTGCGCAGGAACACCGCGGCCAGGTTCATCAAGACGAGGAAGAGCAACAGGACGAGGATCGCCGCCGAAGTCTTCTCGACAAAGGCGCGCTCGGGGCTGTCGGCCCACAGAAAGACCTGGACCGGCAACACCGTCGCCGGCGAGTTTAAGCCGGTGGGGACGTCGACGATGAACGCCACCATACCGATCATCAGGAGCGGTGCCGTCTCTCCGAGCGCCTGGGCCATCCCGATGATGGTGCCGGTCAGGATCCCGGGCATCGCCAGCGGGAGGACGTGGTGGGTCGCACACTGGAGCGGCGAGGCGCCCACGCCGAGCGCCGCCTCGCGGACCGAGGGGGGCACCGCGGCGAGCGCCGCGCGGGAGGCGATGATCACGATCGGCAGGGTCCGCAGGGCGAGGACGATGCCGCCCACCAGCGGCGCCGAGCGCGGCATCTCGAGGAAGTTGAGCAGCAGCGCCAGGCCCAGCAGCCCAAACACGATCGAGGGGACCGCCGCCAGGTTGTTGATGTTGACCTCGACGAGGTCCGTCCAGCGGTTGCGCGGGGCGAACTCCTCGAGGTAGAGCGCGGTCGCCACGCCCAACGGGAAGCAGAGCGCGAGGGTCACGGCGAGGGTGAGCGCCGTGCCGACGACGGCGCCCCTCACCCCGGCGAGCTCCGGCTCGCGGCTGTCGCCCGAGGTGAAGAAGCGCGTGTTCAGCCCCGAGACCACGACGCCGCGCTGCTCCAGGTCCCGCAGCCAGCTGATCTCGAGGTCGCCGAGCCGCCGCTCACTCTCCGCGGAGTCGACGTCGACCTTGCCCTTGTAGAAGATGTCGGCGTCGTCGGAGAGCGGCAGGGTCATGACGCGGCGCGTGCCGACCGCGTCGGGGTGGGCCCGGACGAAATCACCGAGCTCGTAGCCGGCTCCGCGGCTCATCAAGCCGCGGAGCTTGCGCTTGTCGCGCCGGCCGCTCACGTCCGGGAACTGGGCGTAGAGGCTCTCGCGGATCAGTCGGTCGTAGTTGGCGCCCACCAGCGCCGTCTCGGAGCGCGTGCCCTCCGGGTCGATCACCGCCGGGTCGAAGAAGATCTCGAGCTCGACGCTGTGGCCGAAGAATCCGCCGTAGCCGCGAACCGTGATGCTCCCGAGCAGCAGCGCGAGGGCGGTGAGCGCGACCCCGATCGAGAGCACCCCGTAGAGACGAAAACGGCGCTCGGCGGCGTAGCGTTTCTGGAGCCGGCGTTCGGCCGCCTCGGACTTCGTCCAGGGCGAGGAACCGGGGCGCATTACCTCACTCATACTGCTCCCGGTACTTCTTCACGACCCGGAGCGCCACGACGTTGAGCACCAGGGTGATGAAGAAGAGGACGAGTCCCAGCGCGAAGGCCGCGAGGGTCTTGGCGCTGTCGAACTCCTGATCGCCGACCAGGAGCGTCACGATTTGGACGGTCACGGTGGTGACCGCCTCGAAAGGGTTGGCCGTGAGATTCGCCGCGAGCCCGGCGGCCATCACCACGATCATCGTCTCGCCGACCGCGCGGGAGACGGCGAGGAGTACGGCGCCCACGATGCCCGGGAGCGCCGCCGGCAGCACCACCCGGCGGATCGTCTCCGACTTGGTGCTCCCGAGTCCGAGCGCCCCCTCGCGGAGCGATTGGGGCACCGCGCTGATCACGTCGTCCGAGAGCGACGAGACGAAGGGGATGATCATGACCCCCATCACGATCCCCGCCGCCAGCGCGCTCTCGGAGGCGGCGTCGAGCCCCAGCGCCTCGGCGAAACGGCGGATCGGCGGCCCCACGGAGAGCGCGGCGAAGAAGCCGTAGACCACGGTCGGGATGCCCGCGAGGATCTCGAGCACCGGCTTTACGAGGGCGCGGATCCGGTCGCTGGCGTAGTCCGCGAGGTAGATCGCCGACATCAGCCCGATCGGCACCGCGACGATCATCGCGATCAGCGTGATCAGCGCCGTGCCGGCGAACACCGGGATCGCGCCAAAGGACCCCGAGGAGCCCACCTGATCGGGGCGGAGCGCGGTCTGCGGACTCCAGTGGATGCCGAAGAGGAACTCGGTGGCCGGGACCAGCGCGAAGAAGCGCAGCGCCTCGAAGATCAGCGAGAGCACGATCCCGACGGTGGTGAGGATCGCGACGGTCGAGCACGCGATCAGGACCGCCTGGACGACCCGCTCGACCGCGTTGCGGGCGCGGAGCTCGGGGCGCACCCGCCGCCGGCCCCCCGCGAGACCGAGCATCGCGAGGACCAGACCGGAGCCCCCGGTCGCGAGGCCCGCCAAGCCGTCGAGTCTCGCGTAGCGGGCGGCTACCTCATGCAGGGCGGGGCTCGGTTCGGCGCTGGTGACGTCGCCTCGCGAGAGCTGCTGCGCGTCGGCGAGGAAGCGCTCGAGCTGCTCGGGGGGCAGCGACGCCGCGTCGGGAGGCAGCGCGGAGCGCACCAGGGAGTCGATCAGGGACGCGCCGCCGAGCGCGGCGACGACCAGCACCGCCAGGGCCGGTGCGGCGCACCAGATCGCCACATAAGCGCCGTGGTAGCTCGGTCGCGAGTGGAGCGGCCCGCCTTGTGCCGCCGACGCGACGGCGCGCCGACGTCCCGCGCCAAATGCGATGCCGACCAAGAGGAGCAGGACGATCGAGAAGAGGGCGATCATGGGGAGCGCCTGGGAGGGGGCTGCCGCGCGACCCCCTCCCGATGGAGGAACGCGTCTAGCGCGGGCTCGAGACCGCCGCCGTCATCGGCACGAGGCTGGTCGCCGCGTTGCGCACCGCCGCGCGCTCGGCGTCGGGGAGCGGGATCAGCCCCTTGTCGGCGAGATAGCCCTCGTCCCCGCTCGCTTTGTCGCTGGTGAACTCGTTCACGTACTCCTGGATCCCCGGCACCACGCCCACGTGCGCCTTCTTCACGTAGAAGTAGAGCGAGCGCGAGATGCCGTAGTCGCCGGCGGCGATCGCCTCGAAGGTCGGCTCGACGCCGCCGACCGTGCTGCCCTGGACCTTGTCGGAGTTCTGGTCGAGGAAGGAGAACCCGAAGATCCCAAAGGCGCTGGGGTTGGCCTCGAGTTTCTGGACGATCAGGTTGTCGTTCTCGCCCGCCTCGATGTAGGCCCCGTCCTCGCGGACCGCGTGGGCGATCGCCTTGAAGGCCTTTTTGTCCTCGCCGCGCAGGGCCCCCAGCATCGGGATCGCCTTGGCGCCGCCCTCCATGGCGAGCTCGACGAAGGCGTCGCGGGTGCCCGAGGTGGGCGGCGGCCCGAGGACCTCGATCTTCACCGCCGGCAGCGAGGCGTCCACGTCCCGCCAGGTCTTGTAGGGGTTGTCGACGAGCAAGCCGTCGATCGGCACCTGCTTCGCGAGGGCCCGGAAGATCTGCTCTTTGGAGAAGTTCAGCCGCTCGCCGCCCTTGGCGTTGGCGAGAACGATGCCGTCGAAGCCGATCTTCACCTCGACGATGTCGGCCACCCCGTTGGACTTGCAGACGTCGATCTCCGAGGTCTTGATCTTGCGGGAGGCGTTGGTGATGTCGGGGGTGCCGACGCCGACGCCCGAGCAGAAGAGCTTGAGGCCGCCGCCCGAACCCGTGCTCTCGACGACGGGGGTCTTGAAGGACGAGCTCTTCCCGAAGTTCTCGGCGACCGCTGTCGCGAAGGGGAAGACGGTGGAGGAGCCGACGATCCGAATCTGGTCGCGGGCATCGGCCTGGCCCGCGATCCCGACGGCGGCGAGGGCCACCAACATCGCAATGATTCGCTTCAAGCTTGCAGTCTCCATCCTAGTGGGTCGATGCGCGAGGCCGCGCGGGCAAGGGTGTGCGTCTTGCCGCGACACGACGAGAGGATCGAGTTCTCGCCGAGCGGGCGCTCGCCGTCGATGTGAAGAATCCGTGACATTCCCGAGGGACGGCCCGCTGGGACGCTCGGAGCGGCGCTGAGCCGTTGGGGTTCCGTGTTCCTACCTCCCCTCCGGGGGCCCCTCAACACCTGGAAGTCGCGACTCCGCGGGGTTGCGACTCCGCTCTGAGCCGAGCCGCGTGTGGCGCGGCCTTGAGCCGCGGAGATTGAGCCGCGACGGGCGGCCGACGCCGCTGTGTGTCGGCCTGTTCCGGCTCCGCTGGGCCCCAGGTAGCCGCTGAACCCGCTCGGCCCGGACAGGGCCAAACAGGTGGCCGTCTGTTAGCAGGTGATGCACGCAGGAACCGGCATGCGGGGCCTGCCGTCTCCAAACCGTGTTCGTGTGCTCCAGGCTCCAGGCCACGATCGTGGGAGCGAAGTAGAGCCAGAACATGCCGGTGCCGAGCGCGGCAACTAGTTCGTCCATGGGCGAACGGCGTTCCAGGAGAGACGATCTCGGCACAATTCTCCGGATTGCCACCCGGCGTTCTCGCAATTCTCCGGATTGTCACCCGACGTTCACGCAATTCTCCGGATTGTCACCCGACGTTCACGCAATTCGCCGGATTGCCACCAGGTGTTCACGTGAACGTCATAGTTCGCCCCCACCGTCCGCCGTCGCAAATCCAAGCCGCCCGCTCATGCAATCCAAGCGGGCCCCAACACTGCGGAGAGGACCTTTTCGTGAACGTTTGCCTCGCATGGAAACGCGGCGTCGTCGCCGCGTTCATCTTGTTCCTTGCCTCGCCTGGGGGCGCGCGCGCCACCGACGAGGAACTGCTCGACATCCTGCTCAGCAACGGGTCCATTACCCAGGAGCAGTACGACCACCTCAGGTACCGAGAGCCCGATCCCGCGCCCGAAACGGAGGCGGCGGATTCGCGGGTGGATGCGACCGATCCGGTCATCCGCGAAGAGATCGCCCAGGCCGTCGACGAGAAACTAAAAAAGGAGTTCCCGGTCAAGGCCAGCTACGGGAGCAAGGGGTTTCGTCTCGAGACGCGCGATGGCAACTGGCAGACGAACCTGCAGTGGCGGGCCCAGCTCCGTGTGACCCGTCCGTATCAAGGTGATCCCCGCTCACTGACCTCCTTCCGCGACGAGGACGGCACGAGCTTCCAAGCGCGACGGCTCCGAATGAAGATCGGCGGTCACGGCTACCGCCCCTGGCTCAAGTACTACTTCGAGGTGGATCTCATGCCGCTGCGGGACGCAGACGACAGCTCTGCCACGGCGAGCACCCGCGTGATCGACTGGCGTGCGGATATCGCGAAGTACGAGGCGATCGGGCTGCGCGTGGGACAGTGGAAGATCGACTACAACCGCGAGCGCGTCGACTCCTCGGGTCGCCAGCAGTTCGTCGAGCGCTCGATCATCAACCGCATCTTCACGATCGACCGGCAGATGGGCGTTCAGCTACGCGGACACTTGTTCGAGGGGACGCCCGCGGACCTCCGCTACTACGCGGGGGTGTTCAATGGACAGGGGCGCGGCGTGACCAACGACGACGACAACATGATGTACGTCGGGCGCCTCCAGTGGAACTTCCTCGGCCGCGATCTCGCGCTGCGACAGACCGACGTCGAGCGCACGGAGAAGCCCACCGGCAGCCTGAGCGTGGCGGCCTCGACCACGAAAGGTCGCTGCACGCGCTGGTCGTCGAGCGGATGCGGCAACCTGGACGGCTTCGCGAGCCCAGCGGCCGCGAGCGACGGCCAGTTTCGGATCGACCAGGCGCAACAGGGCTTCGCCTTCAAGTGGCAGGGCTTCTCGGTCCAGCAGGAGTTCCACTGGAAGCGCGTCGAAGATCGTGGCCCGGCCGACTCGACGAACAATCTCTACGGGGTCTACGCTCAGTCTGGCTACTTCTTCAACGAGATCTTCGACTGGTTCCCCGAGCCGCTCGAGCTCGCGTATCGGTATGCCTGGCTCGAGGAGCCGAACGGGACCGACCGCAGCTTCGACAACGAGCGCCAGGAGCACTCGGTCGCCGCGAACTGGTTCATCGCCGGCCACAACAACAAGGTGACGCTGGACTACTCGTACCTGACGCTCGACGACGATTTCGCCAACGACGACACGGATGGTCACCGCGTTCGCCTGCAGTGGGACGTCTCCTTCTGAGGGGGGAGACGCACCGCGCGGCGGAGGGGCCGAACAAGCGGGTGGGCGTGTTGGATTCGAATTCGCCTGACCGGAGGGCCGAAACGAACTTCTCACGGGCCGCGCTGCATCGCCGCCGGGCGCGCGCTAGGACGGGCCGAGGAGCTGTATCAAGTTCCCGCAGGTGTCGTTGACGACGGCGATGCTTTCCCCGTTCCCCAGCTCAGTAGGCTCCATCGTCATCTCGACCCCGAGCCCACGCAAGCGCTCGATCTCTGTCTTGAGGGCGTCGGTCCGGATGAGGCCGCCGCAATTTCGTCGGCGAGGATCGCCTGCTTGTAAGGGACCGACTGCCGGGTGCGCATCGGGCTCAAGGAGGAGTTCGGCGCCTTCGGGGTGGGGGTCCGGCACGTAGACGCTTGTCACCCAAGTTCTCATTCGCGCTCCTCTTGACCGCTTCCCGAATCTTGATGAGTCGAGAGGGTACCTACGCGCGAGCTGGTGCTGACCGCCTGTCGATCAAGCAGCGTCCAACTCCATCGAACGAGGGATGTGAGCGCGGCCCCGGGCCAAGAACGGAGAGGAGTCCACCGACTCTGCCGACGGCAGTGAAAGCGCCGCGGCCGAAAGGCCGAAAGCCGGAGAAGAAATCTGGTCAGCCGCAGTGGACGGCCCAGACAACCCCGACTGGACCACCGAAGGGAAGCTTCTCATCGCCACCCACCGAGAGCATCTCCAAGCCGTACTCGAATGCCACGAGAAGCACGAGCCGTTTTGCGGCCTGCGGTACGGGGTCGTCGAGATTGACCCGAAAACTGGAGACGTCACCGAGGCGGAGGAGAGCCGTTTGGTGGTGTTACGGCTGCGGCGATTTATGGGAGAGCGGCTTGGGGTTGTTTCACTAGCGGATTAGCCCGTCGTCAAGCCATCAACTCCAGCGAATCCCCTCCCGCTTGAGCGCCGCCTGGGCCGAGGGCCGCCGCATGATCGCACCGCCGTGGCGTTTGAGGTTCGCCAGGTCGGTGATCGGAGAGCCGACGACTCGCGACCACGAATGGAACCCGTGCGCATAGAAATCTGCCGTGGTGAGCTGGTCACCAAAGATCCATTTACGACTCGCGAGTCGCTCATCGATCGTGGCCAAGGAAGTGACGATTTTTCGCGTCGTTTGATCCACGAAGTGGAGGCAAACGGGCCGCGCCGCTTCACACCCGACGCCGCAGTGTATCGTGCCCCCGATTGGGATCGACAAGCGACCACCCGGGCCAGAATCGGCCCGGGGCAAAGGGGTACACCGCGTGAAACGAGTATCAATGCACCGGGGGCGCATCGCGATCGCGTCGACGATCTCGATGCTGTTGCTGACGCAAAGCGCCGGAGCCGCGGACGAGGAGCTGCTCCGGATGCTCCTCGACAACGGCGCCATCACCAGCGAACAGTACGAGCGGCTGCTCGAAAAGGAAGAGCTCGAAGCCAAGGATTTCCCCGAGGTCAAGCTGTCCCTCGGGAGCAAGGGCCTGCGCGCCCGCACCGCGGACGGCCAGTTCGCCTTCAAGATCGGCGGGCGGATCCACGCCCAGGCCTCGGGCCACCGCGGGAGACTCGAGGGGGACGCGAACAACGGAACGGAGGTACGGCGTGCCCGCTTCGACCTCGAGAGCACGCTCTACGAGGACTGGCACTGGAAGGGCGAGGTCGATTTCGCGGACAACGAGGTCGCCGTCAAGGATTTCTTCGTCTCGTACACGGGACTGGGCGGGTCCAAGATCACCGCCGGACACGGGAAGCAGCCCTACAGCCTCGCCGTCGAGATGAGCTCCAACGACATCCCCTTCATCGAGCGCGGCGTCGACACCGACCTGATCATCCCCTTCGTGGATCGCGCGATCGGGGTCCGGGCCGACCTCGCCGGTGCGAATTGGTTCGTCGCGGGCGGCATCTTCGGGGATTCGGTCTCTCCGGAAGACGACGACAGCGAGGGGTGGGGAGTCGTCGCGCGCGCCGTCTACGCACCGATCCTCGAGGAGGATCGGGTGCTACATCTCGGCGCCCGCTCGGCCTTTCGCGAACCCTCGGGCGACGAAACCCGCATCCGCGCGGAAACCACCCACATGTCCAGTCTGTTCACCGTCGACACCGGGGACCTGATGGACATCGATCGCGTGGTGCTCGTCGGTCCCGAGGCGACGCTCGCATGGGGACCCTTCTCCTTCGGGGGGGAGTACAACCACGCCTTCATACGGCGTGGGGGGAGCGACAATCTGGGCTTTAACAGCTGGCGGGTGCAGGCGACCTGGTCGATCACCGGAGAGTCCCGCGCCTCCACCTACAAGATCGGGAGCGGTGAGTTCAAACGCCTCCAGCCCGAGAGCAACTTCAGCCTCAATTCGGGCGGTCGAGGCGCATGGGAGCTCGCGTTGCGCTACGCCGCGATCGATCTGGACGACGAGGACGTCGACGCCGGCGAGCAAGGGACACTGACGCTCGGCTTGAACTGGTACCTGAACCCGAGCACCCGCATCATGGCGGAGTGGTCGAAGATCCTCGACACCAACTCGACGAATCGCGATGCCGAGGACCTGGACATCTTCCAAAGCCGGGTGCAACTCGCCTTCTGAGGCGCTGCTGCGGGGTGCGGGTTGGGTGGGCCGATTCGGCCTCAGCCGGCGCCGCTCGCGGCGGGTCGGCCCGGTCGACATCCCGGCCATGCCGACCCGTTGGGGTGAGCTCCAAAGCCGACCCCCCGTCGACTCGCCTACCTCGGCCAGCACAACCGCAAAGTCCTGGCAGACATCCTGGGTCGCAGCGAGGCCGACCCCGGAGCGCTGCGAGACGTGGGCGGGCTGCTCGAGGAATCGGTGTAGGCGCGAGTTGTCGCGTTCTTGGGCCCCTCCCGGATCTGCGGATCGGCGCACCGGTGTGGCGGGGGTGCGGACGATCGGGGGAGCGAAGCCCCGTCGCGTCCGTCGACCTACTGGGATTCCGGAAGCCCGCGGCCGCGAGGCCAGCGTCCGGGCGCCCCGACGCTCCTTGACAGCGTCCGATTTGAGTCAGTAGCGTTCGCCTCGTGCGGCACTTCGTCGGATTACCGCCTGATGCGTTCGGCCTTCGATGGAGCGGCCGCCTTACCGCCGTGCTTACGATCTGCCTCGCGCTCTCCCTGCTGTCCCTCCTCGTCCCCGCGCGCTCGCGGGACGTGGCCAGCCGCATCCCTCGAGCCTCGACGACCGGTGCCCCCACCGGCTCCCGGGACCTCCATCTCGCCGGCTGCGACCTCCCCCTGCCGTTGATCGAGACCGCTTCGCTCGAAGACCGCGAGCGGATGGTCGACGAGGTCGGGGGCTCGCCTGCGAGCGATGTGGCGGGTCCGAGCGCCGCCCGAACCTTCCTGCGCCGCCTCACTGAGGCCGGCCCGGTGCTCGCCGTAGTGCGCGAACGCGGCCCTGCCGCCGTGGCGTCTCTGCCCCGAGGTCGCGCACCTCCCCCTTCGGCCTGAGGGCCCGTTCCGGCTCTCCTTCGACTGACCTGGGCCCGGGCGCAGTGATCACGCGCTCGATCGCTGCGAGATCGGGCGCAGGGCGCTAACGCTCTCACGACTCGGGGCGCGACGGCTGTCTTCGCTTCCCCGATCGATCCGAGTAAGGACAGCTCGCGCATCGGCGTTCCATCGCAACGCGCCGCGCGCGGACTTCGAGACAGCACCAGGGGGAACACTATGACGGACGCACCGTCGCCGAGTCCCGGAGGGACGTTCTCGGGGCTATCGAAGAACTGGAAGGCGGATGCGGTCTCCGGCTTCCTCGTGTTCCTGATCGCGCTTCCCCTGTGTCTCGCCATCTCCCTCGCGTCCGGCTACCCGGCGATCGCGGGGATCTTCACCGCGATCATCGGCGGCGTGCTGTCGAGTTTCGTCAGCAACTCGGAGCTCACCATCAAGGGCCCCGCGGCGGGACTGATCGTGATCGCACTCGGGTGCGTGACGGAGTTCGGCTTCACCGGCGGAGCGGATCCCGCCGCGGACCTGCAGGCCTACCGGCTCGCGCTGGGTGTCGGCGTGATCGCCGGTACCATCCAGATCGCGTTGGGCGTGTTCCGGTCCGGGATCCTGGGGGAGTTCTTTCCGACCGCGGCGGTACACGGCCTGTTGGCCTCGATCGGCGTCCTGGTCATCGCGACGCAGTTCCCCATCACGCTGGGCGTCACGGCGAGCGGAACCCCGCTCGAACGTCTCGCGAGCTTCCCGAGCTACATCATGAGCCTCAATCCCGCGGTCGCGCTCATCGGGATCCTCAGCTTGGCCATCATGTTCGGCCATCCGCTGATCAAGAACCCGAAGCTCCGAGCCATCCCCGCGCCCTTGGTGGTTCTGCTGGTGGCCGTGCCCTTGGGCATGGCGCTCGGGCTGGGGCGGGAGCACACCTACACCTTTGGCGGAAGCAGTCACGCCCTGGGGCCCGAGTTTCTCGTCAACGTGCCGACCAACATGTTCAGCGCGTTGACCTTTCCGGATTTCTCGGGCGTCGCGACCGGGACGGGCGTCAAGTACATCGTGATGTTCGCGCTGATCGGGAGCCTGGAGTCGCTCCTGAGCGCCAAGGCGATCGATCAGATCGATCCGTGGCGCCGAAAGACGAATCTCGACCGCGACCTGCTCGCCGTCGGGATCGGCAACACGCTCGTGGCCTTCGTCGGCGGTCTTCCCATGATCTCCGAGATCGTGCGGAGTCGGGCGAACATCGACAACGGCGCCCGAACGCGATTCGCCAACGCGTTCCACGGCGCCTTCCTGCTCGTCTTCGTCGCCGCCGTACCGGCGCTGATCAACCAGATCCCGCTCGCGGCGCTCGGGGCGATGCTCGTCTTCACGGGCTTCCGCTTGGCGTCGCCCGCCGAGTTCGTGCACATGTACCGAGTCGGGCGCGAGCAGCTCGTCGTCTTTGTCGCGACGATCCTGGGCGTCCTCGCGACGGATCTGTTGAGCGGCATCGGCATCGGCATCCTCGTGAAGGCGATCATCCATGTGATCAACGGTGCCTCCGTGACGTCGCTGCTCAAACCCGACATCGCCGTCGATGCCGGCGACGGCTCGGTCGCGACCATCACGGTTCGCGGTTCCGCGACCTTCGGCACATGGATCGCCCTCAAGAGACGAATCGATCGGTTGGCGGACGCGCCGCGCATCGTGGTCGAACTGTCGAACACCGCGTTGGTCGATCACACCGTCATGGCGAATCTCTACGCGCTGGCGCAGGACTTCGAGGAGCGCGACCGATCGCTGGAGGTCACCGGTCTGGACGGGCATCGGAAGATTTCCGACCACCCACGCGCGGCGCGCAAGAAGGCATCGATTTGAGCGAGTCGAGCGGGATC
>CAJHXS010000125.1_pt1 | contig 15384 bp, 14 predicted proteins | sample 9198591 | NCBI WGS metagenome assembly CAJHXS01 (sample SAMEA7708347, study PRJEB35096) | sediment metagenome | biome: marine neritic benthic zone biome [ENVO:01000025]; feature: sediment [ENVO:00002007]; material: shallow marine sediment [ENVO:03000034] sea grass bed [ENVO_01000059] ... | reverse complement strand
GCGATCACCCGGCACGAGGACATCCTCGAGGTCTCGAAGCACCCCGAGATCTTCATCAACGGCGGGCCACGGCTGCGCCTTACGATGAAGGGCGAGACCGAGCTGATGCGCGACGGGCTCGACGAGTTCGGCCAGTCCCGAGGCTGGGATCCCGAGGAGCCGCCGGACTTCGTCTTCATGGACGACCCGCGTCACCGCAACTTCCGGCTGCCGTCGAGCAAGTCGTTCACGCCCAACCGGATGCGGGCGATGGCGGGGCACTTCGACGACCTCGCGCGCCAGTTCACCGCGGAGTTCGTCGACGTCCTCGAGCAGCGCAGCCGCCACGGCGCTTCCTGCGACTTCGTCACCGAGCTCGCCGCCAAGCTCCCGATCGCGGCGATCGGCGAGATGATGGGGCTCCCCGAGGCCGATTGGAAGAAGATGTTCGTGTGGACCAACGCTCTCCTCGGCGAGGTGCTCCCCGAAGATCGGCTCCCGGGGGAGAGCCTCGGAGCCGCCGCCGTGCGCAACCTCAACGACTTTCGGGGCTACCTCGAGACGCGGATCCGCGAGCGCCGCGCCGCCGGCTGTGACCGCGCCGACCTCTTCGACACCATCGTCGGCGCCCAGGTCGGCGACGGGGCCCTGAACGAGCAGCAGCTGATCGGGTACCTGATGTTGATCGTGGGCGCGGGCAACGAGACGACCCGCAACGCCACCACCGGCGGGGTGATCGCGTTGATCGAGCACCCCGAGCAGCGCGACCGGCTCTGCGCGAACCCCGAGCTCATGACGACGGCGATCGAGGAGATCCTGCGCTGGACCTCGCCGGTGCTCTCGTTTCTGCGCACCGCCACCCAGGACTTCGCGCTCCACGGCGAGACGATCCGCAAGGGCGACACGATCGGGGTCTTCTACCCCTCGGCCAACCGCGACGAGCGGGTCTTCGAAGACCCCTATCGCTTCGACGTCGCCCGTGACCCGAACCCCCACCTGGCCTTCGGTCACGGCGCCCATTTCTGTCTGGGCGCCAATCTCGCGCGGGCCGAGCTGCGCGCGGCGCTCCGGGCACTGCTGCCGGTGCTGCCACGGCTCGAGATCGCCGGCACGCCGCGGCGCATCCCGAACCTCCACGTCTCGGGCTACGCGACGTTGCCGGTGCGGGCCGCCGCCTAGGGCGCGCTCAGCCGCCGCCCGTGACGTCGAGGATCGACCCGGCGCAGTAGCGCGCGGCGTCGGAGAGCAACCAGAGCACCGCGTCGGCCACCTCGTCGACGGTGCCGGCGCGGGTCATCGGGATCGTCGGGGCGGCGCGCTCCACCCAGTTCTCGATGCCAAAGCCGTCGTGGATGTCGGTGTCGATCAGCCCGGGGCGCACCGCGTTCACCCGCACCCCGTCGCCCGCGACTTCCCCCGCCAGACCTCTGGTGAGGACGTCGACCGCGCCCTTCGAGGAGGCGTAGTCGACGAAGAATCCGGCGCCGCCGGCCTTCGAGCCCACCGAGGAGACGTTCACGATCGCGCCGCCGGGTCCCCCGTAGCGGGTGGACATGCGGCGCACGGCCTCGCGGCAACACAAAAAGACCCCGGTGACGTTTACGCGGTAGAGCTCCCCCAGACGCTCGGCGTCGAGGTCGACCACCCGCGAGCGGGGGAAGAGGATCCCGGCGTTGTTCACCAGGGCGTCGAGCCGGCCGAGCTCCCGGTCGACGGTCTCGAACATCCCGACCACCTGGGCCTCGTCGCCGACGTCGGCGCGGACCAGCAGCCCACCCGGGCCGGCCCGCTCGAGGTCGCGGAGGACCGCCCGGGCGCCGGCCTCGTCGCGGCGGTAGTTCACCGCGACGGTGTAGCCCGCGCCCGCGGCGCGCCGGGCCACGGCGGCGCCGATCCCCCGGCTCGCGCCGGTCACGAGGGCGATCTTCTCCACGTCTGCGCTGGCTCCCCGGCTCTTCGCCGCTCATCGCCCCAGAGCGGGGCGGGCGGAATATACTAGGCGGCCAAGGAGGAGCCGAATCATGCAGGTCAAAGGGGCCGTGTGTCGCGAGATCGGAAAACCGCTCTCGATCGAGAACGTGGAGATCGCCGACCCGGGGCCCGACGAGGTCCTGGTGCGTACCGTGGCCTGTGGCGTGTGTCACAGCGACCTGCACTTCGTGCAGGGCTCGATCAAGGGCCCGATCCCGACGGTGCCCGGCCACGAGCCGGCGGGGATCGTCGAGGCCGTCGGCGAGCGTGTGCGCTCGGTCGCGCCGGGTGACCACGTCATCGCGTGCACCTCGATGTACTGCGGGCACTGCCGACAGTGTCTCCAGGGATTTCCCCATCTGTGCAGCGACCGCGGCGCGCTGCGCCGCCAGAAGGGCGAGACGCCGCGGCTCAGCCAGGACGGCGAGGAGCTCTACCAGTTCGCCGACCTCTCGGGCTTCGCCGAGGCGATGCTCCTCCACGAGAACGCCGTCGTGAAGATCGACGCCGACATCCCCCTCGACCGCGCGGCGCTGGTGGGCTGCGCCGTCACCACCGGCGTGGGCGCCGCCCTCAACACCGCCCAGGTCGCCCCGGGCTCGTCGGTCGCGGTCTTCGGCGCCGGCGGGGTGGGCATCTCGATCATCCAGGGGGCGCGGATCGCCGGGGCGCGGCAGATCATCGCCGTCGACCTCCTCGATTCCAAGCTCGAGACCGCCAAGGCCTTCGGCGCGACCGACACCCTCAACCCCTCCGAGGGCGACCCGGTGCGCGCCATCAAGAAGATGAGCGCCGGCGGCGTCGACTACGCCTTCGAGGCGGTCGGCAACGTCGACCTCGTGGCGCAGTGTTTCTACTGCACCGCGCCCCACGGGCTCACCGTGGTGGTGGGCGCGATCCCTCCCGACCAGACCCTCTCGATCATCCCGGGGCACTTCTTTCTCGAGAAGCGCATCGTCGGCTGCATGATGGGGTCGAACCGCTTCCACCTCCACGCCCCCCAGTACCTGGAGCTCTACCGTCAGGGGCGTCTCGACCTCGACGCGATGGTGAGCCGGCAGGCGCGTCTCGACGACGTGGAGGACGCCTTCCGCGCCATGGAGGCCGGCGAGGTCACCCGCACCGTGTTGATGTTCGACTAGCCCGCGCCGCAACCCGCGCGAGAGGAGCCGTGATGAGTCTCGACCAGGCGAACTATCAGACGATGTTGATCGAGAAACGCGAGAACGGCGTCGCCGTGGTCTCGCTGAACCGTCCCGACCGGCTCAACGCTGTGAACGGCCGGCTCCACCACGAGCTCAGCACCTTTGCCCGCGACGCCGAGCGCGATCGGGACGTGAAGGTGGTGGTGCTCGCGGGGGAGGGGCGGGCCTTCTGCGCCGGGGGCGACTTCAGCGACGACGCCGACGCCGAGGCGCTCTCCCTGGAAGAGGCGCGTCAGATCGTCGACCACCTCCTCGAGCTGCGAAAGCCGATCATCTCGGCGGTGCAGGGCTACGCGATGGGGCTCGGCGCGACGATCTCGCTGCTCTGCGACGTGGTCGTCGCGGGCAAGAGCACGGTCTTCGCCGACACCCACGTGAAGCTCGGCATCGGCGCGGGGGACGGCGGCCAGGTGATCTGGCCGCTGCTCATGGGGGTGAACCGCGCCAAGTGGTTCCTGATGACCGGCGAGCGCGTCACCGGGGAGGCGCTCGAGGAGATGGGGCTGGTGAACTTCCTGGTCGAGGACGACCAGATCCGCAAAAAGGCCCTCGAGTGCGCCGACCAGCTCGCCGCCGGGCCCAGCAAGGCGATCATCGCCTCGAAGGTGCCCATCAACCACTACATCAAGATGATCTCGAACCTGGTACTCCCGCTCTCGCTCAGCATGGAGGGCGAGACCTTCCGCTCGAAGGACGCCAAAGAGGCCGGCCGCGCCTTCGTCGAGAAACGCGAGCCGAACTTCACGGGGCACTAGCCGGAGACCGCGGCTCGCGCTCCCCGCCCCGCGCGGAGGCGTCGCTTAGCCCTCGACGCGCTCGAGCGGCGGCAGGCCCAGCGCCTCGCGGTAGGTGTTGTGGTAGTGGTGGAGCGCGGGCTCGTTGCGGCCGAAGATCAGGTAGTCGAGGGCGCCGCTTTCGGCGGCGCGCTGGGTCGACTCGCCCATCCGGTAGTCCTCGTGCTCGACGGTGCTGTCGAACACCTCCATCGCCGCCTCGACCGAGAATATGGCGTTGCCGTCCCGGGCGGCGGGGTCGTAGACGTTGTCCGAGTCGATCACGGTGCGGGTCGTATCGCGCTCGGCCTCGAGGGCGGCTTTGCTCACGTAGTGGCCCACCCGGGTGAGCGAGCGGCTCGGGTCGCCGGGGTCGGCCGGGTCGGGGTAGATCCGCACGAGGGTGGCGCTGTTGCGCTTCACGGCGAACTGGATGTTGGGGAAGAGGTAGTAGAGGACGGTCGTGGTGTTCTCGACGTCCCACTCGTCTTCGGGCTTGCCGCGCAATGAATCGATCCCGCGCGACGGGAACACGAAGCGGTGGTTGCGTCCAAAGGTCTGGTAGTCGAGGGCGTCGCCGTAGAAGATCCGGCCCAGGGTGTTCTTGTGGAGCCGCGCGAAGTGGTAGGTCTCGCCAAAGGTGTCGTTGGCGAGTTTCCAGTTGAGGCGTTTGGCGAGGACGGTCTCGTCCAGGTAGCGCTGGTGGCCCACGTCCCAGCTCGCGAACTCCGGGGCGAGGGCGCCGAGGAGCGTGTCGACGTCGAGCGTCCCGTCGGGCTGGGGGTGCACCCAGAGCTGGCCGTAGCGCTCCTCGGCGGGCAACTCGATCAGCCCCAGCGTCGCGCGGTCGACGCTGCCGAAGTCGCGCTCCCGGGACACTCCCTTGAGCGCCCCGGTATTGCTGTAGCTCCAGTTGTGGAAGGGGCAGACGAAGTGCTCGGCGTGGCCGCGGGCCTCCGACGCGATCCGGGTGCCGCGGTGTCGGCACGAGTTCACGAAGGCCCGGAATCGGCCCTCCGGGTCGCGGGTGGCGAGGACGGGGACGCCGAAGTCGTCGATGCACAGAAAGCTCCCGGGCTCCGGGAGGTCGCCGGAGAGCCCGACGAGCTGGGGGTGCTCCTGAAAGAAGCGCCGCCACTCCTCGGTCGCGAGGGCGCGGTCGGTGTAGTCGTCGGTGGGGTTCTTGAGCTGGACGCCGGCGTCGACGTTCACCTTCTCGTCGAGCTGGCGCAGCAGCTCCCTCAAGATTCGGATCTGGTCTCGCTTCTGCACCGATCTCGCCTTCCCCGTGGGTTGCCGCGGGAGCGTAGCGGACCGGGGGGTGTCTTCTGGAGCCCGCGGCCCCCGCGCGCACAGCGCTACCGTCGCGGGGTCGCCGCCAGCCCGCCCGCGCCCGCGCCCGCGCCCGGGAGCGGGCGGCACCCCACCCCGGAGGATGTCCCGTGAAGCTCGAAACCGTCACCGTCGAGGGCGAAGGCCCGATCCGCCACGTCGTGCTCAACCGCCCCGAGGTGCACAACGCCGTCAACGCCCAGTTCGTCGCCGACCTCACCGAGGCCTGCGCCTCCCTCGATCGACTCGCCGAGGTGCGGGTGGTCATCCTGCGCGGCGCGGGCAAGAGCTTCTGCTCGGGCGCAGACCTGAAGTCGCCGCGGCGCACCACGACCCAGCAGATCGACCTCTCGAAAGCGGGAGCTCGGATGGCGGATGTGCTCACCCACCTGAGCCCGATCACGATCGCGGCGATCCACGGCTACTGCATCGGAGGCGGGGCAGTGCTCCCCGCGTGCTGCGACTTCCGCATCGCGGCGCGCAGCACCTCGCTCACCCTCAACGAGGTGAGCATCGGCTTCAACCTCACCTGGCACACGATCCCCGCGGTGGTGCAGCTCGTCGGGCCGGCGCGCGCCAAGGAGATGATCATCCTGGGTCACACCTACGACGCGGACACGCTCCTCGACTACGGCTTTGTGAACGAGGTGGTCGACGACGCCGACCTGCTAGGTCGGGCGAGCGCCCTCGCCGAGGAGGTCTGCCAGCAGCCCGCGTGGCCCGTGTTCAGCACCAAGGCGTCGATCAACGCCTACGCCAAGGCCCTCGACCGCTCGGTGCACCACCTCGACCACCTCTCGTCGGCGCTGATGGGTCACAGCGAGAACAGTCGGATCGCCCGGGAGACCTACTTCTCGAAGGCGCCCCGCCACTACGTCGAGGAGTAGCCCGATCCGGAGACGGTGAGGACCGCGGCGCCCTGCAGGCGTCCGGCCTCGAGGTCGGCGAGTGCGTCGTTGGCCGCTTCCAGCGGGTAGGGGTGCACCGTCGTGCGGATCGGGATCTCCCGCGCCAGCCGTAGCAACGCGCGACCGTCGTCGCGGGTATTGGCGGTGACGCTACAAAGCGCGCGTTCCTGGAAGAGGTGGCGCTGATAGTCGAGGGGTGGCACGTCGCTCAGGTGGATCCCCGCGATCGCCACGGTGCCACCCCGGTCGGTGGCGGCGAGGGCCGCGGGCACCAGCTCACCAGCCGGAGCGAAGACGATCGCCGCGTCGAGGGGGCGGGGCGGCGGGTCGAAGCTCCCCCCCACCCAGGCGGCCCCCAGGGCCGCCGCGTGCTCGCGGTGGACCGCCTCGCGGCTGAAGACCGACACCTCGCAGCCGTGATAGAGCGCGATCTGGATCACGATGTGCGCCGACCCGCCAAAGCCCCAGAGGCCGAGGTGGCCACCCGGGCGCACCCGCGATCGGGTGTAAGCGCGGTAGCCGATCACGCCGGCGCAGAGCAGCGGGGCGAGCTCGGCGGCCGGCGCGTCTTCGGGGATCGGGTAGACGAAGTCGGCGGGGGCGCACGCGTACTCGGCGTAGCCCCCGTCGACCTGCCATCCGGTAAAGGTCGGGTCGAGGCACAGGTTCTCGCGGCCGCCGCCGCAGAAACGGCAGCTCCCGCAGGTGCGATGGAGCCACGCCACACCCACCCGCGCGCCCACGGCGACCCCGCGCACCCCCGGACCCAGGGCGTCGACCCGCCCGACGATCTGGTGCCCGGGCACCACCTCGTCGCGCTGGGGTGCGAGGTCGCCCTCGACCACGTGGAGGTCGGTGCGACACACCCCGCACACCTCCACCGTCACGCGCACCTCCCCCGCGCCGGGCTCGGGGCGCGGGCGGTCGCCCGCCACGAGCGGCCGCGTCGCCACCGGCGCCGGCTGCGATAGCACCATCGCGCGCACGTTGCGGATCGCTCCCTTCGGTCGCGTTAGTGGACCACGAGGGTCCGCACCTCGATGCTCTCGCGCGGCGCAGCGCCCTCGGCGGCGACCGGATTCACAAACCCGGTGTGCGGCGTGAAGCAGGCGCGCCCCGGCTCCGAGTCCCAGCCCTTGAGAAAGAGCACTTCGTCGGGCTGCATGTGGGAGGCGTAGTACCAACGGTGGTTCGGGTTGTGGCGACACGAGTAGACGTGACCGCGGTGACGCGGCACCTCGAGGTCCTCCTCGCCGAAGTGCTGGATCTCGACCTCGACGAAGTCACCGGGGGTCGTCGTGCGCTCGTCGCACACCGTGAGGGGGCGGTCTTCCACCGGGCCGACGATCGGCCGCCACACATTCACCAGCGCCAACCGTCGCCCCGCGTGTTCGAGCTTGCCCGCCTCGGCCAGGATCTCGCGCGCGCGTCGCGGGCCCGAGCTGGGGGTGTAGTCCACGTGCGCGCCCTCCACCGGCTCACGCACCCCGTGTTGGCCGGCGGCCGCGCGCGCAGCGCTCCGCGTGTTGTTGTCGAAGACGACCACGTCGCGGGCGCCGGTTTTCGCTTTGAGCAGCGCGACGATCTCGGGGTAGTAGCGCGCCACCACGTCCGCTTCGTCGTAGAAGTCGGCGATGGCGGAACGGTGGGTGTGCAGCTCGAACCCGGCGCCGTCGAGGGTCGGGGTCTCGTCCATCTCGCGGCAGTCGCGCACGACCGTGTCGAAGAACGACTGCTTCGGCCGCACGATCTCGCGGCCACTGCTCTTCGGGTAGACCAGCGTGAGCGCGCGCTCGCCCTCCTGGTCGAAGTAGGCAATCCGCGCGGCGACGTCGCTCTGGCTCACGGTCTCTCCTTGCTCGACGGGCTGCGCGGAGAGCATAGGAGATCTCGGGTGGGGCAGGGGGATGCGGGGCGCGAGGGGACGCGCGCCCCGCATCCGGTTCGGGCGCGCGCAATCAGTAGTTGGCGAAGTAGATCCGGAACTGAAAGCCGTTGTCGTCGAGCACTTTCACCCGCGCGACTCGGCCGGTCCGGACGCGGCCGGTGACGCAGATCACAGGCGGCGATCGCGCGATATTCTGTCGGGATGGCGAGCGACGCACCGACTCCGCGACCCGGCCCCTGGGCCCTCGACTGGCGGCTCTTCTTCAGCCTCGGGGTGACCTTCGTGTGGGTGATGCTGGGTATCATCTACATCACCTCGGTGGTGGGCTGGATCGACTTCGCGACTCTCAACGCCTCGTCGCTGGGGAGCTTTCTCGAAGGCGCCTTCGCCCCCCTGGCCTTTTTGTGGCTCGTGGTGGGGTTCTTCATGCAGCAGACCCAGCTCAGCCAGAACACCAAGGTGGTGGCGCAACAGCTCGAAGCGCTGCGGCAGACGGCGGAGCAGGCGAAGGTGCAGTCGCAGGCGATCGCCGCCGACGAGCTCCACTCGCGCCAGGACACCTATCTCCGGGTGGCGGCGATCGTGAGCGAACAGCTCGGCACGACCGCGGGGTTTCTGGTGAACTCCTGGGAGATCGACGCGCTCCCGCGGGAGGAGTGGAAGTCGCTCGAGCTGTGGGAGCGCTTCGGGGCCGGCGACAGCAACGCCTTCGGCCTGCGGATCATGGCGCTGTGCTTCACCAACGCCGTCGAACCCGTCGAGCTCTTCTACGGCACTCCGGTTCGGCGCCAGCACACCGAGAACTTCATGACGGCGTTCGAGAACCTCCTCGAGCGCGCTCACAGCTGCGACCCCGAGGACATGATCGGCGCCGCGCTCCGCGGCAGCCAGAACGGGCGGGTCTACCGCTTCATGCTGGAGTCGAAGCCCCGCATCGACGGCGACGCAGTGCCGACCTCCTGAATCGCCGCCTCCCGGACCGCAGATGAGCGCGGGTGGGTGCGCCTAGCCGCGTCCCTCGAGCCCGAGCTCTTCGGCGTGGGGCTTGAGTGCCTCGATGACAAAGGCGATGTGCTCGCCCAGGTCGACGCCCAGGAGCTCGGCGCCGGCGTTCACCTCGCCGCGCTCGACCTTGGCGGCGAAACTCTTGTCCTTGAGCTTCTTCTTGACGCTCTTCGGGGCGAGGGTGGCGATGCCCTCCGGGCGCACTAGACAGCAGGCGCCGATAAAGCCCGTGAGCTCGTCGCAGGCGAGCAGCGCCTTGTCGAGGAGGGTGTCGTAGGGCACCTCCCACTTGGTGTAGTGGGCGGAGACCGCGTGGGCGATGGGCTCTTCGCCGCGTTCGCGGAGCCACGCGACGATTTTGTGGGGGTGCTCCTCGGGCCACTTCTCGTAGTCGGCGTCGTGGAGCATACCGGCGACGCCCCAGGTCTCTTCGTCGTCCGCCCCAGCCCCGTAGCGGTGCGCTGCCGCGCGCATCACCACCTCGACGGCGCGGGCGTGCTTGCGCAGCGCCTCGGTCTCGGTCCATTCACAGAGCTTCGTCCAGGCCTCGTCGCGGGTGATCGCCATCCCGCGATCATGCCGGATCGCCCTGGCGTCTGGCCAGGGGGGCTCCCGGTCGGCCCGGCCTAGGGGAGCTCCCAGCGCAGCCCGACCCAGATCCGCCGCGGATCGCCCGGGGCGAGGAACCGCTCCTCCTCGACCTCGGGTTGGGCGAAGGAGTTGAAGTTGCGCGCGCCCCCCGATTCGTACTCCTTGTCGAAGAGATTCACCGCGCGCGCCCAGAGCGTGAGGCCCCAGGGCAGCGCGACCCGACTGCGCAGGTCGACGGTGGCGTAGCCCGCCGTCTTCTTGTCGCGGTTCCAGTCGTCGCCGCGCAGGTACTGCCCCGAGCGGTAGCGGGTGTCGACGCCGAGGGTCCACCACGGGAACACGTCGAACTCGAGGCTCCCAGAGAGGTTGTGCGCGGGGATACCGGGGATGCGGTCGCCCGGGGCGACGTTCACCCCGGCGGGCTCGACGGGCGACGCCAGCGTGGCGAAGGTCTCGTAGGTGGCGTCGGTCCACGCGTAGTTCAAGAGCCAACGGGTCGGGCCGCGAGCCCCGAGGAGCTGGAGCTCCACCCCCATACGGCGCGTCTTGTCGACGTTGCGGAAGAAGCCGCCGCCGCCCACCTCGGCCTGCACAAAGAGCAGGTCGTCGCGGATCGTCGAGCGGTAGAAGGCCAGGCTCCAGCGCGCCGGGAGCTCGCGGAGCTCGCCCCGGGCGCCGATCTCGAAGCTCCCGATCTTCACTTCGTCGAGGGGGGGGTCGGCCACGAAGGCGTTGGGGAGGTTGCAGGGGTCGTCGGGGTCGGCGCAGGTGAGCTCCGAGGGGGTGGGGGCGCGCCAGCCCTCGCGATAGCTGGTGTAGAGCACGAGGCTGGGCCGCGGCCGGTAGCTCAGCCCGACGCCGCCGGTGAAGCGGTCGAAGTCGTGGCTGGCGTTGAGGTCGTCGTTCTCCGGAAGACCGGTCTGGTCGCGCAGCCGGATGCGGGTGTAGTCGAAGCGCGCGCCCAGCGTGAGCGAGAGGGTCGGAGTGAGGTCGGCGACGTCGCGGGCGAAGACCCCCACGGCGCGCTGCCGGGTGTCGACGTCGGTGTCGAGGGCGAAGGGCTCGATCGGCACCACCCCGAAGGCGCGCCCTTCGGGCGTGAAGACCCCCTCCGCCTCGCTCTGATCGAACTCGGTCGAGCTCGACTCGTAGCTCGCGCCGAGCGTCCACCGGTTCGGGATCGAGAACCACTCGTTCTCCCCGCTGAGCTCGGCGCGGGTCCCCCAGGTGAGGCTGTCGGTGGTGGTGGCGCGCGATTCCGCTTCCGGCTCGAGCTCGCCGCCCGCCACTTCACACAAGGACGGCGCGACATCGATCGGATCGCCCAGCGCATCCTCGCACTCGAGCTCGGCGTCGCCGTTCTCGGTGTCGCGGTCGAAGTCGCGGAGGTAGACCAGCCCTCGCAGTGTCAGGCCCTCGCGCAGGGGATGGGTGGCGTTCATGGCGAGGTGGTGCAGTGTGTTGTCGGTGTCGTCGGGGAAGGTGTAGATCTCGCTGTATTCGAGCCCCAGCGTGCTGCGCGGCACGAGCCCGTTGCCGGTAAACTCGTTGTGGGCGTAGCGGTAGCTGGCGTCGATCTCGGTGTCGCCGCGTCGGAAGCTCGCCTTGCCAAAGATCCGGCGCATCGTGCTCTCGGTGCGGCGCCGCCAGCCGTTCTCGTCGAGCCAGTCGAGGTTGAGGTACCAGCCGAGCTCCTCGAAGTTCCCGCCGTGTTCTCCGGACAGGGCGTAGCGGTCTTCGGTGCCGGTCTGCGCCTCGAGCCGCGTGCCCTGGAACGAGAAACCGCTCTTGGTGCGGAGGAAGAGGCTGCCGCCCAGGCTGTTGCGCCCGAACAGCGCGTCGGGGCCGGCCACCACCTCGGTGGCTTCGAGGGCGCTCTCGGGGATCAGGTCCCAGTTGAGGGTGTCGCCAAAGGCTTCGTTGATCCGCGCCCCGTCGAGGTAGGCGCTGATCCCGATCGAAGAGCCCAGCAGCGGCGAGGCCAGGAACCCGCGGAAGAAGAGCTCGTCCTGGAAGGCGTTGCCCTGGATCGGGTTGCGCACCACACCGGGAACCCGGAGCTCGAGGGCCTCGCTCAGCTCGGGGGTGTGGAGGGCGTCGAGGTCGTCGGCATCGACGCGGTAGACAGCCTCGGGCACCCGGTAGAGCGGCAGGTCGAGGGCGATCGACTCGAGGTCGGGGGGCGGGGGCTGTGCGGGGGGCGGGGGCTGTGCGGGGGGCGACGGGACGGGGGTCGCGGCGCCGGCCCGGGGCTCGACGTCTTGCGGGTCGACGTCGTCACCGGGCTGGGCCCCGGCCGCCACCGGTGCGGCCAGAAGGATGGAGATCGAGAGCAGAGCGAGTGCGCGCAACGGATAGCAACCGGCGGTGGGGATCCGCGACCGTCGCAACCGCTCGCCGCCGCGTCACTCGCGCAAACTACGTAGCTTCGGGCGGTGCCGTCCCGAACAGGATGTCGAAGGTCGCCCCGGCGCCCGGCTCGCTCTCCAGCTCGATCGAGGCGCCGAGCTGCTCCGCGAGAACACGCGTGAGGGCGAGGCCCAGCCCCGACCCCTGGCCCGCGGGCTTGGTGGTGAAGAAGGGGTCGAAGAGCCGGGTCTGCTGCTCGGCGTCGATCCCCACGCCGAAGTCCCGGACGCGGAGCCGCACCCGGCCCCCGGGCGCCCGCGCCGTCGACACCAGGATGGCGCCGCCGGCGTCGCTCGCGTCGCGCGCGTTGGCCACCAGGTTGAGCAGGATCTGGGTGACCGCGGTGACGTTGGCCCAGGCGGGGGGCACCCCCTCCCCCGGCGCGCAGCGCAGCGCCTCCGGGTCGGGGAGGAGCGAGCCGAGCAACGGCTCGTGCTCGACCAGGAGGGCGCCGAGGTCGACCGCCTCGAGGTCCGCCGGCTTGGGGTCGGCCAGGTCTTTGAGTTTCGCGATCACGGCGCGCCCCTGGGCCGCCGCGGCGCGCACCCCGTCGAGGGAGGCCTTCCGCACGTCGTGGTCGTCGCTGTCGCCGCGGGCGGCAAAGCTATCGATCGCGAAGAGCAGGTTCGAGAAGTCGTGGGCGGTGCCGCTCGCGAAGACCGCCAGCGCTTCCGTCTTCTGGCGCTCCAACGCGGCCGCGCGCTGCTGGCTCTCGGCGAGCGCCCGCCGTGAACTCCGGAGCTCCCGCCAGCCGAGCCACGCAAATCCGACCGCCAGCGCCAGCAGCATCAGCGGGATCTCGTCGGCTTCGAGGGCCTCGAAGCGTCGCGCGAGCCGTTGCCAGCGTTCGGCCACGTCGTAGGACGACGCCGTCAGAAAGGCGAACGCCGCGCCGATGACGACGAGCGCCCAGCCGCGCCAACGGGAGCCGCCCCGTCGCGCCCATCGCGGGCTACGGCTCGACATACCCCTCCCGGATCGCGTAGCGCGCGAGCTCGACGCGGTCGTTCACGCCGATCTTGGCCATCAGGTTGCGCACGTGGGTCTCGACGGTGCGCACGCTGATCCCCAGCCGCTCGGACACGTCGCGTTTGGCGAGGCCCCGGGCGATCAGACACAGCACCTCCTCCTCGCGACGGGTGAGCGGTACGCGCGTCGACCCGAGGGAGCGGGCGTCTCGCGGCAGCCGCGCCGCCACCGAGGGCGAGTAGTAGGGCCGCCCCGCCGCCGCCGCGCGGATCGCTTCGGCGAGGGTGTCGAGGCTGTCGTCTTTGCAGACAAAGCCGGCCCCGACGGCGGCGGCCGCCGCCAGGTGGCGGTCGGTGGGAAACGCGCTGAGGAAGAGCACCGCCACCCCGGGTGCGGCTTTGCGCAGCGCCCGCGCCGCGTCGAAGGGCGGCCCCCCGGGCATCGCCACGTCGAGCACCGCGACGTCGGGTCGGGCGCGTTGCGCCGAGTCGACCAGCCCGTCCGCGCAGCCCAAGCTCGCCACCACCTCGAAGTCGGGCTGGTCGCCGAGCTGCGCCGCCACGGCCTGGCGGACCAGGTCGTGGTCGTCGACGAGGACGAGACGGATCGCGGACATCTGGCGGCGAAGGGTAGGGCTGGCGCTCGGCTCCTGCCGGCGGTGTTCTCAGGTACCGTGTGTGGGGAGGAGAGCCCGTGCCCGACGCCATCGTGTTCGAACCCGGGGGCTTTCGTTACGCCCCGGGGCCCTTCCAGTACTCCGCCGGGGTGGCGGCCGAACCCGGCTTCACGATCGAGCGGGTGCGCTTCCACGGCTACGCCCCGCTGGAGGACGGCTTCCGCGCGATCGAGGCGTATCTGCGCGCCCTCGGTCGTCCGACCACGGCGTTCTGCGCCTGCGAGCTGCGCTCTCCCGCCCCCTTCACAGAAGAGGGCTTCGTGGCCTTCAACCGCGTCTACGTCGGGACCCTCGAACGCTGGGGGCTCTTCCGTCACGACGACAACCCCGTGGCGCGCTCCAACGTCTGCCCGGCCCACGACCCGCCGGCGGCGCCCAGCTTTCACGCCTTCTCCTACACCGTGCCGCAACGGCCCGGCAGTGACGATACGAGCCCCGCAACCTTCGTCGTGTCCGGCGCCGCCGAGGCCGCCGAGGGGCCCGGGAGCTACAGCGAACGGATCATCCGCCCCGGCGACACGTCGCCCGACGCCATGCGCGAGAAAGCGCAGCACGTGCTCCGCACCCTCGAGACCCGGATGGCGACGCTCGGGGTCGGATGGCGCGACGCCACCGCGACCCAGGCCTACACGGTGCACGATCTCCACCCGGTGCTCGAGGCGGAGCTCGCCAAGCGCGGCGCCGTGGCCCACGGTCTCGACTGGCACTACGCCCGCCCGCCCGTCGAGGGCCTCGACTACGAGATGGATGTGCGCGGGGTGCGTGTCGAGCGGGTGATCTAGGACGCGAGCGCTTCGAGGGCCTCCCAGCCGGGCCGCGCGGGGTCGACCGGGTCGATCGCCTGGATACACACGTGGGAGGCGCCGGCGTCGAGGTGCTCCTTCACCCGCGCCTCGAGATCGGCGGCGCTGCCCCAGGTCATCAGCGCGTCGACCAGCCGGTCGCTGCCGCCGCCGGCGAAGTCGTCGTCGCCAAAGCCCGAGTCGCGCATCATGTTGGTGTAGTTGGGGAGCTGGAGATAGAGCCCAACACCTGGCGCCCGACCTCCCGCGCCCGCGACGCCTCCTGGGTGAGACACACCCGCACCATCGGACACAGCCAGGGCCCCTCCCCCAGGATCTCCCGCGACCGCGCGGTGTGATCGGGGGTGGTGTTGTAGGGGTGTGCGCCCTTCGAGATCTGACCCGAGAGGGCGGTCATCTTCGGGCCGAGAGCCGCGAGTACGATCGGGAGCTCGCCGACCCCGGGGACGGTGACGGTGCCGTCGGCGGCGACCTCGGTGGGCTGCTCCTCGATCCCGGTGACGGCCAGGTTCTTGGTCACGCTGATCATCTTGTGACACTCGGCGATCGCCTCGACGTAGCTGCGCATCGCGGCGAGGGGCTTGCCGTATTTGTGGCCGCGCCCCTCGACGAAGGGCGCGTGGGAGACGCCGAGCCCGAGCAGGAAGCGGCCGCCGGACATCTCGGTCAAAGTCTGATGGCCGGTGGCGCACACCATCGGGTCGCGGCCGTAGAGGTTCACGATGCCGGTGGCGGCGATGAGACGCTCGGTGGCCTGGAGCACGATCGCCGCGACCCCGAAGGGCTCGCGTCCCGCCGCCTCGGGGTACCAGACCGCTCCGTAGCCCCTTCCCTCGAGACGTCGCGCGGCGTCGCCGAGCTCGCGGGCCGAGAGG
>CAJHXS010000097.1_pt1 | contig 15385 bp, 17 predicted proteins | sample 9198591 | NCBI WGS metagenome assembly CAJHXS01 (sample SAMEA7708347, study PRJEB35096) | sediment metagenome | biome: marine neritic benthic zone biome [ENVO:01000025]; feature: sediment [ENVO:00002007]; material: shallow marine sediment [ENVO:03000034] sea grass bed [ENVO_01000059] ... | reverse complement strand
GGAGTTGTGACCGATCACACAGAGATCGCCAATCTTCGCGTTGCGGCCGATGCGGGTCGCGTCGAGGCTGCCGCGCTGCACCGTCGTGCCGGCGCCGATCTCGACGTCGTCCTCGAGCACGACGCGGCCCACCTGGGGGATCTTCCGCGGGCGCCCGGTGGTATCGAACGTGTAGCCGTAACCCTCGTTGCCGATCACGGCCGACGCGTGGACCCAGACCCGGTCGCCCACCTCGGCGCCCTCGCGGATCACCGCTCCCGGGTGGACGATGCAGTCGCGCCCCACCCGGGCCCGCGCGCACACCACCGACCCGGCGTGGAGCGCGGTCCCCGCGCCGACCACCGCCCCCGCGCCCACCACGGCGCGCGGCCCCACGTGCACGCTCGCGTCGATCTGTGCGTCGGTCGCCACGGTCGCGTCGGGGTCGACCCCCGGCGCCGGGCGCCAGGCGCGGGTCATCCATTCGAGGGCCGAGGCGAAATCGAGCTCGGGTTGCTCGCTGCGCAGAGCGGCTCGGGCCCCCACGTCGACGCCGTCGGGGGCGATCACCGCGGCGCCCGCGCCGGGCGGCAGGGCCTCCAGGTAGCTCGAGCCGCGGGCGAAGACGAGGTCGCCGGGGCCGGCGCTCACGATCGAGGCGACCCCGCGGATCCGCGTCCCGGGGTCTCCTTCGACCGGGCGCTCGAGCTGCTCGGCGATGGCCCGAAGCGTCGTCTCCGGGACCTGGACCACTAGCGGGCGAGCAGCACCGCGACCGGCGAGGTCCGCACCACCGCCGCCGAGTTGCTCCCGAGAAAGTACTCGTGGATGCGGCTGCGGCCGTACGCGCCCATCACCACCATCCCGGCGTTGGCCTCGCGCGCGGCGTCGACGATCTTGGCGTCGGGGCGACCGAGGGTCGAGGCGGCCTCGCGCACCGGGACCGTCGGAGTCCCGAGCAGACGTCGCACCTCGTCGAAGCGGGCCGCCGAGCGGCCCTTGTCCTTCGAGTCGACGAAGACGTGGATCGCTTCGGAGAGCCGCCCGGCCAGGTCGACGGCGATCCGCGCGGCGAGCTTCGAACCGGGCGAGCCGTCGAAGGCGAGCAGCACCGGGCCCGAGAGCTCCGCACCGCTGGGGACGACGACGGCGGGCTTGGCGGTCTTGCGCAGGACGCCGTCGACGGTCGACCCGATCAGCTCGGTGCGGGCGCGGGCGTGCTCGCCGTCGCGCCCGAGGACGATCAGGTCGTGGTGCTTGCCGCGGTCGACGATGATGTCGTCGGCGACGCCCCGGGCGGTCTCGGCGGAGACGTCGACCCCGCGACCGCGACCGCGCTCCACCACCCGTCGGGTCGCGGCCTCGGCGCGCGCCTCGAGAAACGTGTCGATCGCCGCGATGGGCGGCGGGTCGACGCCGAGCCCCTCGGCGCGCAGACCACGGCTCACCCGCTCTTCCACGACGCTCAACGCGGAGGAACGGACGCCGAGCCGGGCCGCCAGGGCGACGCCGTAGTTCTCGGCGGCCGCGGCAGCTTCCGAACCGTCCGTGGCGATCAGTACCGATTCAATCATGCGCGCTCTCCGTCACACCAGCTGGACCCGTGCCGCGCCGGAGCGCGCGAGGGTACGAGACCCCCGCGGGAATTGTCAATCTTGCGATTGCGGAATCTCGTCACTCGATCGAGCGACCCAGCCGAGCACGTCCGTCTCGGTCAGGAGCCCTAGCAGGGCCCCGTCACAAGTCACGGGAAGACAGCCGATCCGGCGCTCCACCATCACCCGCGCGGCCACGCGGACCGTCTCGTCGGGCTCCACTGTCACCGGCGGCTTCGACATCACGTCGGCGATCGCCACCGCGTGCAGAAAGGCGCGGTGGGTCTCCCGGTCGAAGGAGCCAACCTGGGAGAGCGACGCGCGGAGCAGGTCGCGCTCGGAGACGACGCCGACCAGCTGCCCCTGGTGCACCACCGGCATGTGCCGGACGCCGCCGAGGCGCATGATATCGTCGACCGTCGAGAGCCGTTCCGTCACACTGACGGTGACGATCCGGGTTTGCATCAGTTCGCGAACGCGGGTCGGCTCCACCGGGCGAGTCTACTCCATGGCCAAGACGTCTGGATACGAAAACCGGGAGTCCGCGCCGCCGCCTCCGCCGCTGCGCCCGCTGCGCGTGGGCCTCGCCCTCAACGGACCCGCCGAGCCCGAGAGCTGGGCGGAGTCGATGGAGTTGATCGAGCGTGCCGACGGCCTCGGCTACGACTCGTTCTGGCTGCCCGAAAACCACTTCCGCGCCGGGGCGACGGCGTCGCCGCTGCTCACCCTCGCGGCGGTTGCGGCGCGCACGCAGAAGCTGCGCCTCGCCACGACCTCGATCCTGATCCCGATCCACGATCCCTGGCGGGTCGCCGCCGAGGTCGCCACCCTCGACCAGCTCTCCGGCGGGCGCGTCATCTTCGGGGTGGGGCGGGGCTTCGAAGCGTTGATGTTCCGCACCTTTGGGGTCAACCCGAAAGAGAAACGCGACCGTTTCGACGAAGCGCTCGACACGATCCTCGAAGCGTGGTCGGGAAAAGGCGAGGGCTTTCCCCCCGACCTGCCCTTGCCGGTACAACAGCCCAACCCACCCGTCGTCGTCGCGGCCTTCGGGCCCAAAGGGCTGCGCCAGGCCTCCGGACGCGGTCTCCCCTATCTGGCCTCGCCCCTCGAACGGCTCGACGTGCTCGAAGAGAACTACGCCCGCCACCGCGACGGTCTCCCCGCCGAGGTCGACTCCGCCACCCTCGGGGTGCCCGTGATGCGCACCTTCCACGTCGCGGGAAGCCGCGACGAGGCCGACCGCGCCCGCGACGCCGCGGCCTCGGAGTTTCAGGGCATCGCCGAGCGGGTCGGCCGCAACCTGGCCGAGAAGGCGTCGGGGGAGGCCGACGAACGCGTCGTCGTCGGCGGGGTCGACGAGGTCGTGGACCGCGTCGAACAGTACCGCGACGCGCTCGGGATGGACCTGATGGTGGTGCGCCCGGCACCCGGTACCGCGCATCGCGAGCGTCTCGAGGCCCTCGACCGATTGATCAACGAAGTGGTTCCACGACTCCGCCCGAGTCGCCCGTCCGCGTGAACGTGACGAAGGCCATGCTCGGACGCTTGGACGAGTCGCGCATCGCGAAGTGAAAGCCCTCGAAGCTCCACCCCTCGCCGACCCACTCGTTCAAGATCCGCTCGAGCTCCTCGTCGGTGACGTCGCTCGTCTCGACCACTTTGTAGAGCAAGCTCATCTCGCCTCGCGCTCCTCGAAGTAGCGTTCCAGAGAGTCCACCAGCGCGCGCGGGTCGGGCCGGGGTGCCACCACGTGCGGGGCGAAACCCGCGTCGGCCAGCGCTGCGGCGCTGCGCGCGCCGATCGCCGCGACCACGACGTCGTCGTCCGGCGCGAGGCCAGCCCGGGCGTAGGCCTGCGCGGCGGAGGGGCTCGCGAAGGTGAGCACCTCGCAGCCCGCGACGGCGGCGCGCTCGGTTTCGTTGAGGGCGACGGGAGCGCTCCGGTAGACCACCGCCTCGTGCAGGACCACCCCCGCCTCGCGCAAGAGGGTCGGGAGCTCAGGGCGCGCCGTCTCCCCTCGGACGAAGAGGGCCGCCGCACCGCGGCGCTCGCCCCCGGCGATCCACCAGCGCGCGAGCGCCTCCGCGTTGAGCACAGCGTCGGGCGCCTCGACGTTGCGAAATCCCGCGGCCCTCGCGCGCTCCGCCGTCGCCACGCCGACACAGAGGACCCGGGAGGCCGTCGTGTCGGCGGCGAGCCCGAGACGCGCGAGGTGGGCAGCGCCGTACTCGACGGCGTTGCGGCTGGTCACGAACCAGGTCTCGCACGAGACCCCCGCCCGGAGCGCCGCGTCGAGGGCCGGGGTGGGCGCGCAGGGACGGACCTCGATCAGCGGCACGTGGTCGACCGCGGCCCCCGCGTCCTGCAGCGCGTGGACCAGTCGATCCTCGGGGTCGCTCGGACGCGTCACGAGCACCCGGCGGCCGGAGAGGGGACGCCGCTCGGCGGCGTTCCGCTCGGCGCCCAGGTCGGCGCCGGCGAGGAGGACGAGCCCCTCCCGGCTCCGACCGTCTGCCGGGGGATCAGCCACCCGACCGCAGCTCCTCGAGGATGGCGTCGCCTCCCCGGTCGCGGATCGCCCCGGCGGCGGCCCGACCGAGGGCCTCCGGGTCGTCGCCGCGCAGCGCCACCTCCTCGACCCGGCTGCCGTCGGGGTGACCCAGCGCCGCGCGCAGGTGGAGCGCGCCGGCGTCCCCGACCTCGGCGTAGCCGGCGAGGGGGACGTTGCAGTCGCCGCCGAGCGCGCGGAGAAAGCCGCGCTCGGCGCGGAACGCGCGGGTGGAGGCCTCGTGGCCCAGCGCGGCGAGGTCGTCCCCCAACCCACCCGCGCTGCGGGTCTGGAGCGCGAGCACGCCCTGCCCCACCGCGGGGAGCATCGCAGCGGGGTCGATCCGCGCGTCGATCTCGGCGCCCAGGCCCAGCCGGTCGACCCCGGCGCAAGCGAGGATCACGGCGTCGCACTCGCCGCGGCGCATCTTCTCGATCCGGGTCGGGACGTTGCCGCGCAGCGGCCGCACCGCGAGATGGGGAAAACGCGCCTGCAGCCACATCGTGCGCCGCGCGCTCCCGGTACCGACCACCGCTCCCCGGGGCAAGGCGTCGAGGCTCTGCCAGCGCCCGCCCGAGACCAGGGCGTCGCGGGGATCGGCGCGTTCGGGGAAGGCGGCGAGGCGCAGCCCGTCGGGCCCCTCGGCGGGGAGGTCCTTCGCGCTGTGCACCGCGAGGTCGGCGCGCCCGTCGAGGAGCGCCTCCTCGATCTCCTTGACGAAGAGCCCCTTGCCGCCGTGCTCGGCCAGCGACACCTCGGCGAGTCGGTCGCCGCTGGTGCGGATGCGCAGCAACTCCACGGGAGCCCCCAGCTCCGCCTCGATGCGCTCGGCGACCCAGCCCGACTGCGCCACGGCCAGGTCGCTCGCGCGGGTCGCGAGCTGCAGCGGCTTCACGACGCCGGGTCGTCCTCGTCGGCGTCCGCCCCCGGGGCCTCGGGGTCGTCCAGCGCGAAGAGCTCGCGGGCGGCGTCGAGGTAGGCGAGGCCCTCGTCGCGCTCGGCCTGGGTGCGCAGCCGCGACACCGGCGCGTGGAGCACCTTGTTCACGATCGCCACGCTGAGCGCCTCGACGACCCCGCGCTCCGCTTCGCCGAGAGAGAGCTTGCGGAGGGCCTTCTCCAGCTCTTCGGCGCGCACCGCCTCCGCCCGGGCGCGCAGCCGGCGGATCGTCGGCGCGGCGCGCAACGCCGCGAGCCACCCGTCGAAACGCTGCGCGCCGTCGTCGACGATGCGTTCGGCGCGGCCCGCCTCGCGTCGGCGCTCGGCGCTGTTCGACTCGGCGACTTCGGAGAGGTCGTCCATGTCGTAGAGGTAGACCGAGGGTAGGTCGGCGACGTCGCGGGCGACGTTGCGCGGCACCCCCAGATCGATCGCGAAGACCGGGTCGCGGCGCCCGCGCCTCGACCCCTCGAAGAGCGCGCGGTCGAGCACGGGCGTGTCCACCGCCAACGAGGCCAGCACGATGTCGCTCTCCTCGAGGAGGACGGGCAGCTCGTCGAGGCCGTGGGCACTCCCGCCGTAGCGACCCGCGAGCTCCTCGGCGCGCTCGCGGGTCCGGTTCGCGACCCGCGCGTGGCGAAGCCCGGCCTCGCGCAGCGCCTCGAGGGCGAGCTCGATCATCTCCCCGGCCCCGACCAGGAGCACCCGCTTGTCGTGGAGCTCGTCGAAGATCTGCCGCGCGAGGTCGACTCCCACCCGCGCCACCGACACGGGCCGCGACGCAATACCGGTCTCCGAGCGCACCCGCTTCGCCACCTTGAAGGCGTTGGCGAAGAGCCGGTTCAGGATCGCTCCGCTCGAGCCGGACTCCGACGCCGCGCGGTAGGCGTCCTTCACCTGGCCGAGGATCTGGGGCTCCCCGACCACCATCGAGTCGAGGGACGACGCGACGCGGAAGAGGTGGCGCACGGCGTCGCGGTCGACGTGGTGGTAGAGCACGCTCGCCGCGGGGGCGGGCTCGATATCGGCGCCGAGCTCGCGCAAAAAGAAGTGGGAGAGCCGGTGAAGCGCGGCCTCGTGGTTGCGCGTGGTCGCGATCACCTCGACCCGGTTGCAGGTCGAGAGCAAGACGGCCTCCTCGAGGACGCCGTCGCGCGTCAGCTTCTCGAGCCAGGGCGCGGGCTCGTCCACCGCGAAGCGCTCGCGCAGGGCGAGGGGCGCGCTGTGGTGGTTCACCCCGGAGAGCAAGAGCTTCACGTCGCCACCTCGACGCCGATAACGGCGATCGCCAACAGCGCGAAGCCCGCGGTCGCGGTGAGCGCGGCGCGGCGCCCGCGCCACCCCGCGCCGAAGCGCGCCAACACAAGCCCGACGTAGACGAGCCACGCGAGCCCAGCCCAGGTCGCGTGGGCGCCGCCCCAGAGACGGCCGAAGAGCGCCTGCGACCAGAGCATCCCGGCAATCACGCCGACCGTCAGCAGCGGAAAACCCAGCACCAGCGCCGCCCCGCCCACCCGGTCGAGGGCTTCGAGGGACGGGAAGTGGGCGCGCAGCTCTCGCGGCACGGGGAGGGGCCGCTTGTGTTTGAGGGCGCGGTCTTCGAGTAAGAAGATCGTGCCCGCGCAGCCGGCGACCCCGAGCGCCACGAACCCCGCGCTCGCCAGGATCACGTGAAGATGCGGCCAGCGACCCGCCGGGACAACCGTTTCCGGGGCGGCCTGGCCCAGCGAGGCGCTCCCGTAGAGCAGCGCGAAGAACGCCGCGGCGGCGATCGGGGCGGCGAGGAGCTCGAGACGGCGGCGCTGCAGCAGGGCCGCGGCGAAGAGCACGGCGATCCACGCCATCAGCGAGACGGCCGCCGGGAAGTCGGTGAGCGGCGGCGGGTGCTCGAGGGTGTGGAGCCGCGCGAACCCCACCCCCTGGGCCAGGGCCCCTCCGAGCAGGAGCACCAGCGCGATCGGCCGGGGTCGGCCGTAGGGCAGGAGCGCCCCCACCGCGAGCCAGAGCGCGGCGGCCAGATAGAGCGCCGCGGCCAGGTGCCAGAGTTCGACGATCACGAGCGGTCTCCCCGAAGCCGTCTCATCTGTTCGGCGATCCGGGCGGCGTCGTGAACCGCTTCGTAGATCCGGTAGGTGGGCTCCCCGGCGAGGGCGAAGTGCACCTCCTCGACGCTGCCGCTCGCCTGCGCCACGTCGATCAGCAGCTCGGCGCAGGGCTGCGCCGCGAAGCCCAGCGCGCGCGCATCCGGGGCGAGGGCGACCCGCAGCGCCCCGTCGCGGCCCGCCGCGTCGAGGGCGGCGGCGAAGGCCTGCCGCAGGGCGGTCTCGTCGCCCGGCGTCTGGGGTTCCACGGCGAGCACGGCGTCGCAGCCTGCGCCCTCTGGGCTCCCCTCGCGGAGCACGACCCGGCTCATCGCGCCGCCTCGGCCGCTTCGAGGACGCCGGCGGCCAGCAGCGGGACCAGCACCTCGTGCTGTCCGACCAGCGAGATGCCGCGTCCGCCGAGCCGGGTCGGTCGCTCGACGACGTTCACCTGGGGCCGGTAGTGACGGATGAAGTCGAGGTTCACCGTGGTGAAGCGCCGCGGCTTGTGCCCCAGGTTGCGCGCCAGCGACAGCGCCTTCAAGAACACCTCGGGAAGGATCACCGCCGATCCGACGTTCAGATACACGCCGCCCTCCAAGGTCGCGACCAGCCCCGTCAGGGTCTCGAAGTCGCGGTAGCTCGTGGCGCCGAGAGCAGCGCCGTCGGCCCCTGCGTGCATGTGGTGGATGTCGGTGCCGATCGCCACGTGCACCGTCACCGGCACTCCCGCGCGGTAGGCGGCCGCGAGAATCGAGCGCTCCCGGTGGCGGTAGCGACCCTCGGCGATCTCGCGCCCGATCGCGGCGCCCATCCCGAGACCCTCCGCCGCGCCCGCGGCGATCGCCCGGTTCAGACACTCCGCGGTGTCCCCGGCCATCCCGAAGTCGCCGGTGTCGAGGGCGTCGGCGACGTCCTCGCTCGTCTGCCCGACCATCGCGAGCTCGAGGTCGTGCACACAGCCGGCGCCGTTCATCAGGATGCCGCTGACGAAGCCGCGCTCGACGAGGTCGACGATCACCGGGGCGAGCCCCACCTTGATTACGTGGGCGCCGAGCCCCCAGAGCACCGTGCGTTCCTTGGCGTGCGCCCGCGCGAGCGCCGCCACGGCGTCGCGGAGGTCGCGGGCGCCGAGCAGGCCCGGCAGCGAATCGAGAAACTCCACGAAGCTCGCGCCGGGCCGGTGGGGCCGCGCCTCGTCCCGACGCCGCACCTTGCTCTTGCGCGCGCGCGCCGAGTAGGTGCGCACCCGGTCCCGATCGATCCGCGGCGGCGTGCGGGGCAAAACTTCAGACTTTCGGAAAGAGCGCGTCGTCTACCAGCTCGGCGATGATGTGACCGAGGGTGATGTGCGCCTCTTGAATCCGCTGGGTGTCCTCGGACGGCACCACGAGCGGGTGGTCGACCAGAGCGGCGAGCTTTCCGCCGTCGCGTCCCGTCCACGCGATGCTGTGGACGCCGATTCGTCGCGCCTCCTCTACCGCGCGCAACACGTTGGGCGAGTTGCCCGACGTGGAGATCGCGATCGCGACGTCGCCGGCCTCGCCGTGGGCGCGCACCAGCCGCGCGAAGACCTCTTCGTAACCGTAGTCGTTGGCCAGCGCCGTCAGGTCGGAAGGGTTCGCGGTGAGCGCGATGGCCGGGAGTGGATCGCGCTCCCGGGACAGACGCCCGCACCATTCCGCCGCGATGTGTTGCGCGTCGGCCGCGGAGCCGCCGTTGCCAAACAGCATCACCTTGTGCCCGGCGCGGAACGCCTCGCTCACCTGGGACGCCGCCGCGGCGATCGCCGCGGCGTCGGCCGCGAGCTCTCGTTTCACCTGCGCGCTGGCTTCCAGGAGCGCGCGCACCCGCGTCTCCGCGTTGTCGGTCATCCTGCCCCTCGTCGGTCTCTCTCGTTCGGGAGATTCGACCCCACCGGCGTGCCCCAGCACAGAGAAAGCGCTTTGAATCCTGTGGGATGCGCGGGATCTCGTCGCTTCGAAGCTACCCGTGGCGCCGGCGAGCGTCAACGCGGGACGCGGCCCCGACTGCTATGCTGCCGAGCTCACGCTTTCGCGGCGCACCGCACCAGGGGGGCATCATGGCCGATCTCAGCGAAGTCACTGATCAGAATTTCGAAGCGGAAGTCCTCCAGGCGGACACGCCGGCCATCGTGGATTTCTGGGCCGAGTGGTGCGCGCCCTGCCGCGCGATCTCGCCGATCATCCAGGAGCTCGCCGAGTCCTTCGAGGGCAAGGTGAAGATCGTGAAGATGAACGTCGACGAGAACCCGGCGACGCCGGCGAAGTACGGGGTGCGCGCGATCCCGACGATCCTCGCGATCCGCGACGGACAGGTCGTCGAGCAGATGACCGGCGCCCGGCCCAAGACCGCGTTCCACGAGATGGCGGAGAAGCTACTCGCCTAGGGCGGATCGTAGAGCGCGACCGGCCAGCGCCGACGACGCGCTTTGCGATACAGGATCGGGTCGGGGTTCACGACCACCGGGTGCCCCACCAGGTCGAGGAGCGGTAGATCGGTGACGGAGTCGGTGTAGAACCAGCTCCGCGCCAGGTCGATGCCGTGGGTCTTGACGAATTCGCGGACCCAGAAGATCTTGCCCGCCTCGAAACAGATCGGGTCGACGACGCGCCCGCTGAGGACGCCGTCTTCGACCTCGAGCCGGGTGCAGAGCGCTGTCGGGATCGCGAGGTGCTCGGCCAGGGGCTCGACGACGAAGCGGGTCGCCCCCGATACGATCGCGAGCACGTGGCCCTGCTCGGCGTGCCACGCCACCCGCTCGAGCGCGGCGGGGTAGAGGGCCGGCACAACGTGCTCCGCGACGAAACCCCGCGCCTCGCGCAGGAGCTCCGCTTCGTTGCGGCCGGCGAGCTCCGCGGAGAGCCCCTCGGTGAAGACGCGCAGGTCGAGGAGCCCGACCTTGTAGCGGAGATAGGCCAACAGCCCGCGGGCGATCGCTCCGGCGCCGATCTCGCCGCGCTCGTAGCGGTGACGCAGATACAGCGACCCCGAGTTCTCGGCGATCAACGTCTTGTCCATGTCGAACAGAGCGGCCGCGCGAGCTCCGTCCACAGCGTCGGATGCGCGCATCGGGCTAGAACATGTAGCGGCGCATGGAGACGTTGAGCAGCATCCCGATCGACAGCAACACCGCCACCATCGCCGAGCCCCCGTAGGAGAAGAACGGGAGTGGCACACCGATCACCGGTGCCAACCCCAGCACCATCGCGATGTTGATCACAGCGGGCCAGAAGAGCGTCCCCACGATGCCGACGGCGAGGAGCGCCCCAAAGAACTCCCGCGAGCCCCGGGCCACCAGGAGCCCCCACACGAGCAGCGTGGCGTAGAGCACGAGGACGGTGAGCCCGCCGACCAACCCCCACTCCTCGGCGAGCACCGAGAACACGAAGTCGGTGTGCTGGGTCGGGAGGAAGCGGAGCTGGGTCTGGGTGCCCTGGCGGAAGCCGCGTCCAATCAATCCCCCGGATCCCACCGCGATACGCGACTGGTTGGCCTGGTAGCCCGAGTCCAGCGGATCGCGCGAGGGGTTCACGACGTCGAGGATCCGGTCTTTCTGGTAGGGCTCGAGCACGAAGAACCAGACCGCCGCGAACACGGCCGCGGCGCTCAGGGCGACCCCGAGCCACGCGCGCAGAGGGATGCGCGTAAAGGGAAGGTAGGTGCAGCCCACCAGCAGGGTCAGCAACGCGACCCCCATATCGCGCTGCAGGAGGATCACCCCGACGGGAATCCCGATCAGCAGACCAGGCATCGCCAGATCGCGCAGCCGCTCGATCTCACTGGGCGGGTGGCGGTGGAAGTAGCGCGCCAGCACCACGATCATCGCGACCTTGGAGAACTCGGCGGGCTGGAGCCGCAGCGGCCCGTAGACCAGCCAGCTCCGGTTGCCACCCACGTCCTGGCCGAAGACCAGGGTCGACGCGAGCAGCACAAGACTCCCCAGGTAGAGCAGCGGTCCGAAGCGCTCGAGCCGCCGGTAGTCGACCACGACGGCGACGACGAAGATCCCCGCGCCCACCGCGACCGCGAGGAGCTGGCGCCGCATCTCCGGCGAGAGCCCCGCGGGCTCGGCGTCCGTGGCGGAGCTCAGGTTGAGCAGCCCCATCCCGAGGAGCAGCCCGACCAGGCCGAAGACCCGCCAATCGAAGTTCTGGACCAGACCGCGGTCAACGCGGAGCATCGGGCTCTCCGAGACCGGCCGAGGCCGTGGACGCGCCGCCGGGAGCAGACGCGTGCCCCCCGCCCGACGCTGCGGCGAGATCCGCGGCCTCTGCGGCGGGAGCGTGGGCGGCCATCTGCTGCTCCTCGACGAGGGTCGGCGGAGGGTGCTTCTCAAACCAGGTCGCGAGCACCCGCTGGGCGATGGGCGCGGCGTTGGCGCCCCCGCCCCCGCCGTGTTCGAGCACGACCACCACGACGATCTGCGGGTCCCTGGCGGGGGCGAAGCTCGCGAAGAGGGCGTGGTCGCGGAACTTGCGGGGGATCTCGTCGTCCTCGAGGCCCTCGACCTGCTTGAGGGCCACCACCTGGGCCGTTCCGGTCTTGCCGGCGACTTCGAGCCCCTCCACCCGGGCGCGCTTCCCCGTGCCCTCCTGGTCCATCACCACGGCTTCGAGGCCGTCGCGCACCTCGCGGAGGTGGATGTCGTCGATCGCCACCCGCGAGATCACTTCGACCGGCTCGCCGGCGTGGAGGCTGCCGTCCCGGGTGACGCGACCCCGCATGAGCCGCGGCCGCAGCACCTTGCCACCGTTCGCCACCGCCGCGTAGCCCACCGCGAGTTGGAGCGGTGTCGCCAGGTTGAAACCCTGCCCGATCGCCGCCGAGAGCGTCTCCCCCTCGACCCAGGGCTCGCGAAAGCGCCGTTCCTTCCACTCAGAGGTCGGGACGAGCCCGCCGGACTCGCCGGGGAGCGCGATCTGGGTGAGACGGCCGAACCCGAAGGAGCGGGCGTAGCGCGCGAGCACGTCGATCTTGAGCTCGAGCCCGGCGCGGTAGAAGAAGACGTCACACGACTTCATGATCGCTTCGCGCAGGTCGACCGCGCCGTGGCCCTGGCGCCGCCAGCAGCGGTAGACCCGGCGCCCCAGCCGGAAATGTCCGGGGCAGTAGGTGCCGGCGAGCTTCTCGGCCACGCCTTCGGACAGAGCGGCGGCGGCGACAAAGGCCTTGTAGGTCGAGCCCGGTGGGTACTGCCCGCTGATCGCGCGGTTCTGGAGTGGCTTCTGCGGGTCCTCGTTGAGCGCGGCCCAGATCCCCGGGTCGATCCCGTCGGCGAAGTCGTTCGGGTTGTAGGCGGGGGCCGAGACCAGCGCGAGGACGTCGCCCGTGCGGGGGTCCAGCGCGACGACGGCACCGCTCTTGAGCTCCCCCTCCTCGTGGATGGCGAAGCCCTCTTCCGCGGCCCGCTGCAGGTCGAGGTCGAGGGTGAGCTCGAGCCGATCCCCGGCCACCGCCTCGACGCTGTCGAGGGGATCCCCGATCTCGCGTCCCGCGACGTCGACGACGATGTTCTTGCCGCCGGCGCGACCCTGCAGCACGTCTTCGTAGACCGCCTCGATCCCCGACTGCCCGATCTCGTCGCCCATGTGGTAGTCGTCGAAACGGCGTTGCTTGAGCTGGTCGGCCTGGATCTCGCCGAGGGTGCCGAGCACGTGGGCGGCGAGAGAGCCGTTGGGATAGAAGCGGCGCGGCGCCACCCCGGTAAACACGCCGGGGATGGCGAAGCCCAGCGACTCGACGGCGGCGAGCTCTTCGAAACTCAGGTCTTCGACCAGCCGGTAGGGCTGAAAACGCTCGCGTCCGCGGCGCGCGCCGACGGCCTCGCGCATCGTCCCGGGCTCGCGGTCGAACACCCGCTCGAGGACGGGGAAGGTGCGTTCGGGCGCGCGGACCTCGTTTGCGACGACCTCCAGGTGCCGCGCCGGCCGTGTCGTCGCGAGGATCCTCCCCTCGCGGTCGACGATCTCGCCGCGCGGGGGAGGGAGCCGCAGAGAGCGGATCGAGTTGCGCTGCGACGACGCCGCCAGCGCTTCGCCCTGGAGCACCTGGAGCTGAAAGAGCCGCGCCCCGAACAACGCGAACACCGCCGCCACCAGCGCCACCACCCGCCACACCCGGCCCTCGAAGAAGGCGTCGGGCGTCGAGGCCATGCCCTTCACGAGAGCGCGGCTCCGCTGCTGAGCCCGGTACTGCGGATCGGCTCGCCCTCCTCGAAGGGCTCGAGCCCCTTCCAGAGCAACCAGCGGGCGGGCGCTGCGACGGCGCCGTTCACGATCGCCTGGAGCAACGCGGGGAGAATCAGATGGGGCGAGAGTCGCGGCACGCCGAGGCTGATCGACGCGACCAGGGTGGCACCGAGGGTGAGTGCGAAGACGTAGGTTGCAAACGCGCTGGCGCTGCGCAGGTGCACCTGGTGGGAGGCGATCCGGGTGGTGATCCACACCAGGACGAACAAAAAGGAATGGGTCCCGGGCGCCGCCGCCGAGAGCGCGTCGAAGCCCCACCCGAGGAGCCAGGCGGCGAGCACGCTCCACGACCCCCGACGGCGCGTGGCCCAGGCTGCGATCGCGAGCAGCCCGACCTGCGGGAGGAGCAACGACGGCACCCACTGCGCGAGACACGCACCGACGATCGCGGCAAGGAGGGTCAGCGCCACGAAGACCGCGGTCACCTTCAAGGGCGTCGCCCTCCGGCGAGATCCCGCTCAGCGCACCCCATCGCCAGAACCCCCGCGCTCACCGGGACGGTCCCTCGGCGAGATCCCGCTCAGCGCACCCCATCGCCAGAACCCCCGCGCTCACCGGGACGGTCCCTCGGCGAGATCCCCGTCGCCCTGGTAGAGCAGCTCGATGCTCGGGCCGCGCCAGAGCAGCACGAAGACCTGCTCGAGACGGCCGAAGTCCACCGAGGGGGTGACCTCGGCTCGGTGCACCAACTGGGTTTCGTCGGTGTAGACCGCGGACACCTCGCCGATCCGCAACGCCTTGGGGTACACGCCGCCAAACCCCGAAGTCATCACGGCGTCGCCGACCGCCACGTCGTCCCCCCGCACATAGAACTCGAAGACGAGCCCGTCGCGCCCGCCCCGCACGATGCCCCGCGCCCGGCTGCGCTGGACGATCGCGTCGACGGCGCTCTGGGCGTCGAGGAGCAGCATCGTCCGCGAGGCGTTCGGGGTCGAGGCGGTCACCAAGCCGACCAACCCCTGCTCGACGATCACCGGCATCCCCGACCGAACCCGGTCGCGCTGTCCGCGGCCGAGGAGCAGCGACCGGAACCACGGCGAGATGTCCTGCCCGACGACCTGGGCGGGCCGCATCGGGGTCGCGAGCTCGCTGCGCATCTGCCCGATGCGGTCGAGGTGTTCGCTCTCGATCAGCGCCTCGCGGTACTGGAGGTTCTCGCCCTCGAGGATCGCGAGCCGCTCGCGGAGCACCTCGTTGTTCGCGCGGACGTCGACGAGGGCCAGATAATGGGTCCAGATGTCGCCCACGATCTCCAGCGGAAACTCCAGCGCCTTCTGGAAGGGTGTCGCGACCTCGAGCAGCGCGCTGCGCGCCCAGCGGTTCTCGTGCTCCTGCTGGCCACCGCGGGGCTCGGCGTTCACGACGAGCCACGAGATGCCCAGAGCGACGCCGCACAAGACGACTACGCGCAATCTGGATTCGTGTTCGCGCAAACTTTGCGCCCCCCGCGCTGCTCTCTGGGGGGGAACCTAGAGCCTCAGGACTCGATCGCGACTTCCCGGAGCAGCTGCAGTTCATCGAGGCAGCGCCCGGTGCCGATCACCACCGCGGTGAGTGGGTCTTCGGCGAGCATCACGGGCAGCCCGGTGGCCTCACGCAGCAGGAGATCGAGGTTGGTGAGGAGGGCTCCTCCCCCGGTCATGACGATTCCCTTGTCGACGATATCGGCCGCGAGCTCCGGCGGGGTCGACTCGAGCGCCACCTTCACGCTCTCGACCACGGCGTTGACCGGCTCGGCCAGCGCCTCGCACACCTCGTCGGACTTGATCTCGAGGGTCTTTGGCACCCCGGCGACCAGATCGCGCCCCTTCACCTCCATGCTCTGGAGCTGTTCGGTCGGGAAGGCCGTGCCGATGTTGATCTTGATGAGCTCGGCGGTGCGCTCGCCGACGAGCAAGTTGTACTTGCGTTTGACGTAGTTGATGATCGCCTCGTCCATCTTGTCGCCGCCGACGCGCGCCGAGTTCG
>CAJHXS010000143.1_pt1 | contig 15448 bp, 14 predicted proteins | sample 9198591 | NCBI WGS metagenome assembly CAJHXS01 (sample SAMEA7708347, study PRJEB35096) | sediment metagenome | biome: marine neritic benthic zone biome [ENVO:01000025]; feature: sediment [ENVO:00002007]; material: shallow marine sediment [ENVO:03000034] sea grass bed [ENVO_01000059] ... | reverse complement strand
GACAGCTCCCCGCCCGAGGCCACCCGGGCCAGGGGGCGCGGGGGCTCGCCGGGGTTCGCACTCAGCAGGAACTCCACCTCTTCGGCGCCCCCCGGCCCGCAGGGGAGACCCTCCGGTGCGGCGGCCGACCGGAGAGCGGCCTCGAAGCGCGCCCCCGGCATGTCGAGGGCGGCGAGGGCGCGCTCGACCTCGACGGCCAGCGTCTCTGCGGCGGCGCGGCGACACCCGCTGAGCTCCTGGGCCTCGGCCGCCAAGGCCTCGCCGGCCGCGGCGCACTCCGCGTCGAGCTGGCCCGCGCGCCCTTCGTCCTGGCCGAGACGCTCGAGGGTGTCGGCCAGACCCTCGCGGTGGGCGGCGATCTCGGTCTCGCTCGAGCCGTACTTTCGTCGCAGCGCCTCGATCTCCTCGATGCGGGTCTCGACGGCCTGGAGCCGGGCCGGGTCGACGTCCACCCGGTCGGCGCCCCGCGCGAGCTCGAGCGCGGCGTCCGCGAGCTCCTCGCGCACCCCGCGGAGCCGCTCGACCACGGGCGAGACGCCGGGGTCGACCGGGGCGATCGCCTCGCACTCGCGGAGCGCGAGCTCGACCTGGGCCAGGGCGCCGCCCATCCCGTCCTCGGGGCTCAACGCGCCGGAAGCGGCCTGGCGGCCGCGGGCGATCTCTTCGGCGTGGGCCAGCCGGCGCTGCTCCTCGTCGAGCGCGCCGAACTCGCCCTCCGCGATGCCCGCGCCGTCGATCTCTTCGCACTGGAAGCGCAGGAAGTCGCGTTGGCGTTCGCGCTCGGCGGCGGCCTCGCGGAGCGCGTGGAGCTCGTCGCGCATCTCGCGCAGGGCCGCGTGGCGGGCGCGCACCGAGTCCGCGAGCGCCCGGCACCCGCCAAAGGCGTCGAGACTCTCGGCGTGCTCGTCCCGGCGCCGCAACGCCTGGGAGGCGTGTTGGCTGCTGATCTCGATCCGGCCCTCGAAGAGCTCGCGCAGCGCCGATACCGGCACCCACTGGCCGCCGATCTGGGCGCGGCTGCGCCCCTCGGCCGACACGGTGCGGGAGACGACGAGGCTGTGGTCGTCGACGGCGACGCCGAGCTCCGCGAGCTCGCGCTCCAGCTCGGGCAGACGCTCGGTGTCGAGGATCGCCTCCACACTGGCCCGGGGGGCCCCAGCGCGCACGGCGTCGGCGCTGGCGCGCGCCCCCGTCAACAGGCCGAGGGCGCCGAGGATCAGCGACTTGCCGGCGCCCGTCTCGCCGGTGAGGACGTTGAGCCCCGGGACGAAGTCCACCACCGCCTCCTCGACGACCGCGAGGTTGCGGATGCGCAGACTCTCGATCAACGCGCGCCTCGAACCGGGATCACCGCTCGCCCCAGCGCAGCTTGGTGCGCAGCACGTCGAAGCGCGACCGCGCGTGCGGCACCACCAGGTGGATCGGGTGCGCCGAACGGGTGACACGCACCCGGTCGCCCGGGCGCAGGTGGGTGCTCTCCTGCCCGTCGACGGTGAGCTGGACCTCTTCGCCGGTGCCGGCCAGGGTGATCTCGATCGTCGCCCGGTCGGGCAGCACCACCGGACGCTGGGTCAGGGTGTGGGGACAGATCGGTGTGAGGAGCATCGCCTCGAGGTCGGGGAGCAGGATCGGCCCGGCCGCCGAGAGCGAGTAGGCCGTCGACCCGGTCGGGGTCGCGACGATCAGGCCGTCGGCGTGGTAGGTCGTGACGAGCTGTCCGTCGGCGCGCGCTTCGAGGTCGATCAATCGGGAGACCCCGCCCTTGGTGATCACCACGTCGTCGAGCGCGAGGTACTCGCGCTCCACGTGCTCACCGCGCAGCACCGCCACCGCGAGACGCATCCGGGTCTCGACCGGGAGGTCGCCGGTGAGGAGCGTGGCGAAGGCCTCCTCGACCTCGTCAACCGAGAGCTCGGTCAGAAAGCCCAGGGTCCCGAGGTTCACCCCGAGCAGCGGGACCCGGCGGCCACCAACTTCGCGCGCGACCGACAGGAAGGTGCCGTCGCCACCGAGCACCAGGATGAGGTCGCAGCGGTTCGCGAGCTCGCTGCGCGGACACGCGGCCTCGCCCGCGGCGGCGGCGCCCTCGGCGTCGAAGAGCACGTCGACGCCGCTCCCGCCGAGCCACTTCTTGAGCTCCCGGGCCGCGTCCAGCGCGCGGGCGTCGCCTCGTTTCAGTGCCAACCCAACGCAGCGGATCATCGCAGTTGCCTCGCCTCGCGGTGTGGTAGCAAGCCCGGGAAGGGGGTCAACACGGCGCCGTCGCGACGGCGGCGCGGCCGCCCCCGCCGAGTCCGGCGGGGCCCGTTGCTAGCCTCCGGCCATGACCCCGGAGAAGCGCGAGGGCTCCCTCCACCTCTTCCCGGAAGCGCCGGTCACCGCCGACGCCTCCGGGCCGGCGCCCGCCGGCGCCGCGCCCCTCGCCGAACGCATGCGTCCGCGCAGCCTCGACGAGGTGGTGGGCCAGGATCACCTCGTGGGCCCCGACGGCGCGCTGCGACGGCTCCTCGATTCGGGTCGCTTGCCCTCGCTGATCTTCTGGGGCCCGCCGGGCACCGGCAAGACGACGCTCGCGCGGCTGCTCGCCGGGGCGCTCCCGGGGGCCGTCCTCGAATCGCTGTCGGCGGTGAGCGCGGGGGTGAAGGACGTGCGGGCGGTCGTCGACCGCGCGCTCCGCAACCGCACCCGGACCCTGCTCTTCCTCGACGAGATCCACCGCTTCAACCGGGCGCAACAGGATGGTCTCCTCCCCCACGTAGAGCGTGGCACGATCACGCTGATCGGCGCGACCACCGAAAACCCGTCCTTCGAAGTGGTGGCCCCGTTGCTCTCCCGCTGTCGGGTCTACACGCTCGAGCCTCTCGGCGATGACGCGCTGCGCGGCCTCGTCGAAGGAGCGCTCCGCGATCCCGTCCGCGGTCTCGGGGGCGTGGCGCTCGAGGTGGAGGACGACGCCCTCGCCCTCGTCGTGTCCCTCGGCGACGGCGACGCGCGACGCGCCCTCGGCATCCTCGACGCCGCGGTGGCCTGGGCCCGTGGCGCCGGCGCGGCGACCCTCGCGCCCGAGCACGTCACCGAATCCGCGGGGCGCAAGCTCCTGCGGCACGACCGCGATCGCGATGCGCACTACGACGTGATCTCCGCGATGATCAAGAGTCTGCGCGCCAGCGACCCGGACGCCGCGCTCTACTACGCGGCGCGGCTGCTCGAGGGCGGCGACGACCCGCGTTTCGTCGCGCGGCGTCTGGTGATCTTCGCCTCGGAGGACATCGGCAACGCGGACCCCCAGGCCCTCCCGCTGGCGATGGCGGCCTACCAGGCGGTCGAGCGGATCGGGCTCCCGGAGGCCCGCATCAACCTCGGGCAAGCCCTCACCTACCTCGCGTGTGCGCCCAAGAGCAACGCGGCCTACCGCGCGATCGACCGCGCTCTCGCCGCGGCGCGCGAGGCGGGGAGCGCCGCGGTCCCGATGCACCTGCGCAACGCGCCCACGGGGCTCATGAAGGGGATGGGGTACGGCCGCGGCTACGAGTATCCCCACGACGCCCCCGACGCCTTTGTCGCGACCCCCAACCTGCCCGAGGGGCTCGGCGCAGCGCGCTTCTACGAGCCGAGCTCGCGCGGCGCGGAGGCGGCGATCGGCGACCGACTCGCGGCGTGGCGACGACGGCGAGACCAGCGTGGACCGGAGGACGACGGGGGGGCGTCCGACGCCTAGGGGGCGTCGTCTCCCGGACCCTCGGAGTCGCCGGCGGTCTCGCGGGCCGCGCGCACCTCGACCCGGGCGCGCCAACCGAAGTAGACGGCGAGGGCCAGCACGATCGGGAAGCCGATCCGGTTGAACATCACCGATTCGATCGCCGGGTTGAACCAGCCGTCGTAGCCGAACCAGAGCGCGAACGCGAACAGCGCGACGGGGAGAAAGTACGGGTTGTCGAAGGGGTTACGCGGCCCTTCTTCTTCCAGTTCCTCGTCCTTGTCGCGGGCGGGTTCGTCGTGGTCGGTCATCGCGGTCTCCTTCTCCCGGATCGGGCGGCGGCGCCGGCTTGACCTGCCCGCGGCCCGTCATCGGTAGAGCACCCGCGCGCCGGCTCCCCGTCATCGGTAGAGCACCCGCGCGAGGGCGGCGCGGTAGTCCTGGGTGAGCGGATGGTCGCCCCCGAGGCTCGAAAAAATGTCGAGCATGAGCTGACGCGCGGCGTCGCCGTCCCAGTGCGCGTCTCGCTCGATGCTCGCCAGCAGGGCGCCGAGCGCCGCCTCGTGACGTCCGGCCGCGACCGCGCCGCGGGCGTACTCGAGCCGCGCCGCGTGGTCCTCCGGATCGGCGTCGATGCGCTGCTGCAGGGCGTCGAGGGCGGCGTCGCCGGCCGCGCCCTCGGGCGCGCGGAGCCGCAGCTCGGCGGCGAGCTGTTCAGCGTCGGGGTCGCCTGGCACCCAGCGGTCGAGCAGCGCCAGGGCCGCGTCGACGTCGCCGCGGTCGGCGCGACAGCGCGCGAGCCCAAGCCCCGCGCCGCGGTGGTGGGCGTCGAGGGCCAGCGCCTCGTCGTACGCATTCGCGGCGGTGTCGCGATCACCGCGCACCCACGCCTCGTCGCCGCGCCGGACGTGGAGGTCCGCCTCGCTCGGCAAAACCTGTGCGAGGAAGCGGCGCACCTCACTCTCGGGCTGGGCGCCGAGAAACTCGGCGACGAGCCGTCCGTCGCGAAATCCCTTAACCGCGGGAATGCTGGTGACGCCAAAGACGCCCGCGATTTGCTGCGATTCGTCGATGTTGACGCGCGCCAACACGAATTCCCCCGCCTTTTCCTCGGCGAGCTTCTCGAGGATCGGCGCGAGCGCGCGGCAGGGCCCACACCACGGCGCCCAGAAGTCGACGACCACCGGCGTCGTCGACGAAGCGTCGAGCACCTCGCGTTCGAACTCGGCGTCACCGACGTCGATGACCCATGTGCCCGGCTCTACCACGACCCGCTCCTCTCGCTGGTTCTCTGCGTGCACACAGCTTAACCACAAGTTTCACCGCGCTCACGGTGGCTGCGTCTTGGCAGCAGCGCGTCGGTTCGTCAGGATCCTCGGTGCCCCAAACGGAGGACGGTGCCCATGCGTCTGGCCATCCCGACTTTGATTCTCGCCGTGGTTCTGGTGCTGGGCTGGCGGGTCTGCTCTGGCGGCGACCGCGACCATCTGCAGCTCACCGAAGCCGACCTGCCTGCAGAGCTGCAGCAGGACTCGGACGCGGCGAGCGACGCCGCAGCGGGAGACGGAGTCGAGGCGGCGGAGGTGGGGGCCGACGATGCCGTCGGAGCGCTCGCCGTCGACCTCCCGAGTGCCGAGCCGAGCGACGCCGCGCCCGCACCGCCGGCCGTGAGCGAGCCCGAGCCGGTGAGGGCACCCGCACCCGAGGTCGCCGCCGCCCCCGCGCCGGCCCCCGCGAAAGCCGAAGCGCCCGAGCCGACCGGAGGGGTGAACGAGACCGCCGTGCAAACCGCGCCCGCCGCGGAGACGCTGCCGGCGGTCTCCGCCCGCGAACCCGGGACCACGGGGCGCGTCTACGTGGTGCAGCCCGGCGACTGGCTGATGCAGATCGCGCGCGACCAATTCGGCGACCCGACCCGGGCGGCGGAAATCGCGCGGCTGAACGACCTCACCGATGCCGACACCCTGCGGCCCGGCCAAGAGCTGCGCCTCCCCTGAGCGCGGGGTGACGACCCGTCCGGGCGCACTCGCGGCGTGCGCCCTGGGCGCGGCTTATACGCTGCGTCCAGCGACGCGCCTCTTGCGACACGCCCCCCGGCGCGGTGCACTCCCGTCATGCCGAAGGGTCTCGTCAGCGGAGCGGACGGCCGAGCGCGGTGCTGGTGGGGTAGCAGTCACGACGACTACGCCCACTACCACGACGCCGAGTGGGGCCACCCCGTCGACGACGACCGCCGGCTCTTCGAGAAGATCTGTCTCGAAGGCTTCCAGTCGGGGCTCTCGTGGCTCACGATTCTGCGCAAGCGGGAGAACTTCCGGCGCGCCTTTCGCGGTTTCGACATCGACGCCGTCGCCCGTTTCAACCGCCGCAGCGTCGACCGGCTGCTCCGGGACGCGGGGATTGTGCGCCACAGGGGCAAGATCGAGTCGACGCTCCACAACGCCCGGCGCGCGCTCGCGCTGCGCGAAGAGTTCGGCTCCCTCGCGGCGTTTCTTTGGCGCTTCGAGCCACCGCCGGCGGAGCGCCCGAAGCGGTTCACCCGGGCCGCGCTCTCGAAGCTCGCCAGCACGCCCACGTCGACGGCGCTGAGCAAAGACCTGAAGCAGCGGGGCTGGACCTTCGTCGGGCCGACGACGATGTACGCGTTCATGCAGGCGATGGGGCTGGTGAACGACCACCTCGAGGGCTGTTTCGCCCGCGACGAGGTCGCCGCCGCGCGCCGGCGCTTTCGCCCGCCGGTCACCCGCGGCGGCTAGTCGGGGGCGAGACCCATCCGCTCGTCGAGGTCGTCGGTGAGGGCGTTGAGACGCTCCTCGAGCTGCGCGTTGGCGCGCTCGTGCGCGCCTTCGGCGTGATCGCGGGGCACGTCCACAGCGCCGCCGTAGTGCACCACGACCCGCGCGAAGGGCCACGGGAGCAGCGTCCCGTCCCAGCTCCGGAAACGCGAGCAGGGCCGGGCGGCAAACGCGACCGGTACGAGCCGGCAGCCGGTCGCGGCCGCCGCCGAGACGGCGCCGATCTTGGAGCGACGCGCTGGGCCGCGCGGCCCGTCGCAGAGCACCGCCACGCTCACCCCCTCCTCGATCCGCCGGATCGTCTCTCGCAGCACCGCGGCGGCCCCCCGCGAGCTCGAGCCACGCGGCGGCGCTGTCCATCCCATCCGCACCACCACGGCGCTGATCAGGTCGCCGTCTCGCGACCGACTGATCGGCACGGTGTGCCCCTGGTCGCGGTAGACCGCCGCGCCGATCAGGATGTTGCGGTGCCAGGTCGCGCCGATGACCGCCCCCGGCGCCGCGAGCGGGTCGCTGCCCTCGACCCGCACCCGCCAGGTCCAGCCCACCGCCCGCAGAGCCCAGGCCACGCAGGGGACCGCGACGGCCACGACCCAAGCGGTGATTCGCTTGCTCCAGCGCTTCGCCACCCACCCCTCCGCGATCCCACCCCCGGACACGCCGCCCTACGGTACCGGGCCGCGCCGGGGTCGCCGCCGGCGCGCCGGCGCGCCGGCGACGGTGCAAATACTTCCGGTGGCTCTTCGTCCAGATGGAGGTCGGGCCGACGTTTGGCCGGTTTGGCCACTTCGCGGTCGTTGCGGCGGGCGAAGTCACTACGCGATCGGATCATTCCAGAGTGAATCTATAGGGTTAATGGTCACTCCGGAGACTCGACTGGAAGATCGGAAAGCTCCGGATCGGCGCGGAGGTTCGGGCGCCGACATGACGACGAAGCCCTCGGTGACGGCTCTGGACGTCTTCCGCCACCCGCGCGAGAAGAGCTGGGCCGCGGCGCCGAATTCCCCCGCGTGATGGCGTGGTGCGATCGTGGTCTCGCGCGTCGGCGAACCCCCGGGAGCTGGAAAACCCCCGAGTCGACGGGATCCCACTCGGGGTTTTCCCTAAATCCATCTGCCGCCCCCACCCGCTACCATGGTGATGCGAACTGGCACCAGGGGTGGATGACAAGCGGCCTCATGGCATCTGCGACGGCAGCGTCGATCGACGAGACGTCGAACCCGTTTAGGGAAAGCCCTGATGCGACCCTCGTCACTCGAAGGGCGCCGGAGGCCGGCGAGCAGCGTATCGTCGCGGCGAACGACGCCTTCTGCGCGCTCTACGACTACCCGTCGTCGCACCTCGTGGGTCAGCCTGTCACCCTGCTGGACGGCCCGGACGGCTCGGGGTCCGTGGTCGCGGCCCACCGCCGGGCGGCCGCGGAGGGCTGTGGAATCCGGACCGCGGCGATGGGCTATCGGCGCGATCGCCGGGCCGTGCTCTCCGATTGGACGATCTGGCCGGAGCGCGACGCCGCGGGGACGGCGCTTCGCTGGATCGCTGTCGCTCACGCCCGAGAGGCCGTCGCCGGTCCCGAAGCGACCGACCTCGACACCCGGCTCGAGCGGGAGCGGCTCGAGGATCTTGGCCGGCTGGTCCGCAGCGCGGCGCACGATTTCAACAACCTACTCACCGTCGCCATCGCCAACACCGAGCTCGCCCTCCAGGAGCTCGATCCCGCGGCGCCGACCCGTGCCCTGCTCGAGCCCGCCCGCGACGCCTCCCGGCTGGCCGGCGCGCTGGGCGAGCAGCTCCTGCGCTACGGCGGCGGCGCCGCTCCCACCGTCGAAGCCCTCGACCTGAGCGCGTTGGTGAGTGAGATGACACCGCTCCTCGAATTGGTCGGGGGGGGACGCGCCCGCCTCCGGCTCTCCCTCTCGAGGACCTTGCCCGCGGTCTGGGGGAGCCGGGCGGAGGTCGCACAGGTAGTGCTCAACCTCGTCGCGAACGCGTTCGAGGCGGTGGAAGGCTGTGACGACGCGGGGCGTGTGGAGATCGAGACCGGTGAGTCCGCCGGCGCGCGGGTCTTCGTCGATGTGCGCGACGACGGCCCGGGGTTCGACGCGGCCACTCGGACCCGGGTGGTCGATCCCTTCTTCAGCACCCGGTCGCGGGGCCGGGGCCTGGGCCTCGCGACGGCCGTGGAGATCGTCGAGCGCTACGGCGGACGGCTGGAGATTGCGAGCGCGCCGGGGTCGGGGGCGCGCTTCCGCGCGAGCTTCCCGGCGAGCGCCCGGCGCGACGTCGACCAGCCCGGGCCAGCGCCGCCCGCGGTCCTGGCGGCCGCCCCGTCGCCCGGTCGCTGAGCGCGCGCCGCGCCTCAGTGGTCGCGTTTGTGCTGCTTCAGGACCTTCTTCGCCTCTTTGCTCGAGAGCCGGGCGAAGGTCGGGCACTTCTTGCAGGGCTTGCCCTTGCGTTTGTACCGCTTACAGCATCGCGTCTTCATCCCGACACAAGTTACCGCAGCCGACCCGCGCGGCGGGGTCGCGCGAGGCGCCGGGCCTAGCCGCTTCGGGGCGCGACCCGCCAGTAGCGCATCGGCGGTGCATCTTCGGGGCGACGCGGCGGCAGGTCGTACTTCACCCGGTAAGCGCCCTCGAGGACCGAGATCGCATCAGGCTCGGAAAGCCTCACCAGCTCGCCCTCGTAGAGCTTTCCGTCGATCGCCAGCCTCACCTGCGGGTCGTCCTCCACCCAGCCCGGCCAGCGTTTCTCGTTGGGGTCGCGCGCGCTGACATAGAGCGCACCGTCGACGCTCGCGCACCAGACGGTGACGGAGTGCGCCAGCCCGTAGGGCGCGGCGACCTCGAGCGCGATCTCGTGGTGGGCGTCGCTGAAGCTCCAGTCGGCGGGGTGCGGGGCCTCCTCCCCCGAGAGCCACAGGCCCGGCCGCCGCTCGTCGGGGTCGACGCACCCCGCGAGCAGAACCCCCGCCACCGCGACCCAGCAGATCGAGCGCGCGGCGACGCGCGCGTCCCTCGTCCAGCCCATTGCGCCCTCCCCGGTTCCCACGGAGGGTACCGCTCGCCTCGCCGACTGGGATCGCGCGGCGACGACGACCCGCGGCGGTACCCTCTCGCCGGACGCCAGGAGGACGGAGCATGACGACCCTCACCACGCTCGCACCCACCGCCAGCACCGAGGAGATCCTCGAGGGGATCCGCCGCGACGGTGCCGTGATCGTGCGCGACCTCCTCTCGGACGAGCAGGTCGACACGGTACTCGGCGAGGTGCAGCCCTACATGGACGCCACGACCGAAGGGCAGGACGAGTTCACCGGCTTCAAGACGACCCGCACCGGGGCCCTGGTGGCGCGCTCCCCGGCGTCGCGACGGCTGATCCTGCACCCCTCGGTGCTCGCGGCGGCCCGCACCTTTCTCGCGCCCTACTGCGCGCGCATCCAGCTCCACCTCGGCCAGATCATCCGGCTGAAGCCTGGCGAGACCCGACAGGAGATCCACCGCGACCGCTGGGCCTGGGGCACCTACCTGAAGGACGTGGAGCCGCAGTTCAACACCATCTGGGCCCTCTCGGAATTCACCGAGAAGAACGGCGCCACCCGGGTCGTGCCCGGCAGCGTGCCGTGGCCGGACGATCGCCGTCCCACCCGCGACGAGCTCGCGGTGGCGGAGATGTCCCGCGGCTCCGCGCTGCTCTACACCGGTTCGGTGTTTCACGGCGGCGGCGCCAACGAGTCGACCGGCGACCGGGTCGGGATGAACCTCACCTACTCACTGGCCTGGCTGCGTCAGGAGGAGAACCAGTACCTCTCCTGCCCACCCGAGGTCGCCAAGACCCTCGAGCCCGAGATGCAGGACCTCCTCGGCTACACCCTCGGGAGCTACGCCCTCGGCTACTACACCCCGCCGCTTCCCGCCGGCGCGGGTCCGGAGGCGACGGCGCCGGAGCACGCGGTGGGACGCGAGACACCGGGCGGCCCGCTGGGCGACCGGGAGCTGCTCGAGGCGATTCGCGCGAGCACCAGCATGGGCACGGAGTAGCGGCGCCGCGACACCGGACGCTCCGAGGCTCTGGCGCTCGCGCGCGAGTCCGGCGGCGCTAGCCCTGGAGCGCCGCCATCGCCTTCTGGAGGTCGCCCAACACCTGCTTGGCGGCCGGCCGCTCGGCGAGCTGCTCCAGACACTTCGCCAGACCGGGCACCTCGGCCACAATGTCCCAGTCGTAGACGGCCTTCACGACCTGGCTCGCCAACCCGATGTGGAAGAGCGCCGCGATGTCGGCGTAGCTGTACTCCGACCCCGCGACGAAGGGGTCGAACTTCGCGAGCTGGCCAAACGCCGCCAGCCCGTTCTCGAGCGCCGGGCGCACCTCTTCCAGCGCGGCCTCGTTGCGCGGCGCACCGAGAAAGACCGACGGAATGTGCCGCCGCGACGGCAGGTCGATGTAGAGCTCGATGTAGTGCACCAGCTCCTTCGTCTTCGCGCGCGCGAAGGGATCGGCCGGGTAGAGCGGCGTCCCGGGGTGCTGGTCTTCGAGGAGGTCGTAGATCACGTTCGCTTCGGTCAGGTACTGCCCGTCGACCTCGAGACAGGGGACCTTGCCCATCGGGCTGATCGCTTTGAAGTCCGCGTCCTGTCTCGGCATGTTCTGGACTTCCTCGAAGTCCACCCCCTTCTCGATCAGGGCGAGCTTCACGGTGTTGTAGTAGTTGCTCAGGTGGAACCCGTGGAGTTTGTACACGGCGTGTCCTTTCGGGGTGAGGGGGTGGCCGGCACCCTAGCCCAGGCGCGCTCCCCGGAGCCCTCCGCGACGCGCCCCGCTGCGCGCCGGCTGGGCGTCGCGGCTCAGGGCCGCCTCTCGCCGCGGCGGGCCCCGCCGGGCCGGGTGGGATCCCGAGGCTGGTAGTCGAGGGGCATCCCGTCGTGGAGCCGTTTGCGGATCCGCGTCGCCACCGGCAGGAGCAGACGGCCCAGCTCCTGGTCGCGGCCGCCCAGGGTCTCGAGGTGCTCAGCCACCTTCGCGAGGAGCTCGCGGAGCCACACGCGCTCGCGGTCGTCGAACCAGGTCCGGCCCATCCGGGCATCCTATCAGAGACTTTCGCTTTTTTTTCGTCTTTCTTTGCCCTCCTCGCTTCCGCCTCGGCGGGTGACCTCGGTGGCCTAGACGAGGAATTTCAGATCGGCGTGGAAGGTGGGATAGGCGTAGACCCGCTCGGCGATCTCCGTCGCCGGGAAGCCCTTCTCGACGGCGAGGGCGAAGGTGTGGATGGTCTCCTCCGCCCCGTGGCCCACCAGGTGCGCCCCCACTACCCGGCCGCTCTCCCGGTCGATGAGCACCTTTGCCCAGGCCTCGTCCTCGGCCTGGGTCCGCGCCGAGCGCCACTCGCGCATGTCGTTCACACGGACCTCGACGTCGAGGCCCGCCTCCCGCGCGGCCGCCTCGGAGAGGCCCACGGTCGCCACCGTGGGCACCGTGTAGACCGCGGCGGGCTGGTACCCGTACTCGACCTCCCGCGGCACCTCATGGGTGAGGTTGTACCCGACGAGCCTCCCTTCGTAAGTCGCGAGGGGGGAGAGCTGGGCCGCGTCCGCGAGGGCGTCGCCCGCAAAGTAGACGTCGGGGTTCTCGGTGCTCCGAAGCGTCCCGTCGAGGGCCACGCGGCCGGCCTCGAGGGTGATGCCCGCAGCGCCGAGCTCGAGAGCGCCGAGGGCCGCGACGCGGCCGGCGCCGTTCGCGGCGAGCGTTGCGTCGATCGCGCGCTCGGCGCCTTCGTCGCGGTAGCGCACGCGCACCGCGTCGCCGCGAGTCTCGACGGCGTCGACGCTCACCCCGGTCCGGATCTCGACGCCCAGACGTCGCGTGAGCACCTTCACCCGTTCGGCGGCGTCCGCGTCGAGGGCGGGCAACACCCGCGGCGCCACCTCCAACAGCGTCACCCGCGACCCCGCGCGGGCGAGCACGTGGGCGAACTCGAAGGCGATCACCCCCGCTCCGACGAAGACGATCGACTCGGGGAGCGCCGGAAGGAGAAGCAGATCGTCACTCGTCACCAGGTGCTCGGCTCCCGGGATCGGGAGCGCACGCGGCTCCGAACCGGTGGCGACCACGAGCTTGTCCCCTCGGTAGGTCTCGCCGCCGACTGCAACGGTGTGCCGGTCGACGAAGCGCCCCGCGCCGAGGACGAGGTCGATCCCGCGGTTCGCAAGGCTCTTCTCGAACTCGGCGGGCACCCCCTCGACGAAGCCGCGTTCGCGCTCGACGAGCTTGGGCCAATCGAGGCGCGCGGGCCCCACCTCGATCTCGTGCAGCGGCGCCCGGGCGATCGTGTCTAGAGCTTGGGCCGCGGCGACCAGCACCTTCTTGGGGACACAGCCGCGCAGCGGGCACACCCCGCCCACCTGTTGTGATTCCACCACCAGGACGCGCTGCCCGGCGGCCCGCGCAGCCCCGGCGGCCGCGAGGCCGGCGTTGCCGGCGCCCAACACCACGAGGTCGTAACTCGTCGTCATCATCGGATCCTCCTACCGGGTCCAACAGCAGGTCTTGTGCCAACCCGAACGCCACATTCGTTCCGTAGGCGCGACGGCGGGTTGCCCGTCGGGCACGGTGCGTAAAGTGGGCTCGAATCTTCGTCGCACCACGAGAATGCGTTGTGCTTCCCCGCGCCCTCGCCGACCCTGTGGCGATGGAGTCGGAGCGCTTCGAGCTCGCCTTCGAGTCGGTCCGCGGGCTGCTCCTCGAGCTGGCCCGGGAGCGCGCCCTCGACCCCCTGCTCCAGCGCGTCGTGAGCGGGCTCGCCGCGCTACCCGCCGTGGCCCTGGCCCGGGTCTGGCTGGTGCGGGAGGGCGACATCTGCGAGTCGTGCCCCATGCGCGCCGACTGCCCCGGGCATGTGCCGTGTCTGCATCTGGTCGCGAGCGCCGGGCACCCGAGCGCCGAGCCGGAGGCCGATTGGGGGCGACTCGACGGTGCGTTCTCCCGCTTCCCGATCGGCCAGCGCAAGGTGGGGAGCGTCGCCGCCACCACCGAGGCCGTGTGCGTCAAAGACACGCGACGCGACGCCCGGTGGATCGCGGACCCCGGATGGGCCGCGCGGGAGGGCATCCTGGGATTCGGGGGGCAGCCCCTGCTCTTTCGCGGCGAAGTCCTCGGCGTGCTCGGCGTCTTCACCCGCGCCCGCTTTCACCCAGAACCCCTGGCGTCGCTCCGGGCGCTCGCCGACCACGCCGCCGCGGCGATCGCCAACGCCCGCGCCTTCGAAGACAACCAGCGGCTGCGCCAACGCCTCGAGCTGGAGAACGAGTACCTGCGCGACGAGATCGCCGAGAGCCAGGCCTTCGGCGACATCGTCGGGGCGAGCCCGGCGATCCGCGAGATCGAGCGGCAGATCGAACAGGTCGCCCCCACCGACGCGACGGTCCTGATCCTCGGCGAGTCGGGGACGGGCAAGGAGCTCGTGGCCCGGGAGATCCACCGCCGCAGCGGGCGCGCCGGGCGACCGTTGATCCGGGTGAACTGCGCGTCGGTGCCGGCGGAGCTCTTTGAGAGCGAATTCTTCGGCCACGTGAAGGGCGCGTTCACGGGTGCCGTGAAGGACCGGGTCGGTCGCTTCGCCGCCGCCGACGGCGGCACGCTCTTTCTCGACGAAGTGGGCGAGATTCCGCTCGGCCTCCAGAGCAAACTGCTGCGGGTGCTCCAGGACGGGCAGTACGAGCGGGTCGGCGACGACCGCACCCGAGAGGCCTCGGTGCGCGTCGTGGCGGCGACCAACCGCGACCTCGCCGCCGAGACCGGCGCGGGCCGTTTTCGCGAAGACCTCTTCTACCGGCTCAACGTCTTCCCGATCGTCGTGCCCCCGCTGCGCGAGCGCGCCGAGGACATCCCCCTGCTGGCCGAGCTCTTTCTCGCCCGGGCGATCCAGAAGCACAAGCGACCGGCCCGGCTCCGACGCGCCGATGTGGAGGCGCTCCGGGCCTACGGCTGGCCCGGCAACATCCGCGAGCTCCAGAATGCCATCGAGCGGGCGGTGATCACGGCACGGGAGGGGGTGCTCGAGTTCCCCTTCGCGCCCCCCGCGGCCGCGGGGGCGCGGGCCGCGGAGGGCGGCGTCCTCACCGACGCGGCAATCCGCGAGCTCGAGCGCGCCAACCTGGTGGCGGCCCTCGAGCGCTGTGGGGGCGTGGTCTACGGCCCCGACGGGGCCGCGGCACTTCTCGGGATGAAGCCCACCACCCTCGCGTCGCGGCTCCAGCGCATGGGGATCGAGCGACCCGACGGGAGCTGACGCCACGCCGGCAGACTCCACGTCCGCTCGTGGGCACCACGCAACCTCGTCGCGGCGCGGCGCGGGGGGCAACGAGACGCGCCGCGGCCCTGGCACGGCCCCTGCATCGCAGAGGACTCTAACGAGGAGGAGCCCCGATGACGTCTGCCCCCGCCCGCGACACGAGCTCGCCCTTTCACGCCGGCGAGCACCGGGTCCAGAAACGCCTCGGGGTGCGCGAGGCCATCGAGCCGTGGGCGCGTCGCGTGGTGCGCCCCGAGCTGCCCGAAGAACACCGCCGCTTCTACGCGGCCCTCCCCTACCTCGTCGTCGCCGCCCGCGACGCGCGGGGCCGCCCCTGGGCGAGCCTCCTGACGGGCGCCCCCGGCTTCGCGTCCTGCCCCGACCCCGGGATCCTCGCGGTCGACGCCCTCCCGGCTGATGGCGACGCGCTCGCCGGCGCCCTCGGCCCGGGTGCGGACGTCGGCGTGCTCGGCATCGAGCTCCACACCCGGCGGCGCAACCGGGTGAACGGCCGCGTCGCTCACCGGGGCGGGGGCGGCTTCTCCCTCGCCGTCTCGCAGAGCTTTGGCAACTGCCCCCAGCACATCACCGGTCGCCGCGTCGTCGGCGCGATGCCCACCGGGGCCCCTCGCGCGCGTGTGGGGCGCGCGCTCACGCCGACCCAACGCG